>NHCFR00700__coassemble_870_pt1 | contig 96261 bp, 80 predicted proteins | sample NHCFR00700__metabat2_high_PE_065 | metagenome-assembled genome bin NHCFR00700
TTGCCCACCAGGTCGGCGCCAACGTCCGCCGCCTTGGTGAAGATGCCGCCGCCCACACGGGCGAACAGCGCCATGGAGGAAGCGCCCATGCCGAAGGTGAGCATGTTGGAGGTGATGTTCTGGATCAGGATCTCCTGGCTGGCCACCGGGTCAATGGCGGTGTACCAGAAATGCAGGAAAAAGTACCAGATGCTCAGATCCAGCAGGCCCAGGCCCACCACCGTGAAGCCCATGACCGAACCGGCGCTGAAGGCCACCCGCAGGCCTTTGTTCAGGCTATTGGAAGCAGCGTTGGCGGTGCGGCAGTTGGCCATGGTGGCGGTGCGCATGCCGATAAAGCCGGACAGGCCGCTGAAGAAGCCGCCGGTCAGAAAAGCAAAGGGAGTGAAGAAGCTCAAAAAGCCCAGGAATGCCATGACCAGAAGGATCACGAAGACCACAGCGAAGAAGATGGCCACGCCCTTGTACTGGCGCTTTAAGTAAGCGGTGGCGCCGTTGCTCACCGCGGCCGAGATCTTGGCCATCTGGGGCGAGCCCTGAGGCTCTTTTTTGACCCGGGCGAACATTGTCGCCGCGAACAGCAGGGCAAGCACAGAGCCTGCTGCAACAAAATACATCGCGCTCATGATCGAATGATCCCTCCTTGTTCGAATGGCCCGGCAAGCCGGGATAAACGGGGCGGAACCGATTCCTGGAAAAGGAATCCAAATTTCGCCGTTGCCTTCATTATAGAACGAAACACCCAGAAAAACAAGAATGATGCACAAAATATTTTTGGGTATGTAGAATATTTTGTAAAAATAGTTGAAAACGTATTTCCTTTATCAAACGAAAGGATTATAATAGACTAAACACAATGGATGATTAGGCGATTCAGCCGATTTTTCTTGAAAAAATGGTTGCATCTTCCAAAAGTTTTTTGCTACAATTTGATAAAGCGAAAAAGCAGGAAAGGGCGGGACGGCATGAAGCGAGGGCTTGTACTGGCGGGCGGCGGCGCCCGGGGCAGCTACCAGGTTGGGGTCTATCAGGCGCTGACCGAGCTTGCCTGGCGGCCGGATGTGATCACCGGCACCTCGGTGGGCTGCCTGAACGGCGCCATGTTTGCCACCGGCCAGTGGACCACCGCCCGGGATATGTGGCTGACCATTGACACCCGCCAGGTGATCGCCGACCCGCCGGACCCGGACCAGGGCATGCTGAACTTCTGGCAGGAGACGGTGCGCTGCGGCGGGCTGGACGTGGCCCCGCTGGAGGAGATCGTGGACCGGGTGCTGGACGAGGATGCCCTGCGTTCCTCCCCCATCGAGTTCGGTCTGGTCACCGTGAACAAGCGCACCCTGCGCCCGCTGGAGCTTACCGCACAGGAGATCCCACAGGGGCAGATGAAGGATTACCTGCTGGCCTCCGCCGCCTGCTTCCCTGCCTTCCGGCCCCGGGCCATCGAGGGCAAGGAGTTCATCGACGGCGGCTATGCCGACAATATGCCGGTGGGCCTTGCCCGCCGCATGGGCGCGGAGGAAGTGGTGGCTGTGGATGTGGACGGCATCGGTGTGACCCGCCGGCTGCCGGAGGATATCCCGGTGATCCTGATCCGAAGCCGCTGGGAGCTGGGAGCGATTTTGACCTTCGACCCCCGTCAGGCGCAGCGGAACATCGCCCTGGGCTACAACGATACCTACCGGGCCTTCGGCCGCATCCTGGGCACCAGCTACAGCATCCAGGCCGGGCAGGAGCGGGCGCTCACCGAGGGCTTTGTCCGGCCCTATGCCGAGCTGCTGCGCCGGGTCATGGGAGCAAACCCCTCGCTTACCTTTACGGAACAGGCGGCACTGGGCGGGCTGGAAAAGCTGGCCGCCACTGCCGCCGCCCGGGCACTGGCCCCGCTGGAGCGGGCCTGCGAGCTGGCCGGGGTAGCGCCGGAGCCGGTCTACACCGCACGGGAGCTGTTTGACGAGTTTTTACAGCAGGTGGACCCTCAGGTCTGCCTGCGGTTCGCGCCTTTGTTTGAAGAGGGTGCGGGTATTTGCATCCGGGAGTCCGCTCAGGCGGCCGCCGCACCCGGAGAATTTTTGCAGGCGCTGGTGGCGGCGAGCCTGCGCAGATCCCAGGGAGGTGAGGTTCCATGAGAAGATTCACAGGCATCAGTGCATCCAAAGGACTGGTCATGGGGCCGGTTCACCGGTTGCATCACGGCACCGCGGGCCTGGTGCGTGTAGTCGGTCTTCCGGTGCGTGAGCAGGCTTTGTTCGACGCGGCTGTGATCCTGGCCAAGGAGGAGCTGCACGTTCTGGAGGAAAAGACCGACGGTACCCAGCAGGCCATCCTCATGTTCCAGCGGATGATGCTGGAGGATGCGGGCCTGCTGGCCCAGGTGGCCCAGCGCATTGCCGACGGCGACGGCGCGGCCGCGGCCATGGAGTGGGTGGGCAGGCACTATGCCGCCACCCTGGAAAATCTGGACGATGAATACATGAGCCAGCGTTCGGTGGACGTGCTGGACGTCTGCCGGCGGGTGGTGAACATTCTGGATGGCGAGCCCCGCAAGGCCCCCGAGCTGGAGGTGCCCTGCATCCTGGTGGGCGAGCGCATCTTCCCCAGCGACATCATCAGCATCGACCGGGCCAAGATCCTGGGCTTTGCCACCGGCGGCGGAAGCATCCAGAGCCACGCGGCCATCATGGCCCGCACCATGGACATTCCCGCCGTGGTGCAGCTGGGCAGCGAGATGCTGGATTACAGCGAGGGCCAGGCCGCGATTCTGGACGCCTACAACGGCGATATGATCGTAAAGCCGGACGCGGACGCGGTGCGCCACGCCCAGCGGCGGATCGTGGGCGAGGGCATGCTGAAAAAGCGCATGGCCTTCCTGAAGGACCAGCCCTGCGTGACCAAGGACGGCACCGCCGTGACCCTGCTGGCCAACTGCTCCAGTCCCACCGACATCCGGGCCGCCATGGACGCGGGCGCGGACGGCGTGGGCCTGCTGCGCAGCGAGTTCGTCATCACCGGCGACATCATTCCCGGAGAGGATGAACAATACTATTATTATATGACCTGCCTGGAGGCCACCGCCGGCCGTCCGGTGACCATCTGCACCTTCGACATCGGAGCGGACAAGCGGGTGGCGGACCTGGAGGACACGGGCAACTACTCTCCGCTGGGGATGCGGGGGGTGCGGCTCCAGCTGAGCCATCCCGAGCTGTTTGTCACCCAGATGCGGGCGCTTCTGCGCACCGCGCTCAAGGGCGATCTGCGCATCATGTTCCCCATGATCACCAGCCCGGCGGACTGGAAGGAAGCCCTGGAGCTGGTGGAGGTGGCCAAGAGCCAGCTGCGCCGGGAGGGCGTGCCCTTCAACGAAAAGGTGCCCATCGGCGCCATGGTCGAGGTGCCCAGCGCCGCGCTGCTGGCCGACGAGATCCTGGCGGACCGCTGCTCCTTTGTGCATGTGGGCACCAACGACCTGATTCAGTACACCTACGCGGCCGACCGGCGGGACAGCCGGATGTCCGGCTACTTTACCGGCTGGCCCCATGCGGTGGGCCGCCTGATCGATATGGTGGTGGCCGCCGCCTGGAGCCAGGAGCTGCCGGTGACCATCTGCGGCGTGAGCGCCACCGACCCGGACACCGCCGAGCGGTTCATCCGCCAGGGCGTGCGCGGGTTGTGTATGGAGGCCCGCAGTCTGATGCAGATCAAGGCTCATCTGCTGGAGCTGGACCTGAACGAGCCGCCCCGCTTCCAGCGTTAAATGAAATCATTAGAGTGCCCCCTGCCCCGCAATGCGCGGTGCAGGGGGGCTTTTTTTGCGCGTTTGCGCAGATTTGCTCGAAAATGAGCGGATTCTTGCAAAGGAAATGAAGAAATTTGATTATTTTTGATAGAAAATGCTTGAATTCGCCAAAAGTCTGTGCTATAGTGAAACCAGAACATGAGAAAACGTCAAAGGGGGCGGCGGAATGCTGGCGGAAAAACGGTTTGCGGTGATTCTGGACGTGCTGGCAAAGCGCCGGGCGGCCACCGTCACAGAGCTGGCTCAGCGGCTGGACACCTCGGAATCCACGGTGCGGCGGGACCTGATGATCCTGGCCGAGCAGGGCAAGCTGAATAAGGTGCACGGCGGCGCCACCGCGGTGGACGCCACCTTTGAGAGCGACGAGCCCACCATGAGCGCCAAGGAGCAGCTCAACCAGACCCAGAAGGATCAGATCGCCCGCTATGCGGCGGCGCAGATTCAGCCGGATGACGTGATCTTCCTGGACGCAGGCAGCACCACCCTTCGGATGCTGGAATACATGGAGCCCAGCGACGGGCTGCTGATCGTGACCAACGGCATCCTGCATGCCCAGCGGCTGGTGAACAAGGGCTTCAAGGCCTACATCCTGGGCGGCATGCTCAAGACCGGCACCGAAGCCATTGTGGGCGCGGGAGCCGTGCAGGCGCTGAGTCATTACAACTTTACCAAGGCCTTTATCGGCATCAACGGCATCACCGTGGGCCAGGGCTACACCACCCCGGATGTGGAGGAAGCCCAGGTCAAGTCGATGGCGCTGCGCCAGGCCTATATCAAATATGTTCTGGCGGATTCGTCCAAGTTCGGGCGGGTGTCGGCGGTCACGGTGGCGCCCATCGATCAGGCCTGCATCGTCACCGACCATCTGCCGGATAAGAACTATCGCAAGCATGCAGTGATCAAGGAGGTAGAAGGGTTATGATATACACCGTTACATTCAATCCCGCGCTGGACTACGTGGTGCGCATGGACGCGCTGGCCCTGGGCCAGGTGAACCGCACCGCCAGCGAGGATGTGCAGCTGGGCGGCAAGGGCATCAACGTGTCCTGGGTGCTGCGGGAGCTGGGCCAAGAGAACGTGGCGCTGGGCTTTGTTGCCGGGTTCACCGGCAAGGCCATTGAGGATGGTCTGGCCGCCAAGGGCGTTGCTACCGACTTCATCCACCTGCCCGCCGGTCTCACCCGCATCAACGTGAAGCTGAAGGCCGGTGAGGAGACCGAGATCAACGGCAAGGGTCCCGACATCAGCGCCGAGGCGCTGGAGGAGCTGCTGTGCAAGCTGGACGCCCTGGGTGAGGGCGACGTGCTGGTTCTGGCCGGCAGCATTCCTGCAAGCATGCCCAGCGATGTGTACGAGAGCATCCTGGCCCGCCTGGAGGGCAAAAAGGTGCTCTGCGCGGTGGACGCCACCCGGGACCTGCTGGTGAATGTGCTCAAGTACAAGCCCTTCCTGATCAAGCCCAACAATCACGAGCTGGGCGAGATCTTCGGCCGGGTCCTCACCACCGACGAGGAGATCCGGGAGTGCGCCGAAAAGCTGCAGCAGCAGGGCGCGCGCAACGTGCTGGTCAGTATGGCCGGTGACGGCGCGATGCTGCTGGACGAAAACGGCGGCTGCCACCGCCTTGCCGCCTACAAGGGCAAGGTAAAGAACTCGGTGGGCGCGGGCGACTCCATGGTGGCCGGTTTCCTGGCCGGTTATCTGGACACCGGCGACTACGCCCACGCGCTGCGTGTGGGCAGCGCCGCGGGCAGCGCCACCGCCTTCTCGGATGTGCTGGCCACCCGCCCCGAGATCGAGGCTCTTTTGAACCAGGCATAAGCGTGCATCGCGGAACCCAAAACCGCACGCCTGCAAATAGATCGTAACCCCCTGAACAAGAATGAGAGAAAGGAATCGAGTATCATGCGTATTACGGATTTGCTCAGACCGGAAAGCGTGGAGCTGCATACCAGTGCAGCCAACAAAGACGCGGCTATCGATAAACTGATCGGCCTGCATGTGGCCGGCGACAATCTGGCGGATGTGGAGGCCTACAAGAAGGCCATTCTGGCCCGCGAGGCCCAGAGCAGCACCGCCATTGAGGCGGGCATTGCGGTGCCCCATGCCAAGAGCGAGGCGGTCAAGCGCCCCGGCCTGGCGGCCATGACCCTGGACGACGGTGTGGACTACGGCGCCATGGACAAAAAGCCCAGCGACCTGTTCTTCATGATCGCCGCTCCCATGGACGGCAACCTGCACCTGGAGATCCTCAGCCGCCTGATGGTTCTGCTGATGGACAGCGACTTCACCGCCAAGCTGCGGGCCGCTTCCACTGTGGAGGAGTTCATGAAGGCCATTGACGACGCCGAGAGCGCCAAGTACGGCGACACCAAGCTGCCCAAGGTGGAGACCGTGAACGACGACGCGGCCGCTCCCGCTGAGCCTGTTGAGGAAAAGAAGGCTGAGGGCTACCGTGTGCTGGCGGTCACCGCCTGCCCCACCGGCATTGCCCACACCTACATGGCTGCCGAGGCCCTGGAGAAGGCCGGCAAGGCCATGGAGATTCCCCTGAAGGCCGAGACCAACGGCTCCGGCGGCGCCAAGAACGTGCTGACCGCTGAGGAGATCGCCGCGGCCGACGGCATCATCGTGGCTGCCGACAAGAACGTGGACACCGCCCGTTTTGACGGCAAGCGTGTGCTGTTCGTTCCCGTGAGCGAGGGCATTCATCATCCCGAGGAGCTGATCTGCAAGATCGCGGAGAAGCAGGTTCCCATCTACCACTACTCCGGCGCGGTGGAGACCACCGATACCGCCAAGAATGAGAGCGTCGGCCGTCAGCTGTACAAGCACCTGATGAACGGCGTTTCCCACATGCTGCCCTTCGTGATCGGCGGCGGCATCCTGATCGCCCTGGCCTTCCTGCTGGACGATTACTCCATCAACCCCGCGAACTTTGGTATGAACACCCCCGTGGCGGCCTTCTTCAAGACCGTTGGCGGCGTGGCCTTCAACTTCATGCTGCCCATCCTGGCGGGCTACATCGCCATGAGCATCGCCGACCGTCCGGGTCTGGCTGTGGGCTTTGTGGGCGGCAGCCTGGCAGCCGTGGGCACCAGCTTCGCCACCATCCTGGACCCCAATGCGGCAGCTATCCCCGCCGGTTTCCTGGGCGCTCTGCTGGCCGGTTTTGTGGGCGGCTACTTCATGCTGGGCCTGCGCAAGGTCTGCGATAAGCTGCCGGACAGCCTGGAGGGCATTAAGCCCATCCTGCTGTACCCCGTGATCGGCGTGCTGTTTATGGGCCTGTTCATGTGCCTGGTGAACCCCATCATGGGCGCCATCAACAGCGGTCTGATCGCCTTCCTGAACAGCCTGGGCGGCACCAGCAAGATCCTGCTGGGCGCTGTTCTGGCCGGTATGATGAGCATTGATATGGGCGGCCCCTTCAACAAGGCTGCTTATGTGACCGGCACCGGCGCCATTGCCACCGCCGCTGCTGCGGGCGCTGCTCAGGGCGCCATCGAGTACCAGATGATGGCCGCCGTTATGGTGGGCGGTATGGTTCCCCCGCTGGCCATCGCTCTGTGCACCACCTTCTTCAAGAAGAAGTTCACTCAGGATGAGCGCAAGTCCGGCGTGGTAAACTACATCATGGGTCTGTGCTTCATCACCGAGGGTGCGATTCCCTTCGCCGCCTCCGATCCCCTGCGCGTGATCCCCAGCTGCGTGGTCGGCAGTGCCGTGGCCGGTGCGCTGAGCATGTTCTTCGGCTGCAGTCTGATGGCTCCTCACGGTGGTATCTTCGTGTTCCCCGTGGTCACCAATGTGCTGGGCTACGTGATCAGCCTGGTGGTCGGCAGCCTGGTGGGCATGCTGCTGCTGGGTGTTCTGAAGAAGAACAAGGAGCAGTAATCACAAACCGTTGTACCAAATGCCGCCCGCGCGGTGCGCGGGCGCTTCACAAACACTTATAAAACGAATAAAAGGAGAAAACTGTTATGGTAAGCAAGATGACCAAGATCGTAAACCCCATGGGCATGCACATGCGTCCCGCCGGTATGTTCGCTCAGGAAATGATGAAATTCAACAGCGACGTGGTGCTGGTGTTCAAGGATAAGGAGATCAACGCCAAGAGCATCATGAACCTGATGGCCGCCTGCATCAAGTGCGGCAGCGAGCTGGAAGTTCGCTGCACCGGCGACGACGAGCAGGCCGCCCTGGACAAGGCTGTGGGCCTGATCGAAAGCGGTCTGGGCGAGTAAGCAGCAAACGAGCAGACAACACGCGGCGCCCCGGTCCACCTGATGGGCCGGGGCGCGCCTGATAAATAAGCCGACGAGAGGGGCACAAAGACCATGTTAAAGGGTACAGGAGCGTCCGCCGGTGTGGGCATTGGCCATGCGCTGGTGGTAAAAGAGCAAAATTTGGATTATTCCGCGGTGCAGTTCGCGGGTCAGCAGCAGGAGACCGAGCGCCTGAAGGAGGCCGCCTCCGCTGTGAGCCAGCGGCTGAGCGCCATGGCGGCCGAGATGACGGAAAAGGTGGGCGAGCATGCCGCCGAGATCCTGTCCGGCCAGATCATGATGCTGAACGACCCGTTCATGATGGGCCAGATGGAGGAGCAGATCGCCGCGGGCAACGTGGCCGAGGCTGCGGTGGATACCGTGTGCCAGACCTTCATCGCCATGTTCAGCGGTATGGAGGACGAGCTGATGCGCCAGCGCGCCACCGACATCGGTGACCTGCGCGCCCGCCTGCTCAAGCAGCTGCTGGGCCTGCCGGATGTGGACCTGGCTCATGCCCCCGCCGGCACCGTGATCGTGGCCAAGGACTTCACCCCCAGTATGACCGTTGGCATCAGCCGGGAGAATGTGGTGGGCATCATCACCGAGATCGGCGGCCGCACCAGCCATTCCGCCATTCTGGCCCGCGCGCTGGAGATCCCCGCTGTGCTGGGCGTGCCCGGCGCAGCTGACGCCATCCAGAACGGCGATTCCATTGCCATGGACGGCGAGTTCGGCCATGTGTACGTGAACCCGGACGAGCGGACCCTGAAGGACTACGAGGCCCGCCGCGCCGAGTTTGAGCATCAGCGCCAGATGCTGAAGGCCTATCTGGGCAAGCCCACCGTGAACGCGGACGGCCGCGCCGTGGGCCTGTATGCCAACATCGGCAAGCCGGAGGACGCCCAAGCCGCTTTGGAGAAGGGCGCCGAGGGCATCGGCCTGTTCCGCACCGAGTTTTTGTTCATGGACCGGGACAGCCTGCCCACCGAAGAGGAGCAGATGAACGCCTACCGTCAGGTGGCGGCGCTGTTCGCAGGCAAGGAGGTCATCATCCGCACCCTGGATGTGGGCGGCGATAAGGAGATCGACTACCTGCACATGAAGAAGGAGGAGAACCCCTTCCTGGGTCACCGGGCCATCCGCTACTGCCTGGACAACCCCGAGACCTACATGATCCAGCTGCGCGCCCTGCTGCGCGCCGGTGCGGACCACAAGAACATCAAGATCATGCTGCCTCTGGTCACCGGCCTGGAGGAGATCCGCGCCGCCAAGGCCATGCTGGAAAAGGCCAAGAAGGAGCTGGCCGCCGAGGGTCTGCCCTTTGACGCCAACGCCCAGGTGGGCGTGATGATCGAGACCCCCGCCGCCAGCCAGATCGCCGATCTGCTGGCCCAGGAGGCCGCCTTCTTCAGCATCGGCACCAACGACCTGACCCAGTACACCCTGGCGGTGGACCGGGGCAACCCGGATGTGGCGTCTCTGTACACCCACTTCCATCCCGCTGTGCTGCGCAGCATCGCCAACGTGATCAAGGCCGCCAAGGCCGCGGGCATCCCGGTGGGCATGTGCGGCGAGGCTGCCGCCGATCCCGCCCTGATTCCCCTGCTGCTCAGCTGGGGTCTGGATGAGTTCAGCGTGAGCGCCAGCGCCGTGCTGGCCACCCGCCGCACCATCAGCCTGTGGAGCCAGCAGGAGGCGGACGACGTGCAGGCCGAGGCCATGAACCTTTCCAGCGTGAAGGGCATCCAGGGCTATCTGGCTTCCATGATCAAGAAGTAATTTGTACAAAAAATGCAGGTCTGAGAAGACCTGCATTTTTTTGCTGTGAACGCCCTGTTGTGCTATACTGGTAACATACAAAAGCGAATCGTTTGAAGGAGAAGTTTACCCATGCGTCTGCCCATGAATCCGGCCGTGACCGGCCTCACCCTTTCCGGCATCCGCCGGTTCACCGCCCTTGCCGCCCAGACCCCCGGCTGCGTGAAGCTGACTCTGGGCGAGCCGGAGTTCGACACTCCCCTGCCCATCCGGCAGGCTGCGCAGCAGGCGCTGGAGCAGAGCGATACCCACTACCCGCCCAACAACGGCCGCGCTGAGCTGCTGGAAGCGCTTTCCGCCTTCAGTGAAAAGCAGGGCTTGCACTATGCGCCGGAGGAATTTGTGGTCACCTGCGGGGCCACCGAGGCGCTGCTGTGTGCGTTGTCCGGTGTGGTGGATGTGGGCGATGAGGTGCTGGTGCCCATCCCCGCTTTTGGCCTGTATGAATCCCTGATCGGACTGTGCCGGGGCGTGTACAAGCCGGTGGATACCGAACCCTATGGCTTCCAGCTCAGCGAGGATGCGCTGAACGCCGCCGTGAGCGAGCGCACCAAGGCCATCATCCTCACCAGCCCCAATAATCCCACCGGCTGTGTCTACACAAAGGAAAGTCTGGACGCGGTGGCGGAGCTTGTCCGCCGCACCGGCATCTATGTGATCTGCGACGATGTGTACTGGCAGCTATGCTACACCGATTCCTTCGGCCGCTTCGCCGCCCTCTACCCGGACCTGCGGGAGAACATCATCGTGGTGGAGAGCTTTTCCAAGCCCTATGCCATGACCGGCTGGCGGCTGGGCTGGCTGGCGGCGGACGCGCCGGTGAAGCAGCAGCTGCAAAAGGTGCACCAGTACAGCGTGGTCAGCGTGACCAGCTTCTCTCAGAACGCCTGCATCACTGCGCTGGAAAGCGACGTGAGCGCCATGCGCCAGAGCTACCGGCAGCGGCGGGATTATGTGTACCAGCGCCTGTGCAAAATGGGCCTGCCGGTGAACAAGCCGGAGGGAGCGTTCTACATTTTCCCCTGCATCCGCCGGTTCGGCATGAGCAGCGAGGAGTTCTGCACCCGGCTCATTCAGGAGGGCGGGCTTGCCCTGGTGCCGGGCAGCTGCTTCGGCGCCGAGGGCTATGTTCGCCTTTCCTACTGCTGCGCGCAGGACCAGCTGGAGGAGGGCCTGGACCGTCTGGAGGCCTTTTTGAACAAGCTCACAAAAGAAAAGCAATAAAATAACGCAGAACCGGCCGGCCCCATGATCGGGGCCGGCCGGTTCTGCATTTGTATCAAAAGAGAGGATCGCAAAATGAAAATCAGGCGCGGGCGGTCCAGCGGGCCAGCTCTTCGTCGGTGGCCAGCACATAGTGGGTGCCGCCCAGATGCTGCTGCTTGCCTGCCAGATAATCCACCCCGGCGGTGCGGTAATCGTAGCTCTTGGCTACCCGGTCCCGCTCGCTGTGGGGGTCCGGCTGGGGAATGGCGCTGAGCAGGCTCTGGGTGTAGGGGTGCACCGGATTGTTGAAGATCTCCTCGGTGGTACCGGTCTCCACCAGATGGCCCAGATGCAACACGCCGATCCGGTCCGAGATGTATTTCACCATGGACAGGTCATGGGCGATGAACAGGTAGGCAGTGCCGGTCTCCTCCTGCAGGTCCTTCATCAGGTTCACTACCTGGGCCTGGATGGAAACGTCCAGCGCGCTGATGCATTCGTCGGCGATGATCAGCTTGGGGTCCATGATCAGCGCCCGGGCAATGCCAACGCGCTGGCGCTGGCCGCCGGAGAACTGGTGGGGATAGCGGTCCGCGTGCTCGGGGGCCAGGCCCACCTTTTTCAGAATCGCTGCCACCTTCTCCTGGCGCTCGGCCCGGCTGGAGTACAGGTGATGGATGTCCAGACCCTGGGCAATGATCTCCCCCACCTTTTTGCGGGGGTTCAGGCAGGCCATGGGGTCCTGGAAGATCATCTGCATCTGGGTACGCAGCTGCCGGTTCTGCTGGGCGTTCAGATCACCGGAAATGTCCATGCCGTTGAACAGGATCTGCCCGGCGGTGGGTTTATACAGCCGGATCACGCTGCGGCCGATGGTGCTCTTGCCGCTGCCGCTCTCACCCACCAGACCGTAGGTCTCGCCCGGGTAGATCACAAAATCCACGCCGTCCACCGCCTTCACGGTGAACTGGTGGCTGCCCTTGAAGTACTGCTTCAGGCCCTTGACTTCCAGAAGGGGTTTTCTTTCTTCCATTGTCAGATTCCCTCCTTTTTCAGCCGCTGGATGCGGGCCTTCAGTTCGGGCGGCATCTCCACCTTGGGCGCCCGCTCATCCAGCAGCCAGCTGGCCGCGTAGTGGGTCTCGCTGATCTGGAACATGGGCGGGTCCAGCCGCTCGTCAATGTTGAGTGCGTAGGCGTTCCGGGGCGCGAAGGCGTCGCCGGGCACCGGGTGCAGCAGGTTCGGCGGAGAGCCGGGAATGGTGTAGAGGCGGTCGTCCTCGGTGTCCAGATCCGGCATGGCGCTGAGCAGGCCCCAGGTGTAGGGATGGCGGGGATCGTAGAAGATCTCGTCGATGGTGCCCGCCTCCACGATGCGGCCCGCGTACATCACGTTCACGAAGTCCGCAACCTTGGCCACCACGCCCAGGTCATGGGTGATGTAGATGACGCTGATGCCGCGCTCGGCCTGAATGCGCTTGATGAGCTCCAGGATCTTGGCCTGGATGGTCACGTCCAGCGCGGTGGTGGGCTCGTCGCAGATGAGCACATCCGGGTCACAGGCCAGCGCGATGGCAATGACCACGCGCTGGCGCATGCCGCCGCTGAGCTGGTGGGGATACTGGCGCATCCGCTTTTCCGGCTCCTCAATGCCCACCTCGGTGAGCAGGCGCACGGCCTTGTCCCAGGCCTGCTGCTTTGGGGTCTTGTAATGCCAGACCATGCCCTCCATGATCTGCTTGCCGATGGGCATGGTGGGGTCCAGGCTGGTCATGGGGTCCTGGAAGATCATCGCGATCCGTTTGCCGTTGATGTGGCGGCGGATGTCGCGGGTTTTCATTTTCAGAATGTCCACGGTGGCGGGGGTGCCGTCGTTGTGGGTGTAATTGTACACGATGCTGCCGCTGTTCACCACGCTGTTGGAGGCCAGGATGCCCATGGCCGCCTTGAAGGTGACGGACTTGCCGCTGCCGCTCTCGCCCACCACCGCCAGGGTGGTGCCCCGGGGCAGGTCAATGTTCACGCCGCGGATGGCGTTCACCGGGCCTGCGCCGGTCTTAAAGGTGATGGACAGATCCCGAATGGACAATACGGTTTCCTTTGCATTGTTTTCCATGGTCTGTCACCTCACATTTCCTTCAGTTTGGGGTCAAAGGCTTCCCGCAGGCCGTCGGCCAGCATGTTGAAGCAGAGCATCAGCAGCGACATCACCACGATGGGAGGAACGATCTGGTAGGGGTGGGTGGTGAAGCTGTTGAAGGTCTCGCTGATCAGGCTGCCCAGGCTGCACTGGGGAACGGGAATGCCCAGGCCCACGAAGCTCAAAAAGGCTTCGGTAAAAATCGCGGTGGGAATGCTGAACATCAGCTGGGTGATGATCTGGCCGATGATGTTGGGCAGAACCTCCCGGAAGATGATCAGGAAGCTGCTCGCGCCCAGGGTGCGGCTGGCCAGAACGAATTCCTGCTCTTTCAGCTTGAGCATTTCGGCCCGGGCGATGCGGCTCATGTTGATCCACTCGGTGATGACCAGCGCGATGACGATGGTGGTGAAGCCGGGCTTGACCACCAGAAGCAGCAGCGTCACGATCACCAGCCGGGGAATGCCGTTGTTGATCTCCACAAAGCGCTGCATGATGGTGTCCACCCAGCCGCCGAAATAGCCGCTGATCAGGCCATAGCACATGCCGATGGTCATGTTGATTACGGCGGACACGATGGCGATGCCCAGGCTGACCCGGGTGCCTTCCCATACGCGGGTGAAGATGTCGCGGCCCAGGGTGTCGCTGCCGAACCAGTAGTAGGTGTCGGTCAGGCCTTTTTCCTCGTATTCGTTCACCACACGGCTGCCGGTGGTGGTGGTAAGTACCTCGTCGCCGTTGAAGATGCCCAGGTTTTCGATCACCGGGATGCGGGGCGCGAAGTTTTTTTCGCTCAGGGTCTGGCTGGAGTAGCTGCGGCCGCTCAGGCCGGGGCCGATCACCGCCATGATCACGATGAGGAGAATGAGCACCAGGGCGATCACTGCGCCTTTGTTGGAGATGAAGCGGTGCAGCACGTCGTGCCAGTAGCCCTGGCTGGCGAAGTTTGCATCCAGATGATCCTCACGGCTGCTGCGCAGGGTGAAATCCTCCGGCCGCAGGTCCGGGATCTCGGCCCGGGTGCCGGCGGGAATGGTTTGTACCTGATTCATACCTTCGCCACCTTCTTTCTGCCGAACAGTACCAGCCGCCAGCGGGCAAAGAAGCCCATGCGGCCGCCCTCACCGGTTACCCGGATGCGGGGGTCGATCACGCCGTAGAGCAGGTCCACCACCAGCATGATGCCGATGTACATGGCGCTGTAGATGAAGCTCAGGGCGATGACCACGTTGTAGTCGTTGGACTGGATGGCCGTGACCAGCAGGCTGCCCACGCCGGGAATGGAGAAGATCTTCTCCACCACCAGGCTGCCGGTCATCAGGTCCACGATCAGGGGAGCCAGCACGGTGATGATGGGAATCAGCGCGTTGCGCAGCGCATGACGCAGAATCAGCGGAGCGCCGTTGATGCCCTTGCTCTCGGCCAGCAGCATGTACTCGCTGCCCAGCACCTCCATCATCTCGTTGCGGGTGAAGCGGGCGATGGAGGCCATGGTGAACATGCTCAGCGCGATGCTGGGCATCACGCTGGAGAGCAGCGGCGTGTTTGCGGAATACAGCATGGGCAGCCATTTCAAACGGAAGCCCAACGTGTAGCTGAGCGCCAAAGCGAACACATAGCTTGGTACCGAAACGCCCAGCACCGAGATGGCGGTGCACAGGCTGTCCAGCCAGGTGTTGTGGTTCAGCGCGGCGATCACACCCAGAATAAGACCCAGCACCGCGCCCAGGGCAACGGCCATGCCGCCCACCTGGATGCTGATGGGCAGACGGGTCTGGATAAGCTGGCTGATGGGGGTGTTTTTGCTGATGTTGTAGCTCACGCCGAAATCACCCTGCACCAGATTGGCCACATACCGCCCGAACTGGACCAGCACCGGCTGATCCAGGCCGTATTTCTCGTTCAAGACGATGCGCTGGTCATCGGTGAGCTTCTCGTCGTTGAAGGGGGAGCCGGGCATGAGCTGCAGCAGGCAGAACAGCACCAGCGTAATGGCCAGAAGGGTGAATACCGAGATGAGCACTCGTTTCAGAATATAACTTTTCACAAGCGATCTCCCTCTTTTGATACAAGAGCCCTGAACAGGCAAGCGCCGCAATGCGTTCGCCATACAAAAAAGCCGCACAAGCTTCCCTTGCCTTGCAAAGCCAAGGGAAGCTGTGCGGCATAAAAATTCAGGGGGTTATCGGAATTGTTCCGCCCGCGCACAAGGCGGGAGGTTCAAAGGGGCTTAGCCCTTGGTGGCGTTCTTGAACACGCGGTTCAGAGCAACGGGGTGGAACTCCGCGCCGGTCACGCCCGACTTGATCATGCAGGCGTCGGCCTTGGTGTAAACAGGAACGATGACAGCCTCTTCCATGATGATCTTTTCCGCGTCGTACAGGGCCTGCCAGCGGGCGGCAGCGTCGCTCACGTACTGGCCGGTGGTGCAGTCGGCGATGATGGCGTCGTAGTCAGGATTGCTCCACTTGCCGTAGTTGTTGTTGTTGTCGGTGATCCACATGTTCAGGTAGGTCATGGGATCGGCGTAGTCGGGGCCCCAGCGGGTCAGGCATACTTCGTAGTTGCCTTCCTGGATGTCCTCAACGCGCTGCTTCTTGGGCTCTACCTTGATCTCCATGGTCACGCCGGGCAGGTTGGTCTCCACCTGCTCCTTGATTACAGCGGCCACGTTCTGGGATTCGGTGGTGTCCTCCACCAGCAGCTGGAAGGTGAAGGTATCCTGGCCCAGCTCCGTCTTGGCGGCTTCCAGGTACTCGGCAGCCTTGGCGGGATCGTCGCTGCAAACATCCTGGAACATGGTCTGATCTTCCGAGAAGTCGCTGCCGTCCGGGCCGGTGGCAAACTGCGGGGGAACGGCGGTGTAGGTGGCCAGAGAGCCGTCCTTCACCACATCCTCCACGATGGAGGTACGGTCGATGGCATGGGTCAGAGCCAGGCGCAGGTTCTGGTTGGCCAGAGCGGGCACGCCGGCCTGGTTCAGGGTCAGGTACCACAGGTAGCCGGCGCCGTGTACGCTCAGCTCAGGGTCGCCCTGGACCTGGTCTACCTGGTCGCCGCTCAGCTTGACGATATCCAGATCGCCGTTCTGGTAGCTCATGAAGGCCTGCTGGCTGTCCTTGATGACCTGGTAGTTCAGGCCGTCCAGCTGGACCTTGTCGGCGTCGTAGTAGTCGGGGTTCTTCACCAGGCTGAAGGACAGAGCCGCGGGCTCGTAGCTGTCCAGAATGAAGGCGCCGTTGCTCAGCACGGTGTCCGGGCTGGTGCCGAAGGTGCCCTCGGCCAGGCCCTCATAGAACGCCTGGTTCACCGGGTAGAAGGTGGGGAAATACATCAGGTTCAGGAAGTAAGGAACGGGAACGGTCAGCTCCACCTGCAGGGTCTTGTCGTCCACTGCGGTGACGCCCAGCTCGCTCTTGTCCTTTTCGCCGGCGATGATCTCGGCGGCGTTCTTGATCTGGCCGATGTCGCTCATCATGTAGCTGTATTCGGAGGCGGTGGCGGGGTCGGCCGCGCGCTGCCAGGCGAACACGAAGTCATTGGCGGTAACAGGGTCGCCGTTGGACCAGTTGGCATCCTGGCGCAGGTGGAAGGTGTAGGTGCAGCCGTCCTCGCTCACCTCGTAGCTCTCGGCGATGGCGGGAACAGGCTGACCGTCCGCGTCCATCTGCATCAGGCCGTCGGTGAAATCGGCGATTACCTCAAAGCTGGTGCCGTCGGTGGCCAGCTGGGGGTCCAGGGAGGCGACTTCGACCTCAGTCATAACATTCAGCACATTGCTGCCGGTTGCGGCCGCAGCGCCGGAAGAGGACGCGGCGGTGGAAGTGCCGCTGGCTGCAGCGTTGCCGCCGCCGCAGGCGGCCATGCTCAGCGCCAGCGCACCGGCCAGTGCGGCGGCGCCCATGCGTTTCCAAAGTTTCATGTGTGTGTGCTCCTCTCTTTTTGGATTGGATCTTCGCAAACCCCTTGAAACGAAAAAAGACCAGCTGGCCCGGCTGGAATTTGCTGCCCGGCCCTGACCTCTCTGTCGTTGTTTAGCATTATACTGCTTCAAAGCGATAAAGTCAAACAGTGGAAAAGTATTTTGTGAGAATGCATAGGAAGGAAAGTGAAAAAACTGTGAAATCCAGCGGTTTGCTGGTTTTTTGTCTCTGATATAAGCACAAAAAATCCCACGAAACCGGTTGCAATAACAAAAACAAGCGGTTTCGTGGGAAATTGGCAGAAAAAGTGTATTCAGTTCAAAAACAAGAGCAGTTCGTCCGCCGCGAGGCCTGCGGCCAGCACGCTCTCGTCAAAGTCGAAGGTGTCCGCGTGCAGAGGGATGCCGGTGCCGGTACCCAGCAGCAAAAACAGGCCGGGCAGCCGCTGCTGGTAAAAAGAAAAATCCTCAGCGATCAGCAGCGGCTCGGGCAGTACCTGGAGCTGCGGCAGCGCTGTGCGGGCTTGCTCGAACAGGGTCTGGTCGTTGCGCACCGGCGGATAACCGGTGGAAAAATCAATGGAAAAGCGGCAGCCGGTCTGGCGCTCAAGGATTCCGGCCAGGTCCCGCAGCATGGCTTCGGCAGCCTGGAACATCTCGTCGGAATAGACCCGCAGGGTGCCCAGCAGCAGGCTGGAATCGCTGATGGCGTTGCGGGCCTGGCCGCTGGTCAGCTTGCCGAATTTCAAAAGGCGGGGCTCCTCCGCCCGGCCCAGCAGCTCCATGCGCCGGTAGCTTTCGCACAAAAAGGCGGAGGCGGCGAACAGCGCGTCCCGGCCCTCGCTGGCCTTGGCCACATGGCTGCTTTTGCCCGTCACGGTCACCGTCACCTCGCTGGAGCGGGCCAGCAGCGGGCCGGGGCGGCTGGCGATGGTCCCGGCGGGCAGGTCCGGCCACAGGTGCCAGCCGAAGATCCGGTCGCAGCGGTATTCCTCGAATACGCCGCTGTCGCACACCAGCTTTGCGCCGCCGGTGGTCTCCTCGGCGGGCTGGAACACCAGCAGCACGTTCCGGGGCAGCTTGTCCAGCACTTCGCTCACCCGCCCGGCCAGCGCCAGCACCATGGCCATGTGGCCGTCGTGGCCGCAGGCGTGCATCTTCCCTGCATGGCGGGAGGCGTATGCGCAGCCGCTGCGCTCGGCGATGGGCAGAGCGTCCATGTCGGCCCGGAAGGCGGCGGTGCGGGGCTTGCCCGCGTCAAAGTAGGCGCACAGGGTGCTTTCGCAGGGCGAAAACAGGGTGCAGGGATACGGCTCCAGCACCCGGCGGATATAAGCCAGGGTCTCGGGCAGGTCAAAATCGGTTTCCGGGATCTGGTGCAGGTCCCGGCGGTATTGGGTCAGCAGCTGCTGTGTCATGGAAATCTCTCCCCCTCTTTTGGTGACGTTTTGCTCCTATTATAAGCTTCCCGGCCCGGATGCACAAGCGCGGCGCCGGGTGGGAAAAGAAGGAAAAAAGCCGTTGACTTCACCTTGATAGCGTGCTATGATGCAGATATATGGATAGAGGCGCGGGTGCGATGAACCCCACAGGAGCCGGCAGGCACAGAACGTGGGGCGGGGCAAGCCCGCCGAATCGGCGCATCCGGGCACGGCGGCGCCGATGGGGCCCCGGGGAATACCCGCGGCACTGTCCGCGGAAGGACCGCGGGGGCGCTATCTTACCCGCAAGCGGTGGTATTGTCCACGCGCCGGTAAGGCCACAGCGCCCTTCCGGCGCGTTTTTTGTTGTCTGCAAGCGAAGAATAGAGAGAGGAGCAGCCGTTATGACCGCAAAGAATCTGAAGGGCTCCATCGTGGCCCTGATTACCCCCTTCCATGAGGATGGAACCGTCAATTTTGAAAAACTGGCCCAGCTGGTGGATTTCCACCTGGAAAACGGCACCGATGGTTTGCTGATTCTGGGCACCACCGGCGAGAGCTCGGCCATGAGCCACGAGGAGGACGACGCGGTCTGCGAATTTGTGATCAAGCGGGTGGCCGGCCGGGTGCCGGTGATCGCGGGCAGCGGCTCCAACTGCACCCAGACCATGTTGGAGAAGAGCCTGAGCTTTGAAAAGCTGGGCGCGGATGCGCTGCTGCTCATCACTCCCTATTACAACAAGACCAATGAGGAGGGTATGTACAACCACTTCAAGACGGTGGCGGACGCGGTGCATATCCCCTGCATCCTGTACAATGTGCCCGGCCGCACCGGCTGCGGCATCTCCGAGGACGTGGTGCGCCGTCTGTCGACCCATCCCAACATCATGGGCATCAAGGAGGCCTCCGGCAACCTGAGCTACACCGCCAAGATCGCCCGCTATGTGAACGAGGACTTCGCCCTCTATTCCGGCAACGACGATATGATTCTGCCCATCCTGTCGCTGGGCGGCAGCGGTGTGATCTCGGTGCTGGCCAACATCCTGCCCCGCCAGACCCACGACATGGTCATGGACTACCTGAACGGCGACCGTCAGAAGGCGCTGGAAGCCCAGCTGGGCCTGCTGGATGTGATCAACGGCCTGTTCCTGGAGGTCAACCCCATTCCCGTGAAGGAAGCCATGAACCAGATGGGCATGGAGGTGGGCGGCTACCGCCAGCCCCTGGGTCCCATGGGCGAAGCCGCAAAGGCCAAGCTGGCCGCCGCTTTGAAGGCTGCCGGTCTGGTTTGAGCGCAGGGGTTTGAAAAATGGCCGGGAATGTGGCATAATAGAACGGTCAATACAAAGCAATAAGGTGGGAAAATAAATTTGAACGCAGAACAGATCATTCAGTACATCGCAAACGCCGAGAAAAAGACCCCGGTGAAGATCACCATTCAGGAAAAGGAGCCCCTCAACTACGGCTCCGCCAAGGTGTTCGGCACCGGCGCCAAGATCGTGTTTGGCGACTGGAAGGAGCTTGGCCCCATTCTGGAGGCCAATGCCGATAAGATCAAGGACATGGTGGTGGAGAACGATTGCCGCAACTCGGCCATTCCCCTGCTGGATTTGAAGGGCATCAATGCCCGCATCGAGCCGGGCGCCATAATCCGCGAGCAGGTGGAGATCGGCGACGCGGCAGTCATCATGATGGGCGCCATCATCAACATCGGCGCAGTCATCGGCGACGGCACCATGATCGACATGGGCGCTGTGCTGGGCGGCCGGGCCACCGTGGGCAAGCACTGCCATGTGGGCGCAGGCGCGGTTCTGGCCGGTGTGATCGAGCCCGCCAGCGCCAAGCCGGTGATCCTGGAGGACGACGTGCTGGTGGGCGCCAATGCGGTGGTCATCGAGGGCGTGCACGTGGGCGAAGGCGCAGTCATTGCCGCCGGCAGCGTGGTCATCGAGGACGTGCCCGCGGGCGCGGTGGTGGCCGGCGTTCCCGCCCGGGTCATCAAGCAGAAGGATGAAAAAACCACCCAGAAGACTGCTTTGCAGGACGCGCTGCGCACCCTGTAAGCAAAAGGCCCGGCGCTGCCGGGCCTTTTTTGATGAATAAACGTTTTGTATAATCAAATAAAGAATATACAGGAAAGGAGGAGCGAAATGAAAAAGAAGGTTTTGGTCATCAGTGCCAGCCTGCGGCCGGGCAGCAATTCCCATGCGCTGGCCGAGCAGTTTGCCGAAGGGGCGCGGGAGGCGGGCCATGAGGTGGAGCTGGTCAGCCTGCGGGGCAAGGACATCCAGTTCTGCCGGGGCTGTACCGCCTGCCAGAAAACCGGCAGCTGCGTGATTCGGGACGATGTGGCCCCACTGCTGGAAATGCTGCGCACTGCCCAGGTGGTGGCGTTTGCCACGCCCATCTACTATTACGAGCTGTGTGGCCAGCTGAAAACTTTCCTGGACCGCACCGAGCCGCTGTACGGGCGGGAAAACGCCTTCCGGCAGGTGTATCTGCTCAGCGCGGCCGCCGAGACCGAGGACTTTGTGCCAAAGCGCGCGGAAAGCGGCATCCAGGGCTGGATCGACTGCTATGAGAACCTGGAGCTGGCGGGCACCGTCTTTGCGGGCGGCGTGCAGGGGCCGGGCGAGATGACCGGCCACCCGGCGCTGGAACAGGCCCGGGCTATGGGTGCGGCCATTCAATAAAACAGCAAGCGGGCGGGATCGAAAGATCCCGCCCGCTTGTTTTCGTTAGAAAAAGAAAGGAAATTACTCCGACGGCTGGAGAAAGGCCAGGCGGCCCTTCAGCAGCTCCAGGTATTCCAGCGCCAGCGGAGGCAGCGTCCGATTGGCAGAGTGCAGATAGGCCAGCTCGCAGACGTAATCCGGCAGTGGGATATTCACCAGGCCGTAACGGTCATTGTATTCCTGGGAATGCTGCAAAACGATGCTGAACGCATTGGTGTGCGCCACGATATCCCGGCGGGAGGTGGAGGAGTGGACCCGAATCAGCTTGTTGGCATTGATGAAGGGAAAGGTGTACTGGGTCACAGAAGGGGAATCCGGGTCGGAAAATACCGTGAAGGGATAGTCGGCCAGCTTGGTGAAATCAAAGTCCGGCTCCTGCAGCAGCGGGTGCGAGCGGGAAAGCTGAACGCAGAGCGGAATGTGGGCCAAGACCGTATACGAGATGTTGGCGGCCTGGCAGCGGTTCCGCAGCGATGTGCCGGACTGCTTGATGCAGATGCACAGGTCGCACTGATTTTTTAGCACCGATGTGAGCACGTCCGGGGTGGAGTTGTAAAAGCAGGAAAGCTGCAGCTCCGGGCTGTCTGATAGCGCTGGCAAAGATCACAGAAGGCCTCAAAGGATGGGATGTACCGGGGATAGGAAAGACGGAAATAGTAGCTGGGGGAGGTCTGCACCACTGAGGAGAGCGCGTTCAGCTCGTTGATGATAACGCCCGCATGCTGTACCAGATGCTCCCCGGCCTCGGTGAGCGACATTCCCTGCGAGGTGCGGATGAATAGGGTCGCGCCCAGCTCCTGCTTCAGATTTTTGATGGAGTTGCTGATGTTGGGCTGTGACAGGAACAGATTGCGGGCGGCCTTGGAGATGGACCCGGTGCGGGATACCTCCAGAACATATTGAAGCTGTTGGATGGTCATGTGTGATCCCCTTGCCTGCTGATTGCATCAAAAAATGAATATAACCGTCATAAATCGCCATAAATTTCGGTTATGACATAAATAAATTATATATATTTCCGAAAAAATTGCAACGATGGTATGATGAACGCAGCAAGGAATGTGCTTGACGAGAGCACAAAAGGAGGTCGAATCATGGATCTGCAGGAATTCGCACGGGAGCAGGCTCAAACGCTCGCGCCGCTGCTGGAGCAGCTGAACCGCTCGCTGTGGGATTTTGCGGAATTCGGGTATCAGGAGTTCCGCAGCAGCAAGGAAATTGCCCGTGTTCTGGAAGAGGAAGGCTTTCAGGTGGAGCTGGGCGTGGGAGGAATCCCCACGGCGATCCGGGCCAGCTATGGCCAGGGGCACCCGGTGATCGGTATTCTTGGGGAATACGACGCGCTGCCGAATCTGAGCCAGAAGGCGGGCTGCCCCCGGCAGGAGCCCATTCCGGACAAGGATTGCGGCCATGGATGCGGACACAATTCCCTGGGAGCGGGTGCAGTGGGCGCGGCCATGGTGGCCAAGCGGTATCTGCAGCAGAGCAAAAAGCCCGGAACCATCTGCTTTCTGGGCTGCCCGGCGGAAGAGACCGGTTTCGGAAAGGCGTTTCTGGCCCGGGAAGGCTGCTTTGCGGATCTGGATACCGCGCTGACCTGGCATCCCAGCAACGCAAACAAGGCCGCGGCGGTGAAGACGGTGGCCTATTATAAGGTGCGGTTTGATTTTACCGGCCGCACCGCCCATGCGGGCGCCTGCCCGGAGCTGGGCCGAAGCGCGCTGGATGCCTGCGAGCTGATGAACGTGGGTGTGAACTACCTGAGGGAACATATCATCAGCCAGGCCAGAGTTCATTATGCGTATCTGGACTGCGGCGGCTCGGCTCCCAATGTGGTGCAGGAAAAAAGCTCGCTGCTGTATTTTGTGCGGGCGCCCAAGCTGACCCAGTGCGCCGAGATTCTGGAGCGTATTAAAAAGATCGCCCAGGGAGCTGCGCTCATGACCGAGACCCAGGTGAAGATCTCGGTGTCGGGCGGTCTCAGCGATATGATCCCCAACCAGACTCTGGCGGAGGTTTTGTCCGAAAGCCTGGTCCAGCAGGGCGGGCCGGATTTCACCCAGCAGGATTACGAGTTGGCCCAAAGCTTCCTGGAGGCGATCCCGGAACCGATTCGAAAGGAATGGGTGCAGAAGGCGGCCGACGCGGCGGGCGAACCCCTGAGCGAATTTGAGAAGCACCCGCTGGACCGTTCCGTCGCACCCTTCGACCCGGCTTTGATGAATCTGGTGGTGACCGGCTCCAGCGACGTGGGCGATGTGAGCCGCATCGTGCCCACTCCACAGGTCACGCTCACCGCCACAGTGCCGGGCACCAGCCCCCACACCTGGCAGTTTACCGCTCAGGTGGGAACCTCCCTGGGCGGCAGAGCCAGCGTGGCGGCGGCAAAGGTGCTGGGGCTTGCCTGTGAAAAGCTGTTCGACGACCCGGCGCTGGTCCAAAAGGCAAAGGAAGAGCTTGCTCGGCGCTGCCCGGAGGGGTACCAGTGTCCGATTCCGGAGGGCATGGACTATGCCTCGGTGAACCCGTGATGAGAAAGGAGAACGACGATGACATTTTCCCAGATTATGAACAGCCCGCTCATGTATATCCTGGCGATGCTGGGCATCGGCTATGTGCTGCTGTTTTCGGTATTTACATTGATGCGCTCCTACCGGCATGCGCTTGCCGTGGGGCTGGATAAAAAGAAGGTCCGCGGTGTGATCGCATCCTCCGCGCTGTATTCGGTGGTTCCTTCTCTCTCCATCGTGGTGGGCCTGTTCAGCCTGGCCGCCAATGTTCTTTCGCTGGCCATGCTGTGCGCCTATGTTCCCATCCAGGTCATGAACGGCCCGGTCTTCGCCGCGGTGCTGCTGACCAGCCTTTCGGTGGCGGCGCTTCACAAATGGATCATCAAAACCTTTGGCTGCAAGTGGCTGAACAATTTTGTTATGGCGGATTCGCTGCTGATCTCGATGGCTTCTTCGCTGCTCTGGCTGAAGCTGTTTGGCTGATGGGAGGAATGAAACATGGAAAAAAGTTGCTTTGACCGCACGCACCGGTTTGGTCGGATCGGCGTAATCATCGGCATTGTGATCATGCTGGGGATTCCCGCGATTGTCAGCACAGTCTATGATATGTGGCCGGAAAACATCGGCGCCATTTTCGCGGTGGGCGGCGGCCTGCTGGCGGTGTTCCTGCCCACCAATATCATTGAGGTGCTGAGCTACGCACCCATCATCGGCTCTTCTTCCTACATCGCGTTCCTCACGGGCAACATCGGCAACCTGAAACTCCCCTGCGCCATGAGCGCGATGGCCATGATGGACGTCTCCCAGGGCAGTGATGAGGGCGATACCGTTTCCAGCATTGCCATCGCTACTTCCTCCATTGTGACCACCATTGTGATCGCGCTGGGCGTGCTGCTGCTGGCTCCCCTGCAGCCCCTGCTCACCGATCCCCGCATCCAGACTGCCACCCCTTACATGATCCCCGCCCTGTTCGGCTCCCTGATGCTGGGAATGCTGAACAACAGCTGCGGCACCTATGTGGCCAAGCGGAAGCTGACCTGCATGATTTTACCGGTACTGCTGGTGGCAGGCGTGAACCTGGTCTATCCCCTTGCGCCGCTGATCGGTTATGTGATGATCGCGTGCATGGGCCTCACCGTGGGCTGCGCCTGGGTGCTGTATAAGCTGGGCGTGATTCAGATGATCCCCAAGACGGCGAAAAAGACCGAAGAAAAAGCATAAGCCGGTATATAGGCAATAAAAAAGCAAAGGCGAGGAATCTTCGCCTTTGCTTTTTTCAATGAAAACGGGTCAGCGCTTGTCCGCCCGGAAGAACAGGGCCACGGTGCCGGGGCCGGAATGGGCGCCGATCACCGGGCCGATGGTGGAGATGCACACCCGCTTTACGCCCAGGGCCGCGATCTTGTCGGCCACATAGCGGCAGTCCTCCAGGCAGTCGCCGTGGCTCACAAAGACCACCTGCTCGCTGCGGTCGTAGGTGCTGGCGGCAAAGTGCTTGACCAGCGCGTCCAGGCTGGCCTTGCGCCCGCGCACTTTCTCCATGGGGATCAGCTTGCCTTCCTCGTCCACATGAAGCACCGGCTTGATGCCCAGCAGGGTACCGGCCACCGCCGCCGCGCCGCTCACACGGCCGCCCCGCTTCAGGAACATCAGGTCGTCCACCGTGAACCAGGCGCAGATGGACTGGCGGTTGGCCACAAACCAGTCCGCCACCTCCCGCAGGCTCTTGCCCTCATTTTTCAGGCAGGCGGCATAATACACGGCCAGACCCTCGCCCATGCTGGCCTGCAGGGTGTCGATCACCTCGATGGTCCGTTCGGGAAACTGCTCCCGCAGCTCCTCGGCGGCCAGACGGGCGGAATTGAAGGTGCCGGAAAGACCGCTGGAAAAGGCCAGATACAGAATGTCCTTGCCCTGCTCCAGAACGGGGGTGAAGGTGTCCAGGAAATCCGCCTGGTTGATCTGGCTGGTGGTGCTCACCTCACCGGCCCGCAGCCGGTCGTAGAATTCCTTGGGGGAAAGCTCCCGGTTATCGGGATAATTGCGGTAATGCTTGTCGCCCAGCGTAAACACCAGGGGCATTACCTCCACCTGCATCTCCTGCACCAGTTCCACCGGCAGGTCGGTGGTGGAATCGGTGAACAACACATATTCTGCCATGAAAAAACCACTCCATTTCCTGTTTGCGGGCCCCTGCCCGCTTGTGACACTGCCCGCAGAAGATACAGGGCGAGGAATCACTGTTAAAAAAATTGTAGCACACAATGGCCGGAATTTCCAGCGTTACCAAAAAACGAACCCTCCCTGGTTTTATACCAGGGAGGGTGAAAAGACTCAGGTTTCTTTCCTGCGGTGCAGCCAGTCCAGAATGCGCTGCTCGCCGTACAGGCAGGCAAGGCCCAGTGCGCCCATGACCACAAAGATCACGATGGGCACCAGAACACCGCCGCCCGCCAGGCTGCTTCCGGCCACCGTACTGGTGACCACGCTGGGGATGCGCGCCAGGGTACAGATGAAGAAGAACTCCCCCGGTTTCACCGGCAGAAAAGGGCCGATGTAGGTGAGCATATCCTTGGGGGTGCCGGGCAGGAAAAACAACAGATACAGCGCCCGCCGCGCCCGCTGTTCGTCCTGCAAGAAGCGGTACTTGTGAAAGGCCTGGGCGGGAACGGCCTTTGCGCCCAGCAGCTTCATGGCGGCATAGATGAACATGCTGCCCAAAAGAATCCCCGCCAGACAGATGAGCAGGCCGCCCACCGGTCCGAACAAAGCGCCGGCCATCAGCTCCACCGGTTCGCCGGGAAGCACGGCCACCACCACCTGCAGGATCTGCAGCGCCAGGAACACCAGGATACCCCAGATCCCCTTGCTCTGCACCCAGCCGATGAACTGGTCCCGGGCGGCCTGGCTGGTCAGAATGGCCCAAAGCTCGTTGCGGAATGCCAGCACGACCGCGCCGCCTGCCAGGCAGACCAGCAGCAGAGCTGCGGCTGCGGCCCAGCGGCGGGCACGGGGGGATGCAAGGGGGTGGTTCATAGCGCAAAGATCTCCTTTCGGAAGGGGTACGGATTACTCCAGATCGCCGGTCAGGGTCATCACTGCGGCCAGAGCGGCAATGGGCGCGGTCTCACACCGCAGAATGCGGGGACCAAGGCCTACGGGGGTGGCGCCCGCGTCAATGAGCGCCTGTGCCTCCTCCTCCGAGAAGCCGCCCTCCGCTCCGGTGATCAGGGCGATGCGGCCGCCCTCGGCGGGCACACACTGGCGCAGTGGCCGGCCGCCTTTCTCGTAGAAAAAGAGCACCGCGTCAAACTCGGAAAAGCGCCCCGGCAGCTGGCCAATGTTCAGCGGCAGCTCCACCTGGGGCAGAATGCCCCGGCCGCACTGCTTGGCGGCCTCGGCGGCAATGCGCACGTAGCGCTGGTTCTTCTGGTCCTCTTTTTTGGGGGTCACCACGCAGAACCGGCTGAAAAAAGGCACGATGCGCTCGGCCCCCAGCTCCACGGATTTCTGCAAAATCAGCTCCAGCTTATCCTGCTTGGGGTAGCCCGCGAAGACGGTGACCTTTGCCTTGGGTTCGGCGGTGCAGGGCCGCTTGCCGGAAACGGTGAGGGTCACCTCTTCCGGCTCGATGGCGGTGATCACGCCGTCGTAGTCAAAGCCCGCGCCGTCGCACAGAATCACCTGCTCGCCGGTCTTTGCCCGCATCACCTTGCCCAGGTGATGGGCGTCGGCCCCGGTAATGCGCGCGGTATCGCCGTCGATCTCACTGGTAAAATAGCGGTGCGGCATCTCAGGCTTCGCCCCCGTTTTTGCACAGGATGGCCACCCAGCCGTTCTGCTCACGCACCTCGACCACGTTCAGACCGGCGGCGCGCAGGCCCTCCACCACCTCGTCCCGGCGGGTGTCGATCACGCCGCTGGCGATGAAGGTGGCGCCGGGGGCCATCAGGGCAGGCACGTGGGGCGCCAGGCTCAGGATGGCGTTGGCCACGATGTTGGCGGTGATGATGTTGTAGGCACCGGTGGCCTTGTCGGACAGATCGCCGATCAGCACCTTCAGCTTATTGTCCACTCCATTCAGGGCGGCGTTCTCACCGGCGGTGCGCACGCACATGGGGTCGATGTCCACGCCCTCGGCGCTGGCCGCGCCCAGCTTCAGGGCCGCAATGGCCAGAATGCCGCTGCCGGTGCCGATGTCCAGCATCCGCTCGCCGCCCTTCACAAGACCGTCCAGAACCTCCAGGCAGAGGGCGGTGGTCTCGTGGGTGCCGGTGCCGAAGGCCATGCCCGGGTCCAGCTTGATGACCACGCGGTCGGTGTCGAACTGCTCCCAGCTGGGCACGATGGCCAGACGCTCGCCGATGGTCAGGGCGTGGTAATAGGCCTTCCAGCCGTTTTCCCAGTCGTCCTGCTCCACGCCCTCGGCGGCCAGAGTGTAATCCACCTCGGCGGCGGCCAGGCGGCCGCGGATCAGCTCCACCACCTCGGCGGGGTTCTCGTCCGGCGCCAGATACAGATGCACGATCACCTTGGTGCGGTCCTTGTCCAGAAGCTCCTGCTCGATCAGGTCCACATGGGCGATCTGCTCCACCTGGGTCTCCAGGTCGGAATAGTCCTCGATGTAGATGCCGCCGCCGGAAATTCCGGTGGCGATGGCCTCGGCGGTTTCTGCCTGGGCCTTGGGTACGGTGATGCGGATATCGGTCCACTGCATAGATCAAAACCTCGGTTTCTTATAATAGTATTTTATATTATAGCATTTTTTATGGCCGGTTCGTGAACAGCCCATGAAAAAATACGCCTGCCTGGCTCTGCCAGGCAGGCGTGAGAGAGGCCGTTAGCCCAGATGATACTCGTGCTCGCAGTATACGCAGCGGCATACGCCCTTTTCGCTGCGGGTGTAGAGCCGGGGCAGCGAGGATTCCACCCGGGTGATGCAGTGGGAGTTCTGGCAGTCGCCCAGCACCTCGGTGTGCTCCGGAATCACCTGGTTGTCGGTCTGGCTTTCCAGCATGGTCAGAATCAGCGCCATGCGAACAAAGCGGCCGAAGTTCGCCTGCTCGAAGTAAGCTGCCCGGGGATCGTCGTCCACCTCGGTGGCGATCTCGTTCACACGGGGCAGCGGATGCATCACGATCATGTCCGGCTTTGCCAGCGCCATCTTGGCGGCGTCCAGGATGTAATGGTCCCGCAGGCGCAAAAATTCCTCCTGGTCCGCGAAGCGCTCGCCCTGCACGCGGGTCATGTAGAGAATGTCCATCTCGCCGATGGCGTCCTCCAGGTTCTCCACCTCCCGGATGGGGAAGCCGGCGGCAGTCATGTCGTCCCGGATGTAGTCCGGGATCATCAGCTCTTTCGGGCTCACCAGCACGAACCGGATGCCCTCGTAGCGCATCATGGCCCGGATCAGGCTGTGCACCGTGCGGCCGAACTTCAGATCGCCGCACAGACCGATGGTCAGATGATCCAGACGGCCCTTCAGCCGGTGAATGGTGAGCAGGTCGGTGAGGGTCTGGGTGGGATGCTGGTGGCCGCCGTCACCCGCGTTGATCAGCGGGCATTTGACCTTGGCAGCCGCCGCAGTGGCCGCGCCCTCCTTGGGATGGCGCATGGCGATGATGTCCGCATAGCACTGGGCCATGCGGGCGGTGTCGGCCACCGTCTCACCCTTGGCGGCGCTGGAGGAATTGGCCGAAGAAAAACCCAACACCTTGCCGCCCAGCCGGAGCATCGCGGATTCAAAGCTCAGGCGGGTGCGGGTGCTGGGTTCAAAAAACAGGGTGGCAAGGATCTTGCCGTCGCATTTGTGTGCATAGGCGGCGGGGTCGTCGATAATACGATCGGCCAGAGCAAGCAGCTGGTCGATCTCGGCGGTGGAAAGATCCAACGGACTGATCAGTTTCTTCACAAGGTAGTCCCCCTTTGTTATTATCGTTCCTATTCTACACCAGCCGACGGGCCCTGACAATAGTCGATCCTCATTTTTGCCGCCCTTTGGCGCATACGGTCCCCCGGCGGCGGAAATACTACCGGCAAGACCATTTGAAAAAGGAGAAGTTTGCCATGAAGATCACGCCCCGGGAATACGACGAAATGAACCAGCGGGCCAGCCCACACTCCAAGTTGGGAAAGGACTGCCTGTGGTCGTTTTTTGTGGGCGGCGGCATCTGCCTGGTGGGCGAGGTGCTGCGGCGGGCGTATCTGGCCAAGGGCTTCGTGCTCAGCGACGCTTCGGCCATGACCAGTGTGACATTGATCCTGTTCAGCGCGGTGCTCACCTCGCTGGGCTGGTACCAGAAGATGGCCACAAAGGCCGGGGCGGGCACGCTGGTGCCCATCACCGGTTTCGCCAACTCGGTGGTGAGCAGCGCCATCGAATACCGGTCGGAGGGCTTTGTGCCCGGCGTGGGGGCAAAGATGTTCCTGATCGCCGGGCCGGTGGTGGTTTACGGCCTGGCCGCCAGCGCGGTGTGGGGGCTGATCTACCACCTGCTGCGGCCGTTCATATAAGGAATAAATAAGGGGAAGGAATGAGAACCATGACGAGCGCCGTGCGTACCGGCGATACCATCCGCTTTCAGGACCCGCCCTGCATCTCGGCCTTTGCCGCCGTGGGCGGCAAGCGGGAGAGCGAGGGCCCCCTGGCGGCAAAGTTCGACCTGCTGTTTGAGGAGAATACGCTGGGGGAGCCCACCTGGGAAAAGGCCGAGAGCCGCCTGCAGCGCTATTGCCTGGACCTGGCGCTGAAAAAGGGCCGCTGTACTCCCCAGATGCTGGATCTAGTGCTGGGGGGCGATTTGCAGAACCAGTGCACCGCCACCGGCTACACCATGCGGGCGCTGGACGCGCCCTTTGCAGGATTGTACGGCGCATGCAGCACCATGGCCGAGGCAGTGGGCCTGGCTGCCTGCCTGGCGGCGGGCGGCTGTGTTTCGCGGGCGGCGGCACTGGCCAGCAGCCACTTCTGCGCGGCCGAGCGGCAGTTCCGCACTCCCCTCACCTACGGGGGCAAGCGAACCCCCACCGCCCAGTGGACCGCCACCGCCGCGGGCTGCTGCCTGGTGGAGCCCCAGGGCCCGGGGCCCTATGTGCGGGCGGTCACCTTCGGCCGGGTGCGGGACTATGAGATCTGCGACATCAACAACATGGGCGCGGCCATGGCCCCCGCCGCCGCCGAGACCATCCTGCGCTACTGTGAGGACACCGGCCGAACTCCCTGTCAGTTCGACGCGGTATATACAGGCGATTTGGGTATCGTGGGCACCCGCCTTTTGAAGGAGCTGCTGGAAAAGGAGGATGTGGACCTGAAAAATCACCGGGACTGCGGCCTTACTTTATATGATGTGCAGCATCAGGACGTGCAGGCCGGGGGCAGCGGTGCAGGCTGCTCGGCCAGTGTGCTGTGCGCCAGCGTGCTGCCTGCCCTGCAAAAGGGGGAGCTGAACCGGGTGCTGTTTTTGTCCACCGGAGCGCTGATGAGCCAGATCACCTTTTTGCAGGGCGAGAGCATTCCGGGCGTGGCCCATCTGGTGGAGCTGAGCGCCCAAAGGGAGGAAAGCGTATGAGTTATCTGTGGGCGTTTCTGGTGGGCGGCGCGCTGTGCGTTATCGGTCAGGTGCTCATCGACCTGACCAGCCTGACTCCGGCCCGGATTCTGGTGACCTACGTGGTGAGCGGGGTGGTGCTGTCCGCCCTGGGACTGTACGGACCGCTGGTGGAGCTGGCGGGGGCCGGGGCAACGGTGCCGCTCACCGGCTTCGGGCATCTGCTGGCCCAGGGCGTGATCGACGCGGTGGACCGGATAGGCCTGCTGGGAATTCTTGCCGGGGGCTTTGCCGCTGCGGGAGCCGGAGTCACAGCCAGTCTGATCTGCGGCGTGGCGGCAGCGGCGCTGGGGCACCCAAGGGACCAGAACTGACAATTGTGCAAAGAAAATCCGGTTTTTTGCACTGGAATGAAAAATCTATGTAAAGTTTTGCCCCGGTCTGTTGACCGGGGCTTTTCATTTACGGTATTAATATTATGGACCCATAAAATCTAAGTAAAATTTGAGAAACAGCGAAACGGGCGCGGAAGGATACGGGCCCGAAAAGCAGGAGGAAAAATCATGCAGCTTGCAAATGTTCTGAGCCTTCTGGGAGGCCTTGCGCTCTTCCTTTACGGCATGCACATGATGAGCAGCGGCCTGGAGGCCGCGGCCGGCAACCGGATGAAGAGCATTCTGGAAAAGCTCACCGCCAACCGTTTTCTGGGCGTTGCGGTGGGTGCGGGCATCACCGCGGTGATCCAGTCGTCCAGCGCAACCACGGTCATGGTGGTTGGTTTCGTAAACAGTGGTCTGATGAGCCTGCGCCAGGCGGTGTGGATCATCATGGGCGCCAACATCGGTACTACCATCACCGGCCAGCTGATCGCCCTGGATGTGGGCGCGCTGGCGCCGCTCATGGCCTTTGCGGGCGTGGCGCTGGTGGTGTTCTTCAAAAACCCCAAGCTGCACAACTACGGCAGCATCGTGGCCGGTCTGGGTGTGCTGTTCATCGGTATGGACATGATGAGCGCCGCCATGAAGCCTCTGGCCGATGAGCCCGCCTTCGTTTCCCTGATGACCCGCTTTGAGAACCCGCTCCTGGGCATCCTGGCGGGCGCGGTATTCACCGCTCTGATTCAGTCCTCTTCCGCCAGCGTGGGCATTCTGCAGGCGCTGGCCGCCAGCGGTGCGATCAGCTTCTCCAGCGCGGTGTTCGTGCTGTTCGGTCAGAACATCGGTACCTGCATCACCGCGGTGCTGGCCAGCATCGGCACCAGCCGCAATGCCAAGCGCACCACCCTGATCCACCTGATGTTCAACATCATCGGTACCATCATCTTCACCATCGTGTGCGTGCTGTTCCCGCTGCCCGCTCTGGTGGCGTCGTTCACTCCGGAGAACATCCCCGGCCAGATCGCCAACATGCACACCCTGTTCAACATCGTGACCACCCTGCTGCTGCTGCCTCTGGGCACCCAGATGGCCGCGCTGACCGAGCGCATCCTGCCGGAGCCTTGCGAGAAGAGCGAGGAGGAGAAGCGCGAGATGATGGGCCTTGCCTATCTGGACAAGACCACCCTGGGTTCCTCCGCTGTATGGCTGGGCAAGCTGCAGCAGGAGCTGGGCCGCATGCTGGATCTGGCCAGCGAAAACGTGGACGCCGCCTTCCAGTCCGTTATCAGCGGGCTGGATGAAAAGACCGAAAAGGCCATCCGCACCGAGGAACTGGTGGACCTGCTCAACAAGGAGATCAGCCAGTACGTGGCCAAGGCCATGGTGCGCGAGACCAACGCCGAGGACTCGGCGGCTGTGGCCTCCGGCTTCCGCATCGCGGGCAACATCGAGCGCATCAGCGACCATGCCATGAACATCCTGGGCTATGGCCAGCGGCTGGAAAAGGAAAACATCCAGCTGTCGGACGAGGCGCTCAAGGAGCTGATGGAGATGCGCACCGTCTGCGCCAAGGCGCTGCGTTACCTGCACGGTGAGTCCCGGCTGGACAATGCTGCCAAACTGGAGCAGACCATCGACGACATGACAGGTCGTTTCCGGGAAAACCACATGCGCCGCATGAAGAACGGCGAGTGCACCGACGAGGGCTGCATCCTCTATTCCGAGATCCTCACCGACTTCGAGCGCGTGGGCGACCATGTGCTGAACATCGCCCAGGAGCTGAGCCGTACCTCTCAGGTCCTGGCATAAACAAGACAACAACAAAAGGGCCATCCCCGGTATTTTTCGGGGATGGCCCTTTTTGCTGCCACGGTTGGGCAGACAACCGCTTTCAGAGGGAAAAGAGCGTAGGATGAAAGATGTAAACCATCCTGTTCTGATTCTGGAAGCGAGGTACTCTATGAAGGGTTTTCCAACAACCAAAATTTACCGCCAAATCGCGGCACTGGTCCTGGCGGCGGCAATGCTGGCCGTCCCCGCCGGAGCGGCGGACGGTGAAGCGCCGCCGGCCGCCAGCGCATCGTCTCTTCCCGCAGTGTCGGGCGAGGTGCCGCTGGAGGCTTCGGTTTTCCCGGACCCGGCATTTTTGAATTACGTGAGCGGCCTGGATGCCGATGCCAGCGGAAGTCTGTCCGTTGCGGAGCGGGAGCAGGTGGTTCGTATGGACATTCGCAACCGGGGCATCGTGTCCCTGCAGGGGCTGGAACAGTTTCCGAACCTGGAATATCTGAACTGCAACAACAACGCGCTCACGTCCCTGGATCTGGCGCTGGCCCCCAAGCTGCAAACGCTCTTCTGCAACGATAACAGCCTGAGCGAGCTGGATACGTCCGGCGCGCCGGAGCTTCGGATTCTGCACTGCCATGCCAACCGTTTGACAAGCCTGGACGTGAGCGCGAACCCGGCGCTGAGCGACCTTGCCTGCGGAGACAACCTTATTCAGGAGCTGGACCTGAGCGGCAACCAAAACCTGGAATATTTCACCTATCTGGGCGGGCCGCTGACCCGTCTGGAGCTGGGGGAGAATGAGGCCATGATCTACCTGTGGGTGGGTTACACCCCCATGACCGAGATCGACCTGAGCGGCCTGCCCAACCTGCAAACAGTGGGCCTGGAGCACAATGAGTTCACCTTTCTGGACCTGAGCGGAAATCCACAGGTCATTGACCTGCTGGCCGGAGAAAACCGGCTGCTGGGCATTGAGATGGGCAAAGCTTCGCCCACAGCAGACCTGAGCGGACAGCGGCCGGTGGCGGTCCACCTGCCCGCAGGGGCCGACCATTACGCCCTTGCCGGACTGGGGATCCCCCTGCAGCCGGAGGAGATCAGCGGGATGACCGGCGCCCGGCTGGAGGACGGCGAACTGTACGAGATCACGTCCGGAGGCACGGTGGACTATGTGTACACCGAGGAAGGGATCACACTGACCGCTCACCTGCAATTCGACTGGACCGGAGCGCCCCTGCCTACAGCTACACCGGAACCCACAGCCACGCCGATGCCCACAGCCACGCCGGAACCCACGGCCACGCCGACGCCCACGGCTACACCGGAACCTACGGCTACGCCGAAGCCCACGGCTACACCGAAGCCTACAAATACACCGAAGCCCACGACCACGCCGGAAACCACAGCCACGCCGACGCCCACAGCTACGCCAAAGCCCACGGCTATACCGAAGCCCACAGCTACACCGAAGCCTACGGCCACGCCGAAGCCCACGGCTACACCGATGCCTACAGCTACACCGGAACCCACGGCCGCACCAAAGCCTGCAGTGCCATTAAAACCCACTGCGGTGCCGGTCCTTCCGCCCACGGCGCAGCCGCCGTCCACCCCGTCGAATGGAGGCGGAACATCTCCCGCCTCGTCGCCCACGGCATCTCCCACCGCGCAGCCTACCGCACAGCCAACCGCATCGCCGGAGCCGGAGCAAAACCCGACCGCCACACCGGAACCTGTGCCGGACACGGAAAAGCAGGAAAAAGGCTGGACCTGGTGGCTGCTGCTCGTGCTGCTGATCCTTCTGATCATGGCCGCTGTGTTCGCCATACGCCGTGCACTGGCGCAGGAACAGGCGGAAAATCAGGAAGAGAGCGGCCCCCGGAACTGACCGCTGAACCTCTGTAACAACAAAACACGCCCGCAGGGAATCCTGCGGGCGTGTTATTTGCAAAAAGGCAAAAACAAAAGGCCCGCTCAAAATGAGCTGGCCCTTCTGTTTTGTCGAAAATCAAGCATTCGCCTTGTTAGCGCGCTTCGCCATACGGCTGATCTTGCGGGAAGCGGTGTTCTTGTGCAGTACACCCTTGCTCTTAGCCTTATCAATAGCGGAGATAGCAGCAACAACGACGGCTTCCTTATCAGCTGCATTCGCAGCGATGGCAGCGTCTGCCTTCTTCACGACTGTTTTCAGGTTGGACTTAATCGCCTTGTTGTGAAGGGCTTCCTTCTTGGACTGAACGACACGATCCTTCTGCGATTTAATGTTAGGCATTCGTACCACCTCCTTGTCACCCATAACAGTGCAATTTATAATATCACATTTGAGCGGGTGTTGCAAGCCTTTTTTCATACTTTTTTCGGAGAATTTTTTGAAATCCGGCGGCCAACACTGAAAAAAGACCCGCCGCGGGCATAATTTTCCCTCCGCGGCCGAAAAAAGGAGGAAAGAGCATGAACATATACACCGACATGGCCGACGAGCTGTTTCGTCCAGGCAAGGGCACGGTGCCCCCCGGGGTGCAGGTGCGCACCGCCAGCAGCGGGCCCATCCGGCTGACCCGGGTGCAGATCACCCGGCAGGGGCTGGCCCGCCCGGCGGGGCGGTATTCCACCCTGGAGACCCCCAGCCTGGCCGCACTGGACAAGCGGGACGAGCGATTGATCAGCGCGGCGGCAACCGAGCTGCGAGCCATGCTGCCCGCCACAGGGCTGGTGCTGGTGGTGGGAGTGGGCAACCGCCGGGTCACGGTGGACGCGCTGGGCCCCCGCACCGCCGCGGGCGTTCTGGTGACCCGAGGCCTGGCCGCGGACGCAAGAGCGGACGGCCTGGGTCTGCGGGAGGTGGTCTGTGTGAGCCCGGGGGCCTCCGGCGCCACCGGCATTCCACTGGCCCAGCTGCTGGCGGGGCTGGTGCGCACCCTGAAGCCCGCCGCCATCCTCTGTGTGGACAGCCTGTGTACCTCCGACCCGGCCCGGCTGGGGCGTACCATCCAGATCAGCGACACCGGCCTTTCCCCTGCCCGGCCGGATTCCGGCCGCTGCATCACCCGGGCCATGCTGGGAGTGCCGGTGCTGGCAGTGGGGGTGCCCACCTTAATGGAGGCGGACGAGTGCATGGAGGGGGGCAAAGGGCTCATCCTCACCTGCCGCCAGCTGGATGGGGTCATCCGCAGCGGCTCCGAGCTGCTCAGCGCCGCCATCAACAAGGCTTTGCAGCCTTCGATGAGCATTGCCGAGCTGTGCTATCTTGCCAATTAAGCGAAAGGAATAACCCGCCCGCCCGGGCGCATATGCTTTGAGCAGGACTCAAAAAGGAAAGGGGGCGGCGGAATGGGCCGATCAAGCTGGCTGCGCCGGTTGGGCGCGGGAGCACTGGCGGCAGGCGTGGGACTGCTGGCCTGGAACGCCGCGGAACAGCTGGGCCCGCCCAGCGTGACCGCAAGCCTTACGGTGGCGGGCGCTGCTCTGGCGGACCCGGCGGCGGCACTGGAGGCGGTGCGTCAGCTGGCTCAGGAGGACCCGCCCGCCCAGCCTGCCGCTGCCGAAGCCGCGCCATCCCCGCAGCCCACCCCCGCCCCGGCGGCTGCGAGTGCCGCGCCGGAACAGGCCGCAGCATCCGAGCCGCCGCCCGCTGTCAGCGAGGAACCGGTGCCGGAGCCCACCGCGCAGCCCCAGCCCCGGCCGGAAAACGCCGGGCAGATCGTGACCGAGCACTACGAACAGGGCGAGGGTGGGCTCTACATCCCCTGCGGGGCGGGCACCATTAAAAATTGTACCAGTCTTTCCGCTTCTCAGGTGGCTCAGGCCGCGTCCCAGGGACTGCCCTTCTCCATCGAGCCGGGCAGCAGCGAGCCTCAGGTGCTGATCATGCACACCCACGCCACCGAGACCTACGAGCTGGAGGAAAAGGACTGGTACGACCCGAGCTTCACCTGCCGAAGCACCGACCTGTCGGTGAATATGACGGCGGTGGGCGAGGAGATTGCGAATCAACTGAACGCGGCGGGCATCGTGACCCTGCACGACACTACCCTTCACGATTATCCCAGCTACAACGGCAGCTACGAGCGCAGCAACGAGACGGTGCGGGCTTATCTGGAACAGTATCCCAGCATCAAGGTGGTGCTGGATGTGCACCGGGATGCCATCGAGCCTGCCAGCGGCCAGCGGGTGAGCGCAGTGGCCGAGATCGACGGCCAGACCGCCGCCCAGGTCATGATCATCTGCGGGGCGGACAACGGCGGAAACCTGCCCAACTTCCGGCAGAATCTGGCCTTTGCCGCCGCCTGGGAAAACGCCATGGAGAGCCGGTACCCGGGCCTGACCCGCCCGGTGCTGTTTGATTACCGGTATTACAACCAGGACCTGACCACCGGCAGCCTGCTCATTGAAATCGGCAGCCACGGCAACACTCTGGAGCAGGCCAAATATTCCGGCCGGCTGGTGGGGCAGGCGCTGGCGGCGCTGTTTGGCGGGCAATAGGCGCGTTTGGCCGTTGACAAACCCGCCCGGCGGGGGTAAAATACCAAGTACAATGGCTGAGAAAAAGAAAAGTAAGCGGGAGCCTTGGCCCCAGCGAGCGCGGGATGGTGCAAGCCGCGCGCACAAGACCCGCCGAACGAACCCTTTGGAGCTGCAGCCCCAACGCCTGCCCGCCGGATTTTGGCCGGGCAACGGTCAGTAGGGTGAGCCGTGGGCGGCGCGTTAAGCCGCAGCGCTTATCTTTGAGCGTGAAAAGTGGCCGCACAGGGCGGCAAGTTAGGTGGCACCGCGGATCCGGCAGCGATTCGTCCTAAGAAAAGGACGGGATCGCTGCCGGATTTTTCATTGTTAAAGGAGAGAAAACATGAAACGCATCGACATCAAGGCGCTGTTCAGCGCGCCCCCGGCGGACGGCACCACCGTGACCGTGTGCGGCTGGGCCAAGACCGTGCGGGATTCCAAGAACATCGGCTTCATCGAGCTGAGCGACGGTACCTGCTTCAAGAACCTGCAGATCGTGTTTGAGGCTGCCAAGCTGGAAAACTACAAGGACGTGGCCAAGGCCGGCGTGGGTACCAGCATGCAGATCGTGGGCCGTGTGGTTCTGACCCCCGGCGCCAAGCAGCCCCTGGAGATCAACGCCGACAGCGTGGAGCTGCTGGACGTATGCCCCTCCGATTATCCCCTGCAGAAAAAGCGCCACAGCGTGGAGTTCCTGCGCACCATGCCTCATCTGCGCCCCCGCACCAACACCTTCGCGGCGGCCTTCCGTGTGCGCAGCACCGCAGCCTACGCCATCCACAAGTTCTTCCAGGAGAACGGCTTTGTGTATGTACACACCCCGCTGATCACCGGTTCCGACTGTGAGGGTGCGGGCGAGATGTTCCGCGTGACCACCCTGGACCTGAACAACCTGCCCCGCACCGAGGACGGCAATGTGGATTTCAGCCAGGATTTCTTCGGCCGCAGCACCAACCTGACCGTGTCCGGTCAGCTGGAGGGCGAGGCCATGGCGCTGGCTTTCGGTAAGATCTACACCTTCGGCCCCACCTTCCGCGCCGAGAATTCCAACACTCCCCGTCACGCCGCCGAGTTCTGGATGATCGAGCCGGAGCTGGCCTTCGCGGACCTGACCGATTACATGGACAACGCCGAGGCCATGGTGAAGTATGTGATCGGCTATGTGCTGGAGCACTGCCCGGACGAGATGGCATTCTTCAACCAGTTCTTCGACAAAGGTCTGCTGGAGCGCCTGAACGCTCTGGTGAACGCTGAGTTTGCCCGGGTCAGCTACACCGACGCGGTGGAGCTGCTCAAGGAGCACAACGACCAGTTCCAGTACAAGGTGGAATGGGGCGTGGACCTGCAGACCGAGCACGAGCGGTACCTCACCGAGCAGATCTTCAAGAAGCCGGTGTTCGTGACCGATTATCCCAAGGAGATCAAGAGCTTCTACATGCGCCAGAACGAGGACGGCAAGACCGTTGCCGCGGCCGATATGCTGGTGCCCGGTGTGGGCGAGCTGATCGGCGGCAGCCAGCGTGAGGAGCGCTACGAGCTGCTGAAGGCCCGCATGGAAGAGCTGGGTATGGATTGCACCGATTACACCTGGTACATGGATCTGCGCCGTTTCGGCAGCGCCAAGCATGCCGGTTACGGTCTGGGCTTCGAGCGCCTGATCATGTACTTGACCGGTATCCCCAACATCCGCGACGTTCTGCCCTTCCCCCGCACCGCCGGCGGTTTTTGAGCGGACTCGACCGTCAGCCGGGGGCGGTACGCAAAAGGGTACGCACCGGGCTTTCCTCAGCGAGGTACGCCAGCACCCATTTAACGGACTCGACCGGAAACTGGATACGGCATACAAAAAATAATCAGGCCGGATGCACACCGTAAAGCGTGCATCCGGCTTTTTGTTTCGCTAACTTGCCCGGGGCTTGCCGGGGCGGGCAGCTGCGCGGTATCATAAAGGCGAACAATTGCGGAACCTGGGAGGGATACAAGGGATGAAACGATGGATGATGGCGGCACTTTGCCTTCTGCTGGCGGTCAGCCTAACCGGCTGTACCCTGCTGGAACGGGCTGCCGGTCAGGTCAGCGAGGCGCTGTGGCGGATCGAACAGCTGTTTTCCGCCCCGGCCCAGCCGGAGTCCCAGCCTGCCCCCACGCCGGAGCCCCGCTGGGTGGAGCTGGAGGCCTACGATCCGATGCAGCAGGGCTTCGGCCCCTTCACCGCTGCACTGGAGGAATGGCTGCGCCAGGGTCTGGAGGAGGCCGAAAACCTGAGCTGGAACCTGCATTCCCTGTCCCTGACTCTGGGCACGGATGGCCTTCCCCTTTCCATGGAGACGGATCTGTACGCCTACCGGGACGGACAGTTCCTCCAGGGGTACCGGATGGAATGGAACGCGGTCACCGGCCGCCTTCATCAGGATGTGAACAATGTGGGCACCCTGATGGAAAGCGATGCCGGAACCAGCGCGGACACCTCAGAAAACCCCAACCTGCGTTTGGAGCTGGTGGAGGAACGGCTGCGCGCCCTGCCGCAAGACGATCTGCAAATGGCGCTGGGCACTCCCCTCCTGGTGGAATTCACCGCCTTTTCCCGCCCGGAGGGCGGCCAGACTGTGGTGGACATGACAACAGCCCCGGAGGACTTTGATCTGGCCATGTACCAGGCGGGGCAATACGGCAAGGCGGACGGCTCCCCCGCCTGGATGCTCACCGTGCGCCAGGCCGAGGGTGAGGACCGGGCAGGCACCCGCACCGCCCGCTTCTGCTTTGCTCCGGAGGATGAAGCGCGCTGGCTGGGCAACCCCCAGTTGTACGAACAGACTGACATCCGGGTCACAAACGAGGGCCACCTGTTCTACACCCGGGACTGGGGCGAGCGCTGGAACGCCCTGCCCAGCCGGTTCGAGGGTCTGCTGGCGGAATGCATTGAGACCTGCACCGCTGTGACCCGAAGCAGCTGGTACATCTCCCCACAGGAGAATGGCCCGGTGGGCTTTGTGCTGGGCGGGAATTTGCCTGTGATCGTCTACAGTCCGGACGGCGGGACCACCTGGCAGGAGCAGGCCATGGGCAGTTATCCCCACAAGCCGGACCGGCGGATGCTGTGCGGTGCGCCGGATGGCATCCTCTATGCGGCGGCGGGCTGTGATTGGAGCATGGGCACCGGCGGCAAAACAGGGCTGTTCCGGTGCGTGCCCGGCGGTGAGCGCTTTGAAGCGCTTACATTGCCCGCCGGAGTGGATGGGCACTACCCCATCTGCGGTGTGGCGGCCGGGGCCGAGGGCACACTGGTGATCTCGGTGGAGACCTCCGGCGAAAACAATTGGCCGGATCTTTATTACAGCATGGACCAGGGGCAAAGCTGGCAGGCGCTGGCACTGCCCTGGGAGGACGCACAGCTGGACGGCGTGGGCTTTTTGTACCGGGTTTCCTGGCTGCGGCAGCAGGAGGACGGCTCCTGGCAGCTTTGCCTGACCCAGGAACCCACCGGCGTGAACGGGTACGACTGGCGCGCCGTTTTCACCGCCCAGACGCCGGAAGGCCCTTGGACCTATCAGGCCAAACAGCCGGACCCGGCCTCCCGCTGAGCAAAACGGCTGAAAATGCACAGAAAACGTATAAAAATAAGAAAAAGCCGTTGACAACCCGGCAGCGCCGTTTTATGATAGGGAAGTAAATTGAATACCACACAATAGAGGCGCAAACCGTATGGTACCGCAAAGGGAGGTCTGCCGGCCGAGGATCTTTGCGGGAAGAGACAGTTTGCCGAAACAGATTCCCGCGCGGCAGCGGGGTGTTTGTTGGGGTGCCGTTCAGCAGGCGGCGCACTCTCACTTGAACAAAGTGGTGGCGCTATTGGGGTTTTGTTCCGTTCTTTCACAGGGGGGCGGCGATGCAAATTCCGGCGTCGCGGCCCCCCTTTTTTATTTGTTTGCGGCGCCGGTGGGGCGTGACGGGTGGTTGTGATGGTATCCGATGGAATACAAAGGAGAAATCACAACATCATGTCGAACGTTCTGAACGCCCTGAACAACATCATCTGGGGCCCGCCGCTGATTATCCTGATGATCGTCACCGGCGTGTACTTCACCCTGCGTACCAAGTTCTTCCAGATGCGGCACCTGGGCTACATTTTCAGCCGTACCCTGGGCCGGCTGTTCCACCGCACCGATGAGAGCGCCGATGAAAAAGGCCTGCTCACCCCCTACGAAGCCATTGCCACCGCCGTGGGCGGCTCGGTGGGCTTCGGCAACATCGCGGGCGTGGCCACTGCGGTCACCACCGGCGGCCCCGGCGCGGTGTTCTGGATGTGGCTCACCGCTTTTCTGGGCATGCTCATCAAGCAGGTGGAGGTGACCCTGGCGGTGTACTACCGCCGCACCGATGAAAACGGCGTGCCCTACGGCGGCCCCACCTATTATATGGAGCGCGGCCTGGGCGAGGAGCGCCACTGGGGCAAGCTGTGGCTGCCGCTGGCCTTCGTGTTCGGCATCGGCATCTTCTCCACCTTCTTCATCAGCGCCTCCACCTTCACCACCTCCGAGGTGGTGGCCCAGTCCCTGGGCATTCCCCAGGCCATCGCGGCGCTGATCATCGTAACGCTTCTGTACTTCATGATCTGGGGCGGTGTGAAAAAGCTGGGCCAGATCCTCACCAAGCTGGTGCCCATCATGAGCCTGACCTATCTGGTCCTGGGCATCGCGGTCATCCTCATGAATCTGGACAACCTGCTGCCCACCCTGGGCGCCATCTTCGGCGAGGCCTTCACCGGCTCTGCCGCGCTGGGCGGTTTTGCGGGCGCCAGCGTTTCCAAGGTGATCTCCACCGGTATGGCCCGCAGCGTCTATTCCAATGAGGCCGGCTGGGGCAGCAGCCCCATGATCCACGCCTCCAGCCAGACCCGCCACCCGGTGGAGCAGGGTCTGTGGGGCTCCTTTGAGGTATTTGTAGACACCTTTGTGGTCTGCACCATCACCGCTCTCACCGTGCTGGTTTCCGGCGAGTGGACCAGCGGCGCCACCAATGCCACCCTGGCGCTGAATGTGTTCACCCATAACTTCGGCGTGTTCGGCACCGTGATCCTGACCCTCATCATGGTGGTGTTCTCGATCACCACCTCCGGCGGCTGGTATGCCTACTACGAAGTGGTGCTGCGCCATCTGGCCAAGAACCACCCGAAGGTCAAGAAGTATCTGCTGCTCATGTTCAAATACTTCTATGCGGTGCCCCCCTTCCTGCTGACTTTGTACCTGATCTATGTGGGCGATCTGAGCATCTGGACCCTGGTGGATATCACCAGCGGCATCCCCACCTTCGTGAACGTGGCGGTGATCCTGATTCTGTCCGGCCAATATTTCAAGCTGCTCAAGGACTACAAGGCCCGCTACATGAACATCGGCCAGGTGGACCCGAATATGGCCATCTTCTATGAAGATCAGCCCGAAGTGAAGGCGGCTCTGGAAAAGGAAAAGGCCGCCCAGAAGTAAAAAAGCAAAACGGATTCAGGCCGGGGCGGCGAAAAGCGCCCCGGCCTTTCCCGGACGGAGGAACTTATTATGCGTACTCTTTATGAAAACGGACGGGTCTACACTGGCCAGCTGCCCCTGACCGAGGCCTTTGTGGTGGAGGACGGCCGCTTTGTCTTTGCGGGCGGCGCGGAGCAGGCCCGGCTGGCGGCTGGACCGGAGGCTCAGGTGGTGGATCTGGAGGGGGCCTTTGTTTGCGCGGGCTTCAACGATTCCCACATGCACCTGCTCAACTACGGCTATGCGCTGCAGGTGGCGGACCTGTCCAGCCACACCGGCTCGCTGGCCGAAGTGCTGGACACCATGCGCGCCTTTTTGAAGGAAAAGAACTTCGCTCCCGGCCAGTGGGTGCGGGGCCGCGGCTGGAACCACGACTACTTCACCGACGAGCAGCGCTTCCCCACCCGGCAGGACCTGGACCAGGTGAGCCGGGAGCATCCGGTGTGCATCGTGCGCACCTGCGGCCACACCTGCGTGGTGAACACCAGGGCGCTGGAGATGATCGGCGTCACCGCCGCCACCCCGCAGCCGGAAGGCGGCTGCTTTGAGATCGGGCCGGACGGCCAGCCCAACGGCGTGTTCCGGGAAAACGGCATGGAGCTGGTGTATTCCAAGCTGCCCAAACCCAGCGTGGAGGATCTGAAGACCATGCTGCTGGACGCCCAGAAGCATCTGAATGCCTACGGCGTGACCTCCTGCCAGACCGACGACTTTGACGCCTTCGCCACCGTGGACTGGCGGGAGGTGATGGAGGCCTACGTCCAGCTGGAGGCCGAGGGCAAGATGACCGTGCGCATGTACCAGCAGGCCCAGCTCACCAGCGTGAAGGCGCTGGAGGAGTTCTTTGCCGAGGGCTACAACACCGGCTGGGGCGACGAGTGGGTCAAGGTCGGCCCGCTGAAGATTCTGGGCGACGGTTCCCTGGGCGCCCGCAGCGCCTACCTGAGCCGGGATTACGCCGACAAGCCCGGCTACCGGGGCATCGCCATCTACACTCAGCAGCAGTTCGATGACCTGGTGGGCTGTGCCAACGAACACGGCATGCAGGTGGCGGTACACACCATCGGCGACGGCATCCTGGACCGGGTGCTGGAATCCTACGAGAAAGCGCTGGCGGAGCATCCCCGGGCGGACCACCGCCACGGCGTGGTACACTGCCAGATCACCCGCCCCGACCAGCTGAAGAAGATCGAGGAGATGGACCTGCACGTATATGCCCAGCCCATCTTCCTGGACTACGACATTCACATGGTCACCGATCGGGTGGGCGAGGAGCTGGCCTCCACCAGCTATGCCTTCCGTACCCTGATGGACGCGGGAGTCTGGGTGTCCAGCGGCACCGACTGCCCGGTGGAGCTGCCCCGGGCGCTGGCGTGCATCCAGTGCGCCGTAACCCGCAGCACCCTGAAGGGCGACACGGGCCCCTACCGTCCGGAGGAGGCCTTCACGGTGCAGCAGGCCATCGACAGCTACACCATCCACGCGGCCCACGCATCCTTTGAGGAGAACGAGAAGGGCCGCATCGCTCCGGGCTATCTGGCGGACTTCGTGGTGCTGGGGCAGGACCCCTTCGCCGCCGACCCCGCCGCCATCCAGAACATTCCGGTGAAGGCCGTCTATGTGGGCGGCAAATGCGTGCACCGGGCATAAGCACAACAAATCAAAATCGGGAGAGGCCGCCGGCCTCTCCCGATTTTTTTACATCAATTGAAAAAATATGCATAAAAACTGGCGGCATTTGTACCGAAAAAGCGGCGGAACAGCAATGAAAAAGCGAGAATGCACAAGCAAGAGCAGGAAAGCACATGCCGGATAAAGCGATTTGACCAAAACTGTGTTCGGTTTTCTTTACAGAAATTTGCTGGAAATATGATAGAGCGAAAACCGCAGGAAAGATAAACTATATCTGCCCCCGATAAAAACATGACAAAACAGCGAATCGAAGCATACCGATCATAAGGAGGAACATGATGCATCACAGATGGATCAAAAACCTTGCCCGCCGCTGCAGCGCGGCTGTTCTGGCGGGCCTGATGCTGCTGAGCGTATTGCCCGGCGCATCCGCACAGGAGCCGGTTTCCAGCACAGCTCCCGGCACCCCGGCGGTGAGCACTCCGGCTCCGGAGAGCACCCAGGCTCCCCTGGCCACCGAGATTCCGGCGGCCACCGAAGCCCCTGCCGAGGAGACCCCGGCACCCACGGAAGCGCCCGCGGCGATCGAAACGCCTGCGCCCACAGAGGCTCCCGCCGTGACCGAGACCCCGGTGCCCACCGAAACTCCCGCGGCGACTGCCACCCCCGCGCCCACCGAAACCCCGGCTCCCACCGGAACTCCCGAGCCCACCGCACTGCCGGTTGAGGCCAAGGAGAACGGCCTGCCGGTGGCGGCGGACTGGAAGTTTGACGAGAGCAGCGTAGCCTCCGGCAGCATTGCGGGCGGCGACCTGGTGCTGAAGGACCAGAGCGGCAACGGCAACGACCTGCGGATGGAAACCTACGGTTCCGCGGACTGGACCCAGTACCTGAGCTTCTCCGGCGACAGCATGACCGGCCAGGGCGGAAGCATGGTCTTCAATGGCGACAGCGCGGCAAAGACCGGCGTGGACTTTATCACGGTGGACGGCGCGCCCATCAACAGCCAGGAGTTCGAGCAGGGCTATACCATGGAGTTCCTCTACTACTTCCCCGAGGACTGGACCGCTGCGGATTCCTGGATGAGCCTGATCGCCCGCCAGGGCCAGAACGGCGGCAACCCGGAGGGTGAGCAGGGCACCATGTATGCCTCCATCTCCAACTGCAAGGAGATCCAGTTCATCACCGGCAATGCAAACGGCGACCATTCCATGTCCAGCGCGGCCTGGTCCGTGAGCATGGACGAGGGCGGCGTGTGGTACCACATCGCCATTGTGTCCGACGGCAGCGAGATCGCCACCTACGTGAACGGCTGCGAGGCCTTCCGCGACTATGAGAACGACGCGATGGACGGCATGTACGCCGATCCCGCCGACGGCCGGTTCCGCATCGGCTCCAGCTGGTGGGACGGTCTGGATAAATTCCTCCAGGGCAGCCTGCAGGAGATCCGCATCACCGGCGCCGCTCTGAACAAGAGCGACTGGCTGGTGCCCAATCCCGAGGATTATGTGGGCGAGTTCGGCAGCAATGCTGCCTACCAGCTGCGCGATGAGGACAACTACAACATCGTGCTGATGCCGGACACCCAGAACACCGTGGAGTACCGCCCGGACGTGATGGATGCAACGGTGGATGAGCTGATCGCAAGCGCGGACGAGCTGAACATCGAGGCAGTGGTCCACCTGGGCGACGTGGTGGATGATTCCGGCGATGCCGTACAGTACAACAACGCCAAGGACATCTTCTATCAGCTGCCCGAGGCGGGCATGAAGTTCCTGGTGCAGCCCGGCAACCACGACAACTGGGCGGGCAACGGTTCCAGCTACTGGCATTACTTCGGCCAGGACAGCAAGGAATACATGGCGCTCACCAGCTCCTATCTGACCCCCAAGGCCTGGAGCGGGGCCATGTTCGTGGATGCGGGCAGCTATACCTATATGATCATCTCGCTGGCCTGCGAGGGCGGCAAAACCAGCTGGAATCCCACCAGCGGCGAGCTGGAATGGTTTGAATCCATGCTGCAGCAGTACCCCAACTGCCCCACCATCGTGACACGGCACGACATTCAGAACTGTTCCGACACCCAGCCCAGCGCCATCAAGCTGAGCAGCGAGGGCGAAAAGCTGTGGGATATTGTAAAGAAGTATCCCCAGGTCTTTATGATGGTCGGCGGCCACAGCCACGGCTCCGGCGTGGAGGTGCTGCAGAACGACGCGGGCCAGGATGTGATCTCCATCCTCACCGACCTGCAGTTTGCCTACAACGGCGGCAACGGCTGGCTGCGCTATCTGGAGTTTGACGAGGATGCGGACAAGATCTACTATTCCATCTACTCCCCCTATGCCGCCAGCCTGGATGAGAGCGAAAAGAGCTTCTTTGATGTGAACTTCCTCACCGGCCCCGGCAACGAGGGCGAAGTCTCCATTGATTTCGAGACCCGCTTTGCCGGTATGGCCAAGGAGGAGCCCGAGGCCCAGACCGAGGGCAAATGGATGACCGGCGAATACCATAGCCACAGCATCCAGTCCAGCGATGCCTCCGAGCCCTACATCACGGTGGAAAATGCCCTGAATGCGGCGTTCCGTGAGGACTTGGAGGAAATGCCTGCCGAGGCCAAGGTGGATAACATCCAATATGGCGAGGCCTTCGACTACTTCATGCTGGCCGACCATCTGCGCAACTCCCCCCGCAACCCGGACGGCACTGCGAACGAGACTGCCCGCTGGAGCGCCATCGGAGCCCAGCAGCGGGAAATCGAATCCCTGCGAGCCCAGGGCAAATACCAGGATAAGCTGATCTATTCCGGCTTTGAATGGGATATGATGAATCTGGACCACGCCAGCGTGGCTCTGCTGGATGAAACCGGCACCGTTCCCTTCCAGGGCATCCGGGAATTTGAGTGGCTGTTCAGCTACGACACCAGCGCCGACCGCTTCTTTGGTGATGAGGAGGCCCTGTACGGTCCCCGTCAGAACGATAAGAGCGACGTGAACGACACCTATGCTGCGGTGCAGTGGGTGGCGGACAACTATCCCGACAGCTTCATTCTGCCCAACCATCCCTCCCGCCACAACAACGGCAACGATGTGGTGGATAACGGCGAGGTGACCATCGAGAACCTGCGCGTGATGAACGACATTTCGCCCGATGTGGTGTTTGGCTTTGAGGGTATGCCCGGCAATCAGCTGGACCCCTCCTGCGAGCTGCCCGCCGACGATATCCGTGCCGGTGCGGACGAGATGATTGCCGTGACCGGCGGCGTGTGGGACGCCCTGCTGTCTGAGGGCCGCCGCTTCTACAACTTCTCCAACTCCGACTTCCACTTCAAGATCAGCTCCAACGAGAAGTATTCCAGCGGCTACTGGGCCAGCGAGTTCTCCCGCAACTGGACCTGGGTGGAGCCTGGCGAGGACCAGCAGTTCACCTTCAGCGACGTGGTGGAGGGAATGCGCTCCGGCAACAGCTACGCGGTGAGCGGCGAGCTGATCTCGGATCTGAGCTTCACTGTTTCCGGCGCGGGCAGCAGCGCCGCCATGGGCCAGGATCTGGATGTATACGAGGGTCAGGACGTGACCGTGACCATCCGTTTCAAGGTCCCCGAACACAACAACTACGAGAGCCTGTTCGGCACCGATACCGGCATCCAGGTAGACAACACCCCTGACCTGGATCATGTGGACCTGATCATGGGCCATGTGACCGGAAAGGTGGCGCAGGAGGATTACTCCAGCACCGCCAACACCGATGCCAGCATCGTAAAGAGCTTTGACAAGGCCGAGCTGGACAAGGCGCTGGGCGAGGATGGCTACTACACCCTCACCTACACCACCCAGGCGGATGCAGACATGTACTTCCGTGTGCGCGGCCTGTCCAGCAGCGAGGTGGATGCCAACGGCGACCCGGTCACCCACGAGCGCGAGGTGACCAATGACCGACCCGCCCGCTTTGACTACATCAATGATTACAACTACAGCCACCTGAGCTTCTACGCCAACCCGGTTTGGGTGAACGTGAGCGACGCGCCCGCGGAGCCCACCCTCACCGGCATCACCGTGACCGCTCAGCCCGCCAAGACGGTGTATGAGGAGGGCGAATGCTTTGATCCCGCCGGAATGGAGATCACTGCCGCCTACAGCGACGGCTCCTCCAAGCAGGTGACCGATTACACCTGGGCACCCAGCGGGGCGCTGACTGCGGATGACACCGTGATCACGGTGAGCTGGCAGGGCATGAATGTGCAGCTGGCCATCACCGTGAACCAGGCGCAGCCGCAGCCTACGGAAAAACCCCAGCCTACCCCGACGCCGAACCCCGGTGATCAGGCGCTGAGCATCCGGCCCGGGATCACCAGCGTGCCCGAAGGTCTGAAAAACACCGCCTTCAACACTCCGGAAAAGATCATTGCCGAGCTTTACCGGGTGGCGGCAGGCGTGCTGCCCGGCCTGAAGTCCGATGATATGGAGGTTTACGACATCACCCTGATGACGCAGGACGGGCAGGGCCAGTGGATTCCCGTTTCGGATGAGGATTTCCCCGCCGACGGCGTGGTGGTGGAGCTGCCCTATCCCGACGGGACCGGCAGCAAGACCCACGATTTTGTGGTGACCCACATGTTTACCATCGCACAGGGCGGTTCCAAGCCCGGCGATGTGGAAACGCCCCAGGTGTATGAGACCGAGACCGGCATCCGCTTTGTGGTGAAGAGCCTCTCGCCCATCGGCCTTGGCTGGGTCGAGCAGACGGCAGACTCCGGTGAGAGCGGCGAAAGCGGCAGCGGTTCCGACGCGCCGGCGGCCACTCCGGCGCCGGTGATCTCTGAGGGGGCCAGCCCCAAGACCGGTGACAACGGAGTGCTGGCAGTGGCTGCGGTGGCAGTGACCGCCGCCGCAGGACTGGCAGCGCTGGAATTCCTCCGCCGCCGTGCCAAAAATGAAAAATAAGACAACCTTCGCATAACACCAAAGAAAACCGCCCGCGCGGGATTCCGGCATGGACCGGACCCGCGCGGGCGGCTGTTTTTCTGCTTATTCCAAATCTCCTGCTTTTGGGCGGCTGCTGGCCAGATACAGCACCAGCCCGGCAAAGCAGAGCGCAAAGCCGAAGCCCATGGCCAGCGGCAGGAAAAAATCCGCCGCCCGGCCGAATACCAGATTGGTGAACACCGCCACCAGGTCCATGAGCAGGGCATTCAGGCTCAGCGCGGTGGCCCGGTCGCCGGTGGTCACCTGCCGGTTCTGCAGGGTGGTCTGCAAGGGGGTGAACAGGCTGTGGCAGACCCGCAGCAGCAGGATCGCCGCAATCGAAACCAGCGGTCCGTGGGCCAGCGCCAGCGCCAGGCAGGCGGCCGCCGCCAGGCCCAGCAGCAGCGCACCGGTGCGCCGCTCCCCCAGCCAGCCGGTGAGCCGGGCGGAAAACCCGCCGCACAGCCCCAGCAGCGTCATGACCACATAGATCACAGCGATGGCGCTGGCCGAAAGCCCGGCCCGGGTATATTGCACCTGATTCAAGAAGGTGGTGATGGTCTGGTGTGCCTCGTTCAGAAATGCCGCCGCCAGCACCAGAAGCAGCAGCCGGGGGCTGCGGGCCAGCTGTTTCAGCAGCGCGGCAAAATCCGCCAGCTGATGGCTGGCTGTTCTTGGCTGGCTGGAGCGCACCTCCCGCAGAAAGAGCGCCAGCACCGCCGCGGCCCCGTAGCTGAACACGGTGAGAAGGCCCGCCAGCCGGTAATTTTCGCCCACGAACACCGCATACACGGCGCTGGCCGCCAGCAGCCCGGCCATGCCCAGATTGTTGTAGATGCCGAAGACCCGGTGACTCTCCTGTTCCGGGCAGGAAAGATACAGGATGCTCACGTCCAGGCCGGAAAGACCGGCACAGACCACGCTCAGCATCAGCCGCTCGGCCAGAAAACCGCCGAAGCCGTCTGCCTGCCAGAACACGATTTTGGAAAGAAAATACAGCCCGCAGCATAAGATCATGGAGCGGCGGTAGCCGATCCGGTCGGCCAGAATGCCCCAGGGCACCTCCAGCGCCAGGGCCAGCGCCAGCGAGATGCTCTCGATCAGGGTGATCTGAAAAACGCTCACCCCCGCCGCCTGACGGTACAGGGTGGCGATCGGCCCGTAGAAGACCATGCCCTGCAACAGGGCGATGGCGTACATCAGCCGGATGTTTCGTTTGTTTTCCATTGCAGCAAAAAACCGTCCTTTGTCCAAAAATACCGCACGGCAAACACCGCCCCGCGCGTTTGCGCAAAGCGGCCGCTACGCCTGTGAGGGATTTTTAGATGGGGCGGTTCATATACAAATTCTCCTGATGCGGGGCGGATTGGCCCGTAAATTTGCTTTATTGTATCACAGCGGCAAATCGTCTGCAAGGCTTTCGGACGCAAAAGAAAACTCCCCCGATCGTTCCCAATCGGGGGAGTTTAAGGCAAACGGTTATTCCTCGCGGTTTTTGGCGTCGCGTGCAGCCTGCTGTTCGCGGAACCGCTCCTCCAGACCGAAGCACTTGTCCATCACCGGGTAGAGGATCAAAAGCACGATCAGCTCCACGAAGGCGAAGCCGAACAGCAGCACCCACAGGGCGCTGTAGGGCAAAAAGAGGATCATGACCACCCAGTACAGGACCTGAACCAGCGCCGCGCCGATGCAGCGGGGTGCGAAGGAAAGGGCCAGAAGCAGGCTGTTTTTGATCAGCATGGGCAGCGACAGTTCCATCAGCACCATCTGGCTGAACAGGAAGGGGAAGATCATGGCGGTGAGCAGCACGTTCATGCAGATCAGCGCGGTGCTGGCCACGTCGGTCTGACCGCCGGTGAACAGGAAATAGCCCATGAACAGCTGGCTGGCCAGCAAAAAGCCCAGCAGCGCGCCGGGAACAAGGCTTTGACGCCAGTTGCGGCGGAAGGCTTTTTTGTAGGTGTGCCACCAGTAGCCCGGCTCATCCCGCAGGGTGCGCAGGATGGTGTCGTGCAGGCCGGCATAGCAGGGGCCCAGCAAAAAGCCGCCCACAAGACCGCCCAGAACGGCCAGCAGGATCGCGCGCCCCAGGATGCCCAGGAAGATCAGCGCCAGAGCGGGCACAAAGCAGATCGCACACAGCAGGTTGGCCCGGAACAAATCGCCCATGTCGCGGCCGAGGATCTCGAAAAAGCGGGCTGCGCCCTTTTTGCGGGGCTCGTCCTTGCGAACGCCGGGACCGGGGTTGTTGTAGTTGGGGTGGAAAAGACCCATGTTGAATCAACGCTCCTTTTGATCATGCGGGCGCGGCGCGCCCTGATTCTCTTGCTTTTATTTGTATCATATTTTCCGCCGGATTACAAACAGGGACTCGCCCGCCCGCACAGGGGATGCGGAATCGTTTCCGGGAATTTTGCGTGAAATACAAGCAATGCGCACAAAACTTTCCACAAACTGATGCATATATCGATGAAAATAACGAAAAGCGGTTGAAAGTGCAAAAAATCAAGCATATAATATAAGCGTCGGAAACGTTTCCGGCAACGTTTCGAATGCTTGCGGAGGAGGGCGGCGCGCATGACCATCAAGGACATTGCCCGGGAAAGCGGCTATGCCATCAGCACCGTTTCCCGCGCGCTGAACGACCACCCGGACGTGAGCGAGGAGGCCAAGGCCCGCATCCGCCAGGTGGTGGAGGCCCGGGGCTTTGTGCCCAACGCAAACGCCCGCAAGCTCAAGCAGACCGAAGCGAAAAGCATCGTGTTTGTGGTCAAAAGCACCGCCAACATGTTCTTCGCGGGCATGCTGGTCCAGCTGCAGCAGCTGGTAAGCCGGGCCGGGTACGACGGCGTGGTCCAGTATCTGGACGAGGACGGCGACGAGGTGGTGCTGGCCAGGCAGCTGAGCCGGGAGCTGAAGCCCAGAGGCATCATCTTTCTGGGCGGCAGCGCCGAGCACTTCCGCAAGGGATTTGCAGACATTCACCTGCCCTGTGTGCTGGCCACGGTGGTCAGCGAAGAGCTGGCCTTCCCCAACCTTTCCATGGTGGGCGTGGATGACCGCAAGGCAGGTGCGGCGGCCATCGACCATCTGCTGGCCAACGGCCACAAGGATATTCTGATCCTGGGCGCGGACCCGGCCTACAGCAACCCAAGCTACAAACGTTTGCAGGGCTGCAACGACAGCTTCACCGCCCACGGCATGGAGCTGGCACCCCGCCGCTATCTGCGGACCAGCTTCAGCTTTGAAGCCGCCTACCAGGCCATGGACGCCTGGCTGAAGGAGAGCCAGCGGCCCCAGGCGGTGTTCGCCATGAGCGACACCACCGCCATCGGCGCCATCCGGGCGCTGCGCGACCATGGGCTGCGGGTGCCGGAGGACGTGTCGGTGATCGGCTTCGACGGCGTGGAGCTGGCAAACTTCTACACCCCGCGGCTGTGCACCATGCGGCAGCCCTCCGAGTGCATCGCCCAGGCCAGCGTGGAGCTGCTGCTGGGCTGCATCGAGAAAAATCAGCCCGCCCGCACCCGGATGCTGGAGGCGGAGCTGGTGTTCGGCGAGTCGGTGGCCGAACGCAGATGAATTTGTATTCCGGGCGGGAATGGCCTGCCCTTCAATCGTCAACCATCAAGCATCAAAAAAGGAGAAACACATTATGAAAAAGGCACTTGCACTTGTGCTTGCAGCGGCCATGGCGCTGAGCTTCGTGGCCTGCGGCGGCTCCGGAACAACCACATCCCAAACCAGCGGCGGCACCTCCACCGGCGCAGCCTCCACCACCGGCAACGCATCCGGCGGCAAAGTCTACTACCTGAACTTCAAGCCCGAGCAGGCTGACCAGTGGGTCGAGCTGGCTGCCAAGTACACCGAGGAGACCGGCGTTCCCGTGGACGTGGTCACCGCCGCCTCCGGTACTTACGAGTCCACCCTGAAGGCCGACATGGCCAAGACCGACGCTCCCACCCTGTTCCAGGTGAACGGCCCCGTTGGCCTGGCTGCCTGGAAGGACTACTGCTATGACCTGTCCGACACCGAGCTGTACAAACAGCTGACCAGCGACTCCTTCGCCCTGAAGGACGGCGACAAGGTTGCCGGCGTGGCCTATGTAATCGAGACCTACGGTCTGATCTACAACAAGGCTTTGCTGAACGACTACATCGCCAAGGATTACGCGGTGATCGAGGACGCTGCCGAGATCAACAACTTCGATACCCTGAAGGCTGTGGCCGAGGATATCACCGCCCATAAGGATGACCTGGGCTTTGCCGCCTTCACCAGCGCCGGCATGGATTCCTCTTCCGACTGGCGCTTCAAGACTCATCTGGCCAACCTGCCCGTTTACTACGAGTACCAGGCCGACGGCATCACCTCCACCGAAGCCATCAAGGGCACCTACCTGGACAACTACAAGAACATCTGGGATCTGTACATCAACAACGCCACCTGCGAGCCTGCCATGATCGGCTCCAAGACCGGTGACGACGCAGCTGCCGAGTTCGCCATGGGCGAAGCCGTGTTCTACCAGAACGGCACCTGGGGCTACGGCCAGGTAACCGGCTACGAAGTGGCCGACGAGGATATGGGTATGATGCCCATTTACATCGGCGCTGAGGGCGAAGAGAACCAGGGCCTGTGCACCGGTTCTGAGAACTACTGGTGCATCAACGCCAAGGCCAGCGAGGAAGACATCCAGGCCACCATCGACTTTGTGGAATGGTGCATCACCAGCGAGACCGGCAAGACCGGTCTGAAGGACATGGGCTTTGTCTGCCCGTTCACCGGCTTCACCGATGAATACCTGCCCGAGAACCCGCTGGTTCTGGCTGCCAACGAGGACGTGGCCGCCGGTCACAAGACGGTAGACTGGTGCTTCACCACCATGCCTTCCGAAGAGTGGAAGAACGGCGTGGGCGCTGCCCTGCTGGAGTACGCTCAGGGCACCGGCGACTGGAGCGGCGTACAGACCGCCTTTGTGGACGGCTGGGCCACCGAGTACGCAGCTGCCAACAGCTGAGCATCCATTCACTGAATATCATTTGTAAAACCGAAGGGGCGGGCAGGTTCTGCCCGCCCCTTTCCCGGTTTGTTGCGCATACCTGCCGGTCTGCCCCCGGCCGGCGCGGCACCGCTCCCTGCGGGGGGCGGACCGGCGGGCATGACGGCCCCAGGCGGGCCCGATCCGACCTTCACCCATCACAACAAGGAGGGAACTGTTTATGGAACGCGCGGTCAAAAAATACTTCCCCATCTTCGCGCTGCCCACCCTGCTGGCCTTTGTCATCGGCTTTATCGCCCCCTTTATCGAGGGCGTGTACCTTTCGTTCTGTGAATTCACCACCATCTCGGATGCTCGGTTCGTTGGCCTGAAAAACTACCTCCGCATCTGGTCCGACCCCACCTTCCTGCATTCGCTGTGGTTCACCGCCCTGTTCACGGTGGTCACGGTGATCCTGATCAACGTGCTGGCCTTCGCGGTGGCGCTGCTGCTTACCAAGACCTTCAAGGGCACCAACATCTTCCGCGGCGTGTTCTTCATGCCCAACCTGATCGGCGGCATCGTGCTGGGCTATACCTGGCAGCTGATTCTGAACGGCATCTTCGGCCTGTTCGGCCGCACCCTTACCTACAGCGCGTCCTACGGCTTCTGGGGTCTGGTCATCCTGATGTGCTGGCAGCAGGTGGGCTACATGATGATCATCTACATCGCCGGCCTGCAGAGCATTCCCGGCGATCTGTACGAGGCGGCCCGCATCGACGGCGCCAATCCCCGTCAGTGCCTGTGGCGCATCACCCTGCCCATGAGCATGCCCTCCATCACCATCTGCACCTTCCTGACTTTGACCAACGGCTTCAAGCTGTATGACCAGAACCTGGCCCTCACCAACGGCCAGCCTTCGGATATGACCGAAATGCTGGCGCTGAACATCGTGAACACCTTCTACGGCCGCAACGGCTGGGAGGGCGTCGGCCAGGCCAAGGCTGTGGTCTTCACCATTCTGGTGGCGGTCCTGGCACTGGCGCAGAACCGCCTGACCCGTACAAAGGAGGTGCAGCAGTAATGAACGACAAGCCGAAACATGGATGGATCTACACCCTGATTTTCTCCATTGTAAGCATTGTGTACATCTCGCCCATCCTGATGATCTTCATGAACAGCTTCAAGAAAAAGGCCTACATCAACCGGATGCCCTTCTCGCTGCCCAATGAAAAAACCTTCGTGGGACTGGAAAACTACGTGGAAGGCCTGCGCAAGACCGGCTTCTTCAGCGCCTTCGGCTACAGCCTGTTCATCACGATCACCAGTGTGGTGGTCATCCTGCTGTGCACCTCCATGTGCGCCTGGTACATCAGCCGGGTCCACACCTGGTACACAAAGGCCATCTACATGCTCTGCCTCATCTCCATGGTGGTGCCCTTCCAGATGGTCATGTATCCCCTGTCCAAGATCAGCGACTCCATGCGCCTGGGCAACCCGGTGGGCATCATCCTGATTTATCTGGGCTTCGGCGCGGGTCTGGCGGTGTTCATGTTCACCGGCTTTATGCGCAGCGTGCCCATCGAGGTGGAGGAGGCCGCCATGATCGACGGCTGCAACCCGCTGCAAACCTTCTTCCGTGTGGTTCTGGCCATGCTCAAGCCCACTCTGGTGAGCGTGGGCATTCTGGAGACCATGTGGATCTGGAACGACTACCTGCTGCCCAGCCTGGTGCTGGACCTGCGCAAGTACAAGACCATCCCCATCGCCATCCAGTATCTGAAGGGCGGCTACGGCTCGGTGGACTGGGGCGCCATGATGGCCATGCTGGTGCTGGCCATCGTGCCCATCATCCTGTTCTACCTGGCCTGCCAGAAGCACATCATCAAGGGTGTGGCAGCCGGTGCGGTCAAGGGCTGACACAGCGAAAGGAGCGATCGTGTTGAAGCGTGCAAGCGGTATCCTGCTGCCGGTTTCCAGCCTGCCGGGCCCCTGGGGCATCGGCACGCTGGGCGAAGAGGCCCGGCGGTTCGTGGATTTTCTTGCCGCCGCGGGCCAGACCTACTGGCAGATCCTGCCGGTGGGTCCCACCGGCTACGGCGACAGCCCTTACCAGAGCTTTTCCGCCTTTGCGGCGAATCCCTATTTCATCGACCCGGGCATCCTCATCCGGCAAGGTCTGCTCACCGAAGAGGAGGCCGAAGCGGACTGGGGCGAGAACGAGGCCCGGGTGGACTACGGCGCGTTGTATGCCAGCCGCCATACCCTGCTGCAAAAGGCGGCAGACCGGCTGCCGGAGGGCGACGAGGATTTTGCCGCCTGGAAAAAGGAGCAGAGCGCCTGGCTGGAGGACTACGCCCTCTTCATGGCACTGAAGGAGGAAAACGATCAGCAGAGCTGGTACCACTGGCCGGACGAGGTGCGGCTGCGCCGTCCCGATGCGCTGGCAAAGGCCCGGCAGAGGCTGGCGGGACGGGTGGACTACTGGCAAAAGATCCAGTATCTGTTCTACCGCCAGTGGGATGAACTGCTGGCCTATGCCCACCAAAAGGGCGTGCAGATCATCGGCGACATTCCCATCTACGTCTCGCCGGACTCCTCGGACATCTGGGCTGAGCCGGAACTGTTCCAGACAGACGAAGACCGGCGGCTCACCCGGGTGGCGGGCTGCCCGCCGGACGCCTTCGCCGCCGACGGCCAGCTCTGGGGCAATCCGCTCTATGACTGGCCCCGCCACAAAGCCACCGGCTACGCCTGGTGGCTGCGGCGGCTGCGCCACGCGCTCACCATCTATGATGTGGTGCGCATCGACCATTTCCGGGGCTTCGAGAGCTATTATTCCATCCCGGCCAGGGACACCACCGCCCAGAATGGCAGCTGGCAGCCCGGCCCCGGCATGGATTTCATCGGAGCTATCCACGCCGCCATGCCCGGTGCGCGGATCATCGCCGAGGACCTGGGCTACCTGACCCCCCAGGTGAAGGAACTGCTGGAGGGCAGCGGCTACCCGGGCATGAAGGTATTGCAGTTTGCCTTCGACCGGCGGGAGGCCGGGGACTATCTGCCCCACAACTACCTGCACAATTCGGTGGTCTACACCGGCACCCACGACAATACCACCACCGCCGCCTGGGAGACCGAAGCCCATCCGGAGGATGTGGAGCGTGCCCGTGCCTACCTGCACGCGGCAGACGAGCCGCTGGTGGAAAGCTTCATCCGGGCAGCGATGGCCAGCGTGAGCAATACCGCCATCGTGCCCATGCAGGACTGGTTGGGCCTGGGCGGCGAAGCGCGGATGAACGTGCCCAGCCGTCCCTGGGGCAACTGGCAGTGGCGGGTGGAGCAAAGCGCCTTCACCCCGCAGCTGGCCGGGCGCATCGCGGCCCTCACCGAGCTGTATGGCCGGTAAACTGGAAAAACAGCCAATATCCTTCCAAACGCCTTCCCGAAAGGGAGGGCGTTTTTGTTAGGTTTGGGCAAAGAATGGGGCGGCGCGCTTTTTCTTTTGGGCCAGTTATGGTACAATAAGCGATAACGACGCAGCCCGCCGGGCTGCCCGAAACTGCAAGGAGAACTGCTATGCGCACCATTGTTTGGTTTATCTATTTCTGGCTGTATCTGCTCATCAAGCTGCCCCTTCTGCGCCGGGGCCTGAAGGCACTGGATGCGGGCGACTGGGCCACCGCCGACGCGCTGGCCGACCGCTGGGTGCCCGACTGGGCGGGCAAGCTGCTGCGGCTGGCCGGAGTTACCGTGACTGTCACCGGCAAGGAGAACATCCCCCAGGGCCGGCCCTGCGTGTTCGTGGGCAACCACCGCAGCTACTACGACATCCCCCTGGTGCTTACCCAGCTGGACAAGCCCCACGCCCTGGTCTCGAAAAAGGAAGTGGCCAAGATCCCGCTGGTGCGGGGCTGGATGCGCCTTCTGCACTGCGTCTTTCTGGACCGGGAGGACCCCCGCAAGGCTATGGAAGCGCTGAATGAAGCCATCGCCAACGTGAAGAAGGGGTATTCCGTGATTATTTTCCCGGAGGGCACCCGCAACAAGGGCCAGGAGGGCAGCCTGCTGGAATTCAAAGGCGGCGCCTTCCGCATCGCCACCAAGACCGGCGCGCCGCTGGTGCCCCTGGCCATCCACAACAGCCGGGACATCATGGAGAACAACGGCGGCTGGATGAAGCCCACCCATGTGACCATCCAGATTCTGCCCCCCATCGAGACCGGCGCAATGAGCCGGGAGCAGCTGAAGGAGCTGCCCCAGCAGACCGCCGCCCTGATCGGTGCGGCCCTGAACGACAAAAAGGAGGTATAAGACCATGGCAAGCGCACGCTATACCCTGAACATCGATCCGGAGGATCTGAAGCCGGACGAGCCCATTGAATACACCAAAAAGCAGAAGGCTGCCAACTGGTGGCACTACAACTGGAAGATCGTGGCGGTCGTAGCTGTCCTGGTTGCCATTGCGGGGCATTATGTCTGGAAGGCCATCACCACCGTGCACCCGGACGAGCAGATCGCTCTGGTCAGCGCCCAGCCGCTGCCCACCGAGCTGCAAACCGCGCTGGAGCAGGCGCTGGGCGGCGTGATGGAGGATTCCAACGGCGACGGCCAGGTGCTGGCTCAGATTCGCTCCTACCAGGTAAGCCTGGAGCAGCCGGATACCAGCGGCAGCGCCGCCCAGGATGTGGGCGATGCCATGACCGATATGACCAACGGCTATATGCAGATGGCCCAGTCCACGGCGCTCACCGCGGACCTTGCCTCCGGCGACGCCTATATCTTCCTGGTGGATGAGCCGGAGGCCTTCCAGAATGCTTACGGCGTGCTGGCCCGGGAGGACGGCAGCATGCCGGACGAGGACAATCTGCTGGACGGCGTGGAGTGGTATAACTGGAGCGACTGCCCGGTGCTGGCGTCGCTGGACCTGGGCGAATACACCACCATGGCGGGCGAGGTCGTGACCGGCCAGGAATACATGAGCCGCTTTGTGGTGGGCCACCGGAGCAATGCCGGGGATGAGGAAGGCAATCTGGATGCCGCCGATGCCCTGTTTGATACCCTCACCGCCGGAGCCACCGCCCGATGAAGGGGCTGTGGGCCCGGCTGACCGGCTGGCTGCCGGGCAAAAAGAAAGCCGGTCCCCCGCCCCGGCCCCCGCTGGAAAACCCCTACCGGCGGTTCTACACCAGCGAGCGCAGCTTTGAGGAGCTGGCCCGTCAGGCCCGGGAGCGGCAGAAGGACCCGCCCAAGCGATGAGACAACGGCGAAAAAAGCCGAACCCGACTGAAAAAAGTGCCCGGGGCGGTTGTGCCATGGCCCGGTCTATGGTATACTTTATCACATTAATGTGGCAGGAGGGTGTTGCATGGAACCGAAACAGAGCGTTACACAATCCGCTGAGGAGCTGGACCGCCAGCTGGCCCGGCTGTTCTGCCGCCGGATGGAACTGGCGGCCCGAAGGGCCCGGGAGCAGGGCGAGGCCCGGCCGGTGTTTGCCAGCGGCGTACCGGACCCGGAACTGCTGGCCGAGGCGGTCAGAGAGGACCCGGCGCTGGAGAAGTATTACCGGGCCTTCTGGCAGACTGGGCGTCAGCTGGCCGCGCAATATCAGATGGAGGTGCTGGGCCGCAGTCTGGTGGCCTACCAGGGCGTGGAGGGAGCGTTTTCCCACATCGCGCTGCGCAAGCTGTTCCCCCAGGCCGGGGCAAAAAGCTATCCCACCTGGGCGGCGGTGTTCGACGCGGTGCAAAGCGGCGAGGCGGCCTACGGCGTTCTGCCCTTTGAAAACAGCAACGCGGGGGATGTGTCCGCCGTGCTGGATCTGTGTTTTGCCTACCCGGAGCTGCACGTGTGCAAGGTCTACGATTTGCCGGTGCGCCAGAATCTGCTGGCGCTGCCCGGGGCAAAGCTGGCGGACATCCGCCGGGTGGTCAGCCACCCCCAGGCCATTGCCCAGAGCGCCCGGTTTTTGAACAGTCTGGGCCTTTCCTCCTCCGAGTGCCTGAACACCGCGGTGGCGGCCAAGCAGGTGGCCGAGAGCGGCGATCTGACCCTGGCGGCCATTGCCAGCGCCGAGACCGCGGAGCTTTATGGCCTGCAGGTGCTGGCGGCGGGCATCAACTCGGACGGCGACAACACCACCCGGTTCATCGTGATTACCCGGGAAAAGCCCACCGGCGGCGACCGGTTCAGCCTGCTGTTCACGGTGGATCACAAGGCCGGGCAGCTGGCCCGGGTGATCCAGGCTATCGGCGCGGCCGGGTTCAATATGGAATGCATCAAAAGCCGGCCAATGCCCGGCGTACCCTTTGAATACTATTTTTACGTGGAATTGGAAGGCCAGCCCGGTGAGCAGGCGAGCAAGACCCTGCTGGAGGCGCTGGGGCAAATTTGCAACACACTGCGGGTATTGGGGGTCTACACAAAATGAGCAACGAGCAGACAAGGAGTACCAACGGAATGAAACTGACCATGCGGCTGGGCGAGCGCAGCTACGACATTATCCTGAAGCGCGGCGCGCTGCACAACCTGGGCCTTCTGGCCAATCTGAACCGGAGGGTGCTCATCGTGACCGACAGCGGCGTGCCCGCCGAATATGCCGAGACCGTGCGCGCCCAGTGCCGTGAGGGCCACATTGAAACTGTGCCCCAGGGCGAGGGCAGCAAGTGCCTGAAGGTATACGAGAAACTGCTGTGCCGGATGCTGGAGCTGGGCTTCGACCGGGGCGACCTGGTGGTGGCCGTGGGCGGCGGCGTTGTGGGCGATCTGGCGGGCTTCGTGGCCGCCACCTACATGCGCGGCGTGGATTTCATCAACTGCCCCACCACCACGCTTTCTCAGATCGACTCTTCCATCGGCGGTAAGGTTGCCGTGGACCTGGGCGCGGCGAAGAACATCGTGGGCGCCTTCTGGCAGCCCCGGCTGGTGATCGTGGACCCGGATACCCTGTCCACCCTGCCCCGCCGCCACTTCATCAACGGCCTGGCCGAGGCGGTGAAAATGAGCCTGACCAGCGACGCCGAGCTGTTCGAGATGTTTGAAAAGCTGGATGTGGATGCGGAGATCGAGACCATCATCTACCGCAGCCTGCTCATCAAAAAGCAGGTGGTGGAAAAGGACGAGACCGAAAAGGGCATGCGGGCCATCCTGAACCTGGGCCACACCCTGGGCCACGGCATCGAGGCGGTAAAGGGCATCACCGGCCGCCGGACCAATGGCCTGTACCATGGCGAGTGTGTGGCGCTGGGCCTTTTGCCCATGATCGAGGACCGTCAGCTGGCCAAGCGGGTGCGGGCGGTCTACCGCAAGCTGGGCCTGCCCGCCCGGGTTGCTTACAACAAGGAAAAGGTGTGGGCCTACATGCTCCACGACAAAAAATTCCGCGACGGGCGCATCACGGTGGTGAAGGTGCCCGGCCTGGGCTGCTGGCGGCTGGACAAGCTGGACGCGGCCGGGCTGAACGCGATCCTGATGGGGAAGTGATTGGGTGAAAAACACATACGGCAGCGCGCTGGCGCTGACCATCTTCGGCGAGAGCCACGGCGCGGCCATCGGCGCGGTGCTGGACGGCCTGGCTGCGGGCATTCCGGTGGATGAGGAATTCATCGCCGCCCAGATGGAAAAACGGCGGGCCAAAAAAGGCGGCCTGTCCACCAGCCGCATCGAGGCGGACCGGGTGCGTTTCTTAAGCGGCGTGTACAACGGCCGCACCACCGGCACCGCCATCACCATGGTGATCGAGAACACCAATACCCGCTCGGGCGATTACGCCAAGACCCTGGGCCTGTGCCGCCCGGGCCATGCGGATTATACCGCCCATGTGAAATACGGCGGCTTTGAGGACTTCCGGGGCGGCGGGCATTTTTCCGGCCGTATCACCGTCGCATTGTGTGCGGCGGGTGCGCTGTGCCAGAGCATGCTGCTGGCCAAGGGCATTCGGGTGGCCACCCACGCGGCGCGCATCGCGGGCGTGGAGGACGAGGCCTTTGCCCTGGAACCGGAAGCCCTGAACGCCCAGCTGGAGGCCCTGGACGCCTGCACCGGCCTGCCGGTGCTGAGCGAGGCCGCGGGCGAAGCCATGCAACAGGCCATCCGGGCTGCCGCCAGTGAGGGTGACAGCGTGGGCGGCGTGCTGGAAACGGCGGTCACCGGCCTGCCCGCGGGCGCGGGCGAACCGTTTTTTGACAGCGTGGAAAGCCAGCTGGCCCACCTGCTCTTCAGCATTCCTGCGGTGAAGGGCGTGGAGTTCGGCGCGGGCTTTGCCATGGCCGGGCTGCGGGGCAGCCAGGCCAACGACCCGATGACCGTGAAGAACGGCCGGGTCATTACCACGACCAACAACAACGGCGGCATCAACGGCGGCATCACCAACGGCATGCCTCTGGTGGTGCGCACCGCCGTAAAGCCTACCCCCAGCATCTACAAGCCCCAGCAGACGGTGGACATGAGCACCCTGCAGCCCGCCGAGCTGCAGATTCAGGGCCGTCACGACCCCTGCATCGCCCACCGGGCTGCCATTGTGCAGACGGCGGCGGTGGCCTTCGGGCTGGCGGATCTGCTCACCCAGCGCTGGGGCCCGCTGTGGCAGGCAGAGGAGGAAGCACCATGGAATACGGACTGATCGGCGCAAAGCTGGGCCACAGCTACTCCAAAGCCATCCACGAGGCGCTGTGCGGCTACCGCTATGAGCTGTGCAGCCTGCCCACCGAGCAGCAGGCCCGGGAATTTTTGCAGAAAAAGGCCTTCAAGGCCATCAACGTGACCATCCCTTATAAGCAGCTGGTCATCCCCTACTGCGCCTGGCTGGAGCCCCGAGCCAAGGCCATCGGTGCGGTGAACACGGTGGTGAACCGGGACGGCATCCTCCACGGCTACAACACCGACTACGACGGCTTTTTGTACCTGGCCAACCAGCACGGGGTGGATTTTAAGGGCAAAAGCGTGCTGATTCTGGGCACCGGCGGTACCAGCCGCACGGTGCACGCGGTGGCGAAGGATCAGGGCGCGGCGGAAATTCTGTTTGCCAGCCGCACCGGCAGGGACGGCGCGCTCACCTACGAGCAGGCGCAGGCCCAGAGCCAGGTGCAGATTCTGATCAACACCAGTCCGGCGGGCATGTACCCGAACGCAGGCGAGTGCCACATCCAGCCCGCGGGCCTGCCCCGGCTGGAGGCGGTGCTGGATGTGGTCTACAACCCCTTCAATACCGAGCTGATTCTGCGGGCCGAGGAGGCGGGCATCCCCTGTGCCAGCGGCCTGGAAATGCTGGTGGCCCAGGCGCTGTACGCGGCCCGGCAATTCACCGGGCGGCGCATCCCCTCGTCCAAGATTCAGCCCATCGTGCGCCGCATCCGGGCCCAGCGGCTGAACGTCTGCCTGGTGGGCATGCCCAGCTGCGGCAAGACCACCATCGGCCGCCAGCTGTCCAAGGCCCTGGGGCGGCCCTTTGTGGACCTGGACGCCGAGATCGAAAAGGCAGCGGGCAAGACCATCCCCCAGATCTTTGAGGAGCGGGGCGAGGATGGCTTCCGCGCCCTGGAGACCGAGACCGCGGCCCGTTTCGGCATGGGCAGCGGCCAGATCATCAGCTGCGGCGGCGGCGTGGTCAAGCGGCCGGAAAACGTGCGGGCGCTGCACCAGAACGGCGTGATCGTATTCATCGACCGGCCGGTGGAGCTGCTGAAGGTGGGCGGAAACCGCCCCCTCTCCACCAGCGTGGAGGGACTGAAACAGATGGAGGCCGAGCGCCGGCCCCTCTATGAGGCGGCGGCGGACCTTTGCGTGAAAAACAGCGGCGAGCCCTTCAGCAGGGCCACGAAGGCCGCTCAGGAGGTGTTGTATGAAGCTTTTGGTATTGAACGGGCCCAACCTTAACCTGCTGGGTGTGCGGGAGCCGGGGCTGTACGGCACGGTGGACTACCAGGGCCTGCTGGAGCTGATTCAGAAAAAATGCGACGAGCGGGGCGTGGAGGTGCGCTTTTATCAGTCCAACCACGAGGGGGATCTGGTGGACGCCATCCAGGAAGCCCGCTTCGACTGCGACGGCATCGTCATCAACCCGGGCGCCTACACCCACACCAGCGTGGCCATCCTGGACGCGCTGAAGGCGGTGGCGCTGCCTGCGGCGGAGGTGCACATCACCGACGTGACCAAGCGGGAGCCCTTCCGCCAGATCAGCTATGCGGGCATGGCCTGCCAGGGGCACTTCATCGGCCAGGGCCTGCAGGGCTACCTGAACGCGGTGGATTTTCTCATCGAGACCGTTCAGAAAAACAAAGAATAACCAGCCACAGGAAAATAAAACATAGGGAAAGGGAAAGAAACAGCGTATGATTATTTCCACCAAACGCGGCACTCCTCAGGAGGAGCTGCAAAAGATTATTTCCGAATTCGAGAGCCAGGGCCTGGAGGTCACTCTGATCCGCGGTACCGATTACAACGTGTTCGGCCTGGTGGGCGACACCACCAAGATCAACGAGAAGGTCGTTGCCGCCAACCCCTGGGTGGACAGTGTGACCCGCGTGTCCGCTCCTTACAAGAAGGCCAACCGCCTGTTCCACGAGGCCGACACCATCGTGGACGTGAACGGCATCAAGATCGGCGGCAACGAGCCGCTGGTCATCATCGGCGGCCCCTGCAGCGTGGAGGGCGACGAGTCCACCATGAAGATCGCCCAGGCCGTGAAGGCGGCGGGCGGCTGCATGCTGCGCGGCGGCGCCTACAAGCCCCGCACCTCCCCCTACGCCTTCCAGGGCCTGGGCACCGAGGGCATCCTGGCCATGGTGAAGGCCCGCGAGGCCACCGGCCTGCCCATCGTGAGCGAGCTGATGAGCGAGGATAAGATCGACGAGTTCGAGGAATACGTGGACGTGGTGCAGATCGGCGCCCGCAACATGCAGAACTTCCAGCTGCTGAAGGCGGTGGGCAAGATGAAAAAGCCGGTGCTGCTCAAGCGCGGCCTTGCCAACACCATCGAGGAATGGATCATGAGCGCCGAGTACATTATGGCCGGCGGCAACGAGAACGTGATCTTCTGCGAGCGCGGCATCCGCACCTTCGAGAAGTACACCCGCAATACGCTGGATCTTTCCGTGGTGCCCATCATCAAGCAGAAGACCCATCTGCCCATCATCATCGACCCCAGCCACGCCACCGGCGACTGGCGTCTGGTGGAGAGCATGAGCCGGGCCGCCGTGGCCGCCGGTGCCGACGGCCTGATCATCGAGGTACACACCGACCCCGAGCACGCCTGGAGCGACGGCGCCCAGACCCTCAAGCCGGACAAGTTCCGCGAGACCATCGACCAGTGCCGTCAGATCGCTCAGGTGCTGGGCCGGGGCGTGCGTCAGCCCCTTGACTGAGCAGACCCAAAAGGAGGAACTCCCATGATCGCCCATATCCAAGCCCCGGCCGCCATCGGCGGCCGGATCACCGCGCCGCCCTCCAAGAGCATGGCCCACCGGGCGGTGCTCTGCGCCGCGCTGGCCCGGGGAACCTCCCGGGTGGAGAACCTGGAATTCAGCCAGGACGTGGACGCCACCCTCACCGCCGCCGCCCGGCTGGGCGCGCAGGTGGAGCGGGGCGAAGGCTGGGCGCAGATCACCGGCAGCGGCAGTGTGGCCTGCCCGGACGGCCCGGTGGACTGCTGCGAGAGCGGCAGCACCCTGCGCTTTCTGATCCCGGTGTTCAGCCTGTGCGGCCGCCGGGTGGAATTTTCCGGCCGGGGGCGGCTGCTGCAGCGGCCCATGGGCGTATACGAGAAGCTGTTCCGGGAACAGGGCCTGGAATTTGACCAGAGCGAAGGGGGCCTTGCCATCCGCGGGCCCCTCGCCGCTGGCGATTACACCATTCCGGGGGATGTATCCAGCCAGTTCATCAGCGGGCTGCTCTTTGCACTGCCGCTGCTGCAGGGGGACAGCACCCTCACCATCACCCCGCCCTTTGAAAGCCGCAGCTATGTGGAGCTGACCCTGGCTGCCCTGCGGGACTTCGGCGTACAGGTGGATTGGGCGGATGAGACGCGCATGAAGCTTTTGATTCCCGGCGGTCAGTGCGGCCGCGGCCGGGACTACCGGGTGGAGGGCGACTACAGCCAGGCAGCCTTCTTCGCCGTGCTGGGTGCGGTGCTGGGTGGCATCACCATCCAGGACCTGCGCTCGGACTCTTTGCAGGGCGACGGGGCCATTCTGCCCATTCTGGAGCGCTGCGGCGCCCGCTTTGTGCGCCAGGGCAGCAGCGTGACCTTTGAAAAAGCTCCCCTTTCCGGCACGGTCATCGACCTGGCCGACTGCCCGGACCTGGGCCCCATCCTGATGACGCTGGCCCTTTTCTGCGAGGGTGAGACCAGGATCATCAACGCCGGGCGGCTGCGCATTAAAGAGAGTGACCGTATCGCTGCCATGGAAGAGGAGCTGCGCAAATTCGGCGCCGATATGGAAAGCACCCAGGACACCGTGACCATCCGCCCGGCGGAACTGCACGCCCCGGCGGAGCTGGATAGTCACAACGACCACCGGGTGGTGATGAGCCTTGCTATGGCGGGTCTCTGCGCCGGAGTGCCGGTGACAATCCGGGACGCGGGTGCGGTGGCCAAGAGCTGGCCGGACTTTTTCTGGGTATTGGAGCGCGCGGGCGCGCAGATCGAGGTGCGGGATGAATAAGAACGACCGTTTTCTCATTGTGGGCCTGGGCCTGCTGGGCGGCAGCTACGCCCGGGGCCTGACCCGCGCGGGGTTCGGAGAGGTTTATGCCATCGACACGAACCCCGAGGCCATCCGGTTTGCCAAAGAAAAGGGCTATATTGCGGATGGCGCAAGTGAAGAGTTTGAGGAGCTGGTGCGGGCGGCGGACCGGGTGATCTTTGCCCTCTACCCCACCGCGCTGGAGAAATGGGTGGCCCGGTATGGGGTGCTGCTGCGCCCGGGCTGCATCTGCACCGATGTGTCCGGCGTGAAGGCGGGCCTGGTGGAGACGGTGCAGTCGGCTCTGCCCGACGGGGTGGAGTTCATCGCCAGCCATCCCATGGCGGGCAAGGAGGTCAGCGGCGTGGAGAACGCCCATCTGGTGGACTTCTCCCCCGCCAACTTCCTGATTACCCCCACCGACCGCAACACCCCCGAGGGAGTGGAATTTGCCCGCCAGCTGGGCCGGGCGCTGGGCTTTGCCCACATCCGGGTGCTCAGCTGCGCCGAGCACGACCGGATGATCGGCTATGTGAGCCAGCTCACCCACGCCATCGCGGTGAGCCTGATGTGCGCGCCGGGGGCCGAGCGGTTCGCCGAATACACCGGCGATTCCTTCCGGGACCTGACCCGCATTGCCCGCATCAACGAGACCATGTGGGCCGAGCTGTTTTTGTGGAACCGGGAAAACCTGATCGACGAGATCGACGGCTTCACCGCCCGGCTGCAGGCGTTAAAGAGCTATCTGCAGCAGGGCGACCGGGCTGCGCTGGAGGAGATGTTCCGCCAGTCCACCCGGGCGCGGGCCGCCTTTGACAAGAAGGAAAAGGAGGAGTGAGCCATGCCCCGCAGCGAAGGTCAGAAGGGCAAGCTGGTATGGCTGCTGCGCATTCTTGCCCGCCACACCGATGAAGAACATCTGATCAACGTGCCCCGCATCCTGGAGCTGCTGGCCGCCGAGGGGGTGGCCGCCGAGCGCAAGAGCGTGTACGACGACATCGCCACCCTGCGGGCTCTGGGCTACGACATTGTGCAGCACCGGGGCCGGGGCGGCGGCTACTATCTGGCCAGCCGGCCCTTTCAGCTTCCCGAGCTCAAGCTGCTGGCCGACTCGGTGCAGGCCTCCCGCTTCATCACCCGCAAAAAGAGCGACCAGCTGATCCGCGCGCTGAGCCAGTTTGCCAGCCAGTGGGAGGCAAGCGAGCTGCAGCGGCAGGTGTTTGCCTCCAGCCGGGTGAAGAGCATGAACGAGAGCATCTATTACAATGTGGACGCGCTGCACCGGGCCATCGCCTCGGACCGGCAGGTCCGCTTTGTGTACCAGGAGTGGAACCTGGACAAAAAGAAGGTGGCCCGCCGGGGCGGCGGGGCTTATCAGGTAAGCCCCTGGGCGCTGCTCTGGGAGGAGGAGAACTACTACCTGGTGGCCTTCGAAGAGGGCAAGGGCATGCGCCACTATCGGGTGGATAAAATGACCTCCATTGCCCTTCTGGACCAGCCCCGCCTGGGCCGGGAGGAGTTTGACCCCCAGAAGATGCGCGATTACGCAAAGCCCATGTTCGGCATGTTCGGCGGTCCGGTCAGCCGGGTGGAGCTGCGGTGCGACAACAGCGTCATCGGCCCCATGCTGGACCGGTTCGGCACCGGCGTGACCATCCTGCCCCAGCCGGACGGCTGGTTCACTCTGTATGCGGACGTGGTGGTCAGCCCGCCCTTCTTCGGTTGGCTGTGCGGCTTCGGCGGCCGGGTGGAGCTGGTCTCCCCCGCGGCGGCCCGCGACCAGCTGCGCCAGACGCTGGAGACCATTTCCGCCGCCTATCAAACAAAGGAACAGGCATAACAGACCCCGCACACAGGGCCCGGTTTTCCGGGCTCTGTGTTTTTTTATGCAAAAATGTTCCTTTGAATGAAGAATATCCCGGTCACAACTCGTCTTTACGTTTGTAAAGAAAACGTCCGGCAAAAATTGAACGGTTTGCCCCCTGGCGACGAATAAGGGAAAAGAGTGGGCTTTTCTCTGCCCGGCGTTTTGAAAATCGACGGTCTTGCACAGGCCGTTCCAACCATGAAATGAAGAGGAGTCGATGAGGGATGAGCAGGATTATATCATTTTTGGGCCGTCATAAAAAAGCGCTGATCGCGCTGGCAGTGCTGGCCGTGGTGGGCGCGTTTGGCTGGACGCGGATGAACCGGGCGGCCGAGGCCGCGCAAAAGGCGGCGGCCCAGCAGGTGCAGACCTTCACGCTGGAAAAGGGCGATCTGAGCCGGACCCTGAGCGTGAGCGGCAGCATCCAGTCCGCCCAGGTGACCGAGGTGGCCGCGGCCCAGACCTACCCGGTGGCCGAGGTGCTGGTGAGCGAGGGCGACGTGGTGGCCGAGGGCGATGTGATCGCCACGCTGGACACCACCGACCTGGACGCCCAGATCCAGGTCCAGCAAGAGGTGGTGGCCGCGGAAAAGCAGCAGAACGAGCTGAGCATCTCCCAGGCCCAGCGCCGTTTGGAGGATGCCCGCAACCAGAAGGCCATTGATGAGGAGGTCACCGCCGAGTGGGAGCAGACCGAAAAGGATGCCAAGCTCCGGCAGGACAGCCTGGCCATTGAGGACGCTCAGGACGTACTGGTGAACGCGGTGACGGCAGCGGATGCTCCCAGCGCGGCGGCTCAGCAGCTGAAGACCCTGCAGATCGCCAAAAAGCAGTGCACCATCACCGCCCCCTGCTCCGGTACCATTACCCAGGTGAAGGCCGTGGTGGGCGGCGCGGCGGGCGCCATCGCCACCATCGAGAACCAGAGCGCCCTGGAAGCGCTGCTCAGCGTGCGGGAGTACGACATCAACCAGCTGGCGGTGGGCCAGAGCGTGACCCTCACCTCCGGCGCGAAGGACGTGTTCCACGGCGCCATTACCTGGATTGCCCCCAAGGCAACCGTGAACGAGAACGGCGAAGCCAGCTATGCGGTGAAGGTTTCGGTGGATGACGCCACCGAGGCGCTGCGCCTGGGTATGACCGCCAAGGCCAAGGTGCTGCTGGAAGAAAAGAAGGGCGTGTTCAGCGTGCCGCTGGATGCGGTGGGCACCGATGAAAACGGCGAGGCGGTGGTCTACCGCAAGGATACCGATGCGGAAGGCAACGTGACCTTCACCCCCATCCTGGTGACCACCGGCATGGAGACCGAGCTGTCCGTTGAGGTGAGCGGCGAGGGCCTGACCGAGGGTATGGAGCTGCGCAGCCTGGCCGACCCGGAGGCGATGGCATGAGCGGAGAAAAGAAGCCCATTATCCAGCTGAGGGGCATCGTGAAAACCTTTTACATCGGCCAGCCCAACGAGCTGGAGATTCTGCACGGCATTGACCTGGACGTGTACGAGGGCGAGTTCGTAGCCATTGTGGGCGAGTCCGGCAGCGGCAAGTCCACCTTGATGAACATTGTGGGCGCGCTGGATAAGCCCACCCAGGGCAGCTACTGGCTGGACGGCATCGACATGACCGCCGCGAAGGACAGCGAGCTTTCCGCCCTGCGCTGCCGCAAGATCGGCTTTGTGTTCCAGACCTTCAACCTGATCGGCCGCACCAGCGCCTTGAAAAACGTGGAGCTGCCCATGCTGTACAACGGCGTGGGGGCGGCGAAGCGCACCGCCCGGGCCAGGGAGCTGCTGGAGCTGGTGGGCATGGAGAAGCGGATGAATCACCAGCCCAACGAGCTTTCCGGCGGCCAGAAGCAGCGGGTGGCCATTGCCCGGGCAATGGCAAACGACCCAGCGGTGCTGCTGGCGGACGAACCCACCGGCGCGCTGGACTCCGCCACCGGCCGGGTGGTGATGGACCTGTTCCACAAGCTGCACAAGGAGCAGGGCAAGACCATTCTGCTCATCACCCATTCCCGGGAACTGGCCGCCGAGTGCGAGCGGATCATCACCATCCGGGACGGACGCATCACCGGCGAAGTGAAGGGGGGCGCAGCACAGTGATCTGGGAAAACATCAAGCTGGCCCTGGGCGGGCTGCGCAGCAACAAGATGCGGGCGCTGCTCACCATGCTGGGCATCATCATCGGCATCGGCTCGGTGATCGCCATTGTCACCGTGGGCAATTCCCTCACCAGCTCAGTGAGCGAGAGCCTGGTAGCCATGGGCGGCAACAACCTGCAGTTGAGCGTAGACCCCCGGCCGGACGAAAACGGCGACTACCCGAACAGCTACAGCTATCAGGAAAGCGACCTGCTCAGCGACGAGATGTTGCAGGCCTACGAAGAACGGTTTGCTCAGCAGATCAAGGCGGTGGTGCTTACCGAGAGCGGCGGCTCCGGCAAGATTCAGCAGGGCGCGAAGACCGCAAAGGTGAACATCACCGGCGTGAACCAGGGCTATCTCGACGCGGGCAAGTGCGAGCTGGTGGCAGGCCGGGCCCTGAATGAAAAGGATCAGGAGGGCGTGCGCCAGGTGGCGCTGGTGAGCGACGTGCTGGTGGATAACCTGTTCGGCGGCGACGATCAGGCGGCCCTTGGCCAGACCATCGAGGTGACGGAATCCGGCGGCGCGGTGCATGAGCTGGCCATCGTGGGCGTTTACGCCTACCAGGCCGTCACCCCCCTTTTTGGCGGAACGCTTACTGTGAACGAAAACACAGTGACGGATTTGTATCTGCCCCTCACCACCCTGCACGAGATGAACGGCATCGCGGCAGGCAGTTATTTCTGGTGCGAGGTGGTGCCCGCCGCCGGTGTGGACGCGGACGCGTTTGAGCTGCGCAGCGAGCAGTTCTTTGAAGAACGCTACTATAAAAACAACGAGCAGTTTCAGGTCGCCGCTTACAATTTGCAGAACGAAATGAGCTCCATCACCAGCGTGCTGGATACCATCTCTCTGGCCATCGGGGTGATTGCGGGCATCAGCCTGCTGGTGGGCGGCATCGGCGTGATGAACATCATGCTGGTGAGCATTACAGAGCGCACCCGGGAGATCGGTGTGCGCAAGGCGCTGGGCGCCACCAACGGGGCCATCCGCACCCAGTTCATCGTGGAGTCGGTGGTCATCTGCCTGGTGGGCGGCGCATTGGGTATTCTGGTGGGCTTCGGCCTGGGCAGCCTGGGAGCGTCGCTCATCGGTGCACCCGCCCGGGTGGACCTGGGCACCGTGCTGGTGGCAGTGGGCTTCTCCATGGCCATTGGTGTGTTCTTCGGCTATTACCCGGCCAACAAGGCCGCCAAGCTGGACCCCATCGAGGCCCTGCGCTACGAGTAAACAGACAAAAACACCTGGACATTGTCCGGGTGTTTTTTGTGTAGGAACGTGCTATAATCAGAAAAAAGCAGGGCCGCACCGGCCCGCCGCAAAAAGGAGGCATCCCCATGAATCCCACTCAACAAGGCATTCAGGACCGCAAGAGCGTGCGGGTCTTTCTGGATCAGCCCGTCACCCCTGCAATGAAGGACCAGCTGCTGGAGGCGGCGTTCCAGGCGCCCACCGCAGGCTGCCAGCAGCTGTACACCATTCTGGACATCACCGACCCGGAGCGCAAGGCGCGGCTGGCTGACCTGTGCGACCATCAGCCCTTCATCGCCACCGCCCCGGTGGTGCTGGTTTTCCTGGCGGATTGTGCCCGCTGGCCCCGGGTCTATCAGGAAGCAGGCTGCCAGCCTCGTCCCGCCGGTGCGGGCGATCTGTTCCTGGCAGTGGCGGATGCCTGCATCGCCGCGCAGAACGTGGTGGTGGCCGCCCAGAGCTTAGGACTGGGCAGCTGCTACATCGGTGATATTCTGGAGAACTGCGAGCAGGTGCGCCAGGAGCTGGCCCTGCCTGCCCAGGTGGTTCCGGCGGCTATGTTGGTGATCGGTTGGCCCACCCGCCAACAGCAGCAGCGCAAAAAGCCCGTCCGCTTTGCCCGCAACTATATTGTGGCGGAAAACCAGTACCCGACCTTCACCGGCGAGCAGCACCGGCAGGCGCTGGAGAACCGGGCCGCCCGGGGCGGCAACGAGACCTTTGACTTCGATCAGTGGGTCAAGGCCTTTGAGCAGCGTAAATACGGCAGCGATTTCTCCCGGGAGATGAGCCGCAGCGCCGCGGAATACCTGAAAGACTTTTTGAAATAAACGGCAAACCGCCCGGATTCATCGAATCCGGGCGGTTTTGTTTTTTCTTATAAAAGGAAGAACTTATTTGCCTTGCGGCTGGCTGTTCCGGGGCGGCGCTACCCGGATCGCCTTACGCCTGCGGCGTACTGCGGCCCGGCGGGAAAGCATACGGACCAGCAGAGCCAGTCCGATCAGCAGAACACAGCCCAGCACCGCCAGAAGCGGCAGCCAGGGGCGAAGCAGATCTAGCGCATACAGCCAGAAGCTGCGCTCGTAATTGCCAAGCGTTACCAGCTCGGTGGAACCCACCGCCTCGCCGTTCACCAGAACAGTCAGCCGGCCCAGCACCTGCCCGGCCTGCACCGGCGCGTCCAGGGAATCCACAGTGGTCTCGACGCGGGTTTCCAAACTGCTGGAGCCGGTCTCGGCCAGCACCACCAGCGGGTCCTTGGCGTACAGACCCACGGTGTCGCTTTCCGCGCACCAGCGCAGCGGAAGCTGGGCGGCCGGGGTCTCGGTGTTCACGGCGGCGGTGGGAGCCAGGGATTCCAGCGCCCAGTCATACAGGTTGGCCGTGGTGTGGAAGGCGTAGTTCACGCCGTCCTCCGCCAGGCCGTCCTGCGCGCCCATCACCACCAGCAGCCAGCTGGCCCCGCCCTGCTGTGCGCCGGACACAAAGCACCGGCCCGCCTCGTCGGTAAAGCCGGTTTTCATGCCTCGGATGTAGTCCCGGTACAAGGGGGAATCCGGGTTTTGCATCACCACGGTGCTGCGGATCTGGTAGCTTTTTCCTTCCGGCGCACCGGCGTCGGCCTGGGTGTGCAGCTCGGTCAGGGGCATCCAGTAATCCGTGGAGCACATGACCTCCATCAGAGTCTCGTTCTCCATGCAGGCGCGGGCGATTCGGAACATGTCCTGCGCCGTGCTGTAAGTGCCTTGTTCGATGCCGTCCAGCCCGTGGGGACAGCTGAAATGGGTGCCGGTGCAGCCCAGCTCAGCGGCCCGCTGGTTCATCTGTTCCAGGAACGCGGCCTCGTCCCCATTTCCCAGATACCAGGCGATGGCGCTGGCCGCGTCATTGCCGCTGGGCAGAAGGCAGCCGTAGAGCAGGTCCTCCAGCGTGACCGTCTCGCCGCAGAGAAGGCCCGCCCGGGTGCCGTAGTTCGCCAGGATCTCGTTGAACTCCGGCTGCAGGTCCTGGGGAATGGTGAAGGCCGTGTCCAGGGGCTGACCGCTCTCCACCAGAAGCAGTGCGGTCATCAGCTTGGTCAGGCTGGCGGGAGCCCGCTGCTCCTCCTCGTTTTTCGCGTAGACCAGGGTCTCGGTGTCCAGCTGATACAGATACACCGCCTGGGCCTTGTCCGCCGCGCCCTGGGGCGGGTCCCACTGGGCGGCGGCAGGCGTTGCCAGTCCGATGGCCAGCGCCAACAGCATCACCGCGCACAAAAGTCTGGTTTTCAACCATGTTCCTCCCTTACTGTGGAATTCTTACCAGCGATTATTATACCGGCTTGCGGGCCGTGTGCGCAAATGTTTTTAAAAAAGAGAGGGTCAGGAGTCGGAAACCGGCCGCAGCAGCCCCCAAAGGCCGTTCTGTTTGGCCCAGACCAGGCCGTCCGGGGCCGGGGCCAGCGCCTGATAGGTCCCGAAGCCAATGAGCTTTTTGCCCTCGCTGCTCAGCAGGGCATATTCCCCGCCCTTGCGCACCACCACGCCTGCTTCAAGGCAGGGTGCGGGCCAGATTCGCTGCCAGACCGCGCTGTCGTTGCCCTGCACGTCCCGGTCGGCGCTCTGACCCCAGACGCCGTCGTATTTGCAGGGGATCGCCAGCTCGCCCTGGCCGTTCAGATAGCCCCATTTGCCCTTTTTCTCCACCGCGATCAGTCCGCCGCTGCCGGGCCGGGCCTGCTCGTAAACAAAGTCCGAGAGCAGTTTTCCGTCTGCCGTGGCTACGGCATAAAGACTTTTGGGTTGCGCCTTCATTACCTGCGCGCCTTCCAGCTGGTTGTATTCCCAGATACCCTGCCGCACCGGGAGCAGTTCGCCGGTTGTATCCGGTTCCAGGATGGGGCTCTCTGCCCCGCTTTCGTTCCAGCTGTGGCGGCGTACCTGACCGGCCTCTTCATCCCACACGTATTCCACACCCAGGCCCCCGTGGCCCGGTTCGGTCTGGAGGTCTGGGTCATAGGCTGCCAGCTGCCGGTCCAGCTCCGGGTCGGAGAGCAGTGTGCCGTCCGGCCCGGCGGCCAGCAGATGCCCGTCGGGGCACAGGGTGGGACGCTGGGAAAACCGGGGCTCCACCACCCATTCGCCGGTGTGTCCGTCCACAAGGCCCCACAGCCCGCCTTTCTGGGCAGCACAGAGGGCAAGCAGAGCTTCGCCCTCCGGCAGGCTGCCCTCCAGCATCCCTCCCCCGCTTACGGCAAGGGGTTCGATCTTGTCAGCCTGCAGCTGGGGTTCCACCGCCCATTCGTAGCTGCTCTGACCGGCGCCGCACCCGGCCAGCAAGGCCAGCAGCAGCCCGGCAGCAATCATTCTGCAAACCGCTTTCATGCCGTTCCCTCCTTATCTCTATCGTATCGAGAAAACAAAACGGGCCCGGAAATCCGGGCCCGCTGGCTCAATTGAATCGATTCTGCGCCTCGCTCAGCTTGCCCGCCAGAATCAGCCGCACCGCGGCTTCCACGTCGTTCAACCGGCTCTCGAAGGCCTTGCGGTCCTCGCCACCCAGTTTGCCCAGCACCCAGTTGGCCAGGTCGTAGTCCGGGCTGGGCTTTTCGCCCACGCCCAGCCGCACCCGGGCAAAACCGTCGGTGCCCAGGCAGGCGATGATGTCCTTCAGGCCGTTGTGGCCGCCCGCCGAACCGCTGGGCCGGATGCGGATCTTGCCCGGCTTCTGGGTCACGTCGTCGCACAGGATGATCACATGCTCCGGCGGAATTTTGAAAAACTCCGCCGCCGCCTGTACGCTGTGGCCGGAAAGATTCATAAAGGTCTGGGGCTTGAGCAGCAGCACCTTGCCCTCGCCCAGCGCCGCCTGCCCGTACAGGCCCTCGAATTTGGCCTTGGTCACACTCACGCCCCACTCTTTGGCCAGATGGTCAATGGCGTCAAAGCCCACATTGTGGCGGGTGCCCTCATATTTTTTGCCCGGATTGCCCAGGCCCGCCACCAGCCAGTCGGCCCCGGCGGTCTGCTTTTTGAAAAACATAGTTCGACCTCGCAGGTCCGGCCTAAAATAGAACGTGCTCCAAATAAACGGACGAGGCCGGAAAATCTAAAAATTACACCAATTATAAGCATACCAATTTTTTAAAAATTTTCAAGTGCAGGAATGAATCTTACTATGCCCGCAAACCCGCTTTTCACCGCATTTTGTCAGATTTTACAGTGATTTGACACAAAAAGTTTCCAAATTCTGAAAAAAGTTCTGGTATTTTTTTCTCGAATCTGTTATAATGTGTTCATCACAAACGGAATATCGGCATCGCCCGAGGCTCTGCCCCGCCCGGTGCTACCATTGGAGGTTGAAGATTTTGAACAAGAAAAAATACCTTTATCTGTTCAGCGAGGGTAACCGCGACATGCGTGACATCCTCGGCGGCAAAGGCGCCAACCTGGCCGAAATGACCAACGCTGGTATGCCTGTTCCCCAGGGCTTCACCATTTCCACCGAAGCCTGCACCCAGTACTACAAAGATGGCCGCCAGATCAATCATGAGATCATGGCCGACATCTACGAATACATCGGCAAGATGGAAGACATCACCGGCAAGAAGTTCGGCAACGTTGCCAACCCCCTGCTGGTTTCCGTCCGTTCCGGTGCCCGCGCTTCCATGCCCGGCATGATGGATACCATCCTGAACCTGGGCCTGAACGACGAAGTGGTTGAGGGCCTGGCCGCCAAGACCGGCAACCCCCGCTTCGCTTACGACAGCTACCGCCGTTTCGTTCAGATGTTCAGCGACGTTGTTATGGAGCTGCCCAAGTCTGAGTTCGAGGAGATCATCGACCAGCTGAAGGCCGAGAAGGGCGTCAAGCTGGACACCGAGCTGGACGAGAACGATATGAAGGCTCTGGTATTCAAGTTCAAGAGCCTGTACAAGAGCCACATGGGCACCGACTTCCCCACCGATCCCCGCGTTCAGCTGATCGAGGCAGTCAAGGCCGTGTTCCGCAGCTGGGATAACCCCCGCGCCAACGTATACCGCCGCATGAACGAGATCCCCTACGAGTGGGGCACCGCCGTTAACGTGCAGGCCATGGTATTCGGCAACACTGGCCCCAACAGCGGCACCGGCGTGGCCTTCACCCGTAACCCCGCAACCGGCGAAAAGGCTCTGTTCGGCGAGTACCTGATCAATGCTCAGGGCGAGGACGTTGTGGCCGGTATCCGTACGCCTTCTCCCATCGCGCACCTGCAGGAGCAGATGCCCGAGGTTTATGCTCAGTTCGTGGACATCGCTACCCGTCTGGAGAACCACTACAAGGATATGCAGGACATGGAGTTCACCATCGAGGATGGCAAGCTCTACATGCTGCAGACCCGTAACGGCAAGCGCACCGCTGCTGCCGCTCTGAAGATCGCCGTTGACCTGGTGGACGAGGGCATGATCGACGAGAACGAGGCCGTTCTGCGCGTTGATCCCAAGCAGCTGGACAGCCTGCTGCATCCCCAGTTCGACCCCGAGGCCTTGAAGAATGCCGAAGTAGTCGGCAAGGGCTTGGCTGCTTCTCCCGGCGCTGCCTGCGGCCAGGTGGTATTCACCGCTGAGGACGCCAAGAACGCCGTTGAGAGCGGCGAGATGAAGAAGGTTATCCTGGTTCGCCTGGAGACCAGCCCCGAGGACATCGAGGGCATGGCTGTTGCACAGGGCATCCTGACCGTGCGCGGCGGCATGACCAGCCACGCTGCCGTTGTGGCCCGCGGCATGGGCACCTGCTGTGTATCCGGCTGCGGCGAGATCGTGGTGGAATACGACAAGCAGCAGTTCACCCTGGGCGGCGTGACCTACAAGCGCGGCGACTGGATCAGCCTGAACGGCTCTACCGGTAACATCTACGGCAAGGCTCTGCCCACCGTTGACGCTTCCATCAGCGGCGACTTCGGCCGCTTCATGAGCTGGGCTGACGCTGCCCGTCAGCTGAAGGTCTTCACCAACGCCGATAACCCCCGCGATGCCAAGCAGGCCGTGGAGTTCGGCGCCGAAGGCATCGGCTTGTGCCGTACCGAGCATATGTTCTTCGAAGCCGACCGCATCAAGGCCGTTCGTGAGATGATCGTTGCCGAGAACGTGGTGGACCGCAAGAAGGCTCTGGCCAAGATCATGCCCTATCAGCAGGGTGACTTCGAGGCCATGTACAAGGTTCTGGGCGAGCGTCCCATGACCATCCGTTATCTGGACCCGCCCCTGCACGAGTTCCTGCCCACCAAGGAAGAGGATATCGTGGAGCTGGCTTCCGATCTGGGCATCACCGTTGAGCACCTGCACAACGTGATCGACAGCCTGCATGAGTTCAACCCCATGATGGGTCATCGTGGCTGCCGTCTGGCTGTTTCTTACCCCGAGATCGCCGAGATGCAGACCACCGCTGTGATCAACGCTGCCATCAACGTGAGCCGTGAGACCGGTCTGAAGATCGTTCCTCACATCATGATCCCCCTGGTAGGCGAGGTCAAGGAGCTGAAGTTCGTTAAGGACGTGGTGGTTGCTACCGCCGATAAGCTGATCAAGGCCGCCGGTGTGGACATGAAGTATGAAGTGGGCACCATGATCGAGATTCCTCGTGCCGCTCTGACCGCGGACGAGATCGCCAAGGAAGCCGAGTTCTTCAGCTTCGGCACCAACGACCTGACCCAGATGACCTTCGGCTTCAGCCGTGACGACGCTGGCAAGTTCCTGAACTACTACTACGACAACAAGATCTACGAGAACGATCCGTTCGCTCACCTGGATCAGAACGGCGTAGGCAAGCTGGTTGAGATGGCTGTAACCCTGGGCCGCAAGACCCGTCCCGAACTGGGTCTGGGCATCTGCGGCGAGCACGGCGGCGATCCCACGAGCGTAGAGTTCTGCCACAAGGTTGGCCTGGACTATGTGTCCTGCTCTCCCTTCCGTGTACCCATCGCCCGTCTGGCCGCCGCTCAGGCAGCCATCAAGAACCCCCGGAAGTAATCCGATCGGGCTCATGCAGCTGACGCTGCACTTTGAGGACGCCCATGCGTTCCAGAAAGCGCGAAATTGCGTGGTAAAGCCCAGTCGATGGCATGACATCGACCTGGAAGTATACCTGTAATACGCCAATCCCCCTGCCGCTGACAAACAGCGCAGGGGGATTTTTTTGCCCATTTTTCACAAGGCTTAGGGGCCACGGCCCGTATTTTCAAAAATGCACCCACTTTGCGGTGTACATTTTCGGGCCCATTTCCCCCTTTGCAGCGCATCATTTTTGCAAATATAAGGAGCGTGTTACAGATGAACGAAACCACACAAAATACCCCCGATTCTCAGGTAGTGACCATGCTGGATGCCGGGGTACTGGTGCCTTTTCAAAACCAGCCGTTCCGGGTAGCCACCGGCGAAGAAATGGACCAGCTGAAAGAAAGCATTCAGGAATACGGGGTGCTCTCTCCCCTGCTGGCCCGCCCGCTGCCGAACGGAAGCTATGAGATCGTGAGCGGCCATCGCCGCAAAGCTGCCTGCGAGGCGCTGGGCATCACTCGCCTGCCGGTGCTGGTGCGCCCGATGACCGACGATGAAGCGATCATCCTTCTGGTGGACAGCAATATCCAGCGGGAACATATCCTGCCCAGCGAAAAAGCCTTTGCGTACAAAATGAAGATGGAGGCGATCAAGCATCAGGGCCAGAGTTTGGCAAATTCGACTTGTGGACAAGTTGGCCACAAGTCGCGTGATACGCTTTCCAAAACAGAAAGCGGTCGAACCGTCCAGCGTTACATCCGTCTGACCTGTCTCATTCCCCCTATTCTTCAGATGGTGGACGAAGGCCGAATTGCCTTCAATCCGGCGGTTGAGATCTCCTATCTCACCGAGGAAGATCAGCAGCTTTTGAAAGACGAAATGGATGCCTGCCAGGCTACGCCCTCCCTCACCCAGTCCCGTACCCTCAAGCAGATGAGTCAGGCCGGAACCCTGACGCGGGAATACCTGCACCATCTGCTCACCGAGGAAAAGCCCAATCAGCGGCAGAAGTTCTTTCTGAATCAGGAGGACGTGAAGAAGTTTTTTCCGCCCAACTACACGCCGGAACAGATGCACAATACCATCCTGCTTCTGCTGCGCAACTGGCAGCACAAACGAGGCTACAACAAAAATCAACCCGATCGATAATGGAGGTCTTACCATGCAATACACAAACGTCAACGGATATTTGCTGCCCAACCTGATTTCCACCGATACGGTCCGCCCCATTGGCCGCTACGGCGAGATGCGCCGTCAGTTTCTGGAAAACCACCGCCCCGATATGCTGGACCGGTTGCTGCTGGAGGACCGGCTCAACCGCCACCTGTCCCAGGTGGACGAAGAGGCCCGGCAGGCAGTACAGGAATGTGTGGCCCGGATGGCCCGCCAGCAGCAGGTGGACGAAGCCCTCAAGCGCGCAAATCCCATGGAGTGGGTGCGCCGGATGAACCTGATCAGGGATGCTGCGGAGCAGGCGATTCTGCCGGAATTTCTCTATCCGGAAGCTCTGGAATGAACGGACAGAAAAACGCCTGTCCACAGGGGGAACGAGCACTGGCTTTGTATAGCTTTTTGGAAGCCATACGCCGCCGCAGAGCCTTGCTCTGCACAGGGGGAAATCCCCCTGTAACCCCCGATCAACCAAACAACGCAACAACACAAAAGGATCGGGCCAGACCGCCCGGTCCTTTTTTCATTGAAGGCACCACCGCACAATTCACGCCGACTGACTCAAGCGGCGTATCGCGCCAAAATTTTCCGTGGAATTTTCCAAAAATGCTCGCCAAGCCACCAAGGCTTGCCTGCGCGTTTTGGTTCATCCCGCAAAAAATTTTCCGGCGCGCTCCACCACCTGGAATTATGCGGTGCCGCCTTAGAAAGGAGAAAACACATGCTGAACCGAACCATCCAGCTGAATATCCGCGTGACCCAGGAAGAAAAACAGCGGTTTGAGCAGGCCGCCAAAGCCTGCGGATTGTCCCTGTCCCGCTATGTGCGGATGCGGTTGAGCGGGCGAGTACCCCAGCCCACTCCGCCGCTGGAATACCAGCAGATTCTCGCCCGCCTCACCGAGCTTTACCAGCGGGAGAATACCCCGCAGGTGCAGGCAGAACTGTTGAATACCCTGCTGGCCATCCAATCCACCACCCTGCCCAGAAAGGAGACCTGACCCGTGGCCGTGACCAAAATCTGGCCGGTGAGAGGCCGTCTGGATTCCCTCATCCGATACGCCGAAAACCAAGAGAAGACCCGAATGCCGGACCTGACGGACCTGGCTCCGGCAAAGGACGATCTGGCCGAGGTGCTCCAGTACGCAGCCAACCATTCCAAAACAACACAGGATCGCCAGCTGTTTGTGAGCGGAGTGAACTGCCTGCCCGAGATCGCCCGCCAGCAGATGGAGCTGACCAAACGGCAGTTTGGCGACACGGCAGGCATCATCGCATTCCATGCCTACCAGAGCTTTCCGCCCGGAGAAGTCACCCCGGAAGAATGCCATGCCATCGGGGTGGAGTTGGCCCGCAGGCTCTGGGGTGACCGGTTTCAGGTGCTGATTGCCACCCACCTAAATACCGATTGCTGCCACAATCATTTCGTGCTGAACTCCGTCTCCTTTGTGGACGGCAAACGGTATAACGATTGCCGGAAAACTTATCGGGCGCTGCAAAAGGCGTCGGATACGCTCTGCCGGGATCATGGGCTTTCGGTGGTGGAAGACCCCTCCCGCCACCGCACACCCCGGAATCTCTTTCAGGCGGAAAAGGCGGGCGAACCCACACGTTACAACGTGATGAGGCAGGACATTGATCGGGCAGTCCTTGAATGCAACCATTTCCAAGAGCTGCCCACCCGCCTGAGCAAAATGGGATATGAGGTGAATTTCAGCCCGAACCACAAATACGCCACCATCAAAATGCCCGGTGACACACATGCCGTCCGCTTCAAAACTCTGGGCGAACGGTACACAGAAGAGGCCCTCTTTGATCGCGTCTGCGAAAACACCGTGTATTCTTCCCTCCTCACGCGGCAGGAACGGTACCGCAGGTGCTATCCTCCGGTTCATCCCCACGACCGGTGGAAACAGGAGGAGTTCAAAAAGGCCCTGCTCAAAACACTGGGCATCTATCGTACCTATCTGTACTATTGCTACCTGCTGGGCAGATTGCCCGAGAAGATTCCCAACCATCGTCCGCCCCATCCGGCCATGCGGGAGGACCTGCGCCACTGGGAGCAGATCGAAGCCCAGCTGCATCTGCTGGAGCGATATTCGCTGCAAACCTGGGAGGAAGTGGAGCAATTCATCACGCAGAAAACCGAGGAGCTACAAACTCTGGAGTCCCGGCGCAACCACTGCCGCAACCGGCTGCGCCGCTGCCGCGATCAGGCAGAATGCGCTAACCTGCATACCGAGAAAGACCAGCTCACCGAAAAAATCTGTGCGGTACGCAAAGAGCTGCGCACCGCACAAAAAATCCCGCCCCGGGCAGACCGGATGCGGGAGAGAATTGAATTGTTGAACGCCCAGGAGCAGCAACATGCCGCTTACCGGGAAGAACGATAACCCAAAAAAGAAAGGATAAACGACTATGAACTACTACGGAATTCTGACCAACTACGAAGAACGCATGGAAGCCAATCTGGAGCAGTACAGCCGCCCCGAGAAAGTTGGTGCTTTTCAAGAAAGTAAAAGATGAATGGCAGGGCTTTTTTGTAAACTATCCTCAATTTGAAAAAGCATCAGATTGGGGCGCTGAAGATTATGCGAAACAACAGCGATTTCAAGATATTGTTCGGTAGTTGCTAAAAAGTGAGTGGAGGCTTTTTCAGACTGGCTCTGTGGAGATTTTTTGAGTGTGGGGGTCGATAAAAACTCAAAGATGGGCTTGTTTATTTAAAGTGGTAGGGCACTCTGGTTCGGAGGATGGCCTTTTTCAGCCCGCATTCGACAGCGCAGCATCTCGCACAGAGTGGCCTGGGCCAACGCAAGCCCCCCTTGGGTCAGCAGTCCAATCTTGATGGTGAAGATCTTACCTTGGACCGGAGTGGTCAGCCAAGCAATAGCTATCGTACTCAACTGTTCGGCAGTCTGATTCCACCAGGAAAAATCGCTCCAGCGGCTTGGGGTGAGCCATGAGGGCCAGACTGAAAAGAAAATAGGCAGTGTCAGCGCCGTCGCCCCTAGCAAAGCAAAGAACACCGTGTCCCTTGCGGGGAAAGAAAGGCGCACCGCTCGGCACACCAATGTCGCTGCTAGTACCGTTGTCCCAAAGATTAGCGGCAGCCACGACAACATCCGCGCCAGTGCGGCGGGCAGAGCGGTGTAGAGCCGCCAGTCTGGTTCCGGCAGGCCGCTTTTTGCAAGGCAGACATCCACCCAGGTCACCGGGTCCCCGCCCGCGTCTTCCTCCAGGGGAAGCTCCACCGCCGTGAAGGCAGCGTCCGCCTTTGGCAGCAGGGCGACGGGCTCTTCGCTCTCGAACACGCCCCGCACGGTGTACTCCGTATTTTCCCGGAAAAGGGTGAGCCCCACCGCGTCCTCGCTGCCGAACAGCTGCCACGCGAGGGCGGTGGACACCGCGCAGCCGCTGGCGTCCAGAGGGGAGGGCACGCCGCCGTCGATGCACTCCGCGCCCCACACGAGGGATGCGCTTCCCCAGTAATACAGCACAGTGGCCTCAGCTTGCCGCCAGAGGGAGTCAAGGGAAGCATTCTCCTCGCACCAGAAGGTGAGGCCGGGGCGTTTTTCTTCTGCCGCCTCCACAGTTTCGGCGGCAAGGGGCTGACGGTAGCGTAGACTGATGCTTTGGCAGTTCGCCGCCAGGGCATCGGCGTTTTCCATTCCTGCGGCGGTGAGCAGCAGCAGTGCCAGCGCCGCAAGAGCCGTGAACACCCGCCTCATTCTTCCATCCTCACCGATGCGCCGGGGCTGACCGCCCGGGTGGAGGAGACGATGACCCCGCCGCTGATGGAGCCCTCTACCGCAGCGTACTGGCCTTCGCTGTCTACCTCTTTCACCGTCACCGGCACCCGCAGGGCGGTGAATGAGAGGCCGAAAGCATTTTGGGTCTCCTCCACGGCCAACACATAGCTGCCCTGGCCATCCTGCCGAAGGGCAGACACTGGCAGGCAGAGGTCGTAGGCAGTGCGGGAGAACACCAGTTCCGCCTGGGCCGCGCCCGCCTTAAAATCTGCCGCCGTTTCACTCAGCACCGCCGTGACGAAGCTCGTCCCCTTCTCCTCGTCCGTCTCCACCGTGCGAACCAAAGCCTCGGCGCTGGCAGAGCCTTGCGTGACGGTGACTGCCAGCCCGGCGGTGATCTTTTCCGCCTGTTCGGCGAGCAGTGTGAACTGCACCAGCATCTCGCTATCCTCTTTGGCCAGCTGTAGGCACTCCCCCTCCGGACAGGGCTGACCCTGCTCCAAAGCGCACACCGTGAGCAGAGCATCTCGGGGGGCTCTCACCAAGCCGTCCGTCTCCACAAGGGAGGTGAGCAGGTCGATCTTCTTGTCATTCTTCTTCTTTTCCAGCCGCAGGGCCTCGGCCTCGGCGGCGTTGGACTGGGCCGTCAGCGACGCACTGGCTTGGGCCTGGGAATAGACCTCGTTTGCCTGGGCAAGGCTGCTCTCTGCGTTTTCCACGCTGCGCTTTGCCGAGAGCAGTGAGTCCTCGCGGCTGGTCTCGGCGCTGCTCACCGCCTGTTTGGCCCTGGAAAGAGCGGACTCGGCCTCCTCCAGCGTGCCGCGGGCTGCCGCCAGCTCTTCCGCCGTGGGGGCGGGGTCGGTCCGGCTTTCCAACTCTTCCAGCGTTTTGGCCGCCTCGTCCCGGGTCGTTTGGGCCGCCGCGAGGAATGCCTTGGCCTCGTCCACCGCTGCGGCGGTGCGCTCATCGGTGTGGGTGTAGTCCTCCTTCGCCCGGTCCAGGCTCTGCTGGGCCGAGGTCACAGAACTGCCGTCCGGCGCGGTGGACGCGCTCAGCCGGACCAGCTGCGCCTCCTGCTGGGAGCGGGTGGCCTTTGCCGAGTCCAGTTCGTCTTGCAGTTCCTCCAGGTCCAGCAGCAGGATGGAGTCCCCCTCTTTCAGCTGCTGGCCCGCGGCGGCGTAAACGGCGCGCACCGTCACGCCCGCGGGCAGCTCCAGCGCCCCGCTCTCCCCCGCCGTTATCTCGGCGGAGGCGGAGGCTTTCTGAACAATGGTGCCCCGGTTGGGCGTAGCGAGGCTCACCCGGGGCAGCGCCGCACCGGAGGTGCCCCGGGCCGCCAGGGTGAGCACCACCATGGCAGCGAAAAAGCGCAAGGTCCAGCGCCCCGCCGTCTGCCCGGAGAGGGCGGCGGCCAGCTTTTTTGCCCCGCGAGCCGCCGTCGGCAGAAGTTCTTTTGTTTTGTTCACACAATTCATCCCATCACATTCCATCGTTGAGCTGACCGGAAAGGCCGATGCCTCCCTCCAGATATTTGCGTCCCACCATGAATAGTAGCAGCGGTGGGGCCAGCATCATCAGGCTGGCCACCATGGCAAGCCCCAAATCCTCCACTGTGATGTTGGAGAGATAGAGGCTCAGGGGCCAGTTGGACTTGTCCTGCAAAAACATCATCGGCTGCTCGATGGCGTTCCACGCCTCGATGAAGCCCAGAGTCGCCGCACTCAGAATGGCGGGCAGGCCCAGCGGTAGACCCACCAAGAAAAAGCAGCGTAGTGGGCCTGCACCGTCCAGCGCAGCGGCCTCCAACAGGCTTTGGGGCACAGCGTCGAATCCCTTTTTGATGATGAATACCGGGAAGGCGGAGAACACACCCGGCAAAATCACCGCAAAGGGGGTATCCATCAAGCCCAGCTTATCCAGCACCAGGTAGTTGGGCACCATGGTGATCTGGAAGGGCAGTACCATCAGCACCAGATAGACGGCATAGAGCGCCCGCCGCCCGGGAAAGCGCAGCTTGCTGAAGGCCCAGGCCGCCGGGGCCGCCACTGCCAACTGACCCGCCAGCTGTGGGAACACCAGCTTGCAGGCGTTCCAGAACATGGCGAAGAAGACGGGCGTATCCAGCAGGAGCTGCACCAGTGGCTGCAGGGTGGGCCAGCTGGGCAAAAGGCACCAGACTGCACTCTGTTCTTCTTCGATTTGTAGCGCTGGGCCGATGGTGGCCAGCAGTTCACCTTCGCCGGTGAGCGCCCCCATGAACATGAACCACAGCACCCACCAGGTGAACAGCGCCAGCAGCGTGAGGGCGGCCAAGCAGAAGAATCGTTTCAGCATTGTTTTTCCTTCCTTTGCAGTCGACGGCGCAGCGCCCACAGCGCCCCCGCCCCGGCCAGCATCACACCCACCACCATCACCGCCGCAGCGGTGATCCGCCCCAGTTCCAAACTGAGGAACCAGTTATTGAACAGATGCTGCAAAAGATACATGCTCTCGTGGGGGTAATTGCCCGCCACGAGGTAGGCCTCCCGGAACACCTTGAAGCTGTTGATGAGGCTCAAAAGGCCGGTGAGGCCAAGGGTGGGCCGCAGACCCGGCCAGGTGATGGCCCGGAAGGTCTGCCATGCGTTTGCCCCGTCCACCGCGGCCGCCTCGTACTGGCTTTTGGGGATGCGGTCCAGCCCCGCGGCCCAGAGGATCATGTCGTAGCCACTGTTCTTCCACAGGTAGGTGGCGATGAGTACCCAGAAGGCGGCGCCGGTGCCCATGAAGTCTACCGGCTGCCCACCCAGGGCTTCCAGCAGGGTGTTGGCAAGGCCGTTCTGGGCAAAAATCACCTTCCACAGCAGCACGATGCTGGCCACCGGCACTGCCAACGGCAGCAGGAAACTGGTGGAAAACACCCTGCCCTGCCGCCCCGCCGCACGCACCAGCAGCGCCATCACGAGGCTCAGCGCCAGCAGCGCCGGGATACACACGCACAGAAAACGGGCGGAGTTGGACGCCGCCGTGCGAAAGGCGCTGTTGGCCAGTACCGTTTTATAGTTGGAGAAGCCCACGAACTGCCGACCCAGGGCATCGGTGAAGCTGCGGCGCACCACCTCCAGAAAGGGCAGCAGATAAAACACCGTGGTTCCCGCGAGGCTGGGCCCCAGCAGGATTACCGCCGCCCGCCGCTCCTGTTGTAAACCGAGTCGGATAGGCTTATTGTTGTTCTGCGAGAAAATCTTTAAGTGCATGCTCCACCCCGTCCAGGATTGTTTTAGCATAGTTTTACGCTTGATGAGGGGCGTGGCGTTCTTCGAAAGAGCATCGCTGCCCGCCAAGGCTTTTTACGTCAGTCTTGTTCTGCTAACCAGAGGGCTGATTCTTGCCGGGCGGTCTCCACCGCCTCATCCAGACTGGTACCGTCCAGATATTGCTGCGCGCCCGCACCCACCGCACTACGCAACACGGTGGAGGGAATATTCGGCTCCATGCCTTCCAGCACGGCCACGATGTCGGTGCTGGTGGAAGTGCCATACTGGGCAAAGCCCTCCTCCCACTGGCTTAGCACGGCGCTCTTCAGCACCGGCACGCCGTCGTAGAGGGGCTGTTGCTGCACTTCCTCGCTTAAGAGGGTCTGGATGAACTGCACTGCATCATCGGGATTTTGGGTGCTGACATTCACCCCCACCGTACAGACAGGCTGGATGCTGGTGGTGCCGCTGGCCGTGCCCAAGGCTTTCACCTCACCGGCGTTGGCTCCGCTGGCACGGGAGGCATAGTAGAAGTTGCCGCCCAGACCGTTCAGGGAATAGACTGGCGAGCAAAAAGCACGGCACAGGCAATTCGTGAACGCACCTTCGGTGTTGTTCTGGGGATGGTAGTAGGTACCGTCGGGTCTATCGAAGGGGGCGGTGTTTTTCAAGGTGGCACCACCGCCCGTCCGGATTTGTCCCAACAGTTCATAGAACTGGCGGCAGGCGGTCTCGTTCAGCTGTCCGTCCTGCCAGATGTCTTTGGCGTAGAGGGGATAGAAAGTGTCGAACAGCTGCACGGTGTTATAATAGGCCAGCAGCGGCATGGTTTCGTTTCGCCCGTCATCATAGATGTTGAGCTCGGCGGCCAGCAGCCCCGCCAGCGTCTCGGCGTCTGTGATCGTGGAAAGGGTGGCTTCGTCCGCGCCCGCCAACAGTGGAAAGCACCGGGCGGGCAGGGCAAACAGACCCTTTTCCGTCTGCCACATACCGGTCGTATTTTCCAGCATACCGCTGGTGTCCACCTGACCGGAGAGGTCCATCAGCAGGCCCTTTTCGATGAAGCTGTCCACCTGCATATCGTCCAAGACGAGCACGTCCGGCCCCGCGCCCGCCAGCAGCTGGGTGTTCAGCTGGGTCAGCGCGTCCTCCCGGTTGCCGCTCACTGTGGTGTAGCCGTCCTCTGAGCCTTCTTCCAGCGCCCAGGTGTAGCTTGCGGTGCCGCCGGTGGATTTTTGCCAGGCGTTCACCGCCGCCTCCACCGTGTCCGAACGATAAAGGCTAAAAATGGTCAACTCACCCCCGGCGGACACGGTCAGTTCAGAGTCCCAGCGGTAGCGCAGCAGCCTGCTGTTGCCGCTGGCCATGTTGCCATCGCTCATCTGAACATAGAGGGTCTCGTCGGGTCCCACCGCTGCCGACTGTACGAACATGCCCGGGTCGGAGATGGAGTATCGACTACCGTCCAGCGCCAGCTCGGCAGTGGTGCCGCCCAGAGTATAGTGCCAGACTTTGTTCTGATTGTCCAGTATATAATAACCGTTGGCGCTGCCGCAGAGGAAGCGGCTGCCCATTTCTAGTTCAGCCAGTTCCATCTGCACCGGCGAGCCGGAAAGGTCGCAGGCATTCAGCTTCATGGAGGTGGTCATGGTCAGCAGAGTGTCGCCGCAGGCGGCCACCGACACGATGTCCGGGCTGAAAGCCATGCCCGCCTCGCCAGCGGGCAGAGTGTCCAGCTTTTGGGCTGTGCCGTTCTCCACGGCGAAAAGGGTAGTCTCAGAGGTTTTTTCAACGCCCTCGGTGATAACGGTCACCGACCAGTAGAGCTTACCCTCCTGGGTGAGGTAGGCAGTGGGATAAGCGGTTCCCTCCTCTACCTGCGCGGCCAGCTGCTCAAAGCCACTGCCGCTCTGCTCTTGCCACTGGCCATCCTGCCCCATGGCATACCAGTGAGCTGTCTGCTGGGAAAGAGGCGTGGCGGCGTTTTCCACCGTGAAGGCATTCAGAACGCCATCCACTGTGAAAAGGCCCACGTTATAGTTGTGGTCGGGGCTGATGTCCTCCTCCACATAGCCGCCGGTGGGCGCGGCGGAGGGAGCGCTAGAGGACGCGTTGGAATTGTCCTCGCCGGAACAGCCGGCCAGCATCGCGGCGGCAAACAGGGCGGCCAGCGCCCCGCAAACGAGCCTTAAAGGTTTTTTCATGTCGGGTTCTCCTTTCGGATTTGCTCTGCCGCCATTGTAACAGGAAAATCTCTAAGCAATCTCTAAGATTTTTTAGAGATTGTTTAGAGGTCCGGCGTGGTAGTATAATTGTATCATTTCATGGAAAGGCCAGGTGGCGTTGTGAGAATTTTGCTAGTGGAAGATGAAAAAGATCTGCGGGAGGCCCTAAGGGACACACTTGTCGCCTATGGCTATACAGTGGAATGTTGTTCCAATGGTCCGGACGGGCTGGATTCTATTTGTTCCGAGGGCTGTGATTTGGTGCTGCTAGACCGGATGTTGCCAGGAATCGACGGACTAACCGTACTGCGCCAGGCCCGGCAGGCGGGTGTACGCACGCCTGTACTAATGCTAACCGCGTTGGATGCAGTGGGCGACCGGGTGGCAGGTCTGGATGCGGGGGCGGACGACTATTTAGCCAAGCCCTTTGCTACCGAGGAACTACTGGCCCGGGTGCGGGCGCTGAGCCGACGACCCGCTGAGTGGGAGACTGACATTGGCCTATGTCGAGGAGATGTGGAACTGCAAGTGCAGAATCGGGTGCTAACCGGACCTGCGGGAACCCACACCCTTTCCCAACGGGAATGCGCCTTGTTGGAACTTTTTCTACGCAACCCAGGCGTCACCCTACCTCGTGAGCGCATTTTGCTGAATGTTTGGGGACCGGACAGTGAGGTGGAGAGCGGTAACATCGACAATTATATCCATCTGGTACGCCGTCGCCTACGGCTAGTGGGTAGCCAGATGAAACTGATTACCCGGAGAGGGGCGGGCTACCGACTGGAGACGGACAAATGCTGAGGCGGCTGCGAGTGCGAATCACCCTGCTGGCAGTGCTGCTTACCGGCGTGGTGCTCACCGGGGCGCTGCTGTTCGCCTTTGGCGTAACCTGCCGCCAGTACACGGACAGCCGCCGCTCTGCCTTTGAGGCGGCGGTGACCCAGCTGCAATACCAGTGGGACCGCTACGACCAGCTGGACGGCGACTGGCTGGCACAGCTGGAGGCCCAGAACGGCATGAAGGTGCTGCTGACTGAGAACGGAAAGTCTCTGCTTCACAGCCTGCGCCTGAGCGAAGAGGAGCGCGCCCTTTTGGAGGCGGCAAAACAGGTCGCTGAAGAGCATCACGGACTTCTGGCCGACGCGCCGCCCCTGGCGGGCAGCCAGAGCGCCGGCTTCACCTTTTCGGCACAAGAAAGCACTTGGCGGGGTGAAGTGCGGCTAGACCGCAACAAGGGCAGCCGTTGGACAAGCCTTGTGGCGGTGCAAAATCTTGCTCCTGAACGGGCCTATATTCGGCGGATGGCTGCCCTGTTTGCATTGGTAGCCACTATCGGATGGACAGGTCTTGCTTTAGTGTGCTGGTTCATTGCGGGTCGGGCGGTGCGACCAGTGGCCCATGCCATGGACCAGCAGCAGCAGTTTTTGAGCGCCGCCGGCCATGAGTTGCGCACTCCATTGGCAGTGATACGGGCCAATGCAGGGGCCGCCGCTCGCCAGCCACAGCAGGCGCAAAGATATCTCGCGGTCATCGATGGAGAGGCCCAGCGGATAGGCGCGCTGGTGGATGAATTGCTGCTTCTTTCTGCCGGGGCAAGCGCTCGCACCCGGCTTCGCCGGGAGAGTCTCGCGCCCGATACATTTCTTCTTGACTTTGCTGAGAGCATGGAACCGCTGGCAAAAAAACAAAAGCGGCGCTTGGCCGTATCTTTGCCCGGGAATGCCGTGCCTCAGGTGGAGGTCGATGTCTATCGTCTGCGTCAGCTATTGACCATTCTGGTGGATAATGCCCTATACTTTGCCCCGCTTGATAGCGAGATAGAACTGGGTCTTGTCACAAAGGGCGGAAGGGTGCGCTTTATGGTTACGGACCACGGCCCTGGAGTAACGAATGCGGATAAGAAGCGCATTTTCGAGCGCTTTTATCGGGGACAGAACGCTGAAGGGAATCCTCGCCATTATGGTCTGGGCCTTGCGGTGGCCGTCGAACTGGCGGCGCTTCATGGCGGCCGCCTCTGGGTAGAAGATACTCCCGGCGGCGGCGCCACTTTTTGCCTAGAACTGCTCGCAGTCCGGTGAGGAGAAAGCAATCGTGCAAAATTTACCCGGTACCTTCGGAAGATGGCACGCAAAGGCTTACGCCAATTCTATTGACGATTGCACATTACTCACAAGACGAATCGAATGATGAGATTCTCTGCTCCGGAAAGTATAGAATCGCCACGCGGCAAAATCTGGAGCAAACAGAAAAGAAGCTGCATCCAGCAAGCAAATGAGAATGCGCCAATCGAGGCCAATGTCTGGGACTGACAGAGAAACGTACTTCCAGATCCGAGCACCTCTTCTGCATTTTGGGTTGTATCTTCTGAAAATTCGGCGTATACTGATATTAACTAGTATCAATTTATATCAGTGCTGGAGGGGCTTTCGATGGATGCTTCCTTGTTTGCGAAAATGCTTTCAGACAAAAGCATAACCGATTTGAAAAAACTGGGCTACAAATATCCCAAAGCGGATCTTCAGGAGTTTGTGGCACTTCTAAAGGAGAATTTCTATCATGAGCTGCCGCTGGACGATTTTAGCGGAGAACGTATTGTTTTTTTAGAAAGCGTCACCCAGGTCTCCTTGTCCGCAGTGCGCATTCTTCTCACGCCGCAGCGAAGCGACCACCTGTTTGGTGCAAAAGCTATGGAGGATGAGATCCTTTCCACTTTCCGGATTGAACAGATCAATACTACGCGCGACAGTGTAAGGCGAGTTCTGGCGGGGCACTTCCCTCGCAATGAAGACGAGCACCGCGTTTATGGTATGAAACGTGGCTTGGAATTTATTGCAGATCCATCGCACACGATCACCGAGGGAAATCTGTATCGGTTGTATCAGATGACGATTGGAGAGTTTTTGCCGGAAGAGGACCAGCTTCTGCCTGGAAACCGATACCGGCACGATGCGGTGTATGTGGTAGGGGCCAAAGTAGAACACACTGGTTTACCGTGCGCCAAACTGCCGGAGTACATGGCTGCGCTGATCAAGTTTGCCCAGGAGGATTCCGAAACGAATGCCCTACTAAAGGCGGCTATTCTTCATTTCTATCTGGCATATCTCCATCCCTATTTTGATGGAAACGGGCGGATGGCTCGGCTTTTGCACCTGTGGTATCTGGTACAGCAGGGGTATTCGTCTGCATTGTTTGTGCCCCTTTCCCGCTATGTGGAGGAGAGCCGCAATCGCTACTACAATGCGTTTTCTCTGGTGGAGCGCAATCAGGAAATCAGTGGCATTGTGGATCTGACCCCTTTTCTTACCTATTTCATTGAACAGGTGTATCGTCCGCTTGGCGAAAACAAGATGGGTGGTCATGCAATGGATTCCTTCAAAGAGGCTTTAGCGCAAGGGCAAATTACAGAAAAAGAAGCAGCTCTGTGGCAGTTTGTCCTTTCCCGCTATGGGGACGAAGAATTCTCTACGAAGCAGCTGGAAAAGGATTTCGGCAATGCCGCCTATGCCACCATCCGTGGTTTTGTACTGAAGTTCGAATCTCTGGGGATGCTGGCCACCACACGATATGGGAACCGAGTGAAATACCGAGTGATATAATCAGCCAGAGTCCACTGAATTGCCAGCGGGCTCTGGCTGTTTTGTAATTGCGCAACGGCTGGCACATTTTAACGGGGCTTCACCTCTTGTGTGTGTTCAGATAACGAAATATACTATTTAGTAGATGTAAATGCTCTATGAAATTTTTGACTGCAAAACAAGCTGGTGAATGGGAGGAAATCTGTGGCATCGCTCAGGCTTCCCAAAAATCATTACGAAATGAGAAATATTTCCCTTCCGCAGTTGCCGAGAAAATCTCGACAACTGCTTTCGACACCTTGAATGAGAGTATCTCTGCAGGCAAACGTGTCAACTCCCGATACACCACTCATTTGCGTACTTGAGCCAACTGATGGTGTCGGAAGAAAACAAATAAGATCAAAGAAAACTAAAATCAGGAGGAATTTGCTGTGACGGATCGCAAGAAAGAGCAGGAGCGGGACGAGCTGCACCGGGCCATCTGGGCAATTGCCGATGAGCTGCGGGGCGCTGTGGACGGCTGGGATTTTAAGAACTATGTGCTTGGCACCATGTTCTACCGCTATATTTCGGAGAACCTTTGCAATTACATCAACAGCGGCGAGATCGATGCCGGTAATACCGACTTCGACTACGCCAAAATGTCCGATGCGGAGGCCGAAGAGGCCCGTGAGGGTCTGGTGCAGGAGAAGGGCTTCTTCATTCTGCCCAGTGAACTGTTCTGTAATGTGCGAGCCAAAGCCTCGGAAGACGAAAACCTGAACGAGACTTTGGAGACCGTTTTCCGGCACATTGAGGAATCGGCCAAGGGCAGCGAGTCCGAGGGCAGCTTTGCCGGTCTGTTCGACGATTACGATGTGAACAGCAATAAGCTGGGCGCGACTGTGGCCAAACGAAACGAAAAGCTGGTGAAACTTCTCAATGGCGTGGCCGACATGAATCTGGGTGATGTGAAGGATCATGACATTGATGCCTTTGGTGACGCTTACGAATACCTCATGACCATGTACGCCAGCAATGCCGGAAAGTCCGGCGGTGAGTTCTTCACCCCGGCGGATGTGTCTGAGCTGCTTACCCGGTTGGGAACAGTGGGCAAGAAGGAAGTCAACAAGGTATATGACCCCGCTTGTGGTTCTGGTTCTCTGTTGCTGAAGGCTGTGAAGGTGTTGGGGCACGATGCGGTGCGCAACGGCTTCTTTGGCCAGGAAATCAATATCACCACCTACAACCTGTGCCGCATCAATATGTTCCTTCACGACATCGGCTTTGACAAGTTCGATATTGCCTGTGAGGATACCCTGACCGCTCCTCAGCATTGGGATGAAGAACCCTTTGAACTGATCGTCTCCAATCCTCCCTACTCCATCAAATGGGCCGGGGATGAGAACCCTCTGCTCATCAATGACCCTCGTTTTGCCCCTGCCGGTGTGCTGGCACCAAAAAGCAAGGCAGACCTGGCCTTTATCATGCACAGCCTGTCCTGGCTGGCATCCAATGGCACCGCCGCAATCGTCTGTTTCCCCGGTATTCTGTACCGTGGCGGTGCGGAGAAAAAGATTCGGCAGTATCTCATCGACAACAATTTTATCGACTGTGTGATTCAGCTGCCCAGCAATCTGTTTTTCGGTACCAGTATTGCCACTTGCATCATGGTGCTGAAAAAGAACAAGGCAGACAACAAAACGCTGTTTATTGACGCCACCAAAGAGTGCATCAAGGTGACCAACAACAATAAGCTGACCCCGGAGAACATCGATCGCATTGTAGATACCTTTGCAAATCGCACCGAAACGGCCCACTTCTCCCATCTGGCCGGGTATGAGGAAATTGCGGAGCAGGAGTATAACCTCTCTGTCTCCACCTACGTGGAAGCCGAGGACACCAGGGAGAAGATTGACATTGTGCAGCTCAATGCCGAGATCGCCCAGATTGTGGCCCGGGAGGAAGTGCTGCGGGCAGAAATTGATAAAATTATTGAAGAAATAGGGGGATAAATATGAGTTGGGAGAGAATGGAATATGAAGAAGTTTCCAAATGCGCATGTGGAGAAGGAACTGTTGTAAGGCGCTCATATATCGAAGATGATGACTGGAACCGAATGCGAGGGGGAGTGCTTTCTGAAGAAATATGCTGCGATGCATGCAAAAAAACTCATCATATCGAGCACTATGTTCGGCATTATGCTGCTCTACCATGGAAAGGTAATGGAGTAGTAGATAAAGCGTATTT
>NHCFR00700__coassemble_873_pt1 | contig 93030 bp, 83 predicted proteins | sample NHCFR00700__metabat2_high_PE_065 | metagenome-assembled genome bin NHCFR00700
AAGTGCAATCATTGTACCCGCTGACATGGCAATCTGTGGAACAAAAGTGCGGATATCATTTCCGAAGAGAGCTTTAAGATATACGACCAGGGATTCAGCTGCTGCAATTTGACCACCAGGAGTATGAAGAACTAAGTCCAATCCTTTTGAACGATCAAGACCACAAACGGCTTGCATAAATGCATTTTTATCGTTCTCATCAATCTGGTTTCCTTCCAGAGCAGGTTTTTGAATAAAGCTAGAATAGTAGGCAATGATATTCCTTCCAGTGTATTCATGCATTATCCTTAAATATTTCCGCCGCATTTGGTCAAGAGGATTTGAGGTTGCACTTAGTTCATCAAGAACGGCTCCCCAACTAGGCATAATTTCGACCTCCCTTTGCAGAAATCCTTAATCTTAGTATATAATATGACACAGATAACTACAAGATGAAATTTAGTGAATACATTTGAAACAATTTATGATTTTGGGATATTGCTTTACGGGATTCTTTGAATTATCATTTTAAACTCTTCCCAGCTTATCTCCCCCATCTGATATTTACTCAGTGCCATCTGTGCCTGTTTTCGCCAGGCCTTATAGTCCTCTCGCATTTTCTGGTTGCTTGGGGCGCGGGAGCAGCGCATCTGGTATCGGTTGCGCATTTTGTTGTAGAGCTCCTTGGCTTTGTTGGCCTTCAGTTCCTCGGCATAGGCCAGCTTGGCGGCAATGTCCTTGCAGGTGGCGCCGGTTTCCGGGTCCAGTACCCGCTCACAATACTTGGCGCGACTGGAGAAGGGAACAAACAGCCGGTGGCAGCTTTCACAGACGGCAACCGGCAGGTCCTGGGCGCACATCTGAACAAATTCCAAAAAGAGTAACGCGGGCAGCGTATCGCTCGCGTAGAACGTGGCGGCAGAAATGCCGCCTTTTTTGTTGTCTGTGGGCCGTTTGTGGCGGGTCTGGATATGGATGTCGTCCTCCAGCTTGTGGTATTTCTGGTAGGTCGGATCGCCGTTTTCGGCCAGTTCTACCAGCAGTTCTGAAGGGCGCTGGCCATGCTCCGTTCTGGGGCGGCCGTCCTCGTCTACCAGTGTAGCCTCGATCAGCTGGCGCAGATCCGTTTTGCCGTCCACCAACTGCTGCAGCAAGGTCACAAAGGATTCCAATACCGAAAGCGCCGTCCGGCACAGAGAGGCGTCCCCGGTTTCACGTTGGATAAATACCTTCATCTGGTCGGTGTACTCCGGGAAGTTCCGGCAGAAACCTTCCATGATGTCGCTGGTTATGGTCAACTCACCGAGGTGATACATTCTGGCGCGCAATTCGTCAAATGTATACGAACTGTCATTTTTTCCAGTATGTATAAATTTCCACACGCTATGTTGGGTAGCTTTCAGCTCCCGCTCATTGCGACGGAAGGTAGCCAGTGTGTAGCCTTCCACCAGATCAAACAGGGCCGGGGAAACCTGCTGCACAGCGGCAGCAAAATCATGGTAAAAGGAAGCTGCCTGGTAATATACACAGGTGTCAGGGGTTGCCAGGCTCTGCTGCATGGTCTGATCTTCCGGGAAGCTTACGCCCCGGAATCTTTCCAGCAATGTGCGGCCCCGTTCCAGATAGGGGGCGGCATCCAGGTCCAGGACACCGAACACCAGGGAACCCAGCGGATATGTATGCTGGGGCGTGTCGTAGCCCTGGATATATTCGGTGCGGCCTTCAAAGAAAAGGTACGTCTGGTAGTTCAAAATTCGTCACCATCCTGTGTTGGAGCATAGTGGGCGTAAAATGGCTCTGTGTTTTTCTGTGTTTCAGGAACAGCCGGAAAAGCGTGTGGATCATACAACATGAAAACAGTCTAACACATCTTGAAACGAACCGCAAGACGTTGTATGCTGTATGTGTCGGAAGAATCTATGATGAAATCATCGAACATCTTTCGAGGACAAAACCAACCGGAAAAGAGGGATGCCAGAAGCCAAAGTCCGCCACCAACCCATAACCCAAGGAGGTGCCATCTGAACCATGAACTCATTCCCGCAGAGGAAAATCTCAACCGCATCGACAGCTTTCTGATGATCCCGAACAGTCTCCTGTCGGAAGAACCCTATCGGGAACTTCCCGGCGAAAGCAAGCTGCTGTACGGCCATTTGCTGGGGCTGCTGCGGTTGTCGGCCCAGGATGCCACCGGGCGCTGGAAAGCCAACGGCAGGCCCTGTGTGAGCCTCTCGCGGGCCAGTGCCGGACGGTTTCTGCACTGCCAGCGGGAGAAGGCTGCCGGATTGTTCGCCGCTCTGGAACGCTGCGGTTTGCTGGAGCCGGTGCCGGGACAGTCAAACGGAAAGGCACGGCGGTATTACCTCAATCTGCCCCGGCCCAAGGAACCCAACGAGCTGTAACCACCCGTCGGAAGTTCCGCCCCGACCTGTCGGAAAAATGGACAGGCAATTGACGGATTTGCCGACACCGACCCGTCGGAAAAACCGACACGATAAAGATAGAATGAACTATCTAACTAAAAGAGAGATAGAGAAAGAATTCCACACCCCGCGTTTTGCAAAAGGTGGACAAGGGCTGTGGTGCCTGGCTTCCAGAGGCAGCCACAGACTTGGCAACCGCTACGACGGCGGCTCAACCGGAAAGATGGCACACCGATTTCGGTTGGCAGCCGTATTCCAATCCCTCCCGCCGCAGCGGGCCCACTGGCACTTTGCCGGCAGCGCCGGAAAGTGTCATAGTGGGTCAGATGCTTTCCAAAGCATCTGCGTACCCCATCCGCAGCAGAACCGTACCCAAGAAAGGAGTCGCCTATCAGCAAAATCCATCGGACCGTGGTGCGCAATGAGCGCTACCGTAAAAATGCCATTTCGGTGCGGGAACGGCACAACGAACGCAAGAACGAAGTGTACTCCAACCCGGATGTGCTGCTGGAATACAGCCGCAACAATGTGACCTTTAAGGCCTGCGAGGCAGCTACTTACGCCCAGCAATTTGACCGGATGGTGGAAGAAGGCGTCGTTTTCACCCGAGGTCTGAAACCGGATGCCTATGTCTTTGACGAACTGGTGTTTGATGTGAACACCGACTATTTCGAGACCCATGGCGGCTATGCGTACGCCAAGAAATTCTACGCCGAGGTGTATGAGCTGGCCAAGGAGATCGCGGGCGGGGAACAGTACATTATCTCGGCGGTCATGCACGCCGACGAGCGCAACCGGGAAGCCAGTGACCGGCTGGGAAGGGATGTGTTCCACTATCACCTCCATGTTGTCTACCTGCCGGTGGTGGAAAAGCAGATCCGCTGGTCCAAACGGTGCAAGGACCCGGCGCTGCGGGGCACCGTGCGGGAAACGATCATGCAGGTCAGCCACAGCAAAAAGTGGCCGATGGTTCCCATGACCGACGAACAGGGCCAGCCTGTGCTGAAAAAGAATGGCAAGCCCCGGCTGGTGAGTTCCTACAGCCTGCTGCAAACGCAATTCTTCGAGCATATGCGGCAGGCGGGATTCACCGACTTTGAGCGTGGTGTCCAGGGCAGCGATGCTGAACATCTGAACGTGCTGGAGTATAAAGTCAAGAAAGAACGCCAGACAGTGGCAGAGCTGTCTGACCAGACCAAACAGCTGCAAGGTCAGCGGAAGGAGCTTATCTCCCAGGTAAAGAACATTTCCGGGTCGATCCGCGATGTGGCGGACATCGAGCAGCGGGCCAAAACCAAAGGTGTGCTGGAAAAGCGGGTGGAACTGATGCCGCAGGACTTCCAGACGCTGTGCGAGATGGCGGAAGCCAGCGGCAAGCTGCAGGCGGAAAACCGCAGTCTGCGGATACAGCTGCAACAAAGCATAGTGAGGGAACAGGAACTGCGCCAGCGCCTCCACCGCTGTGAGGAACAGTTGGATGCAGTACTCACCGAAACCCGGCCCTACCGGGAAGCCATGCGGGTGGCACCGGAACAGGTGCAGGCGTTTGTGCTGGGCATCTGCCGACGCCGGCAGGAGGAAAAGCGGCTGAACCGTCAGCAGCGCCGCCAGCGGGCCAAGGGTCAGGATCGATGACAGAACGCATCATAAGGCAGCAGGGGGCAGCCCTGCAGAAAGGAGCCGCTACGGAAGATCGGCAGGAGAAGAAAACAGTACAGGCAGCGGCGCCCGCCGAAAATCGGGAGGACGGCGTACCAGAGCAGGAGCTGGAACGGTTTGCCCGGTTTCTGCTGCCCAAGATCCAGGCATTTTACCAGTCGGAAGAGGGGAAACGGCTGTTCGAGGAGTGGAAAAACAGGAGAAACGCGGAAGAAAAAACGTGAAAGTGCTTATAGTCTAATCATTTTGGGGAGAAACCTCGTTATCATAAGTGAAGCACATTTTTTTACAAGGACAGGGGGGATGCGTATGCGGGACGCGCAGTTGATACGTCGCATTCAGGCCGGAGACCGCACGGCGGCGGATACCTTGATTGAGCGATATTATACGGCAATTCTGCGATATTGCGCCCGCCATACCCCTTGTACACAGACGGCGGAGGACCTGACCCAAGAAGTCTTTTTGCACCTGTTTCGTACCATAGGAAGCTACCGGGAGCAAGGGCAGTTCCGCGCCTATCTGTATCGCATCGCCTATTGTCTGTGTGTGGATGCCGCCAGACAAAGAAAAACGGAACAATTACCGGAGGACATGGCTGATACATCGATGCCTTTCGAAGCTGTCGAAAACCGTGATATGGCAGAGCGACTGTTGGCAGGTCTGCCCCCGGAACAGCGGGAAGCCGTATTGCTCCGGTACGGGGAAGGATTGAAATACCGCGAGATCGCAGCCGTGACGGGCCAGCCACTGCGCACCGTGCAGAGCCGTGTGCGTAAAGCATTGAAAACTTTAAGGGAGGGAAAACTGTGAATTCTTCTGAGTTGCATCACCTGCTGTGCCAGGGGCCCCAGCCCTCTCGCATGGCAGAAACCAAACAAAAGTGTGCCGCGCTCTTACAAGAAAATCCGGTGCGGCAGCGTACCGGATTCTGGACCTTCCTCTCACAGGTATGGCGCTTTACCGGGGTGCCCATGTGGGCGGCACAGGGGGCCGCATCTGTGCTGTTTTTCCTGGCGGCGGCCGGACAAAAAGACCTTGTGTCCTGGCTGCCGCTGCTGGGGCCGCTTCTGGTGGCGGTTTGTCTGCCGGTCCTGTTTGCCGGTCAGCGCTACGACATGGACGAGCTGGAAGCATCCACCTGTGTGTCCCGTGCGGAACTGGCACTTGCCAAGCTGATTCTGGCCGCGGCTGCGGATCTTGTGATTCTGACGTCGGCACTGGTGTTGGGAAGATCACAGACGGGAAAAGCCTTGCTGCCGTTGTTTTTTTATCTGCTGGTTCCTTTCTTGTTCTGTGCGCTGACGGCTTTGACCGTACTTCGACGCTGTCCGCGGAGTAATGGAACAATTTGTATCGCGGTATGTTCCGTCACGGCAGCGGGACTGCTGATGATTCATCTTGCGGCACCCCAACTGTATGAAACGTCTGCGTTGGGCGGCTGGATTCTTGCATTCCTGGTATTCGGCGGATTTTTTGTCAGAGAACTGATTTCTCTGTTCCAACAACGAAAGGAGGGCATCATCGGTGGAATTGCTGCTTGATAATCTGTGCAAAGAATTCGGAGAAAACACGGCGGTGGCGGGGGTCACCGCTGTGTTGGAACCCGGTATCTATGGTCTGTTGGGAGCCAACGGTGCGGGAAAAACAACCCTTTTGCGGATGATCTGCGGCGTCTTGAAGCCCACTGCCGGACAGGTACGTCTGGATGGGATTCCCATTGACGCACTGGGCGCGGCATACCGGGATAAACTGGGTTATCTGCCCCAGGATTTTGTCGGATATCCGCAGTACAGTGCCCGTGATTTCCTTCTGTATATGGCTGTGCTGAAAGGGATGACCCGCTCCCAGGCCGTGCCGAAGATTCAGGAACTATTGCATATGGTTCGTCTGCAGGAGGCTGGGAATAAAAAGATCCGGACCTTTTCCGGCGGAATGCGCCGCCGGTTGGGCATCGCTCAGGCATTGCTCAATGACCCGGATATTCTGATTCTGGACGAGCCCACCGCAGGGTTGGACCCCAAGGAGCGTGTTCACTTCCGCAACATTCTGGAAGGGTATGCGCAGGAAAAAATTGTGCTGCTTTCCACCCACATTGTTTCTGACCTGGAAGCGATAGCACACAAGGTGTTCCTGATGAAAGACGGATGCTTTCAAACCCAGGGTACAGTTTCGGAACTGCTGCAGCAGGCAAACGAGCGCGTGTGGGAATTGACTGTGCCGTCCCAAGAGGCTGAGACCTGGCAAGCACGAATGACCGTGGCCAATCTGCGCTATGACGGGAACAGCGTGACGCTGCGGATTCTGGCGGATGCAAAGCCTGCCCCGGCGGCAAGGCCATGTATCCCCACGTTGGAAGATCTGTATCTGTTGTACTTCCCGGAGGAGGAAGGAGGCGACAATCCATGATCCTGTTCTGGCAGGAACATAAGAAACTGTGGCGCTCTGGGCTGACCAGACTGGCAGTCTTTGGAATGCTGCTGCTGACGCTGGGGCTGCAGGTATGGGCCATGCAGTGTATCAATTTCGGCACTATGCGGGCGGACGGAAGTCACCAGATCGATGGTTTTGCAAACATTCGCAAGAGTCAGCAATATGCCGCCCAATGGCAAACGCTCACCGATGAGAATGTACATGATATGGTGCGTACCTATCAGCAAATTCTGGCGGAGAACCCGGAGTTTGACGGTGCTTTGGCGGATTTCAGCTTTCTGCAGGGAACACTGGTGTCGTTTCTGTGGCCGGAGGTGGAGGATCAGACCCAGCCCTATCCCACACTGACCATCTACTATGTGGACCCTGCCCGCCTGACCGGTCTGTATGGGCGTCGGGAGGAAAAACTGGAATATTACCTGGAAAACCAGTTTTCGGACCCGGCGGATCGGCAATTCTTTCTGGATATGGACAGCCAGGTGGATAAGCCCATGGCATACGGCTGGGCTGCAGGCTGGTCTGCCATTTTGGGCAATGGAATCGGGGGCTTTGGGCAGATGGTTTTGCCCGTGGTTCTGGCTCTGGCCCTGGCGTCTGTGTTCGCCGGGGAAAGGCGGCGGGGGATGGACACATTGCAAGTGACATCCCTGCATGGAAAAGCTGGGCTGGCCGGGGCAAAACTTCTGTCTGGTCTGGCGTTTGCGGTGGAAATCTTTGCGGTGTTTGCGGCGGTTATGGTGGCGGTTCAGGCGATCTGGCTGGGATTTGAGGGCTGGAATCTGCCTATCCAGTTGATCAAGATGCTGACCACCGCACCGATGGATATGCTCCAGGCGGAATGCTATGAGCTGGCGTACCTCTTCTGCTCGGTGCTGGGCTTTGCCGGGATTACCTTACTGATGTCGGCGCTGTTGCCGGGAACCACGGCAGCATTGATCGCCGCATTGCTGATCACCTGGGGACTACAGATCCTCAACCAGTATCTGCCCTGGTCAGTGCAGCAATATCTGCGGCTTTTGCCCTTTGTGGGCGGGGCAGAGGATATCTTCCGGCAGAACCTGTATCATTGGTTCGGTTTCCGGATCTGGTCGCCCGGACCTTTGCTGGTGATCCCGTTTCTGGTAGGACTCGTTTGCCTGCCGTTTGCTGTAATGGCGTGGTGTCGGAAGAGAAAAAGCTAAAGAAAGGGTGAAGTTTGTGGGTCACAAGAGCCATCTGGCTCTTGTGGCATTTTTCTTGGAGATGCTTCTTTTGCCCCAAATACCTTGCATTGCAAAAATTTCCATTCCCAAATCGTTTCCTAAATAAATGGGCTTATATGAATGAAAGGGAGACGAAGAGCATGGAAGGATACGGAGAAGCGGTTTTTGCGACGGAATATCTTTGCAAGGAATACCGACATACGGTGGCGTTGCGGGATGTGAGCATCACAATCCCGCGCGGGCAGATCTACGGTCTGATCGGCGAAAACGGCGCGGGGAAAACCACCCTGCTGCGAATTCTATGCGGTCTGACTCGCCCCACACGGGGCAGACTGCTGCTGTTTGGTGCGGCAGACGCTGCCCGACAGTCAGAAATGCGGCGTCGGATGGGGTGCCTTGTGGACGGCCCTGCCTTGTATGCGGATCTGACCGCATGGCAAAACCTGAAAGTGCAGTGCCTGCAGCGAGGGTTAAATGAGGCGGATATTGCTCCCACCCTGCAACTGGTGGGTCTGAAAGACACTGGCAGCAAACCTGCCGGAAAATTCTCGCTGGGGATGCGCCAACGGCTGGGGCTGGCAGTTGCTCTCTTGGGGAAACCGGAATTTCTGGTACTGGACGAACCGCTCAATGGGCTGGACCCGATGGGGATACAGGAACTGCGACATCTTCTGGAAAAACTGAACCGGGAACAGGGGATGACGATTCTGCTGTCCAGTCATATCCTCAGCGAGTTGCACCAGCTTGCGACAAGCTACGGCATTTTACATAACGGGCAGCTACTGGAACAACTGACGGCAGAAGAACTGGACGCCCGCTGCAGCAAGTATCTGTTAGTCCGTACCGACAATGACCGACGGGCGGTAGACATCCTCCGCAAGATGTTTCCGGAAGCTATCTGTCAGGCAACAGTGGAGGGGCTGCGCTTGTCCCCGGTAGGAAACGAGGCAGCAGCGACAGCTTCCGGTGTGCTAATGGAGAATGGCTTGCACGTGCAGGAACTGGCAGTGCGCAGCGAAGGGCTGGAGGCATATTTCACGGCCTTGGTAGGAGGTGACAGCCATGCCGATGCAGGCTAAAGCGGAAGGAGTCAAACTGTTCCATGCAAAAGAACAGCTATGGGCTTTGTTGGGGTTTTTCCTGGTACTGCTGTGGTTTGCCAACAGTGGGACCATGTATTTTATGGTGGCGGGTGATCTTCTGAACCCGCTTGACTCCATCGGATTTTTCAAGGATGTTGCGATGGGAAGTGGGCGGTCCGGCTTGCAGCTGGTGCGCAGCTCTCAGAGCCTGACGGTGTTCAGCTGGCTGATCCCCGTCAATCTGTGTGTGGCGCAATTCGCGTCGGAGCGCCGGGCACGCACCGATGAATTGTTCGTCAGTCATGGAGGACGGTTGTCTACTCTATACCGCGCCAAATTCGGGGTGGTCTGCGGTTTCTGCCTGCTTTTACAGCTGGCCTTTTACGGAATCTGCTTTATCATCACAGCCATCCAGATGGGAATTGTGCCCGCACCCGGAACAGTTCTGTTGTTCTGCGCAGTATCGGTGGGAAATCTTCTGGTGTTGGGGGGGTTCCTGGCATTGGCGTCGGTCCTTACACTCTGGCTGAAAAACCATGCTGCCGCGGCACTGGTGACCAGTATTCTGCCGTTGGCAGGAGTGCTGCTTTATCAGGTACAGTATGAAGATTTTTCTACTCAGCCTCTTCTGATACAACTGGCGGCTAAGGCTATGCCCACCTATTACTGGTCCCGGCTGTGTGCTTTGAACATCACGCCGCAGTTTTGTGTCGAATTGGCAGCTTGGGTGATTGTGGCCCTTGCTGTGGCGGCAGGGCTGGGATGGATGGCACTTCACCGCCCGGATGCCGGAAAGCAGCGCAGTGCCAGAAAGGCGCACGCAGTCCTGCGGCGTAGGGAAAAATCTGCCGCTCGGCAGGGAATGCACCGGGCCAGCACTTTCTCCGCAGCTTTGTATGCCCTTCGCTGCACTCGCCTGCCAGGAATGCTGGCTCTGTTCGGCCTGCTGTGCATGGCGTTTGCTCTGGGAGTCAGTGAATCCCGCATTGTGGACGCTACTTGGGCAGACGGCAGGCGGGTAGGCATTTTTCCCGGCGGTTCGTTGCCAGTGGGAAGCGCGGCGGATGCTGCTCTCGGCACGGTGCTGTCAGTGGGCATCCTTGCGTGGATTGCAGTCATTCTCGTGGCGGTGATGGCATTCCACCAGAACAAAACAGCGGGCGCTGCCCGGTTGGCGGTCGCCCATGGCGTAAGCCGGGTCCGATATATGGTTGGCAGTTTTGCGGCGGAAACGATTATGCTCCAAGGGTGGTACATGGTGTTGTATTTCCTGCTGTCGGTTGTCACGGGATCCCTCTCCCAGCCGGGACGCACGGCGTTTTTCTGGATGCAGAGCGCCTGGATTTTGCAGGCAAGCTATGCGGTGGTTTGGCTGGTATGCCGACTTTGCGGCAGTGAATTGGCGGGAGCTACTTTCTGCTTTGTGGTGACTCTGGCTGGAGTTATTGTGAGCGTTTCTGCCCCGGATCCGGCGGCAGTTTCTCCCTTGTCCGCGCTATTGTTTTATGCAACACCTATGCCCTATTGGCTGGCTCTGGGCGGGGGGCATTCGATTCCTTGGCAGGCTGTTGGTTATGGCGCAGGTGTTACCGCCTTGTGCTTGGCGGCAGCGCTGGCTATCACGACAGTGAGAGATGTGGAGTAAAAGTAGCTTCTGTGTATAGCGGAACAAAATACTTGCGAAAGACCTCTAATTCGATTATACTTGAATTAACGAATTTTGCAGGAGGTCTTTCCATGGATGTATCCGTAGGCACCCGCCTTCGCGTGCTGCGCAAGGACGCGGGACTGACCCAGGCCCAGCTGGCGGCGCTGGCAGGAACCAACCAGGCTGCCATCAACCGGTACGAGACTGACCGGGCGGCGGCGCCCTACCGTATCCTGGTCTGGTATGCCACTTATTTTAATGTATCGCTGGACTATATCTTCGGCCTGTGTGAGGACCCCCGCGGGCGGTATGTCTGCGTCACGCCGGAGGGGGCACAGGAAGTGGTGCAACGCAAACCGGATTGGAGCGAGTTCGTGGAAGCCTGCTTCACGCCGGGCAGCGAACTGAACCGTCGCCTGAAACAGATGATCCTCAATATGGGAGAAGAGGAAAAGCACAAGTAAGGAGGTGCACGCCATGAATGCCGTGATCTATGCCCGTTACAGCAGCGACAACCAGCGGGAGGAATCCATTGAGGGTCAGCTGCGGGAATGCAAGGAATATGCCGACCAGAACGGCATCACCGTGGTGCGGACCTACATCGATCGGGCACTGTCCGCCAAGACCGACAGCCGCCCACAGTTCCAGCAGATGATCCACGACAGCGCCATCCACACCTTTGAGGCGGTTCTGGTGTGGAAGCTGGACCGCTTCTCCCGCAACCGGTACGACTCAGCCCATTATAAGCGCATCCTCAAAAACAACCGGGTCCATGTGGTGTCGGTGACAGAGCCCATCTCCAACACGCCGGAGGGCATCATGCTGGAAAGCCTGCTGGAAGGCATGGCCGAGTACTATTCGGCAGAACTGGCCGAGAAGGTCAGCCGCGGTCACAAGGAGAATGCCTTAAAAGCAAAGTTCAACGGCGGCCCGGTGCCGCTGGGCTACCGCATTGACAGCGAGCATCACTACCAGATCGACCCGGCCACCGCGCCGGTGGTGCAGGAAGCCTTCCAGCGGTACGCGGCGGGCGAGAGCATCCGCAGCATCATCGAATCGCTGAACGCCCGAGGTATCCGCAACAGCCGGGGCAACCCGTTCACCAAGAACAGCTTCCAGACACTGCTCAAGAACCGCCGGTATCTTGGGGAATACCGCTATAAGGATACTGTCATCCCGGATGCCATCCCGGCCATTATTGACCTGGATTGCTTCGATGCGGTGCAGCGCCGGTGTGAGATTCACCGTCAGGCGCCGGCCCACAACAAGGCGGATGTCCACTATCTGCTCACCACCAAGCTGTTCTGCGGCAAGTGCGGTACCATGATGGCAGGGGAGAGCGGCAGAAGCCACACGGGAACGGTCCACTGCTACTATAAATGTGGTACCCGTAAACGCAGTGGCAAGGAGGCTTGCAGCCTGAAGCCGGTGCGCAAGGAGCCGCTGGAGCAGTTTGTGGTGCAGACGGCGCTGGAAAAGGTGCTGAACGACCGGGTTATCGACCTGCTGGCGGACAAGCTGCTGGAATACCAGAGCAAGGAAAACACCCGGCTGCCGGTTTTGCAGGCAGAGCTGAAAGAGGTGAAGCGCCGCATCGACAATCTGGTGGCGGCCATCGAGCAGGGCATCCTGACGCCTTCCACCAAGTCGCGGATGGAGGAACTGGAACAGCAGCGTGAAGCACTGGAAACCAGCATCCTGCAGGAGCAGATCGAAAAGCCGCCCATCACGCGGGAGCAGATTCTTTTCTGGTTCGATCAGTTCCGCCACGGCGACCCGGCGGATATCGCCTTTCAGGAAAAGGTCATCGACTGCTTTGTCAACTCCATTTATATGTTCGATGACCGCATCGTGGTGAATTTCAACTATCAGGAGGGTGGACGCCCGGTATCTTTAGAAGAAGTACTCAGTTCGTTTTTGGATGGGAATGGTGCACCACAAAAAGACAGGACATTTGTCCTGTCTTTTTTGTTGCACTTCCCCCCTGCGGGGGCGGCTTCACCGTTCGCGCTGCGGCGCTCCGGTTCAGCTCGCAGGGACTCTCAGGCTAAAAAACATGCCACCGGCATGTTTTTCTTAACGCCTTCGTCTAGAAGTGCACCACAAAGAGGAAAGCATTGATTGATGCTCGCTTTTCTTTTGCTGCACTTCCGTCTGCGGAGTAGCTTATCAAATGAGGCAATATATTCGAGGACACAGGACCGTAAAGCAACGGCAAATACGGTGAAATCTGCAATATCGTCAACATTTTTACAATACATAAGTAGAGGATACTGGTATACTCAAATCAGATAAAACGTTTTTGAAAGGAGGCCATTTACAAAGGTAAGGTTGATTCATTCGTGTCTGCTGGTTGGAACATTGGAAAACTGTTAGAGGATACGTTTTGAGGAAGAATTGCTCTTTGTACAGGGCATGAATAGGAAGATAGCCGGGCAGCCAGCGGTTCCAACATCTGCGAAAGCGGACAGCATACGCGAAATGGCCGAAAGGCGGAATTCGGTCAAACATCAGCATAAGGAAAAGGGCGGCAGCGTTTTTTCGTTGTGCAAAGAAGAGGAGTCTTGAAATCATGAAAAACTCGCAAAATGTGAGCTCGCGTCTGGAGCGCGCGTACCGGATCACGGTATTGATAGCGATAGGCCTTATCCTGGCGGCAACAGGATTGTCGTTGGTCTTTGTCAATCCGCTTGGCGCGAACATTGAACTCATTACACGCTGTATCAGCATTGCGACCGTTGCGGCGGCCGAGCTGATCCTCACAATGTGGATCTACCGCGCGATCAAAAACAAGAGGATGCTGAAATTCTTTTCGGCATTGCTCTGCATCCTGCTGGCGCTGGTCGTGGCAATCAATATTCTGCTGGCGCGCTTTTATGTGCTGCCCAACCAGTTTTTGAACCGCAACACGCCCGACCCGGTGCGTACTGCCGATTCGCTGGCGCAGGGCAGAAGCGTTACCGAGCAGCTGGAAGCAGAGGGTGCGGTACTGCTGGAAAATAGAAACGGTGCGCTGCCGCTGAACACCACAAAAATCAATCTGTTTGGTTTTTCGTCGGAAGCGATTATCTATGGCGGTTCCGGCTCGGGTGCGGCGGACGAGAGCAAAAATGTAGGTCTGGCGGATGCGTTTGCGAATGTTGGAATCGAAGTGAACCCGGAGCTGGTAAAATTCTACCAGGAGCAAAACAGCGCAGAGGAAAAAGGCAACGGAATTACGGTGCTGCTGAGCGACTACAGCATCCGGGAACCGGCTGTCGATGCATATGGAGACAGCCTGCTGGAAAACGCGAAGGCTTTTTCGGATACCGCTGTGGTGGTGTTTGGCCGTGCGGGCGGTGAAGGCGCTGATATGCCGATGGATATGGCGGCCTACGAGGGCGGCACTGCCGGACGGCATTATATGGAGCTGAGCGAAAACGAGGAAGCGCTGCTGGCGATGCTGGAGCAGAATTTCAGCAAGGTGATCGTGCTGATCAATTCTTCTTCTCCCATGGAGCTGGGCTTTTTGGAGGCTGAGGGCGTTGATGGTGCGCTCTGGATTGGCGGTCCCGGTTCCGTAGGCCTGAACGCAGTTGCGCAGATTCTCGCCGGTCAGGTGAATCCGTCGGGACGGTTGGCCGACACCTATGCGTATGACGTGACCTCCAGCCCTGCTTATATGAATGCGGGCGACTTTTCTTATACGGGCACACAGCAGCCGGGCGGCGGTATCTCCTCTCTGATGGGCGCCGGGGAACAGCCCTACAAGTTTGTGAATTATCAGGAAGGAATCTATGTCGGATACCGATATTATGAAACCGCTGCATTCGACGGATATATCGACTACGAGAAAACGGTCCAGTATCCCTTTGGGTACGGACTGTCCTATACCACCTTTGAGCAGAAGATGGGGGAATTGAGGGAAGAGGATGGTGACATCTGTGTGGATGTGACCGTGACCAACATAGGCGATACGGCCGGCAAAGAGGTCGTGCAGCTGTATTACACCCCGCCGTATCCCCCGGGCGGAATTGAAAAGGCACATGTGGTGCTGGCTGCCTTCGATAAAACCGATCTGCTGGCGCCCGGAGAGAGCCAGACCCTAACGCTCCGCTTCGCGAAAGAGGATATGGCCAGCTATGACTACAAGGATGCAAAGGCCTATGTGCTGGAACAGGGGCCCTATGAGATCAAGCTGATGAAAAACAGCCATGAGGTGATCGATCAGCGGACCTATGTGGTGGAGCAGACCGTTTTTGACCGCGCCAGCGACATCACCAAAGCCACAAATCAGTTTGACGATTTGGATACCGGCATTCAGTATGTAAGCCGCGCCGATTGGGAGGGTACCATGCCCAAGGAGCGCGGGAAGGATCAGACGCCTTCGCCTGAACTGGTGGCCGCGCTGCAAAAAACCACAGTGGAGACCGACCCCAACGCGGAGGATATCGTATTTGCCGATCATGGGCTCACACTGGCCGATGTGCGAGGGCTGGACTATGACGATCCCAAGTGGGATCAGCTGCTGGAACAGCTGTCGATCAAGGATATGAAGCAGCTGATCGGAATGGGAGGCTGGCAGTCGGTGCGCATCGCCTCTGTGGGCAAGCCGGAGGTGCTGGATGTGGACGGCCCCGCCGGTCTGAACGGCCTGATCAACGGGACCACCGGCAACCAGTATACCAGTGAAGTCGTGGTTGCCTCGACCTGGAACACCGCCCTGACCGAGGAGTTCGGCAAGGCGCTGGGAAATGAGGCCTATGCCAATCACGTTTCCGGTCTGTACGGGCCTGCCATGAATATCCATCGTACCCCGTTCAGCGGCCGTAACTTCGAGTATTATTCCGAGGACGCGCTGCTGTCCGGCAAAATGGGCGCGGCCATGGTGCGCGGCTGCAACGCCACCAACACCTACACCTTCATCAAGCATTTTGCAATGAACGACCAGGAGACCAACGCGATGGGTCTGAGTGTGTGGAGCAACGAACAGGCCATTCGGGAATTGTATCTCCGCCCCTTTGAGGTCACAGTAAAGGAAGGACAGACGAAGGCGCTGATGTCCACCTGGAGCCGGGCCGGTACCACCTGGGCCGGTGCAAGCAAGGCGCTGCTGCAAAATGTGCTGCGGGACGAATGGGGCTTCCAGGGCTTTGTGATCAGTGACAACGCCATGGTCGGCAGCTTCCAGAACGCGGACCAGGCCATTGCCGCCGGCAACGACATGCTGTTGAGTTCGCTGCAGAAGGAGATCACGATTGATCAGACCGCGGAAGGCCGCCAGCTCATGCGGCAGGCCTGCCACAATATCCTGTATGTTGTGGCCAACAGCAATGCGCTGGAGCTGGTGCGGACCGGGGTTCCCAGCTGGATCTATAAGCTGGAGCTGATCGATGCGGCTCTGCTGGGCCTGATCGCATTGGGCTTCATGGGCTGTACCAAAAAGAAAAAGCCGGTTTTGAAGATCTCTGAGGGGAAATGACCGGAGAAAGCGGCAGGCACTGGGGCAAGTTTGAATATACAATAAAAAAAGCAGGACTTCAGTCCTGCTTTTTTTATTGCTGAAAGGAGATGCTTACACCCGGGTGCAGAGGGTCTGCAGGGTGCCGGTGACGGCGAAATCGCCGCTGTTTGCGGGCAGGAAGATGCTGTCGCCCTTTTTGACCGGCAGAGTTTCGCCGCTGCAGCTCACTTCGCCTTCGCCATCCACCACCAGGAGAGAAACGAAGCTCTCCGGGCCTGCAGTGCCCTTGAAATCGTCGGTGTATGCGTCCACAGTGAAGTAGTCGCACTGGGCCAGATGGCCGCCGAAATCGTAGTTTTTGGGCGGCTGGAGCTCGGTGACGGCCAGCGCCTGAGGAATGTGCAGGGCGCGGGGCTTGCCGTCTGCACCCACGCGGCCATAGTCATAGACCCGATAGGTCACATTGGAGTTCTGCTGAATCTCGGCGATCACGATGCCCTGGCAGATGGCATGCAGGGTGCCTGCGGGGATGAAGAACACATCGCCCTTATGCACCGGAGCGGCATTCAGCACCTCGGTGAGGGTGTTGTCCTGGATGCGGCGCTCGAACTCTTCCCGGCTGATCCCGTGATCGAAGCCGTAGTAGAGGAAGGCGTTCGGTTCGCAGTCCAGGATGTACCACATCTCGGTCTTGCCGTACTGACCCTCGTGCTCCAGGGCGTATTCGTTGCTGGGGTGAACCTGGATGGACAGGTTGCCCTTGGCGTCGATGAATTTGGTCAGGATGGGGAAGTCCTCAAACCGCTCGCAGTTGGTGCCCAGGATGCCCCGACCCTGAGCGGCGATGTAGTCCGCCAGGGTCTGGCCTGCGTGGGGGCCGTTTACGATGGTGGAGGGGCCGTCCTTGTGGCAGGAGAGCACCCAGGCCTCGGCCAGGGGGGTCAGGTCGCTCTCGATGCCGAAGTCGGTGCGCAGCTTTTCGCCACCCCACAGGTAATCCTTGCAGGTGGGTTTCAGTTTCAACATAGCCATGCTTTGGTCGTCCTTTCTGGTATGGATTACAAGAGCGCCGCACAGGCGGTGCCGCTGGATGCGGCCCGCCTGTGCGGCTGTAAAAAATCAGGTCAGCCGCACACGGTCAGATCGGTGCGCAGCAGGATGTTTTCGGCGTTGTCGCCCAGCTGGATCTCGAAATCGCCGGGCTCAACCCGCCAGACGTAATCGGCGCCCAGGGTGCGCAGAGCACGGGGACCAACCGATACGCTCACGCGGCGGGATTCGCCGGGGGCCAGCTCCACGCGGGTGAAGGCGGCCAGCTGACGTTCCGGCTTGACCACCGAGCTGAAGTAGTCACGCACATAGATCTGGGGAACCGCCACACCGGCGCGGCTGCCGGTGTTCTCCACCGTGAATTCCACGGTGACGGTCTCGTCGGGAGCGATCTGAGTGCGGTCCAGCTTCAGGTCATGATAGGCGAAGGTGGTGTAGGCCAGGCCGTAGCCGAAGGGATACAGGGGCAGCCAGTCCATCTCCACATAGCGCTTGCCGCCGCCGGGACGGCGGCTGTAATGGCAGGGCACCTGGCCCACGCTGCGGGGGAAGGTGATGGGCAGACGGCCGCTGGGCTCCGCATCGCCGAAGAGCACGTCGGCAATGCCTGCGCCGCCCTGCTCGCCGGGGAACCAGGCCTCCAGGATGGCGGGCAGATGCTCGTTCTCCCAGTTGGCGCTTACCGGACGGCCGCTCTGGAGCAGCAGCACCACCGGGGTGCCGGTGGCGTACACGGCCTTGACCAGATCCAGCTGGCGGCCGGGCAGGTCCAGAGAGGTGCGGTCGAAGTTTTCGCCGCTGGTCTCCTCGTTGTCGCCCATGCAGAGGATGGCCACGTCGGCCTGACGGGCGGCGTTCACCGCCGCATCGAAGTCCTCACGGCCGGCGCTGTAGCCGAAGATGACCCGGGCGCCGCGGCCGTCGTTGGTGAACTCGATGCGCACCTTGTAGCGGCGGCCGGCCTCAAAGCGGAAGTCCAGGGCCTGATCGGCGCTCTTGTCCGGGCCCCAGCCGTCGATGAGCAGTTCGTCGTCGATGTACAGGCGCATGCTGTCCTGGGTGCTCAGGCCGATGCAGCCGTCGATGGTCTTGGGCATGCAGACATAGCCAGTCCAGGCCACGCTGAAGCAGCCGGCATCCAGCTCGGGATGGGGCAGAGAGAAGATCCAGTTGAAGTTCACGGTGCGGTCGGTACGGGTCTGCACCGGGGCGCCTTCGGGCTTGGGACCGTTGTAGTAACGGCCGGTGAGACCGGCGTTGCCCTCCTCGTCGCAGAGCATGCTGGGATCAAAGGGATGCAGTGCCTGGCCCAGGATGTTGCAGCCGCGGGCATGGATCACCCGAGTGCCGGGAGCCACCGCATTGCGGATGCCGTCCAGCACGGTCACCTGGCCGGTGCGGCCGCGGGCCTCGGAATAGTCGCCCAGAGCGGCTTCGTCCGCTCCGGGGCCGATGACCGCGATGCAGCCCAGGTCCTTGCGCAGGGGCAGCAGGCCGTCGTTCTTCAGCAGGACCACGCTTTCCCGGGCAATGCGCCGGGCCAGCTCCAGATGATCGGGGCAGCGCAGCACCTTCTCCGCGCGGGTCTCGTCGGTGAAGGGGTTCTCGAACAGACCCAACAGGAACTTCACCCGCAACACGCGACGGCAGGCGGTGTCCAGAATGGCGGGATCAAGCTTGCCGCTCTCCACCAGATGCTCCAGGGCGTTCTGCCACACATCATGGGGGAAGTCGTAGAGCTGCAGGTCCACGCCCGCTTCCACGCCCAGGCGCACGGCCTCTTCCGGCGTGGGGGCAATGAAGTGCCAGTCGTACAGGCGAGAGACGGCGGTCAGGTCGGTGCGCACGAAACCCCGCATGCCGTATTGGCCGCGCAGTACGTCGGTGAGCAGCTCGTGGTCCATGGAGACAGGGATGCTGTCGATGGAGTTGTAGCTGCACATGGCGTTCATGGCGCCGCCGTCCACAAAGGCGGATTCAAACACGGGCAGGCAGTCGCTGAACACGTCGTGGCGGCCCATGGTGCAGGGGGCGCAGTTCAGGCCGCCCACCGGGTTGCCGTAGCCCACATAATGCTTGGGCTCGGCGGCGATGGCGTCCGGGGCGGTCAGGTCGTCGCCCTGCATGCCCCGCACCACCTCGCGGGCGAATTCGCCGCACAGGTGGGTGTCCTCACCGTAGGATTCCTCGCCGCGGCCGTAGCGGGGGTCGCGGATCAGGTCCATTACCGGGCTGTAGCTCTCGTGGATGCCCATGGCCCGGGTCTCGGTGGCGATGGCGTGGCCCATCTGCCGACCCAGTTCCGGGTGGAAGGTGGCGGCCAGACCGATCTGCTGGGGGAAGCTGGTGGCCCGGTTGTTGAACAGACCGTGCAGCGCCTCCTCACTGAACAGGAAGGGGATGCCCAGACGGGTCTTTTCCAGGGCGTAGCGCTGCACCTGGTTGGCCATGGCGGCGGTCATACCGCGCAGCTGCACGCTGCCCACGCTGTGGCCCTGCAGCAGGGCGTCAAACCGGTCCATATCCATGGCGGTCACCTGGCCGTTTTCGTCCTGGGTGGTGAAGTCGCCGGAGAAATACTGGTCGGTCTGCATGATTTTTTCCCGCAGCGTCATCCGGCCAAGCAGGTCGTCAATGCGCTCTTCTACGGGAAGCTTGGGGTCTTGATAGGGAAACATCGAAAACATTCCTCCCAAGGGGATCAGGATTTGTTGTTGGGCAATTTACGGCCGTTCACGGCCAGGTTGGCAAAGCCCAGCGCCGCCGCCAGCAGGAACAGGCAGGGGATGCTGGAGTTGCCCAGAACGTTCTGCAGCAGGGGCTGCAGGGTGGTGCCCACACTGGCGGACAGGCAGGCCGCGATGCTGGCGGTGGCCGAGGTCACGCCGATGTAGGTGGTCTTCGCGTTCTCCGGGCTGGAGACGAATTGCAGGTTCATGCTGGCGATGGACGCGCCGCCCGAGCAGGCGGCGGTGGCCACCATCAGGATGGGGGCCATGAAGGGAGCCCAAGAGGGGCGCACAAAGGCCCAGCCCAGCGTGCAGGAAAGGTTGATCGCGGCGGTGAGCCAGATGACCCGCCGCCAGCCAGCGGCGTCGGCCAGGCGGCCCCAGTACCAGCTGCCGGCCATGCCGGCCACCGCGGAGACCACGCCCACCGTGGTGATGAAGCTGTGGCTCAGATTCAGAACCCGCAGCTCGTACACCGACAAAAACGGGGTGGAGAGTCCGCCGGGCAGACCGCCCAGGATACAATAGAGCAGCAGCGGGCGGTAGGATTTGTCCCGCACAGGGCGCAGGATATCGGCCGGGCGCAGCTTGCTCACAAAGGCCACCGGGTTTTCCCGAACCAGGCCCAGCAGCAGCGCATCCAGGATCGCCAGAGCGGCGCAGACCGCGCCGATGAGCAGATAGCCCGCCTCCGGGCGGCCGATGCGGGTGAAGTAGTCCAGCTGACGGCCCATCACCAGGGTGGCGGCGCTGTTGACGCAGACTGCCGTGATGTCCTTGCGGGCGAAGAAGGCGCCGCGCCTGCCGTCCGGCGCGAGGCCCAGCGTCAGGTGGGAAAGGCCGGGCGTGACCACGCCCGCGGCAAAAAAGGCAAGAGTATAGAGCGCCAGCACCACCCAGCGGGCCTCGGAATGGCCCGGCACCGCCAGGGGCACCAGGAACACCGCGGCCAGCGAGAACCGGTAAACGATGCACAGCAGCCAGATGGACAGCTTGCGGTGGTGAATGCGCTCAAACAAAAACGGAGAGATGAATTGCAGTACACAGCCCAGCTGCGGGATCATGGCCACAAAGGCGCAGAAGGAAATGGATGCGCCCAGCTGGCTCAGATACCCGGCCAGGAAGTTGCCGGTTCCCACCGAATAAAGGACGGCCGCCACGGCGCCCTCGGTGATGAGAGCGTGGCGGCCAGCCTCCAATTGCGATTCGGTGGGCGGTTCAGACGGAAAAAACAGTTGACGAAGCCAGCCCATGATCTGCCTCCCGGCGTTTTACTCCGCCTGCATCTGCCGCCCGCGCAGCAGGTCGGCATAACGCACGATCAGCCGGGTCAGGTTGGGCAGGCCGCTTTCACGGCTGATTTGACGCCACTGGTTCAGGTACAGTGCGTACCAGTGTTCCAGACGGGCGGCCAGGACCGGGTCCTCGGTGCGGGGACCGGCCAGCCAGACGCCGATCTCGTTCCAGAGCAGCACGCTCTCAGCGGTGACGCTGGCCAGGCTGATGATCTCCTTCTTGCCCGCGGGCAGGAAGGGGGCGCAGGCCAGCACCTGAGACAGGGCCTCGTTCACGGCGGCGTTGGCTTCGGGAACCTTGGTCAGGTCCACTTCTGCCAGCAGCTCGGCCCGGCGGGCCTCGTCGCCGTCCATCCAGTTGACCACGTGCCGCCAGTCGAAGACCTCATGGTCGGACATCTCGGTCAGGGCGGCCATCAGCTTGCCGGAGGTGTCGCCGTAGCCAATGCGGGACACCGCCTCGTTCAGCTCGTCGGCCTCCACCGGCTCGGCGTTCCAGCTGAAGGCTGCGCCGTACAGGATGCCGGGGATGGTGAGACGGGGATCGTTGATGTGAGCGTAGTCACCCCAGTCGGTGTTCAGCAGGCCAATGGCCTTGTACTTGTGGGCGTGGTGGCACATGAGCCGGATGTTGGAATAGGCATACCGGTACAGGGGAACCCACTGGTTCCAGGCGCACACGCCCGGGCAGGCATACTGGGTGATGCCGCTGGCCGCGATGTCGCGGATCTCGTTTTCCCGCTGGTTGGGCAGATAGCCCCAGTTCAGGCAGATGGTCTCCTTGGGCAGCTCGGCGCAGCTCTGTGGGAAACGCCACATGATGTCGCCCCAGAACATGGGGATGCAGCCCTGGGATACCAGGTACTCGCACAGGGCCTTCACGTGGCTCACGTAGAGGGCCTTTTCGCCCAGCTCGTCGGCCAGGTGTTTGCTGCGGCCCTTGCCCAGGTCGAAGGTCTCGTCGGCGCAGATGTTGAACTTGTTGGTGCGGAACAGCGGACGATACTCGTCGATGAGCTTCTTGACAAAGTCCAGCACATCCGGGTTGGAGACGTTCAGGGTGTGGTGCGCACCGGCGTAGGTGTAGCTGAAGGGGATCGTTTCAGAGTCCGGCAGCTCGCACAGGTCGCAGCAGGTCTTGGTGGACAGAATCTTGTACATGTGACCGAAGCTGGACAGCGAGGGCACCAGCTCGATGTGACGGGCGGCGCAGTAGGCGTCCAGCTCCAGGATGTCGTCGGCGGTGAGGGGGGTGTCGTCCCGCCAGGCCTCGGACAGATCCCGGAACAGATAGGTGTGCTCAATGTACAGCTGCCACTGGTTGACCTTGTAGCGGCAGAGCAGATCCGCCACCCGCTTTAAGTAATCCAGGGTGGGTACCCGGCCGCGGGAGCAGTCCAGGTAGTAGCCGCGGTTGGCCAGGTCGGGCCAGTCCTCAATGAATATCGAGGGCAGTACCGCGCCGTGGCGCTCCAGGTACTGGATCAGGGTCTGCACGCCGTTGCACAGGCCCTCGTCGGTGCCGGCGCAGAGGGTGGCGCCCTCGCTGCCCACGGTCAGAGTGTAGCGGTCGGCCAGCGTGCTGTCCACGCGCAGGGCGATGTCGCCGGAAAAGGCTTCGCCCCGACCAAGGGCCGGGCAGAGCCCGGCCTGGTCACAAATGGCGTTTTGCAGCATCTGCGCATAGAGCAGAGCCTCCGGCGCGGTGCCGGGGCAGAGCACGATGCGGGTGTGCGGAGTCAGGGTCATTGCGCCCGAACGGGACTCCACCCGTTTGGGCTGCGGTAAAAATTCCATAGCCATAGGAATGATCCTCGCGGCCTTGCGGCCTGTTGTGAATGTGTGGGAAGGCGCGGCTCAACGGATGCGCAGCGTCTTGATCTCGTAGGGCTTGATGGTGAAGCGGATGCCGCCGTCCTCCAGGGAAACGGGCTCGCCGTCGGGCTGCTCCATGCAATCGCAGCTTACGGCCTCGGTCACGGGGCGGCCCCAGTGCAGCACGGTGTCGGTGAGGGCATTCTCGCTCTCGTACATACGCACGATCACGCCGTCGCCGTCCTCGGCCTGCTTGATGGTCTCCACGACCACGTTGGGAGCGTCGCACACGGCCAGGCTGAAGGCCTCGCCGGGCTCGCCGCCAGCCACAGCCAGAGCGGGCTGGTTGAGGAAGAAGGCCTCACGCACAGTGCCGGCAGCACGCCAGGTCTCGGCGTGGGGGTACAGCGCGTAGGTGAAGTGATGCACTTCCTGGTCGGTGGTGGGGTTGGGCTCGATGCCGGACTTGATCAGGGTCAGGGAGATGCAGCTGTCCTTCACGGAATGACCGTACTTGCAGTCGTTCAGCAGGCTGACGCCGTAGTGACCCTCGGACAGGTCGGCCCACTTCTGGCCGCAGCTCTCGAAGCGAGCCTTGTCCCAGCTGGTGTTGGTGTGGGTCTTGCGGGTCAGGTTGCCGTACTGGACCTCGAAGGTGGCCTCGTCGGTGTGTACGTTCACGGGGAACTGCACCTTCAGCAGATGCTGATGCTCGTGCCAATCCACGGTGGTCACGAAGTCGATGCGGCGGATGTCCGCATAGAAGTGGATGTCCTGAGAGATGGTGGAGTTGCTGAACTCGCGCTCGATGTGCAGGGTAGCGCGCACCGGGCCCTGCTCGGTCCAGGTGAAGGAGCGCAGGTCGGTCACATCCCAGAACTTCTCGGTGTAGTAGATGTCGATATCCCAGTTGTCGTAGTAGATGGGCTTATCCTCGAAGACACGCAGCAGGTTGGCGGTCTTGCCGGCCTGCAGCACCTCGCGGCGGTTCTCCTTGTCGAACAGACCGGCGATGCCGCCCTGCTCGTCGAAGCGCACGGTGTAGAAGGGGGTCTCCAGGGTGTGGCCATCCTCGCTCAGGGCGAAGCGGCTGGCCTGCTCGGCCTTGCCGGCAACCGCGAAGGTTTTGCGGCCCTTGGAGGGCAGATCGGCCAGGAAGGCAACAGCGCCGTTCTCGGTCTGCTGCACGGGGTAAACGCGGCCGGTCTCGTCGGTCAGGGCGGCAGCGTTGCACTCGCCCAGCTCGACCACGTCGTTGCGGCCGAAGCCGGTGGTGTTGTAAACGGTCATGCCGCTGCCGGCGGGGGTCAGGGCGGTCAGGCGCTCAGCGCACAGGGTGCCGATCTCGGCCTCCATCTGGGCGTACTCTTCCTTGGTGACCTCGTATACCTCACGGATGGAGGAGCCGGGCAGAATGTCGTGGAACTGGTTGATCAGGATGCCGTACCACAGACGGTCGATGGCCTCGGTGGGGTAGGCGACCTGAGCGGCAGCCAGCACGCTCAGCAGCTCCAGGTCCATCATGTGCAGCTCGGCCTTGCGGTTGGAGCGCTTGTTGCGGGCCATGGAGGTCAGGGTGCCGCGATGGTACTCGAAGTACAGCTCGCCCTCCCAGGTGGGCAGACGGCGGTTGCCGGAGACGCGGTCCTTCAGCTCGTCGAAGTAGGTGCGGGCGAAGGCCTGGCGTACCTTGGGCAGACCCTCCACGCCCTTTTCCATACGGGTAGAGGTCTCCAGCATGGAGCGGGTCGGGCCGCCGCCGCCGTCACCGTAACCGTAGCAGACCAGAATATCGTTGTTGATATCCTTCTGCTGGTAACGGTGCCAGCCGCCGATGATGGCGTCCGGATGCAGGATGCCGTTGTAGGTGGTGAAGAAGTCCTTCTCATCCTGGCCAACGCCCAGGGTGGTGACCAGATGGGTCAGGATCTCGGTGCCGTCGATGCCGCGCCACATGAAGGTGTCGTAGGGCATTTTGTTGAACTGGTTCCAGGCCAGCTTGGTGGTCATGAAGTAGTCGATGCCGCACTTCTTCATGATCTGGGGCAGAGCGCCGGAGTAGCCGAATACGTCGGGCAGCCACAGGATGCGGTTGTCCAGGCCGAACTCCTCCTGGAAGAAGCGCTTGCCGTACAGGAACTGACGCACCAGGCTCTCGCCGCTGGTCAGGTTGCAGTCGGCCTCTACCCACATGCCGCCTTCGGGCTCCCAGCGGCCCTCGGCCACGCGGGCCTTGATCTGCTCGAACAGCTCAGGATAGCGCTGCTTGAGGAAGTAGTACAGCTGGGGCTGGCTGGACATGAACTTGTAGTTGGGGTACTCCTCCATCAGCTTCAGCACGGTGGCAAAGCTGCGGCAGACCTTCTCGCGGGTCTGGGCAACGGTCCACCACCAGGCCACGTCGATGTGGGTGTGGCCGATGCAGCTGGCGATCACTTCGTCGTGACCGGCCAGGTCGGTGTACAGATCCTTGGCCAAAAATTCCCGGGCCTGGGCCACGGTGGCGTAGAAGCTCTCGTTGTAGGGGGTACGCAGGTCCAGCAGGTTGATGGCGTCGTTCAGCACACGCTCCAGGTCCCGGCGGGCCTTGCTGTCGGCGTCCAGACGGGGGAAGGCCTGCAGGGGCACTGCCAGATCATAGTACAGGCCCTCGATCTCCGGGTCAACCTCGCGCAGGTCCACGATCAGGTTGAACTCGGTGTGCAGGATGCCGGTGTAGGCCTGCAGCTCCAGGCGGTACTGGGTACCGGCCTTGGCGCAGCGGTCCAGCAGCACGTCCCGGTGGTTCATGTCGATGCCCTGGGTGACCACGCCGTTCACAAACAGCAGGAACTGGGGGTTCTTGGCGTCGTCCCACTCGTCGATCTGGGTGCACACGTGCATCCACAGGGGCTTGCCGTCCATCTCTTCGGGAACGGTCACGTCGGCGCGGAACCAGTAGTGCTTGTCGGGGCCGTACCAGTGCATGGTGCGGCAGTCAAAGGCCTCGAAGGGAGCGGGATCAGCGTCCGCGTCCTCGGGGCGCAGGAAGTTGCCCGGCTTGTACAGCCAGTTGTCGGTGGGGAATTTCTGCTTCACAGACAGCTTCTGCAGCTCGGTGCAGATGCCGTTGATCCGCTTGTCCAAAAAGCTCATAGTTTCCATAGTTTTTTCCTTTTGCGCTTGGAAGCCCGCGCAGGCGGGCTCGGGTTAATGAAATACGTCGTAATTGAAATCGTGATAATGGAAGCCCAGCCAGCGGAACCCCACATCGCCCGGCCGGGAAGGTGCGGACGATGTGCGGAAGTATCCGTTTTCCAGGGCTTGCGGACGGGTTTTGGAAGTGTGCTCCAGTAATTTCTGGAACAGCTCGCGGCGCTTCTCCTGATAGGCAGGCAGGGCGGCCAGATCGTGCTGCTCCATGGCGCCGTGGGTCTTGGGACGCAGGCCCTGTTTTTCGCAGCTCCGCAGACAGTCGATGGGGAGCGTCATGCTCTCGAAGCCGTAGCAGGCGCGCACGGGGTCGAAATGCATCTTGCCCATGGCGCGGGTCTGGTACCCGGCGTCGGTGAGCAGGGCGGGCAGGGTGGCCCGCCGGGCCGTGGCCTGCCCCATGACCTGAGCATGGGGCGCGTTGGTGACCACACCGCTCTCATACCCGCGCAGGCCGGTCATCAGGGTGGTGCGGGAAGGCACACAGATGGGACAATCGGCATAACAACGGGTATAAGCGGTGCCCTGTGTATACAGGTAGTTTAGGTGCGGCGTGTAGATGCTGGAATTTCCCAGGGCCTGGATGGTGTCGAACCGCTGTTGGTCTGTGGTGATGAGCAGGATGTTATCCTGCGACAATCAGACCATCTCCTCGCCGGAGGTGCAGTCGAAGGAATTGGACTTGATGTAGTCCAGCAGGCGGTCCACGGTGGTGAAGGCCAGGCCGGTCACGGTGTCGGCGCAGCCGTAGTAAACGGCGATACGGCCGGTCTCTGCGTCAGCCAGGGCGGCGCAGGGGAAGGTGACGTTGGGTACGTCGCCCATGCACTCATAGGGCATATGGGGGGCCAGGATGTAATCCTTGCCGCGGGCCTTGACCTTCCAGGGCTCGTCCAGATCCAGCAGAGCAGCGCCCATGCGGTAGACGTAGCCGTTGCAGGTGTTGATCACGCCGTGGTAGATCAGCAGCCAGCCCTCGTCGGTCTCGATGGGGATGGGGCCGGGGCCGATCTTCAGGCTCTGCCAGGCGGACTCGTCGCCCTTCACAGCGCCCATCATGTAGCGGTGACGGCCCCAGTAGACCATGTCCTCACTCTGGCTGACGAAGATGTCGCCGAAGGGGGTGTGGCCGGTGTCGCTGGGACGGCTCATCATCATGTAGCGGCCCTGGATCTTGCGGGGGAACAGCACGCCGTTGCGGTTGTAGGGCAGGAAGGCGTTCTCCAGCTGGTGGAAGGTCTTGAAGTCCTCGGTCCAGGCCACGCCGATGGTGGGGCCATGGTAGCCGTTGCACCAGGTCACGTAGTACTTGCCGTCCATGTAGCAGACGCGGGGGTCATAGCGGTATTCCCGCTTGGTGATCTCCGGGTCCTCGCCCACCAGATGGATGGGCTCGTCGTCGATGGTCCAGTGGATGCCGTCCTTGCTGAAGCCGGCGAAGATGTCCATGCTGATGGACATGCTGTCGCAGCGGAACACACCGGCAAAGCCGTCGCCGAAGGGAACTACGGCGCTGTTGAACACGCTGTTGGAGCGCTTATTGCCGTCGCGGCCGATGATGGGGTTGGCATCATAGCGCCACAGGGGCAGGCGGGTTTCGGCAGGGGGGTCCTGCCAGGGGATGTTGGGCAATGCATTGCCAATGATCTTAGCCATTATGATTTCCTCCTGAATATGGGGTCAAGGGTTATCCCACGATGCGCACGATGGGAGCGAACATCTGCTCATGCAGAGCGTCCAGGGCACGTTCGGGGTCGGTTTCGTCGGTGAGCCACAGGGTATAGCGGTACTCGGTGAAGCCGGAGAGATCCAGCTTGAAGTTGGTCTCCCAGGTGTTGTTCATCAGCCAGCTGTATACCGGGCGGCGGTTGTCTTCGGGCAGGCGCTCACACAGACGGATGGGGTGGTGAGCCAGCTCGCCGAAGTAATACAGCGGGGTGTCGAAGGCGGCCAGCAGAACGCCGCCGTTTTCGCCCACGAAAGCCAGGCCGTCGTCGCTCATGCTGTATTCCATGTTGGTGCCGGGCAGCTGGTCCACGCCGGGGCGCATGGCCTCACGGCCGCCCTTGCGCAGCCACAGCTGGCTGTCGGGAACGTTCAGGGTCAGGGGCAGGTATACGCTCTCCACGTCGGTGGAAAGGGTCTTGCCCAGCTCCAGGCTCAGGTCGATGCGGGGCATATCCTCGTACAGCTTGAGCACCACGTCGCAGTGCACGCTGCCGGTCATGCTGCCGCGCAGGCGCAGGATGGTGAACACGGGACCGCGCTCCTCGCAGATCACTTCCTCCAGCACAGCGGGGTACTGCTTGGCGTGCTTGCCGCGGATGTTGCGGCCCAGCAGGCGGCGCTCCTCGTACACGTCGGTCTGGCCGGGGCGAACGGGAGTGCACTCGTACACCGGAGTGAAGAAGGGCAGGCCGTTTTTGGGCATCAGCTCACGGCCGGCGCGCTTGTCGAACAGGCTGCACAGGCCCTGACTTACCTTGTACTCCAGACGGAACCAGCGGTTCTCGAAGCTGTAGGGCAGGCGGTAGGTGACCGGGTCGAAATCGTTCACGATGTCCCGGATGCGCTCGGCGCCCACATAGCAGCGGCGGGTGTTCAGCTTCTGCTCCACAGCGGGGGCCTTGTCATAAGTATACCGCTTCACCTCGTGGGGTGCAAAGGTATCGGTGAAGGAGATCAGACGTCCGCGGGGATGGGGGCTGACCTGGCAGGGCAGCTCGCGGCCGTCCTCGGTGCGGACCACAGCCTCCGGCAGGCCGGCGGGCAGGGTCTCCACATAGAATTCCACCGGCATCACACCGGCCTGGCCGGTGGGGTTCTGCACCCGGATGGTGCCGCTGGTGGCGTAGTAGCGCAGGATGTCGCCCTGCTCGCGGGCGATGCGGCCCAGCAGGCGGGCAGCGGCCTCATGGGCCTGGCTGGCGTAGCCGTTCTTGCGGCTGTCCAGATCCAGCACCATGGATACATAGGGATTGGTGATGCTGGCGGAATGGCCCCAGGTGTGCTCGGCGTAGAGCAGCAGGTTGTCCTCGGCCTGGCGAACCAGCTCGGGAGCCTTGGTGTCCAGATCGGGGTCCAGACGGCGGGCCAGGTCGTAGCTGCGGCGGGCGCCCAGGTAGTGCTTCACCGCATAGGGGGTGGAGCCCACGCCGTTGGCCCACCAGTCGTTCAGATCGCCCCGCAGCACAGGCACGTTCTGCAGCTTGGGGGCAATGGCGGCGTACAGCTCCTGCAGGCTGACCATCTTTACCTGCACGGTGTCGCCGTATTTTTCGTTGTAGCCCTGAATGGTCTGGAGGATCAGGGGTTCGGGGGGCGCGTTGTCGCTGAACACGCCGGACACGGAGGCCAGGATGAAGTCGTAGGGGTATTCGTTCTCCTCGCACTCGGTCAGGTAGGCGTCCAGGTTCTGGGCCAGGGCCTCCACATCGTCCTCGGGACGGGGGCCGGTGCCCAGGCGGTCCATGGTCATGAAGTTGGGGGTGTGGTTGGGACGCAGGCCCAGCACGTTGCCCAGGTTGTAGTGCTCGCCGTTCCAGACCAGCAGCCGCTTGCCTTCGGCGTTCTCCCAGAAGTAGGCGTTCTGGTTCTGGTACAGCGGGTACATGCCGTGGTGGCAGTGAATGTTGGTGTAGAGGAATTCCACACCGTTGTCCAGCATGGCGTCACGCTGGCCCATGGAGATGCCGTTGATGTCGGCGCACATGGCGGTGTTCATGGTCACACCGGCCTTTGCAAAGCGCTCGCGCCACTGGGCCAGGCGGCGGGAGTAGATGCCGCAGTCCAGCAGGTCGGTAAAGTTCAGATAGTTGGCGGAAAGGCCCATACGGCCGTCGGCAACCAGCTCCAGGAACTGCTTGCGTTCCTCTTCGGTGGCGGATTTGAAGAACTCCTCCACACAATACAGAGTCTCGCAGTTCCAGCGGAAGTCCCGGTTGGCTTCGTCCTGCATCATGCGCAGGGCGGTGCGGATGTAATCCACCTGCAGCTCGATCACGTGCTCCTGCAGGTCGGTGTAACCGATATCGGTGTGGGAATGGTGCACGGCATACACCGTGCGGATGGCGTGCTGTTTCATGGAGAGAGTCCTCACTTCATGTGAAAATTTCCCTGTGGTTTTTATCAAAAAGGGCCGCCGCACGGCCGGGCCGGTGAAAACGTTGATCTTGACAATAATTTGTTCGATCAAAGGCGGCGATGAAACGGAATGCCGCTTTCTGTGTTTTCTCCTGCCCGCGCGGTGCGGCGGCCTTATGTGGTGGATTGAATTGCGGTAAAGATTCCGGTGGAATTAGGCTGCGCTGCTGGCAGAGGTGCTCTGAGCGGAAGTGCTCTCGGCAGCGGTGCTTTCGGCAGCGGAGGTGCTCTCGGCGGGAGCGCTCTCAGCGGTGGTGGTGCCCTTGGTGGCCATGAAGGCGTCTACCTGCTCCTGGCACTGAGCAACGATCTCGTCGAAGCCGGCCTTGCGCATCTCGCTCATGATCTCGGGAACGATCTCATCGGTGGGACGGGTGCCGGACAGCATCTCGCCCTTGTAGCGCTCGTAGATGGCAACGCAGTTGGCCAGCTGATCCTTGAAGGCGGAGGTGTCCAGAGTGAAGCCCAGCAGCACGGAAGCCTCGGCGTTCTCGTTCAGCTCCTTAACCTCGTCGTACTGGTTGAAATCGAACTCGTCGCTGGGAGTTACAGCGAAGAAGCTGCCCTGGGTGTAACCAGCCATGGTCCAGTCAGCGTTGTTCTTGTGAACCCACTGCTTGGTGTCGTCGGTGTAATCCCAGTTGTCGCCCTGTACGCCGTAGTACAGCAGGTCACGTACGTAGGAGTCGGTGTTTACCAGCTGCAGCAGCTCCAGAGCCTTGTCGGGGTGAGCGCAGTTGGCAGAGATGCAGTTGATGGAGCCGCGAACGGTGTCGTTGGAGATAACCGTGGGGCCCAGCTTGGTGGCCTGAGCGTCAACACCCATCTGGGGACCCCAGCTGGTGATGGCGGCGCCGGACCAACCCTGAGCTACGCTGCAGGGCTTGTAAGCGTTCTCTTCGGGCTTGGTGGCAGCGTCAGAGTTGATGATGCCAGCCTTGTACCACTCGTGGAAGGTGTTCAGAGAAGCCTGGATATCGGGCTGCTCCAGAACGGGAACAACGGTAGCGGTCTCGTCGTTGTAGCGAACGCCGATGGGCAGCAGACCGGTGCCCATGTTGTCGTACTCGAAGGCAACCCAGGTGGCGCCGTTCTTGTTCATGGGGAAGGAAGCCTCACCCTTGGTGTCCTTCATGGCGGTCAGGGTGTCGGTCAGGGTGCCCAGGTCAGACATGGGCATAGCCTCGGGAATGGTGAAGCCAGTGCCTTCGGCCAGCTCCTTGTCCCAAACCAGGTACTCGGAGATGGAGGAGTCCTTGTAGGTGGGAACGCCGTACAGCTTGCCGTCGATCTCACAGGCCTCCCAGTAATCCTCGGGGATGGAAGCGTACAGCTCGGGGCTGGAGGTCTTCACCAGCTCGCTGATGTCGGCGAAAGCGCCGATGTGCACGTCGTTCACGTAGGTGTTCATGTTGGTGAACAGGATGTCGTACTCACCACCGGTGTTCACGATAACGTTGCGGCGGTTGTCCCAGTCGCCCCAGGAAACGACCTGAACGTCCAGGTTGACGCCGATCTTCTCTTCCAGGTAGGGGTTGATCTGCTCCAGCCAGGCGTCGTAGTTGGTGGGCTGGCCGTTACCAACGGTAACCCAGGTCAGGTTGACCACTTCGCCGTCAGCAGCGCCGGAGGTGGTGCCTGCGGTGCTGGCAGTACCGGAGGTGCTGTTGCCGCCGCAAGCGGCCATGCTCAGTGCCATGGCGCCGGCCATGCCCAGAGCAAGTGCTTTGTTGAGCTTTTTCATGTTGTTTCTCCTTTTTCTGTTATTTTGTAATTCCGAAATTGGAAAACCGAAATGAAAGTGGGTCCCTTAGCCCTTAACGGCGCCGATGGTCAGACCGGAAATGAAGTATTTCTGGAAGAACGGATAGGCGCAGGCGATGGGGATAACGATGATAACCGCGATGGCCATACGAACGGATTCGGAAGGCATGGAGTTGCGGTACTGCTGCAGGCTCAGGCCGGCAGAGGGGTTGTTGGCGATGTAGTCCAGGTTCTTCATCATGTTGTTCAGAAGAGCCTGCAGGCTGACCAGGTTGTTCTTGGAAATGTACAAGCTGGACTGGAACCAGTCGTTCCAGTAGCCGAAGGTCAAAAACAGACCGATGGTGGCGAATACCGGCTTGGAGATGGGAACCACGATGCGGCTGAAGATGGTCAGCTGGGTAGCGCCGTCGATCTTGGCGGATTCGATGATGGAATCCGGAATGGTGGTTCGGAAGAAGGTCTTACAGATGATCACGTTGAAGCTTGAGACCGCCAGCGGCAGGATCAAGCACCAGATGGTGTCGTTCAGGTGCAGCATGTTGGCCACAACCACGTAGTTGGCAACCATACCGCCGTTGAAGATCATGGGGATGAATACCACCCAGTTGAAGAAGCCGCGCAGGCGGTACTGGGGGCGGGAGAGCACGTAGCCCATGCTGGTGGTCAGCAGAACGCCGATGACGGTACCTACCACGGTAACGATAACGGAGATCAGCAGCGCGTGAGAAATGGTGCCTCGCTCGTTCCACAAAAACTGGTAAGCGGCGGAGGAGAAGGTCTCAGGCCACAGGGCGTAGCCGTGGGTCCGGATGGATTCCTCCGAGCTGACCGAGATCATGATGACGTAGAAAACAGGGAACAGGCACACGAAGGAAAGCAGGGCAAACAGGGCGTTGAACGCAGCGTTGGTGGCCGGTTTGATCCGGTCCAGCTTAGCGGTTGCCCGGGCTTCCGCTAATTCGATGGCTTTTTGCTCCTTGCGGAGCTTGCGCTTTTCAGAAACGGTCATGATGCTCCTCCTTTCTCTTAGATGATGGCGCTGTCAGAATCCAGCTTGGAAACGATGAAGTTGGCCAGCAGGATGGTTGCACAGCAGCATACCGCCTGGAACAGGCCGGCGGCCGCGATCTGGCCGATGCTCATGCCGTTGGTGCGCAGGTTCTGGAAGATGAAGGTGTCGAAGGTGCTGGCCACGTTGTACAGGGAGTTGGGCACGCCCTGGGTGACCTGGTAGAACAGACCGAAGTCGGAATAGAAGATCTTACCGATGTTCAGAATGAACATGATGATGATCATGGGCTTGATGGAGGGGATGGTGATGTACTTGGCCTGCTGCCACTTGGTGGCGCCGTCCAGCAGGGCGGCCTCATACAGGGTGCCGTCGATGCCGGTGATGCTGGCCAGGTAAACCACCATGTTGTAGCCCAGGGACTTCCAGGTGGACATGAAGGCCAGGATGAAGGGCCAGTAGGCGGGGGCCGAGTACCACATGACCTTCTCGCCGCCCAGAGCGGTGATGATGTTGTTGGCCAGGCCCTTGTCGGGATTCAGGAAAGCGTATACGAAGTAGCTGACCACAACCCAGGACATGAAGTAGGGGAAGAACATCATGGTCTGGTAGCACTTCGAGGCAAACTTGGAGTACAGCTGGTTGATGATGATCGCCAGGGTGACCGGAATCACCAGGTTGATGACGATAAATACCAGGTTGTACAACAGAGTGTTGCGCAGCAGCATGCCGAAGGTGTTGCTGCTCAGGAAGAAATTGAAGTTCTGGAACCCGCACCAGTCGCTCTGGAACAGGCTTGCCAAAAAGCCTTTGCCGGGGGCCAGTCGGAAGTCCTTGAAGGAAATGATCAGACCGAACATCGGCAGGTAGCAGAACACGGCGAACCAGATGGTTGCAGGCAGGCCGAGCAGGGTGAGTTCCGTGTCGTCACGGGTCCAGCGCGCGCGTTTGGGGCGCACCTGGGCGGAGGCAGCGGTCTTCTCCTTTTTCATGTGGGCACTCCTTTCAGTTAACCGAACACGCGCAAAAAAACATTGTTAACGATTAACGTTAGTTAACATGTTAATCGGGCGTGTTTTCATTTGTTAGCTTAATATTAACCTGTCCCAGGAGGCTTGTCAACCGGCAAACTGCACAAGTTTCAAGACTTTTTGTTGGCGTTGCGTCATTTTTGTGAATAATTAATAAAATTTAAATGAAGTTTTTGAGCAGAAGAAAGAATAAAGTTAATAAGTGTTAACAAATGTATTGTCTTTTAAATTTAGATAAGGTATAATTAGAAAAGCAAAACTGAATGAGTTCAAGACGGGAGTGTACCATCATGTGTAAACCAACCATGCAGGACATTGCGGACGCATTATCGACTTCCCGCGTTTCGGTGTGGAAGGCACTGAACAACCGGCCCGGCGTATCGGATGCGCTGCGCCAGCAGATTCAGGAAAAAGCACGGGAAATGGGCTATTGGCAGCCTGCGGCGGCCCCGGCGGCGGTGCAGGAGCCCAGCCACGGCCGCACGGTGGCGGTGGCGGTGTGCCGGCCGGAGTCCTCGCTGTTCTGGATGCAGATCATCCATCAGATCGCAAAGGACCTGTCGCGAAAAGATGTTAATTTAATGTATACCTATTTGCCCACTGGGTATAAAGAGGGGTATACTCTGCCCTCCAGCCTCACCGACGGCTCGGTGGAGGGGATCATCGTGCTCAACGTGTATTCGCCGCCGATCTTCCAGATGCTGGCGGATCTTCCGCTGCCCAAGGTTTATCTGGACACCATCCCCACCATGACCTTTGACCAGCTGGACGGAGATCTGTTGCTCATCGAAGGGCGCGAGCCCATCCGCCGCATCACCAGCCGCCTGCTGGACAGAGGATACACCCGTCTTGGATTTTTGGGCGACGTAAACTACGCCCAGACCAACACCGACCGCTACCGCGGTTTTCTGGATGCCTTTGCTGAGCGTGGGATGACTCCCGACCCGGCCCTTTCCATGACCGGCGCCCTGGGGCTTCGCACCCATTACGAGGAGCTCAGCCGGTTTCTGGAGCAGCTGCCGGTCCAGCCGGACGGATTTGTATGCGTGAGCGACTACATCGCTCATTTTATCCAGCGCTACTACGAGGAGCACGGCACCGAAGCGGGCTGTGTTCCGGCGCTGACGGGCTTCGACAACAACGCCGAGTACCTGAACGTGGCCGAGCGCATCACCACCGTGGAGGTGCGCCCCAAGACCCTGGGCGCCCGTCTGGCCAGCAAGATTTTGTTCCTGCTGGAGCATCCGGGCCTGGCCCAGGAGGTCAGCTATGTGTCCTCGGATGTGCTGTACCGGGGCGTGCTGGCCGGGGAATAAGCCCGGTCAGCGGTCCACCTCGATCAAAAAGCTGCTGCTGCCCGCGGGGTAGTAGCTCTCGGTATATTCCACCCGCCGTCCGTCGCCGGTCAGGCCGGTGGAGGTGATCAGAATGACCGGCTCAAAGGGACTGATCTCCAGCCGGGCGGCCACCTCGGCGGGCGGCGGCACCACCTCCAGCTTGCGGCTGGCGTGACGTACCTCCAGCCCGCGGCTGGCCATCACCTCATAGAAAGAAAGATCGGTAAAATCCAGCTGGACCATGTCCGGGAAGAGCTTGTGGGGCACGTACAGCGTGGTGTAGACCACGGGTGCGTTGTTCCGGTAGCCCTCCAGATGACGCAGCCGAACCAGCCGGGTCACCTTGGCCCCGGCTGTCAGCTGCAATGCCCGAGCCGCCTCTTCGGGGGCCCGTTCCATCGCAAGGTCCAACACACGTGTGCGCAGGGTGCGGTGGTTTTTTGTGCTCTCGGCCCGGTAGCCGGTGACGAACCGGGTGGACTCGTGGGCCACCTTGGGCTCGGTCACGAAGGTGCCCCGGCCCTTGACACGCATCAGCCAGCCCTCCCGGGCCAGGGTGTCCAGCGCCTGGCGCAGGGTGGGGCGGCTGACCCCCAGCAGGGTACAAAGCTCGTTTTCCGTGGGGATCTGGCCCCCTACCGGATATTCACCGGACTGGATGCGGCCGCGGATGTACTCCGCGGCCTGCTCATGCAGCGCTTGTGCCATGTTTGGTCGCTCCTTTTTTGCGGTCAGCCGCGCACGCAGGCGGCAATGACCTTGACCGGCGCGCCGTCCGGCGCTTCGATACGGTAATCACCCGCGGCCTGGGGCAGGATGCAGGTCTCGCCGTAGTGCAGCTCCATGGGAGCAAAGGCTCCGTCCGGGCTGGTCAGCAGCGCCCGTTCGCCGTCCACCAGGTTCAGCACATGCACGCTGCCGTTGCGCGGCATGTCGGCGGTCCGGTCGGTGGTGATGCGGAAGGTGTCGATGAACTCCCGCTCGTGCAGGCCGGTGCGCTCCAGGGTGGTGTGCTCGTTCTGTTTCAGCACCCGGGCCTGATGAATCAGATTTTCGGTCACCCACTTGGTGTCCCGGTCCCACTGGATGTTGGCCATGCCGTGGTCCAGATGGATGGGCCGGGGCTTGCCGTCCAGATCCAGACGGCCCCAGTCCCACATCTTGAAGGTGAAGATGTAGGGAGTGGAGCTGATCTCCAGCACCATGGTGCCCGCGCCGGAGCAGTGGGTGGTGCCAGCGGGGATCAGCACATGGTCGTGCTTTTTCACCGGGATGTTGTTGATGTACTTTTCCGCCGGGAAGGGCGCTTCGCCCGCCTGAGCGCGGCGCAGGTCGGCTTCCATGGCGGCCGGGTCCACACCCTCCTTGACGCCCAGCCAGACCGATGCGTTCTCGTCGGCGTCCAGGATGTAGTAGCTCTCGTCCTGGGTGTAGTTCATATGGAAGTTCTGCTGGATGTACTCGGTGAGGGGATGCACCTGCAGGGACAGGTTCTGCCCGCCTACCGTATCCAGCATATCAAACCGGATGGGGAATTCTTTGCCGAACCGTGCGTGTACCCGCTCGCCCAGCAAGGCGCGGGGCTGCTGCAGCACCAGATTCAGCGCGGGGGTCTGGATCAGATGACCGCCGAAATCCAGCAGCAGGCTGTTTTCCTCGGGCACGCCGTCGAAGCTCCAGGCGTAGTTGCTGCCGTTCTCCGGCAGGGCAAAGTGGTCCTTCATCCAGTGGCCGCCCCAGACGCCCGGGTCAAAGTAGGGCACCATCCGGAAGGGACGGCGGGTGGTCTGACGCAGCGCTTCCCGGTAGGAGGCGCCGTCCACCATGGCGGGGCTGCCCTCGGTGGTCATGTCCAGATAGAAATCCATGGTATTCAGCAGGTGGTCCTTCTCCCGGTCCGCCCAGCGCCACTCGGCAAAGAAGCCGCGCTTATATTTTTTCAGCTTGGGCAGATCGGTCTGGGCGGTGCGCCAGTTGCTCATGCCCCGGCGGTACCGCAGCTGGATCTCCCAGCGGGTGATGTCCGCCACCACCTGCACGTCGCCGGGACGCACCAGCGTGGCGCCCACGCCGTAGACCAGCACCAGACCGGCGGGCGCTTCCTGAATGCGGCTGCGGGCCTCGGCCAGCTTGTCCTCGTAGAAGAAATCCTTCAAACGGCGGGCCGTCATGATGCCGAACACGGGATCGTTGGGCAGCAGGTCCTGCTCCAGGGCTGCGTCCAGTTTTTTCGGCTCGAAGGCCAGATCGTCGCTGTGGATCACCAGCACCGGCTCCAGACCGGTCAGGCTCTCCAGCAGCTCCTGCTGGTCCACACCGGGGTAGCACTCCACGGTGAGCACCCGCTTGCCTTCGGCGGCGGCGCGCAGCATGGGCATGATCTGCGCAAAGCCCTCGGCCAGCCGAGCCTCGGGGCAATTGACCTCCACGTGGGGGTACAATACATAATTACCGGATCGTACTTTTTCCATTGGGAACGCCTCCTCTCTTTTGCTGTGCTTACAGCATAGGCGTTTTTTTTTAGCATGTCAATACATTTTGACTATTTTGAAGAAAAAATGGTCGATTTGTATTTACAAATAATCGGCGGATGCGTATACTGAGAGCAAGAAGCATCACATAAGGAAGGGACGATACATATGAATACTCCGTTGCTCTGCCTGGACGTGGGCGGGACCGAGATCAAGGGCGCAGTGGTCTGCGACGGGCGGCTGCTGACCCCGCTGCGGCATTTTCCCTCCCGCTCTCACGAGGACCGGGAGACCCTGCTGCAAAACTTCACCGCCATCATCCGGGCGCTGCTGGACGGGCCCGGCGCACCGAAAACGGTGGGCGGGCTGCGGCTGGCCTTCCCCGGCCCCTTTGACTATGCCAGCGGCGTCTGCCTGCTGCAGGGGCTGGACAAGTACGACGCGCTGTACGGCGTGAGCCTGCGCCAGGAGCTGTTCGACCGGCTGCCCGGCCTGTTGGAAAGCCCTTCGGACATCCGCTTTATCAATGACGTGGCGGCCTTCGGCCTGGGCGAGACCCATTACGGCGATGCGCGGGGCAGCGCCCGGTCCATGTCGGTGTGCATCGGCACCGGCTGCGGCAGCGCCTTCTGCGTGGGCAAAGAGCTGGCGCCGGACGGCATCCCCGGCGTGCCGAAGAACGGCGAGATCTACCCCACGCCGTTTCTGGGCAAATGCATCGACGACATCGTCTCCAAGCGGGGTCTGGTGGAGCTGACCAGCCAGCGGCTGGGCGAGCCGATGGAGGGTGCGGCGCTGGCGGCCCGGGTCGCGGCGGGCGACGAGCAGGCAGCGGCCTGTTTTCTGGAATTCGGCGGCCGCCTGCGCGATGCGCTGGAGCCCTTCCTGCGCCAGTTCCGGCCGGAATGCCTGTGCGTGGGCGGTCAGATCACCCGCAGCTTCTCCATGTTCGGCGGCCCGCTGCAGGACCTCTGCCTGGAATTGGGGACCGGCCTTTTCGTGGCGGCGGACACCTCCGAGCTGGCCATGGCGGGCCTTTGCACCCTGTAAAAAGTGAATCAATCAAGAAAGGCGGCGCATTGCAATGTATTATATCGGCGTAGACCTGGGCACCTCGGCCTGCAAATTCCTGCTCGTGGATGAGGCGGGCCAGGTGTGCCGGGAGCTTACCCGCGAATATCCTCTCTCCATGCCCAGAACCGGCTGGAGCGAACAGGACCCGGCGCTCTGGTGGCAGGCCTGCCTGAGCGGCATCCCCGCACTGCTGGAGGGCTTCGACGCGGCCCAGGTGCAGGGCATGGGCATCGGCGGCCAGATGCACGGTCTGGTGGCGCTGGACGGCGAGGGCCAGGTGCTGCGCCCGGCCATCCTCTGGAACGACGGCCGCACGGCGGAGCAGACGGAATACCTGAACACCGAGATCGGCAAAAAGGAGCTGAGCCGCCTCACCGGCAACATCGCCTTTGCCGGATTCACGGCTCCCAAGCTGCTCTGGATGCGCGAGCATGAGCCGGAGCTGTTCGGGCGCATCGCCAAGATTCTGCTGCCCAAGGACTATCTGGTCTGGAAGCTGACCGGCTGCTTCTCCACCGATTATTCGGACGCCTCCGGCATGCTGCTGCTGGACGTGGAGCACAAGTGCTGGAGCGAGGAGATGTGCCGCATCTGCGGTGTGAAGCCGGAATGGCTGGCCGAGCTGCACGAAAGCTGGCAGGAGGTGGGCTGCCTGCAGCCCCAGGCCGCCCAGGCGCTGGGCCTGCCCGAAGGGGTGAAGGTCTGCGCCGGTGCGGGCGACAACGCGGCCGCCGCCATCGGCACCGGTACGGTGGGAGAGGGACGGTGCAACATCAGTCTGGGCACCTCCGGCACCATCTTCATCAGCCGGGAGCGCTTTGGCGTGGACGAGGCCAACGGCCTGCACGCCTTCGCCCATGCGGACGGCGGCTGGCACCTGATGGGCTGTATGCTGTCCGCCGCATCCTGCAACAAGTGGTGGATGGATGAGATTTTGAAGGTGAGCTCGGCGGATTACCCCGCCGAGCAGGCCCCCATTGCCCGGGAAAAGCTGGGCCGCAATTCGGTGTATTTTTTGCCCTATCTGATGGGCGAGCGCAGCCCCATCAACGACACCAACGCCCGGGGCACTTTGATCGGCATGAGTATGAACACCACCCGGGCCGACATCACCCAGGCGGTGCTGGAGGGCGTGGCTTTCGCCATCCGGGATTCCTTCGAGGCCGCCCGCTCGGCGGGTGCGGTCATTCCCCGGTCCGGTCTGTGCGGCGGCGGCGCGAAGAGCCCCCTGTGGGGCACCATCCTGGCCAACGTGCTGGGCATCCCGCTGGACCTCCCGGTCACCGAGCAGGGCCCGGGCTACGGCGGCGCGCTGCTGGCCATGGTCTGCTGCGGCCGCTTCGCCTCGGTGCGCGAGGCTGCGGACACGCTGGTCCATGTGAGCCGGACCATCCAGCCGGACCCGGAGCTGACTGCCCGGTATGAGGAGCGTTATCAGAAGTTCCGCCGGATCTACCCGGCCTGCAAAGAGCTGTTCGGCGCGCTGGCGGATTGAGAAAAGGGAGGATGCAACGATGAAGATTTATCCGGTCACTTCGCCGGAATTTGCCCGGTACGGCCGGGTGATTTCCGGCTACGAGGGCGAGTGCGCCGCCATCACCGGCGCGCTGAACGCCCACACCCCGCTGCCCGAAGCCACCGGCTATGTGCCGGAGGAGCCGGCCCTGCAGCAGCTGCCCCAGGCCCAGGCGCTGGGTTGCGCGCTCTACGGCGGCATGCCGGTGCAGTTCGGCTGGTGCAACGGCCACAACACCCGGCTCAACTGCCTGGAATACCATCGGGACAGTGAGTTCAACCTGGGCACCGAGGACTTTATCCTGCTGCTGGCAAAGCAGGAGGAGATCGAGAACGGCCAGCTGGACACCGCCAGGGTCAAGGCCTTCCGGGTCCCGGCGGGCGTGCTGGTGGAGGTTTACGCCACCACCCTGCATTACGCGCCCTGCCACACCGACCCGGCCAAGGGCTTCCGGGTAATGGTGGCCCTGCCCAAGGGTACCAACACCGATAAGCCGGAGCTGTCGGTGCAGGGCGGCGACGACGCCTGGCTTTGGGCCTGCAACAAGTGGCTGCTGGCCCATCCCGATTCGGACGAAGCTTGTCAGGGGGCAGCTGCCGCCCTGGTGGGAGAAAACATCGACATTGCCGATGCATTATAAACGTTACTATTATTAATAAGGAAAGAGGAGGAATCTGTCATGCAGTCTGCAAACATTCCTGAGGTACGCCTGGGCATCGTGGCGGTGAGCCGCGACTGCTTCCCGGTGGCACTGTCCACCCAGCGGCGCCAGAACATCGCCGCCGCCTGCAAGGCCAAGGGCCTGGATCTCTACGAGTGCCCGGTTACCGTGGAGAACGAGAACGACATGAAGAAGGCGGTGGCCGATCTGCGGGCCGCCGGATGCAACGCCCTCACCGTGTTCCTGGGCAACTTCGGTCCCGAGACCCCCGAGACCCTGCTGGCCAAATACTTCCACGGCCCCTGCATGTTCGTGGCGGCCGCTGAGGGCGACGGCGACATGATCAACGGCCGCGGCGACGCCTACTGCGGCATGCTCAACTGCTCCTACAATCTGGGCATGCGCCACCTGAAGGCTTACATCCCCGAGTATCCGGTGGGCACCGCCGAGGAGCTGGCGGACAAGATGGCCGAGTTCGTACCCGTGGCCCGGGCCATTCTGGGCGTGCGCGGGTTGAAGATCATCACCTTTGGTCCCCGTCCCCAGGACTTCTTCGCCTGCAACGCCCCCATCAAGGGCCTGTATGAGCTGGGCGTGGAAGTGGAGGAGAACTCCGAGCTGGACCTGCTGGTGGCCTACCGCAAGCATGCCAATGACCCCCGCATTCCTGAGGTCTGCGCCGACATGGCCGCCGAGATGGGCGAGGGCAAATACTACCCCGACCTGCTGGCCCGGATGGCACAGTTTGAGCTGACTCTGCTGGACTGGGCCGAGGAGCACAAGGGCAGCCGCCAGTATGTGGCCTTTGCGGACAAGTGCTGGCCCGCCTTCCCCGAGGAGTTCGGCTTCGAGCCCTGCTACGTGAACTCCCGTCTGGCTGCCCGGGGCATTCCGGTGGCCTGCGAGGTGGATATCTACGGTGCGCTGAGCGAGTACATCGGCCTGTGCGTCAGCGGCGACGCGGTCACCCTGCTGGACATCAACAACAGTGTGCCCGGCTACATTTATCAGGAAGACATCGCCGGCAAGTTCGATTACAGCCTCACCGATACCTTCATGGGCTTCCACTGCGGCAACACTCCCTCCTGCAAGATGTGCGCCGACCGTGCGGTGAAGTACCAGCTGATCCAGCACCGCCTGCTGGAGCCGGAAGGCAGCGAGCCGGACTTCACCCGCGGCACCCTGGAGGGCGACATCGCTCCTTCCGACATCACCTTCTACCGCCTCCAGTGCGACAGCGAGGGCGTGCTGCGGGCCTACATCGCCCAGGGCGAGGTGCTGCCGGTGGCTACCCGCAGCTTCGGCGGCATCGGCGTGTTCGCCATTCCCGAGATGGGCCGCTTCTACCGCCATGTGCTGATCCAGAAGCGCTACCCCCACCACGGGGCCGTGGCCTTCGCCCACTGCGGCAAGGCTCTGTTCGAGGTGTTCAAGTACCTGGGCATTCAGGATATCGCCTACAACCAGCCCAAGGCGCTGCCCTATCCCACCGAGAATCCCTTCGCCTGATTTTAACAGTACACACAGAAAGACCCGGTTCCGAGAGGAACCGGGTCTTTTGCGGATTGTTTGAAAGAGATGCTCAGGTGCGATTTTCCAGAGGAACGTATTGCCGGCGGGGCTGCACCGCCATGTAGGCCGGGCGGATGATCTTGCCCATGTTGATCAGCTCCTCCATGCGGTGGGCGCTCCAGCCCGCCACACGGCCCATGGCGAACAGTGGGGTGAACAGCTCGGTGGGCAGGCCCAGCATCCGGTACACAAAACCGCTGTAGAAGTCCACGTTGGCGGAAACGCCCTTGTAGATGCGGCGCTTTTCCGCGATGACCTGGGGAGCCAGCCGCTCCACCGCCGCATACAGGGCGTATTCCTTGTGCAGGCCTTTTTCGTCGCTCAGCCGCTCCACAAAGCTGCGCAGAATCTGGGCGCGGGGGTCGCTGACCGAGTAGACCGCGTGGCCCATGCCGTAGATCAGGCCGCTCTTGTCGAACCGCTCGCCCGTCAGAAGGCCCGCCAGATAATCCTTGATGGCGTCCTCGTCCTCCCAGTCGGTGAGGTTGGCCTCCATGTCCTCGAACATGCGCACCACCTTGATGTTCGCGCCGCCGTGGCGGGGACCTTTCAGGCTGGCCAGCGCCGCCGCCATACAGCTGTAGGTGTCGGTGCCGGAGCTGGTGACCACGTGGGTGGTGAAGGTGGAGTTGTTGCCGCCGCCGTGCTCAGCGTGCAGCACCAGGCACAGGTCCAGGATGCGGGCTTCCAGCGGGGTGTACTGGCCGTCCGGCCGGAGCAGGCTGAGGATGTTCTCCGCGGTGGAAAGCTCGGGCCGGGGGGTGTGGATGTAAAGGCTCTTCCCATTTAAATAGTAATTATAGGCCTGGTAGCCGTAGACCGCGATCAGCGGGAAGATGGCGATCATGTCGATGCACTGGCGGATCACGTTGGGCAGGCTGATGTCGTCCGGCCGCTCGTCGTAGCTGGCCATGGTGAGCACGCACCGGGCCAGGGTGTTCATCATGTCCGCGCTGGGGGCTTTCAGAATCACATCCCGCACAAAGTTGGTGGGCAGGCTGCGGTAAAAGGCAAGCTGGCGGTTGAACTGCTCCAGCTGGGCCGCGTCCGGCAGCTGGCCGAACATGAGCAGGTAAGCCGTCTCCTCGAAGCCGAAGCGGCCGTCGCGCAGAAAGCCGTCGGTCAGCTGCTGGATGGAGTAGCCCCGGTAATACAGCTCACCCGGGCAGGGATGCTGTTCGCCGTTCACCGTCTTGCTGCTGATGATCTCGCTGATCTCGGTAAGCCCGGCCAGCACGCCGGTGCCGTCCAGATCGCGCAGACCGCGCTTGACGTTGTAGCGGATGTAGTCGTCCCGGTTGATCTGGCTGTTGGCCAGGCAGACCTGTGCCAGCCGCTCGATGGCGGGAGTGACGCGGGAGTATTCGGAAATTTCGGCCATGGCAGTATGCCTCCTTTGCGTGGGATGGGGGCCGCCGCCGGGGCGGGGCAAAACCCTATTTATTTAATATAGCATAAAAGCAGCGTGCTGAATAGACCAAAGAAAAAAGCCCCCGAAATGGGCCGCGAAAAAAAGAAAAAATTTTTTTCAAAAAGGGGTTGATTTTTCCCGAAACGCTTGGTATAATAATCAAGCACTCAGCGATGAGGCGCAACTGAATAAGTGATATGTGGGAGTGTTCCCGAGCGGCCAATGGGGGCAGACTGTAAATCTGTTGCATTTTTGCTTCGGTGGTTCGAATCCACCCGCTCCCACCAACAAAAAGCCTTGCAGAAGTAATTCTGCAAGGCTTTTTGCTTTTTCGTGCCACAGAGAAAAAATACCCGCTCCGGCAGATGCCGGGGCGGGTAGCTTTCGGGAAGCGGTGTTCCCGGAGGAGTAGATAAAAAAAGGAGTTAGTTGTAGTCTTTCAGCAAAATGTTCCGCGCATAGGTCACGCTCTCTGCCACGCAGTCGTCCTCTTTTTTCAGGGTGGCGGCTTCGGTGGCTTCCTTTTCCACCGGCAGCTCCAGCATGATTCGATCCAGCTTGGACTCGTTGATCAGAATATCCACAATGGCTTTCAGGTCGATGGAGCCTTTGCCCAGAGGAACGCCGAAGGTCTTGAAGCCCCAGTTCATCATCTCCGACGCATAGTCCTTGAAGTGGGTGGAGTAGATGTAGGGAGCCAGCAGCTTCACCGACTCGGTGGGGTTCTCCAGATGGATCATGAAGTTGCCCAGATCCACGCAGACACCGACGTAGGGGCTGTTCGCCTGCTGGACCAGGTCCAGCAGCTCTTCGGTCTTCAGATCACAGTGATTTTCGATGGCAATTTTAATGTTGTATTCCTCGGCGCGCGGCTTTACCTGGTCCAGCTGGGCCAGCGCGTAGTCCACTTCCTTCTGCACATCCTCCACTTCCCGGGGATTGAAGCCGATGTATGTGCGCAGGATGGGGGAACCCAACTTGTGTGCGCTGAGCCGGGAGGAGGGGACCATGGAAAGAAAGGTGACGATGGAATCCATCGCCGGGGAACTGGGGGTCTCCAAATCCGCGGTTTCCAAGGCGCTGAACGGCAAAACCGATATTTCCAAGGAGCTGCGGGATACGATTCTGCGCAAGGCGAAGGAGCTGCACTACAGTAAGGCTCCTTTTTACCATATCCTTGTGCTGAGCGCGGCCCGGTATTTCGGCAAAAACGGGTCCTACTACCAACAGCTGGTACGGATGCTGCAGGAGGCGCTGGGCGCATTGGGTCACACCTGTGAGCTGCGCCGGGTTTCAGAAGAAGAGGAGGCCCGGGGGCTAACGCTTTCGGATGGCGAGCTGTTCTCGGCGGACGGCCTCATTGTTCTGGGCGGGCTTGCCTGTGAGCGGATCGAGGACCTGCAGGCGCTGGGTCTGCCCATCCTGCTGTTCGACTACTACACCAACAAGCTGGACATCGACTGGGTCACGCCCAACGATTATTTCAATGCCTACACCCTCACCGACTTTTTGATTGCCCGGGGGCCATACCGAGATTGGCTTTTGCGGCAACACCCGGATGACCAGCGGCATGCAGGACCGGTTCCTGGGCTACCAGAAGGCACTGCTGGAGAACGGGGTGCTGCTGCATCCGGAATGGGTGATGAACGACCGGGCGGAAAACGGCCGGGATATTCCCTTGGCGCTGCCCGACCGCCTGCCCACCGCCTACCTTTGTGTATGCGACAAGACCGCTTACCGCCTGGTGAACGCGTTGGCGGCGGCAGGGGTTCGGGTACCAGAGGACGTGGCGGTGGTCACCTTTGACGACAGCGCCTACAGCCGGCGGTGCAGTCCCCGGCTGACCATGATCAGTGTGGAGAAGGACCAATTGATCAACCGGTGCATCGACTTATTGTTGAAAAAGATCCGGACGGACGGCTACCGGGAGCATGTGTTTCTCTCCGGAAAGATTCGGGTGCGGGATTCCTGCTGAAAAAACGGCGTCCGGCGCAAAAAAAGAGACCGGCGTTCTTTGGTCCTGCCGGGCTTTTTGTCTGAACGAGGCGGCGAGCCAAAAGCCTGAGATTTTGAAAATCCGGGAATATGTGGTATAATAGTTTATCCACTTAACAAACGACGAGATATCGAGGATTTCTATGGAAAAGCTGCCGTCAGAGATGCCCCTGTATTCAGAAAATATCAATGAGACCTTTTTGAAGCTGAGCGAGAAAGCGGATATTTTATACCGGTTCGTTGCGCTGTACAGCAACTACATTGCCCAAAACCGAAACTACGGTGTTGGTCCCGATCTAACGATGACGGAATCGCATATGCTGAACTCCATCGTGCTCACGCCCGGGGTCACGGTCACCAACCTTGCCCGCCGGTGGGAGCGCTCCAAGGGGGCGGTCTGCCAGGTGCTCACCAAGCTGGAAAAAAAGGGCCTGAGCGAACGCCGGAAAAGCGACAGCAACGGAAAGAACGTGCTGGTGTATCCCACGGAGCTGGGCCTGCGGGTGAACGACGCGCACATGGTGTGCGACGTGACGGATATCCTGGCGACCACGCAGGAGCTTTTGAAAAGCTGCACGATGGACGAGATCAACGCATTCTATAAGGTGCTGGATCTTTACACCGGCTATCTGCGGGCGGAGCAGTAAATTGCCGGATCTATATTGCCAATAAAAAGAAAGGAAGCAGCGGCGCGCCGCTGCTTCCTTTCTTTTGTGAGAGAGAGATTGGGGGATCGGAGAGTAATTTTGAGTTAAGCGGCTTTGTAGCTGATTTCCATCTGCACGTCCGGGCTCTTGGAGCGCACGTTGCAGAAGATCAGCGCGAAGATGAAGGAAGCCACGTTGCCGATGATCAGAGGCAGGCTCAGGTCGCGGGCCAGCAGATACAGCTGCACGATGCCCACCAGAATTGCAACGCGGGACCAGACCTTCAGCATGCGGGGGCTCATCTTGAAGCTGGACTTCTCCCAGATTTCGGGAACCAGCTCCGGCAGCTTGGCCATCTTGTCGATGCCGAACATGTTCAGTGCCCAGAACAGGGTAAGCACGGCGATGGCGATCAGCTTTCGGGGAACCTGGGGCACGAAGGCCAGGAAGTAATCGGCAAAGCTGAGCGCGTACATGGACAGCGAGATGTTGGTGGCCACGTTGATGATGATAAACAGGCCGGACAGCTTCTTTCCGGCCAGCATGCCAACCATGGTGTACTGGCCGCCGCGGATGCGCACGGTGCCGGAGATGATGATGGGGGTGATGCCCAGCAGCACGAAGACGGCCGCGAACAGCAGCGAGATGGGAACGCTGCGGCCGGTCATGCCGATGGTGATGCCCATGATGGACATGATACCGGCGCCGATGATGCCGCCGATGCTGGTGAGCAACAGGTCCTTGAAGATAAGAACCCGCTTCAAGTCTTTGGTTGTAACCGGAGCGGGAGTGGTTTCATTGGAAGCCATGATGATTCCTCCTCAGTAAACATTTTTGCCGCAGGGCTGCGGGCGTGGTCATTGAACGGTCTCGGGGAACTTTTCCTTCATTGCGGCGAGCAGCCGGTCCATGGCCTGCTCGATGACCCAGGTGGGGCAGGCCATGTTGATGCGCTTGAAGCCCTCGCTGGACTGGCCGAACATGTAGCCGTCGTCAAAGAACAGCTGGGCATCCATCTTCATGAAGTGCTCCAGCTCCTTGGCGCTCAGGCCGTAGGCGCGGAAGTCCAGCCACAGCAGATAGGTGCCCTCCAGCCGCTTCACCTTCACCTGGGGCAGGTGCCGGGCAACGAACTGTTCGATGTATTCCTTGTTGCGCACGATCACTTCCAGCAGTTCTTTCAGCCAGGCGTCGCAGTCGGTATAGGCGATGCGGCAGGCCTCGTAGCCCAGGATGTTGGCGATGTACATGCCGCAGCTCTCCACCTGGTCGATGAACTTCTTGCGGATCTCCTCGTTGGCAATCATGATGTTGGAGGTCTGCATGCCGGCCAGGTTGAAGGTCTTGCTGGGAGCGGTGCACACGACGCAGTGCTGGTTGAACTCCTCGCTGATGGTGCTGAACACGGTGTGGTGGTAGCCGGGCATGATGAGGTCGAAATGAATCTCGTCGGATACGATCAGCACATCGTTATCGATGCAGATGCGTCCGATGCGCTCCAGCTCCTCCCGGGTCCACACGCGGCCCACCGGGTTGTGGGGGCTGCACAGCAGGATCAGCTTGTTTTTTGAGTCCTTGGCCTTCCGCTCCAGGTCCTCAAAATCAATCCGGTAGCTGTCGCCGTCCTCAATCAGCGGGTTTTCCACCACCACACGCCCATTCGCAGTAACTGCGCCGTAGAAGGGGTAGTACACAGGAGTCATGATGATGACGCCGTCGCCCGGGTCGGTGTAGGCCTTGACCGCGAAGAACAGCGCGGATACAACGCCCGGCGTCTGGTAGATCCATTCCTTTTTCACGTCCCAGTCATGATGGCGCTTCATGAAGCCGATTACCGCATCCAGGTAGGCGTCGGTGGGGTTGGAGTAGCCCAAAACCGAGTTGTCGATGTAGCGCTTCAGGCCTTCCTGAATTTCCGGGGCGTTTTTCAGCTCCATGTCGGCCACGGAAAGGGGGATGATCCCCTTGGCCACGTTGGGGTTGTCGGCAAACATGTGCTCCCATTTGCAGGCGCCGGTGCCCGCACGGTCGATGACGGTTTCAAAGTCGTAATGCAGGGTGATTCCTCCTGTAAAAAATTTTTGTTTCGGTGCTTAACTATCTTGCGCTCTAAGTGTATATCCTTCCCTGGCAGAAATCAAGAGTTTAGGAGCATAATTATTTATATGCCTAATAATTAAGGGGCTTATTTGTTCAAAAAGTGAGGAAAACCAGGGGGCAAAGGCTGATATTTTCCAATTATTGTAATGATACTAAACCAAATGTGGGGGGTATTAAGGAGCTATCGCTTTGATTCGCAAAATGGAAAAACCAACCGGTTCCCTGGCCGGATGCGCTTTTCCCGTTTCCTCCTTACCCCCGCATGGATGCTCCATGCGGGGGCTTTTGTGTGGAAAATGAGCGGCAGCATGGCCGCGGGAAATGGCCTTGTGCTATAATAGGAAAAAAGCCCGCGCCGGGACCGGGCGGGCTGCAATCAAAACGGAAGGGACGGGAGAACGAATGTATCCGGGACGAGTGGAGCTGCATCTGCATCTGGACGGGGCGCTGACCGAGGCCTTTGCGCGGGAGTGCCTGGCAAAACAGGGACTGGAAGTGCCGGAGGATCTGGCCGGGGCGCTGGCCGCCCGGCCGCTGTGCGAGAATCTGGTGGATTACCTCAAATGCTTCGATATCCCGCTGCGCATCCTGCAATACGCCGATGCGCTGGAGCGCTGCGCCTTTGACCTGGTCAGCCGCCTGGCCCGGCAGGGGCTGGTATATGCCGAGCTGCGTTTTGCTCCCGCCAGCCACTGCGCCAAGGGCCTGACCCAGCAGCAGGCGGTGGAGGCGGTGCTGCGAGGCATCCGGGCCGCCCGGAAGGAGTACCCGGAGATCGGCATCGGGCTGCTGCTCTGCTTCATGGTGGGCGGCGACAAGGACCACGCGGCCACCCTGGACGCCGCCCGGCAGTATCTGGGCCAGGGCGTTGTGGGGGTGGACATTGCCGGGGCCGAGGGCATGGTGCCCATGGAGCAGTACCGGCCCCTGTTTGCCCGGGCGAAGGCGGAGGGCATTCCCTTCACCATCCACGCAGGGGAGTGCGGCAGCTGGGAGAACATTCTCACCGCCCTCTCCTTCGGGGCAAGGCGCATCGGCCACGGCACCGCGGCCATCCGGTCCAGGGAGTGCATGGACCGATTGCGGGAGAGCGGCGCGGCGCTGGAATGCTGCTTCACCAGCAACGTGCAGACCCGGGCGGTGGCGGACCCGGCGGAGCATCCCATCCGCAACTTCCAGCAGGCGGGGCTACGGGTGACGGTGAACACCGACAATCCCACCGTCTCAGCCACCACCCTGGCCAACGAGCACCGGGTGCTGGCCGAGCGGTTCGGCTTTTCCGACGAGGAATTTTACCTCATGGACCGCACCGCGCTGGAAAGCGCCTTTGTGAGCGACGAAGAAAAGAAAAAACTGCTGACCCGGCTGGAAGAACTCTGGGCCCAGGGACAGGAATAAACGGAAAAGGGGTGCGGGTCCGACGAGGACCCGCACCCCTTGTGCGTCTTTTGGAAGGCCGGAGCCTTACCAGAAATTCTTTTTGCGGAAGTACCACAGGCTGCCCAGCAAAATTCCGGCGCTGACCAGGATCACCGCCGGGTAGCCGTAGGTCCATTGCAGCTCGGGCATGTGGGCGAAGTTCATGCCGTACCATCCGGCGATCAGCGAAAGGGGCAGGCAGAGGGTGGTCACCACCGTGAGCACCTTCATGATCCGGTTCTGCCCGATGTCGATCTGGGCCTGGTATTCGCTGGCGATCTGGCTGGCGTATTCCCGCAGCATCTGGCTTTCCGACCGCAGGCTCTCCACCCGGCGGCCGAAGTGGCCCATGCGCTGGGCGCTCTCCGGCCCCAGCAGGTCCTCGGCATTTTCCAGAAGGATGTCCGCCAGGTCGTTCAGCTGGGCGTAAAACCGGTTGCACCGGTTCAGCTCCTTGCGCAGTGCGCTCATCCGGTGGATGAACCGGTCGGTACGCCCGGCCAGAATTTCCTGCTCCAGCTGGGCGGCCCGCTCCTCCAGCTGCTGGATGTAGGGCAGGCCGTCCTGAATCAGGGCGGTGAGCAGATCCACCAGAAAATCCCCCGCGCCGCCCTGGTCGTGGGGCCGCATGGCCAGCACCTGGGCCAAAAGCGCAGCGCCGGTCTCCTCCGAGGCCAGCACAAGAACGTTCGAGCCCTCCCACACGAAGGAAAGGCTTCTGGCGGGCTGCTTGGCCCGGGCGGGAATGTGCAGCACACCCAGAATGCGCCCGGTGTCGAAGTCCACCCGGCAGTAGCGCAGCTGGTCCGGCTGGGCAAAATGGGCAGGGGGCTTCAGCTGCTCGGGCAGGGGTGCGGCAGCGGCCTCTTCCGGTGTGAGCACCGCCAGCACCCGGTCCCAGTCAGCGGGCGGTGCGGCCAGGGGCTGCAGCGGTGCGGACAGTTGATAGTAAGGCATAACACAGCGCCTCCTTTGCCGCCCATTATAACACACCCGGCCCGGCGGGGCAAAGCGCGGGCGTTGACAGCGGCCCGCCCGGTGATTATGATGGAGATAATGATTTGGACAGCGGCCCAAGACGCCGCAAAAGCAAGGAGGCAATGAAACCATGGAAGAGGTTTGGAAGGCTCGCCGGGAGCGGGTACTGGGCGCGATGGAGGCCCAGGGGCTGGAGCAGATGATCGTGAGCGATCCCAAGAGCGTCTGGTACCTGACCGGGGTGGACGTGGAGCCCTACGAGCGGCTGTTCGCGCTGTATCTGCGCAAAGAGGGCAGCGTGCTGTTTTTGAACCGGCTGTTCCATGTGCCGAATCCTCCCTGTGAGGCGGTGTGGATGACCGACACCGACGACGGCGTGGGAATGATCGCCGCCCGGGTGGATAAGACAAAACCCCTGGGCATCGACAAGGAATGGCCCGCCCGGTTCCTGCTGCCCTTGATGGCCGCCTGCCCGGGCATGGAGTGCCGCCTGGCCTCGGATTGCGTGGACGACGCCCGCGCCCGCAAGGACGAGTCCGAGCGGGAGCTGATGCGCATGAACTCCCGTCTGAACGACGAGGTGATGCGCCGCACCGCGGCCTTTTTGAAGGAGGGCATGACCGAGAAGGAGGGCGAGGCCTTCGTTCTGGCCCAGTATAAGGAACTGGGCTGCGAGGATGTGTCCTTTGCGCCCATCGTGTCCTTCGGGGCCAACGCGGCGGACCCTCACCACATGCCGGATGAGACCCGTCTGAAGGCCGGGGACTGCATCGTGATCGACATCGGCGGCCGCAAGCAGCGCTACTGCTCGGACATGACCCGCACCTACTTCTGCAAGCAGGCCGACCCGAAGTATACCGCCATCCATGACCTGGTGCGCCGGGCCAACGAGGCCGCCGAGGCGCTGGTGAAGCCGGGCGTGAAGCTGAGCGAGCTGGACGCCGCCGCCCGGGATCTGATCGCCGCCGAGGGCTACGGCGAATACTTCACCCACCGGCTGGGGCATTTCATCGGCCAGACCGACCACGAGCAGGGCGACGTGAGCAGCACAAGCGAGCTGGTGGCCGAGGAGGGAATGATCTTTTCCATCGAGCCGGGCGTTTATCTGCCGGGCGAGTTCGGCGTGCGGGTGGAGGACCTGGTGCTGGTGACCGCCGACGGCTGCGAGGTGCTCAACCAAGTGGACAAGCACTGGAGCCTGATCGGCTAAAGCGGAGCGAACGCGAAAAAAGAAAAGAAAAAATCCCGGCGGCGCGCAAATTTCAAATTGACGCGCCGCCGGGATTTTGCTATAATAGACGGTGCAAATTAAATCTGGAGAGTTGTCCGAGTGGTCGAAGGTGCGAAACTCGAAATTTCGTGTCGGGTAAAACCGACCTAGGGTTCGAATCCCTAACTCTCCGCCAAAAAGCCCGCAGGAAGATTCCTGCGGGCTTTTCCTTTTGTATGCTTTCGGTTATTTTTCCTCCGGCTCCTGGGGGAAGGGCAGCAGGACCGGCTCCTGCAAGGGCGTGCGCAGGCACAGCTCCTCGCACTTTTGCTGGGCGGCAATCAATTTGCGAATTGCCTTCTCGGTGGCATCAAACAGGGTCAGATACAGTTCTTTATAGTCCGGCATAGAATCACTCTCCATAAACATTTTAACCTGTAACAGGTTAAAAGTAAATACTCTGTTTCAGGTTATGCAATACTCTGTTCGAGGTGAAGACCATGAACAGATTGAGGGACCTAAGAGAGGATGCTGACTTGAATCAGACTCAGGTGGCAAAATTTCTGGGAATGTCCCAGACGGGATACTCAAAATATGAGACCGGCGAGAATGATATTCCCACACAGGTGCTCATTAAGCTGGCTGGTTTTTATAAGACCAGCACCGATTATATTTTGGGCATCAGCGACCGGAGAAATCCTATTTAAGAGATACAATTGTGGCCGATTTACAATGGAACGATATCAAAGAATCCGAGACCTTCGGGAGGACCGTGACCTGACCCAGGCGCAGGTAGGCCGGGCAATCAATGTGCCCCAGCGGACCTATGCCTATTACGAAAGCGGGCAGCGGATGGTTCCGCCCCATGTGCTCTGTGCGCTGGCGGATTTCTATCAGGTGAGCGTGGACTACATTCTGGGCAGGACAGACCGAAAAGAGATGAACTGACGAGTGAGAAATCGTTTGCGTGATCTTCGAGAGGATGCCGACCTGACACAAACGCAGGTGGCGCAGATGCTTTTGTGTGACCAGTCGCTCTATTCAAAATACGAGCGGGGAGAACGGGAGCTGCCTCTGGGGCTGGCCATCAAACTGGCGGACTTTTACCATGTGTCGCTGGACTATCTGGTCGGCCGAAGCGATGTGCAAAAATGAATCAAAAAACAGCGGTACGGAGCCATGCTCCGTGCCGCTGTTTGCTTATTCCGAAAATCAGAAATGGAACCGGCGGCGCACTTCGCTGCGCAGGCCGGGGCGCAGGCGCACCACCAGCAGCGGGGCGATCAGGGCCAGGCAGGCGCCAAAGGCAATGAGCGACCAGAAGGGCCGGTAGCTGCCCGAGACGGTGAAGTCGATGAAGAATTCCAGCACCAGCAGGAACAGCCCGATGCACAAAATCACCGCCATGAAGGCGCTGAGCAGCGAGGGCTTTTTGCGGAACACCGCGCACAGCGCCAGCGACGCCGCGCACAGGGCCGCGGTGATGGGCAGCGCCAGGCTCCAGTACCAGCCAAGTCCGCCGGTGAGCAGGGCGATGAGAAGCAGATACAGCGCCAGCGCGGCTCCGTCGATGGCAAGCCGCCCCCACACCGGCAGGCGGCGGGCCAGCAGATGGGGCACGCTCCAGCACCAGAGCAGAGCGGCCGCCCCGGCCACGTAGGCGGACCAGGGAACGCTGCGGCCCACTAAAATCAGGTTCAGCAGCACGCAGAACACCGAGGCGGAGGAAAGCACCGCCGTCACCGCCACCGCCAGCTCCCGCCGGTCGATGGGGGCCACCTCCTGCCGGATGGCCGGGAAGGGCGGCGGGCTGGTGCGGTCCACCGGCTGGTTCGGATTATATACGGGCGTGCCGCACAAAGGGCAGCGCCCGGCGGTGGAATCCAGCTCCACCCCGCATTGCACACAATAAGACATGGCTCGTTTACTCCTTTCGGTTGGAGATGACCTTCACGTGGATGCCCTCCCGCACCAGATGGCGGAAGAACTCCCGCTCCATATCGGTATCCTTTACGATGCCCGCGAAGGTGATGGTCAATGTGTCGCCGTAGCTGATGCAGGCGCAGTTGGACCGGGCCGTGTAGGACTGGCCCAGAATCATCTCCATGCGCTCGATGTGCTCCTCCACGGCGGCGGGCACCTTGAACACGCCGGGGTTGGTCAGGGTGGTGGAATAGGGCCGGTTGCCGATGAGCCGGTAGCTCAGATCCAGCGCCAGATTCTTGATGGGCGAGGGCACCAGCTGCAACAGCAGATTGTTCTGCAGCGCCACGTTCCCGGCGATGGTGGCCTGCATCTCCACCCGGTTGATGTGCAGCCGCATCTGGTGATGCACCTGGGAGACGATCTCCGGGAAGGTGTAGTCGCCCAGCTCCGGGTCGATGACCGGGCGTACCGTGAGAATGAAGTTGCGCAGGGTGGGCGAGGGGAAGTGGGGCCGCAGGTTGATGGGCACCGCCAGCGCCACCTGTTTTTCCTTGCGGCGGCCCTCCCGGCGCTGGCGGATCTGGATGGATTCCAGCAGCACCGCCGCCAGATACTCGGTGATGGAGGCCCCGTAGCCCTTGGCCACCGCCTTGAGCTGGGCCACCGATACAAGGCCCATGGTCACGTTCAGGGTGTAGAAGGGTTCCTTTTCGCCCAGGCAGGCATAGGCGGGGGGCTCCCGCATGCCCAGGCACTTGCGGGCGTGGCCGTAGCGGGAATAGGCATCCTCCTGCTCGGCCGGATCGGGCGGGGCGGTCACGTCCAGCACGCCCCCCTCGTTGGGGATGTGGTGCCCGCACAGCCGCAGATACACCGCCAGCAGGGTGCGGAAGAAGGTCAGCGCGCCGGAGCCATCCGCCAGGGCGTGGAACACCTCCATGGAGATGCGCCGCTCATAGTAGAAAAAGCGGATCAGCCAATCCTCGCCCTTGCGAAAGCGCACCGGCTGGCAGGGGTTGGCGATGTCCGGCTGAACGAAGGGGCCGGGAGCATGGTTGGGCTCGAAATAATACCAGAACACCCCCTGCTTGATGCGCACCGCAAAGCCGGGAAAGCGGGGCAGGGTGGTGTCCACCGCCTGCTGCAGCAGCACCGGGTCCACCGGCTGGCGCATCAGGGCCGAAAACCGGTAGACGGCGGAATAATCCTCCCGCTGCAGGGCGGAATACATCAGGGCGGCGTTGTCCAGCCGGGACCAGCCGCCGGGAAGGGAAGGCATGGCATTCACCTCCGAAAACTGGGTTTGTTTTCCTTATTTTACCACGTTTTGGGCAAATGGGATGTAAAATTCTCAGAATGTCCATCAAAAGCTGCCGGGGTATGGTACAATAAAAGAAAGGCCGGTAAAAACGATCCCGGCCGGAAAAGAGAACCTATGCTGAAAATGAACCGACCCGACGCGGAGCAGAGCGCTCTGTCGCTGGAAAAACGCTTTGAAACCACCCTGACCGCGGCGCTGAAGGCCATCCATTCCGCCACTTCGCCGGATTCCACCACACCGGAGGATCTGGAGCGGCAGCGCAAGGGCCAGGAGCTGCTGGGCCGCATGGTCACCCCCATGCTGGGCATGCGCTGGGAGCCCTTTGAGATCGGCGGCATGCCCGCCGCATGGGTGCGCCCCGAGCAGGGGGAACACCCCCGCAAAATCGTGCTGTACTGCCACGGCGGCGGCTACACCACCGGCAATCTGGGCTACGCCCGGCCGCTGGCGGCAAAGCTGGCCCAGGGCACCGGCTGCCCGGTGCTGGCCTTCGAGTACCGGCTGGCCCCCGAGCACCCCTATCCGGCGGCCTTGAAGGATGCGGAAAAGGCATGGAACTACCTGATGCACCAGGGCTACGGCGCGGCGGATGTGGTGCTGGCGGGCGATTCCGCGGGCGGCAACATGGCGCTGGAGTTGGTGATGCGGCTGCGGGCCGAGGGCCGCAGGCTGCCGGGCCAGCTGGTGCTGTTCTCCCCCTGGACGGACATGACCGCCACCAGCGAGAGCTATGAGACCCGGGGCGAGACCGACCCCATGCTCACCAAAAACTACATCTGCGCGGTGCGCCAGGCCTACGCCCCCGGGGCGGACTGGTCCAGGTGGGAGTATTCGCCCCTGTACGGCGATTTCACCGCCTTCCCGCCCACGCTGATCCAGGTGGGCGACAACGAGATCCTTCTGGAGGATTCGCTGGGCCTGCGCCGGGCCATGCAGGAGCAGGGCGTTCTGTGCAGGCTGGAGCAGTGGCCGGGCATGTGGCATGTGTTCCAGATGTTCCCCATCAAGAAGGCGGCGGAGGCCATGGAAAGTGCCTGCCGCTTCATCCGGGAAGCAAAATAAAAGAACAGGCATACGAGGAGAGGGAAAGACCAATGGAAAAACTCACTGTTTTGGGCACCGGCTACGCCATGGCCCTGCGCTGCTACAACACCTGCTTCGCCCTGCATCAGGGCGAGGAGGTTCTGCTGGTGGATGCGGGCGGCGGCAACGGCATTCTGGTGCAGCTGCAAAAGGCGGGCATCGACCCGGCGGATATTCACCACCTGATCGTGACCCACGCCCACACCGACCACATTCTGGGCGTGGTGTGGGTGATCCGCAAGATCGCCACCCTGATGCTGGACGGCAAATATGAGGGCGAGTTCCACATCTGGTGCCACAAGGGCCTGCCCGAGACCATCGAGACGCTGGTGCGGCTGACCGTGCAGGGCAAGTTCGCCAAGCTGATCGGCGACCGCATCCTGCTGCACGGCGTGACCGACGGTGAGCAGGCTCAGATTCTGGGCCACACCGTGACCGACGGTGAGCAGGCTCAGATTCTGGGCCACACCGTGACCTTCTTCGACATCCACTCCACCAAGATGGAGCAGTACGGCTTCACCGCCGAGAAGGACGGCAAAAAGCTCACCTGCCTGGGCGACGAGCCCTACAACCCCCTGTGCGAGGGTTATGTGAAGGGCAGCGACTGGCTGCTGTGCGAGGCGTTCTGTTTGTACGGCGACCGGGAGAAGTTTAAACCTTATGAAAAGCACCACAGCACCGTGAAGGAGGCCTGCGAGCTGGCCGCCCAGCTGGAGGTGCCCCATCTGGTGCTCTGGCACACCGAGGACAAGACCTACGAGGACCGCCAGCGGCTGTACACCGCCGAGGGCAAAGAGTACTACCAGGGCGATCTGCATGTGCCCTATGATCTGGACGTGATCGCGCTGTGAGTGAAAACGGCGCGCAGCAATAACGAGCAAGCGAAAGGCAGGGATCGAGCATGAACGATCTGGAACAGAAATTCTTGCAGGAGGTCACCGAAAAAGCCGCCGAGGCAAAGCTGGTCTGCGGCTGGGACGGAGCGCACTTTCTGGCGTTTCTGCAAAAGCGGGGCCCGGCGCGGGCCATGGCTGAGCAGGCACGCCGAGGCGCGGTGAGCGAGGCCTTTGACCGGCTGGCCGCCAAGGGCCGTTTGGACCTGTCGCCGGAGGCGGTGGCGTCCAAAAACGACTACGCCGACCTGTTCGACGATGAAGCGGTGAACTTCTTCTTGGAAGTGCTCTGCGAAAAGGGCTACTTCACCGCCGGCTGATTTTGTACACGAAAAAAGGCTGCCCGGGCGGGCAGCCTTTTTTGCTTGTTGTGTTTTATGATTGCTCTGGCCGCCAGCCCTTGCACACATCCACCCAGCCGGATGCGCCGCTGGCCTGTTCCAGCTCGGCCAGGTTCAGTTCCACCGCGCTGGCCGCGGTGCCCGCCGCCGGGTAAACCACCTCAAACCGGCGCAGGGATTCGTCCAGATACACGGTCACGCCGGGCTTTGTGCCGAAGGGGCACACACCGCCCACCCCGTGGCCGATCAGCTCCTCCACCTGGTCGGCGGGGATCATCTTGGCCTTGGTGCCGAACCGGGTCTTATAGCGGGGGTTGTCCACCTTGGCGTCCCCCGCCGCCAGAATCAGAATGGGCTTGTCCTCCACCAGAAAGGAAAGACTCTTGGCGATGCGGGCGGGCTCGCAGCCCACGGCCACCGCCGCCAGCTCAACCGTGGCGCTGGATACCGAAAATTCCCGGATGCGCCCCTCCAGGCCAAATTTCGCCAGGTGGGCCCTGGCTGCTTGCATCGACATTGTGCCATCGCTCCTTTTGCTTGCTTTTGCGAGATAGTGAAATAAAGTATAACACAGATTTGCCCAAAAGGCCAGCACCGGGCACATTCAAAACCGGGCCGAAATGTGCTATACTTACAAAAGAATTTTTAAAACAACGGGACGAGGAGAGGATCACACCATGCGATACGGGTTTGTCAAAACCGCCTGTGCCACGCCGGACATCCGGGTGGCGGACTGCGCCTACAATGCCGCCCAGACCATCCGGGCGGTGGAGGAGGCCGCCGGACAGGGAGTGGAGGTGCTGTGCCTGCCGGAGCTGGGCCTCACCGGCTACACCTGTGAGGATCTGTTTTTCCAGCCGGTGCTGCAGCAGGGCGCGCTGGACGCGCTGGACACCGTGCTGAAGGCCACCGCCCACACCTCGGTGGTGTTCGTGGCGGGCCTGCCGCTGGCGGTGCGGGGCAAGCTGTACAACTGCGCCGCCGTCTGCCAGAGCGGGCGGCTGCTGGGCCTTGTGCCCAAGACCCATCTGCCCAGCTACAATGAGTTCTACGAGGGCCGCCGCTTCACCGCCGCCCCCGTCGGAATCTTCACGCTGGACGTACTGGGCCAGACCGTGCCCTTCGGCACAAAGCTTTTGTTCTGCCACCCCAAGGCGGATTGCTTTAAAATCGCGGTGGAGATCTGCGAGGACGTGTGGGCGCCGCTGCCCCCCAGCGTGGGCCACGCCATGGCCGGGGCCACCCTGATTCTGAACCTGTCCGCCAGCGACGAGGTGGTGGGCAAGGCGGAATACCGCCGTCAGCTGATCGCGGGCCAGTCCGCCCGGCTGCTGTGCGGCTATCTGTACGCGGACGCGGGCCGGGGCGAATCCACCACCGACCTGGTGTTCGCCGGGCACGACCTGATCTGCGAGAATGGAGCCATTCTGGCCCAGACCGAGCTGTTCGGCAGCGGCATGATCGTGAGCGAGGTGGACCTGGAGAAGCTGGCGGGCGAGCGGCTGAAGAACACCAGCTTTGCCGCGGTGAACGACGAGGGCTACACCACCGTGCAGCTGGCGGACACCTGTGCCGACTGGCAGCCGGTGCGCCCGGTGGACCCGGCCCCCTTTGTACCCGCGGGCGAGAGCGAGCGCATGCGCCGCTGCGAGGCCATTCTGGAGATGCAGGCCCAGGGCCTGCGCAAGCGGATGGAGCACACCCACGCCGCCACCGCGGTGATCGGCATTTCCGGCGGTCTGGACAGCACCCTGGCCCTGCTGGTGGTGACCCGGGCCTTCCGTCTGATGGACAAGCCCCTTAAAGACGTGATCGCGGTGACCATGCCCTGCTTCGGCACCACCCAGCGGACCAAGTCCAACGCGGAAAAGCTGTGTGAGGCGCTGGGCGTGAGCCTGCGTCAGGTGAACATTGCGGACACGGTGCGCAGCAACTTTGCGGACATCGGCCACGACGAGTCGGTGCTGGACGTGACCTACGAGAACACCCAGGCCCGGGTGCGCACCCTGGTGCTGATGAACCTGGCCAACCGGATGGGGGGCCTTGTGATCGGCACCGGCGACCTGAGCGAGCTGGCCCTGGGCTGGGCCACCTACAACGGCGACCACATGAGCATGTACGGCGTGAATGGCTCGGTGCCTAAGACCCTGGTGCGGCATATCGTGGCCACCGTGGCCGCCAACAGCGAGCCCGCCCTGCGGGAGGTGCTGCAGGACATTCTGGACACTCCGGTCAGCCCCGAGCTGCTGCCCGCCAAGGAAAACGGCGAGATCGCCCAGCAGACCGAGGCCATCGTGGGCCCCTACGAGCTGCACGACTTCTTCCTCTATTACGCCATCCGCTGGGGCTTTGCGCCCAAAAAGATCTTCTGGCTGGCCCAGCGGGCCTTTGCCGGAGTCTATGAGGACGCGGTGCTGGTGCAGTGGCTGCGCAACTTCTACCGGCGCTTCTTCGCCCAGCAGTTCAAGCGCAGCTGCCTGCCGGACGGCCCCAAGGTGGGCACCGTGACCCTGTCGCCCCGGGGCGACTGGCGGATGCCCAGCGACGCCTGCGCCACCCTCTGGCTGGCTCAGGTGGAGGAGCTGGAACAGAATCTGTAAGTAAACTCATCGGGAGGGAAAACAAGATGAACGATCAGGAATATATGCTCCATCAGGTAAAAGCGGTGCTGGCCATCGACAGCCCCAGCGGTTTTACCAAAAACGCGGTGGATTATCTGGTGAAGGAATACAAGGCCCTGGGCTATGAGCCCCAGGTCACCCGCAAGGGCGGCGTGCTGGTGCAGCTGAGCGCGGGCGACGGCTCCATGCCCGGCGACGGCATCCTGCAGGAGGCCCATCTGGACACGCTGGGCGGCATGGTGTGCGGCGTGAAGGCCAACGGCCGGCTGCGGCTGACTGCTCTGGGCGGCATGAACCCCAACAACGCCGAGGCCGAGAACGTGCGCATTTACACCCGGGAGGGCAAGGTCTACACCGGAGTGTGCCAGCTCACCGACGCCTCGGTGCATGTGAACGGCGACTACTCCAAGACCGAGCGCAGCTGGGACACCATGGAGGTTCTGCTGGACGAGATGGTCTTCTCCGAGGCCGAGGTCCACGCCCTGGGCATCGAAAACGGCGACATCGTCTGCTTTGACCCCCGCACCACCGTCACCGAGAGCGGCTACATCAAGAGCCGTTTTCTGGACGACAAGCTGAGCGTGGCCATCCTGCTTGGCTATGCCCGCGCGTTGAAGGAGAGCGGCAAGACCACCCGGCGGGCGGTGTGGCAGCACATCACCGTGTTTGAGGAGGTGGGCCATGGCGGCTCCGCCTCGGTGCCCGAAGATGTGGGCGAGGCCATCAGCGTGGACATGGGCTGCGTGGGCGAGGGCCTGGCCTGCAAGGAGCATCAGGTGTCCATCTGCGCCAAGGACAGCGGCGGCCCCTACCACTACGACGTGGTGAGCGGGCTGGTGGCGGCGGCCAAGGCCGCCGGGGTGGATTACGCGGTGGACGTGTACCCCCACTACGGCTCGGACGTGGAAGCCACCCTGCGGGCGGGCGCGGATGTGCGCCACGGCCTGATCGGCGCGGGCGTGTACGCCTCCCACGGCTACGAGCGCAGCCATGTGAAGGGCATGATGGCCACCTTCCAGCTGCTGAATGCATACATCGAGACGGTTTGAGCCGATTTAATTACAAAAAAGGACCAAATTTTCCACAGCGGCTTGACAAGCTGTGGAAAATAGAGTAATATGGCAACTAAATTCATATCGCTGTGATAGAGGCGCGGTGTTCAAGAGTAGCACGCGGCATTCGGGGCAGACCCCCGCCGCTGCAAAAGGGAACACCGCCGAAGGAAGCGAACCCGGTCTGGGGGGCGCTTGCCTGGGTCGGCGGAGAAGATCCGCCGGACTGTCACGAAATTTTTCGTGAAGCGCTATCCAAGGGAAACCGAAGGGGCGGCCCGGCCGGGGCTGCCTGCAACGTGCCGCGTTCCTTCGCGGTGCGCACAGAGACTTCCGCGGGGCTGCTTTTCGAAAGGAAAGCAGCCCCGTTTTTTTGCGTGGCGGGCAGCGGTAGAAAAGCGAATAGGAGGAGCAAACAATGAAAAAGATCGCAAGCCTTGTGCTGGCGCTGCTGCTGTTTGCCGGAATTCCCGGCGGCCTGACCGCCGTTTCGGCCGAGGGCAGCGTGCTGGACGACAACACCCTTACCGTAGCCATGGAGTGTGCCTACGCCCCCTACAACTGGACCCAGCCGGATTCTTCCAACGGCGCGGTGCCCATCAAGGACAGCGCCGACTACGCCAACGGCTACGACGTGATGATGGCGAAAAAGATCGCCGAGGCTCTGGGCATGGAGCTGGAGATCGTGCGGCTGGACTGGGATTCCCTGGTGCCCGCCGTGCAGAGCGGCACTGTGGACTGTGTGATTGCGGGCCAGTCCATCACCAGTGAGCGGCTGGAGTCGGTGGACTTCACCGCCCCCTACTTCTATGCCTCCATCGTGGGCCTGACCCGCGCCGACAGCCCCTATGCCCAGGCCCAGGGCCTGAGCGAGCTGGCGGGCGCCACCGCCACCAGCCAGCTGGGCACCATCTGGTACGACGGCTGTCTGCCCCAGATTCCGGACGCCACCATCCTCACCCCGCAGGAATCCGCCCCCGCCATGCTGATGGCGCTGGAGACCGGCCGGGTAAATCTGGTGGTCACCGACATCCCCACCGCCAAGGCGGCCCTGAACGCTTACAGCGACTTTGTGCTGCTGGACTTCAACGACAGCGAGGATAACTTCGTGGTCTCCAGCGAGGATGTGAACATCGGCATCTCGGTGCAGAAGGGCAACACCGAATTGAAGGACGCCATCAACGGCGTGCTGGCCACCATAACCGAGGACGACTACAACGCCATGATGGACGAGGCCATTGCCATCCAGCCCCTGAGCGACGGCCTGCCCGAGGGCTTCTTCGCCCAGATCGGCTATCTTTTGAAGAACTACGGCACCAGCTATCTGAAGGGCGCGGGCATCACCATCGTGATCGCGGTGATCTGCACCGCCATCGGCTGCGTGATCGGTCTCGGGTGCGGCATCGTGCAGACCATCCCGGTGGAAAAGCGGGACGGCATGGGCAAGAAGGTGCTGCTGGGCGCGGCCCGCGCGGTGCTGCGGGTGTATGTGGAGGTCTTCCGCGGCACGCCCATGATTTTGCAGGCGGTGCTGATCTTCTACGGTGCGGCCTTCCTGTTCGGCTGGAACCTGGACATGTGGACCGCTGCCCTGGTGATCGTGTCGGTGAACACCGGCGCTTACATGGCGGAATCGGTACGCGGCGGCATTCTGTCCATCCCGGTGGGCCAGACCGAGGGCGCCAAGGCCATCGGCCTGACCCATGTGCAGACCATGACCAGCATCATTCTGCCTCAGGCGCTGCGCAACATCATGCCCCAGATCGGCAACAACCTGATTATCAACATCAAGGATACTTCCGTGCTGTTCATCATCGGCGTGGCCGAGCTGTTCAGCATCCACAAGGGCGTGGTGGGCGCCACCTATGCTTACTTCCCCTCGGCAGTGATCGAAATGGCCATCTATCTGGTGATGACCCTGGTCTGCTCGGCCATCCTGCGCTGGGTGGAAAAGCGGATGGACGGCGAATCCAGCTACACGCTGGTGAAGCAGACCGGCGGCCTGAACGCCCCTCCCTATGTGGAGCACGGCAAGCCGCGCACCGGCAACCTGGACCTGTGAGAAAAGGGGGACGAGCAAGATGAATACCACCGAAAACGGCGCCATCGTAGAGGTGCGCCACCTGAATAAATCCTTCGGCCCGCGGGAGATTCTGCGGGACATCAACTTCACCGTCTGCAAGGGCGACGTGACCACCATCATCGGCCCCTCCGGCAGCGGCAAGTCCACGCTGCTGCGCTGCCTGAACCTGCTGGAGACGCCCTCCGGCGGCGAGATCCTGTTCCACGGGCAGAACATCGGCGAGAACGCCAACATCCCCGCCTACCGCACCAAGGTGGGCATGGTGTTCCAGTCCTTCAACCTGTTCTCCAACCTGACCGTACTGGAAAACTGCATGCTGGGCCAGCGCAAGGCATTGAAGCGCAGCAAGGCCGAGGCGGAGCAGAAGGCTCTGTTCTACCTGGAAAAGGTGGGCATGGCCGAGTATGTGAACGCCAAGCCCAGCCAGCTTTCCGGCGGCCAGCAGCAGCGTGTGGCCATTGCTCGGGCGCTTGCCATGGAGCCGGAGCTGCTGCTCTTCGACGAGCCCACCAGCGCCCTGGACCCGGAGATGGTGGGCGAGGTGCTGAACGTAATGCAGAAGCTGGCCGCCGAGGGCATGACCATGATCGTGGTTACCCACGAGATGGCCTTCGCCCGGGACGTGAGCAACCATGTGGTGTTCATGGCCGACGGCGTGATCTGTGAGGAGGGCGAACCGGCCCAGCTGTTCGAGAACCCCAAGAACGAACGCACCGCCGAGTTCCTGGCCCGTTTCCGTCAGGGCTGAGCCGCAAACAGAAAATAAAAAAGGCATCGGGAATTTTCCCGATGCCTTTTGTTTTGCCTTAAAAACCGGAAGAATCAGACCTTCACGATCCAGCCCTTCTCGTCGGGCAGAACGCCCCACTGGATGCCGGTGAGGGTGTCGTACAGACGCTGGGTCACCTGGCCGATGTTGCCGTCGTTCACGGTCACCTCGTCGCCCTCGTAGTACAGCTTGCCCACCGGGCTGACCACCGCGGCGGTGCCGGTGCCGAACACCTCTTCCAGCTTGCCGGCGTGGGCGGCCTCCATGACCTCCTGGATGGACAGGCGGTTGTCGCAGTCCACGGTGTAGCCCCAGTCGCGCAGCAGCTCGATGCAGCTCATGCGGGTGATGCCGGGCAGCACGGTGCCAACGGTGGGCGCGGTGCGGATGACGCCGTCGATCTTGAAGAAGCAGTTCATGCTGCCCACTTCCTCCACGTACTTGCGCTCCACGCCGTCCAGCCAGAGCACCTGGCTGTAGCCCAGGTCGTGGGCCTTCATCTGGCCCGCCAGGCTGGCCGCGTAGTTGCCGCCGCACTTGATGAAGCCGGTACCGCCGGGAGTGGCGCGCACATACTCGTCCTCCACGTAGATCTTCACCGGGTCCAGACCCTCGGCGTAGTAGGCGCCGGAGGGAGAGGCGATTACGATGAACTCATAGTTCTCGCTGGGCTTCACACCCAGGTGAGGCTCGGTGGCGATGGTGAAGGGGCGCAGGTACAGGCTGGTACCGGGAGCGCTGGGCACCCAGTCACGGTCCACGTCCACCAGAGCCTTTACGGCCTGCACGAAGTCCTCCACCGGGATGGTGGGGATGCACAGACGCTCGTGGGTGCTCTGCAAACGCTCGCCGTTCTTCTCCGGGCGGAACAGCTGCACCTGACCCTCGGCGGTGCGGTAGGCCTTCATGCCCTCAAAGCTCTCCTGGGCATAGTGGAAGACCATGGCGGCAGGGTCCAGCGAAATGGGCTGGTAGGGCTCGATGCGGGGCGAATGCCAGCCCTGGCCCTCGGTGTACTCCATGCGGAACATGTGGTCGGTGTAATGGGTGCCGAAGCCCAGATTGTTCTCATCGGGCTTGGCTTTGGGGGTGGTGGTCTTGGTTACTTTGATCTCCAACATGAAACAGGTCCTCCCTTTCGCGGCCGGTGGATATGCGCCGCCGCCTGTGATTGGCTTTTATAATGTGACCATTATAGAACCTGTTTGGTGCTTCCGTCAAGACTTTTTTGCTTTAAAAGGGTGATTTGGCAGAGCGAATCCGCCGGATGCCTATATAAATAAGGAAAGCCGCCGGTTTTGGCCGGAATGCCGGGCTGCGGGGTGGTGAAATTCCTCACAAACATAAACTTAACATTGCGCCGGGCCGAAAGGGCGCGGGTTCGTGGTTTTGTAAAATTTCTTTACAAAAAGGTTGGGCGGTTTAACAAAAGCCTAACCGAACCATGCGGGCGGATTTTGCAAACCGGGCGGTATAATGATACCAGTTTCGCGGGAAAGCGAAGCGCAAGCGAGACCGAAACTCCGCCCCCACAGGAGCGGGGAGAGCGGAAGAAATTCATTGGAATGAATTGAGACGAAGAGGGAGTAAGAGAAAAATGAAAATGAAGCGTTTTATGGCAATGGCTATTGCATGTGTTATGGCTGCCGGTCTGGTAGCCTGCGGCGGCTCTGAGAGCACCGCCACCACCAGCACCGCGGGTTCCACCGCTGGTTCCACCACCGCCAGCAGCGCGGAAGCCACCGCCGACCTGAGCGGCGCGGTAGCCACCGGCGGCTCCACCAGCGTGGAGAAGGTGATCGGCGCTCTGAGCGAGGCTTTCATGGAAGCCAACCCCGGCGTGGACGTTACTTATGATCCCACCGGCAGCAGCGCCGGCGTGACCGGTGCCGCCGACGGTACCCTGGACATCGGCCTGTCCAGCCGCGCTCTGAAGGAAGAGGAGATCTCCAAGGGCCTGAAGGAGACCACCTTCGCCCTGGACGGCATCGCCATCGTGGTGAACACCGAGAACACCGCCACGGACCTGAGCCTGGAGCAGATCGCTGGTCTGGCTACCGGCGAGATCACCAACTGGAGCGAAGTGGGCGGCCCTGACGCCCCCGTGGTCCTGATCGGCCGTGAGGCTGGTTCCGGTACCCGCGACGGCTTCGAGAGCATCGTTGGCGTGGAAGACAAGTGCGCTTACGAGCAGGAGCTGACCAGCACCGGCGCCGTTCTGGCCGGTGTTGCCGCCAACCCCAACGCCTTCGGCTATGTTTCTCTGGCCAGCGTTGACGAGTCCGTGAAGATGGTCACCGTGGACGGCGTTGCCGCCAGCGAGGAGACCGTCAAGGACGGCAGCTACAAGATCCAGCGCCCCTTCGTGTTCGCCACCAAGGAGGGCGAGGAGCTGAGCGCTCAGGCTCAGGCCTTCTACGACTTCGCTCTGAGCGAGGAAGCCGCTGAGCTGATCGCTGCCGCCGGCGCGGTACCCATGGTTTAACAAGAAGGCTACATGCCTTCGCCTGACACCCTGAAAGGTCGGCATGCCGGCGAAATGAAGTAGGGGCAGCACCGCATGATTCCAGGTGGTGGAGCGCGCCAGAAAATTTTTTGCAAGGTGAACCAAAAAGCGCAGACAATCCCTGGCTGGATTGACGAGCATTTTTGGAAAACCTGGCGGAAAATTTTGGGGTGATACGCCACCTGAGCCGCAAGGCGTGAATTGCGCGGTGGTGCCCAAGTTAGGCAACCCGCCGCCGGAAAATACGTATCCACGCAGATTCCGGCGGCTTTTTTGCGGAAAAACCGCAGTGTGTGCAAAGCGAGTAACGAAGAGGAAAAGCGCTATGAAACTGAAACAGAGCATCGAGCGGATCATGAACGCAGTGTTCTTCATCTGCGGAATGGTCTCCATCGCGGCGGTGGCCCTCATCACCATCTACATGGTGTGGGCCGGTCTGCCCGCCATCATCAAAATCGGCCCGGTGGACTTTCTGCTGGGCACCGAGTGGAAATCCACCGCGTCCGAGCCCAGCTTCGGCATCCTGCCCTTCATCCTGACCAGCGTGTGGGGCATGGTGGGCGCGCTGATCATCGGCGTGCCGGTGGGCGTGCTCACCGCCGTGTTCCTGGCAAAGCTGGCACCCCCCAAGCTGGCCGCCCTGGTACGGCCCGCGGTGGAGCTGCTGGCGGGCATCCCCAGCGTGGTCTACGGCCTGATCGGCATGATCGTGCTGGTGCCCGCTGTGATGAAGGCCTTTGAGCTGAAGAGCGGCAGCTGCCTGCTCAGCGCCATTCTGGTGCTGGCCATCATGGTTCTGCCCAACATCATCTCGGTGAGCGAGACCGCTCTGCGGGCCGTTCCGCCGGAGTATGAGGAGGCCAGCCTGGGCCTGGGCGCCACCTGGATCGAGACCGTGTTCAAGGTGAGCGTACCCGCCGCCCGCAGCGGAATCGTGGCCGGCATCGTGCTGGGCGCGGGCCGCGCCGTGGGCGAGGCCATGGCCGTGATGATGGTGGCCGGCAACGTGGCCAACATGCCCGGCCTGTTCAAGAGCGTGCGTTTCCTGACCACCGCCGTGGCCAGCGAGATGAGCTACGCGGCGGACGGCAGCCTGCAAAAGCAGGCCCTGTTCAGCATCGGCCTGGTTCTGTTCGTGTTCATCATGCTGATCAACTGGCTGCTCAATACCTTTTTGAAACGGGGGGAGAAACAGTGAGCCATTCTGCAAAGCGTAAAGCAAAGGCGAACGTGCTGAAGGTGCTGGTTTACGGCTGCGCCTTCCTGACCGTGGCCGTTCTGGTGGCTCTGCTGGGCTACATCTTTGTGCGGGGCATCCCGAACATCACCTGGCAGCTTCTCTCCACCAAACCCAGTGTCATTAAGGACACCATCGGCATCCTGCCGAACCTGCTCAACACCCTTTACATCATTGTGCTGACCCTGATCATCGCCCTGCCTCTGGGCGTGGGCGCGGCGGTCTACCTGACCGAGTACGCCACCAGCAAGACCTTCATCAAGGTGGTGGAGTTCACCACCGAGACCCTGGCCGGTATCCCCAGCATCATCTATGGTCTGGTGGGTATGCTGGTCTTCGTGCAGATGCTGGGCTTCGGCTCCAGCCTTTTGTCCGGCAGTCTGACCCTGGTGATCATGATCCTGCCCACCATCATCCGCACCACCCAGGAAAGCCTGAAAACCGTGCCCGCCGGGTACCGGGAGGGCGCGCTGGGTCTGGGCGCCACCCGGTGGTACATGATCCGCACCATCGTGCTGCCCTCCTCCATCAGCGGTATCATCACCGGCTGCATTTTGGCGGTGGGCCGTATCGTGGGCGAAAGCGCCGCCCTGCTGTTCACCGCAGGTTCGGCCTCCATCATCGCCTCCAACATCTTTGACGCCTACACCCGGGGCGGCGGCACGTTGTCCGTTGCACTGTACATGTACGCCGCCGAGCGCGGCGAATTCGAGGTGGCGTTTGCCATCGCGGCCATCCTGCTGATTTTGGTATTCCTGATCAACATGGCCACCCGTCTGGTACAGAGCAAAATGAAGCAGAAGCAGTAAAGGAGCAGCCAACATGAGCGAAAACGCGATCCTGCAGGCAAAGGACCTGCATCTGTATTACGGCGAGACCGAGGCGCTGAAGGGCATCGACATCGCCATCCCTGAAAAGAAGATCACCGCCCTGATCGGTCCCTCCGGCTGCGGCAAGTCCACCTTCTTGAAGACCCTGAACCGGATGAACGACCTGGTTCCCAACGTGCGCATCACCGGCGAGGCTCTGTTCCACGGCAAGAACATTCTGGACAAGGATGTGGACGTGACCGACCTGCGCCGCCGCATCGGCATGGTGTTCCAGAAGCCCAATCCGTTCCCCATGAGCATCTACGACAACGTGGCCTACGGCCCCCGCCTGCACGGCAACCACAGCAAGAAGGAGCTGGACGAGCTGGTGGAGAAGAGCCTGCGCGGCGCCGCCATCTGGGACGAGGTGAAGGACCGGCTGAAAAAGAGCGCCCTGGGCCTTTCCGGCGGCCAGCAGCAGCGGCTTTGCATCGCCCGCGCGCTGGCGGTGCAGCCGGATGTGCTGCTGATGGATGAGCCCACCAGCGCCCTGGACCCGGGCAGCACCCTGCGCATTGAGGACTTGATGGACGAACTGAAAAAGGACTACACGGTGGTCATTGTTACCCACAACATGCAGCAGGCCGCCCGTATTTCGGACCAGACCGCCTTCTTCCTGCTGGGCTCGCTGATTGAGTACGGCCCCACCAAGGAGCTGTTCGCCAATCCCAAGAACCCCAAGACGGAAGAATACATCACCGGACGGTTCGGCTAAGGGAGGAACTGATAGTATGATGACACGTATCAATTACAACAACGACCTGCAGGCGCTGTACGACGCAGTGGAGCAGATGGGCCTGACCATCGAGACTTCCATCGACCAGACCTGGAAGGCCCTGCAGAAGCTGGACGTGAAGACCGCCCAGACCATCATCGACGGCGACGAAGCCATCGACCAGATGGAGCGCAACATTGAAAAAGCCTGCCTGGAGCTGGTGCTCACCCAGACCCCGGTGGCCGGTGACTGGCGGCGCATCGCCTCCATCATGCGCATGATCTCGGATCTGGAGCGCATCGCCGACCATTGCAGCGACATTTCCGAATACATTATCCAGCTGGCGGCCAAGCCCGCCGTGGAGCTGCCTGCTCCCATGGAGAAGATGTTCTGCCTGATGAAGACCATGGTCAAGGAGACCGTGACCGCCTTCGTGGAGCTGAGCGAGGAGAAGGCCCGTGCCGTGATCGGCCATGACGATCTGCAGGACGACTACTTTTTGCAGGTGTGCGAGGAGCTGTGCGACCGGATGCAGAAGCACCCCGAGGAGGTGCGCCAGCGGGTGGATCAGCTGATGATCGCCAAGTACCTGGAGCGCATGAGCGACCATTCCACCAACCTGGCGGAGTGGGTGGTCTACATCGTGAGCGGCCAGCTGGTCGACAACTAAACCTTTTCGTTTTCTTTGCAATACACACAACAGGAAAAAGCCCCGGCGGACTTCGCCGGGGCTTTTTCCGTTCGGACGCAAAAAAGGCGGCCCGGGAAACCGGGCCGCCTTTGGCGGAATCGGAATTACTTGCTGCGCTTCTCGAACTGGTCCACGCCCACGCCGCACAGGGGGCAGGTGTAACCGGCGGGCAGCTCAGCGCCCTCGTACACGTAGCCGCAGACGGTGCACACCCACTCGGTGTTCTCGTCGGTGGCGGCAGCAGGAGCGGCCTGCTTCTCGAAGAACTCGGCGCCCACGCCGCACAGGGGGCAGGTGTAGCCCTCGGGCAGCTCGTCGCCCTCGTAGACGTAGCCGCAAACGGTGCAGACCCACTTGGTGCCGGAGGCGGAAGCGGGCTTGACCTCGTCGGCAGGCACTTCCACGCTCTTCTTCTCAAAGAACTCGGGGCCTACGCCGCACAGGGGGCAGGTGAAGCCGGCGGGCAGCTGGTCGCCCTCGTAGATGTAGCCGCAGACGGTGCAGACCCACTGGGTCTTGGTGACGGGCAGGTCGGCCACTGCCTCGGGGGCCACGTAGGTGGGAGCGGTCTTGGGGCTGGAGCCCTTGATTACCTTGTGGTAGTACTCGTAGGTCATGGCGGGGGCGGTCTGAGCGAACACGCCGGTGTCGATCACCTTGCCCAGGAACACGGTGTGGGTCTCGGTCTCCATCTTGTCGATCACCTTGCACAGGCCCCAGCCCATGGTGTCCTCCAGAACGGGCAGGCCCTGCTCATAGTGCCAGGCCACACCGGCGAACTTGTCCACGTCGCGGCTGGAACGGAAGCCGAAGCCGCCGATCAGGCCCGGGTCGCTGGCCTCGCTGAGCACGTTCAGCGCGAACATGCCGCTCTCGGAAATGGCCTTGTGGGTCAGGTTCTCGTGGTTGATGCTCACCGCGATGGTGGCAGGCTCAGCGGTGATCTGCATGGCGCTGTTGGCGGTGCAGCCCACCGGGGTCTCGCCGTTCATGCTGGTCACGATGTAAACGCCGTAAGACATGCTGAAAAAGAAACGAACGTCCATTTTTATGCTCTCCTTTGCCGCGCGGAAGCTGCCGCGCACCGTTGTGGGTTTATATTTAGGATATATTATCAGTATAGCAAACAAAGGGCAAAAAACAATAGGTTTTGTGTAAAATTAAAAAGAAAGTTTTACCTCCCCTCGCCCGCCCCGGCGGCGGCTGCCCTTGCAATTGGCCGCCGCGGGGCCTAAAATTGAATGGAACGATCAAGAAAACGGTGAAAAACCGGATGTGAGGGAAGTGTTTTGTGTGGCGCAAGCGGCGTGTGAAACGCGCGTGCAGTTTACCCGGCGGGATCTGGCCCGGCTGCTGGCCCCGCTGGTGGTGGAGCAATTTCTGGCGGTAACGGTGGGCATGGCGGACACGATGATGGTGTCCTACGCGGGCGAGGCGGCCATCTCGGGCGTGTCGCTGGTGGATATGCTGAACGTTTTGATCATCAACATTTTTGCAGCGCTGGCCACCGGCGGCGCGGTGGTCATCAGTCAATACCTGGGCGCGCGGGACATGCCCGGCGCAAAAAACAGTGCGGGCCAGCTGTTCCATCTGGCGGCGCTGGCGGGCGTGGGGGTCATGGTGCTGGCCCTGGCCTTTGCCCGGCCGCTGCTGCACCTGCTCTTCGGCCAGATCGAGCCGGAGGTGATGGACGCGGCGCTCCTATATCTGCGCATTTCGGCGGCGTCCTACCCCTTCATTGCCCTGTACAATGCGGGCGCGGCGCTGTTCCGCAGCATGGGCAACAGCAAGATCAGCATGCAGGTGAGCATCCTGATGAACGCGGTGAACGTGGCGGGCAACGCCATCTGTGTGTTCGGCCTGGGAATGGGCGTGGCCGGTGTGGCTCTGCCCTCGCTGGTGGGCCGCGCCATGGCCGCGGGCCTGATTTTGTGGCGGGCCTCCAACCCGGCCAATCTGGTGCACGTGCAGGCCGCTCAGTGTCTGCGGCTGAAAAAGGGGCTGGCGCTGCGGATTCTGAACATCGGCATCCCCTCCGCCTTCGAGAACAGTCTGTTCCAGCTGGGCCGGGTGCTGGTGGTGAGCGTTATCTCGGTGTTCGGCACGGCGCAGATCTCCGCCAACGCGGTGGCCAACAACCTGGACAGCATCGGCTGCATCCCGGGCCAGGCCATCAGCCTGGGGCTTATCACGGTGGTGGGCCAGTGCATCGGCGCCCAGGACCAGAAGGCCGCCATCGGCTACACCAAAAAGCTGGTGGGCCTGACCTATCTGGTGGACGGCGCGCTCAATCTGCTGGTGATCCTGGGCATGCCGCTTTTGCTGGGGCTTTACAACATCTCGGCGGAAACCCATGAGCTGGCCTGGCTGCTGGTGTTCATCCACTGCGCCTGCGGCATCGTGCTGTGGCCGGTGGCCTTCGTGCTGCCCAACGCCCTGCGCGCAGCCAACGACGTGCGCTTCACCATGCTGGTGAGCATTGCCAGCATGATGATCTGGCGGCTGGGCTTCAGCTATGTGCTGGGCATCGGCTTCGGCATGGGGGCCGTGGGCGTGTGGATCGCCATGGTCATCGACTGGGTCTGCCGCAGCGCCTTCTTTGTGGGGCGGCTCGCCAGCGGCAAATGGAAGACAAAATACCGCGCCTGAACGGTATCATAAAAAAGGAGAACACACATGAATGTATTCAATCACAAGCGGCCCCTGCGCCGGGACAATTACGACCTGGCCGGGGCGCTGCTGGAATTTCTGGACCGGATGAAAGCCCAGGGTCAGGGCGAAGCCGCCCCCTGCGAGCCGGACCGGTTTGCTCTGTTGCTCACCGGACCGGCGGCCCTGCGCAAGGTGCCGGGCATCCCCGGGGCCATGGGCGCGGATACCCTGTTCCTTTGCAGCCGGGACGGCGGCGACGCTGCCGCGGTGCGGGAGCACTGCCGCAAGCTCTACAGCGCGGACGACGCGGCGGGCCTTGCGGCCTTTGCGGAAAAGGAATACAACACCCAGAACGACTACACCCAGTTCCGCAGCTTCTGGAAGGGCCGTCCCTGCTTTGACATGAGCGCGCTGGACGCGCGGGGGAAATTCCTTTTCACCGCCTGCAAGGATTTCGCCGAGCTGCTGGCCCCCATCGCCGGGCGCAAGGGCTTTTTGGCCTTCGACTGCGCCGAGCGGCTGGGCATGTGGCGGGCGGCTTTGGCGGCGGGCATCATCACCGAGGAGGAGTTCTGGCAAAAGGTCCGGCCGCTGGCTTCTGCTGCTTCCGACCGGTACGACAGCTTCCTGGAATACGCGGCGGGCTACCTGTGCGGCGCCTGCTACGACATGTTCCGGGGCCAGATGGCCGAGGAGGGCAAGGTGGACAAGGAGGAGATGCGCCGGTATGTGGAGCTGAACTGCCGGGTGCTGGAGCAGCTGCTCACCGGTCCCTGGCGCGCCGCGGCCTGGTACAAGCGCCCGCCCAAGCAGTATAAGCTTTCCCCCGGCCAGCTCAAGCCGGTGCTCATCGGCTATGAGGGCGGCGACAAGGTGGCCTGCATCGCCAGCGACCGCATCACTGTGGACGGGATGCCGGTGGGCTATCTCTACCGGGAAGCGCCGCTGGACCCCAATGCGCCGGACAGCGGCTGGCGCATCTTCGCGGGGGACGAGAGCCCCGATTACATGGCGGACGCCGCCCATTTTGAGTTTTATCACCTGAACACCATCTGCAACTACGACGATTCCATTCTGGAGCTGCTGAACGCACCCGCGCCCGCCGCCTTCCGGCGCGCCGGGGACGGCTGGCAGCAGGAAGAGCGCTGAGCCTTCTGCCCGGGGCCGGTTCCCAAAACCGGCTCCGGGCATTTTTGTGGGCATAGAGGGCAAAATACCGTGCAAATTATACAAAGAAGTGGGCGCAAACAGGCGTTTTGCTTGACAGAACGCCCCGGAAAGGATAGGATAAAAGTAGAACGCGGGGCGTATAAAAATAACGCCTCCAGACCGGAAAGGATTGGCTCTATGCTGAAAAACCTGTATCTGATGAGCGGCACCGACGCCTTCACCAAGGGCGGGCTGGACAACGTGGCACTGACCGAGAACGCCGTCTGCCTGGAGCAGACCGGCGGGCGGTATGTGCTGTACGGCTGCTTCACCTCGCCGGAGATCCGCTTCCCGGCCTTCCGCCAGCTGACCGTGAGCTGGAACGCCGAGACGCCCAAGGGCACGGTGGTGGAGGCCCAGGCCCGGGTACTGGTGGACGGCGAGTGGACCGGCTGGCTGACCCTGGGCAAGTGGAGCCCCTACATCCGGCGCGAGAGCCTGCATCAGGAGGCGGCAAAGCCCGCCTATGTGAGCGGCGATACCATCCATGTCCCGGCGGGGCGGGCCAGCCTTGCCCAGCTGCGGATCTACCTTTATACCAACGACGAGCAGCTCACCCCGCTGGTGCGGCTGCTGGCCGCCAGCGTGCGGCCGGTGGACTGGCACTGGGAAACCGCCGAGCCCTACAGCCGCCTTTTGCGCCTGCCGGCCTACAGCCAGCAGCTGCGGGACCCGGTGTTTGCGGGGAGCATGAGCGCCGCGGTGACCCTGGCTTCCATGATCAACCGCTGGGGCCAGGACGCCCTGCCCGAGGAGCTGGCCTGGGGCATGCGGGATTACGCCCTGGGCGACTGCTTCAACTACGCTTTCATGACCGCCCTGGCCGGAGGCTACGGCTACCAGGCCTACCGGGCCTATCTGGACCCGGCGTCGGTGTGGCAGCAGGTGAAGGCGGGGCATTCCATCGGGCTGCGCATGCACTACGCGGCCGACAGCGAGGATGCTGCCCGTCTGGGTCTGCCGCTGCTGCCGGGGGCCTTTGCCACCGGAGCGGACCAGTGCATGGCCCTGCGGGGCTTCGAGCTGGAAAACGGCCAGGTGTATGTGCTGGTGAACGACAGCCTGGCCCCCACCGACCGCCAGGCGGAAGCCCGCTATCCGGCTAAGGAGTTCTGGGCCGCCTACAGCGGCGAGGCGGTGATCATCACCGGCAAGCACCCCGGCGAGGACGAGGGCCATCCCATCCGCCGCCGGGCCGGGCTGCGGGCGCTGGAGCAGCTGGGCTGCTATCTGTTCCAGAGCGCCGAAGGGGAGGATATGCCCCTGCCCGAGGATTTTGAGGGTACGCTGGCCTGCACCGTGCCGGACGGCGTGGCCCACGCCACCACCGCCCACAAGGCCTTCCACTACCTGACCCGCACTGAGGAGGGCGCGGTGCGTCTGCCGCCGGAGCTTCTCAGTGAGGCGGGACGTCTGACTGTGTACGCCATTGATTCCAGCGGCGGCGGTCTGGTGGGCGAGGTGCACACCGGAAGCTGACCGGCCATTCTGCAAGAAAGCGGCACACTGTTTCATGCCGCGCGAAAATAAAGCCACAAGGCGGAAACACCGCCATAAAGGGGGTCAATTGTATGAAGCGCAACATCATCACCATCAGCCGTGAGCACTGCACCGGCGGTCTGGACATCGCCCGTAAGGTGGCCCAGGACCTGAACATCCCGTTCTACGACAAGGAGCTCATCACCATGGCCGCCAAGGAGAGCGGCCTTTCCGAGGAGTCCATCGCGGCGGTGGAAAAGCGCCACTCCGCCAGCCTGCTGTACAGCCTGTACACCATGGGCGGCGATCTGCCGCTGAACGATCAGGTCTACATCATCCAGTCCCACATCGTTTCCCAGCTGGCGGAAAAGGGCCCCTGCGTGATCGTGGGCCGCTGCGCCGACTACGTGCTGCGGGACCGGCCGGACGTGCTCAAGGTCTTCCTGCACGCCACCATGGACTTCCGCAAAAAGTTTGCCCTGGCGGCGGGGGATTTTGCCCCCGGCACCGAGGACCGGATCATGGAGCTGAGCATCCAGAAGGAGGATAAGCGCCGCGCCTCCTACTACAATTACTACACCCAGAACCGCTGGGGCGAGGCACAGTATTACGACATGTGCCTGAACGCGGCCCTGGGCATTGACGCCTGCGCCAAGCTCATTGAGGAAGCTGCCCAGCTGGAGGGCTGATTTTTCCCTGTGCCCGGCGGAAAAAGTATGTTATAATAGCCGAAAAGGGCGGCCCGGCGTACGGCTGTGCGCCGGGCCGCTCTTCTTTTCTGTGCGGGCGCTTTTGGCTGCCCGGACCACAAAAAACAAGGAATGGAGAGATTTTACTATGGTACGCATCACCATGGAAAACGGCAAGACCATCGACCTGGAGCTGGACGCCCAGGCCGCACCCATCACCGTGGAGAACTTCCTCAAGCTGGTGAACGAGGGCTTCTACAACGGCCTGACCTTCCACCGCATCATCCCCGGCTTCATGATCCAGGGCGGCTGCCCGGACGGCACCGGCATGGGCGGCCCCGGCTGGCACATCAAGGGTGAGTTCGCCCGCAACGGCTGGAAGAACCCCATCAAGCACGAGCGCGGCGTGATCAGCATGGCCCGCGCCATGGACCCCAACTCCGCCGGCAGCCAGTTCTTCATCATGCATGAGGACGCTCCCCATCTGGACGGCGGCTACGCTGCCTTCGGCCGCGTGGTCAGCGGCATGGACGTGGTGGACGAGATCGCCAACACTCCCACCGGCTTCCAGGACCGCCCCGTGACCCCCGTTGTGATGAAGACCGTGGAGGTCATCGAGGGATGATCGAAAAGCTGAAAGGGCTGATCGAGAAATATTACGAGCAGCTGGCCTACCTGTTCTTCGGCGGTCTGGCCACGCTGCTGAACATCGTGCTGGCGCTGGTGTTCCGCTGGATGGGCATGCCCACCACCTGGAACACCCTGCTGGACAATGTGATCTGCATTCTGTTTGCCTACTGCACCAACCGCATCTGGGTGTTCCGCAGCCACAGCAGGGGAATGGACGCCCTGCGGGAGTTTGCCTCCTTCATCGGCTGCCGTCTGGGCACCCTGGTCATGGACGTGGCCATCATGTGGGTGGGCGTGGACCTGATCGGCGCGGCCCTGGTGCCGGAAGGCTGGCAGGGGCTCTGGTTCCTGGCGGTGAAGCTGGTGGACCAGGTGCTGGTCATCCTGTTCAACTATATTTTCTCCAAGCTCATCATCTTCAAAAAGGGACAAAACAGCTGACACACAAGAACAGCTCCGGGAACACCCGGGGCTGTTCTTTTTTGTTCACATAATATTATATTGACATTTAATATTATACGAAATATAATATTATCAGAAACAGAAAGGGAGGCGACGGCGTGGCGTTCAACAACGGAGCGGCGCTGATGGATGCGCTGGTGCTGAGCACGGCGGCGAAGGAACCCACCTACGGGTACCGGATCACCCAGGATGTGCGCAGGATCATGACGGTGAGCGAGAGCACTTTGTACCCGGTGCTCCGCCGCCTGCAGAAGGAAGGGTACCTGGAAACCTACGACCAGGCGTTTGCCGGGCGCAACCGCCGGTACTACCGGCTCACCGAGGCGGGAGCCCGGGCGCTGGCACAGTACCGGGCGGAGTGGACCGAGTATAAAAAGCAGATCGATTCCATGCTGCTGGAGGGGGAAGAGAACCAATGACGAAACAGGAATTTTTGCAGCGGCTGAGCCGTCTTCTGGCGGATGTGACCGTAGAGGAACGGGAAGAAGCCCTGCGCTACTACGAGGAATATTTTGACGAGGCAGGCCCCGAGCAGGAGCAGGCGGTGCTGGCCGAGCTGGGCAGCCCGGAAAAGGTGGCCGCTATCATCAAGGCCAACGTGCCGGGCAGCCGCATCCCGCCCCGCTACCAGGCGCCGGGCGCCGGACAGACGGCGGGTGCAGCAGCGGGCGCGGCCCAATACGCGAATCCGCCCCAGTATCCGGGCGCGGCCCAGAAAAACGACAACCGGACCCTGTTCTGGGTGGCGGTCGTGGCGGCGGCGCTGATCCTTTCGCCTTTGTGGCTGAGCCTGCTGGGCACCGTGCTGGGCGCGCTGGCGGCGGTGGTCATCACCGGGGCCGCGCTGGTCTTCAGCGGTGCGCTGGTGGTGATCGCGGGCGCCGTGGTGGTGGTCAAGGGCTTTCTGACCCTCTGGACCGGCGTGGGCACCGCCCTGCTGGTGGCGGGCCTGGGCGTGCTGGACATCGCCCTGGGCTTTGCGATGCTGGGCGTCGGGTTTGCGCTGTTTATGCTGCTGGTCTGGCTCTGGCGCATGACCGTGCGGGGCTGGAACTGGGCGAAAGCAAAGCTGGCACAGAATAAGGCAGGGGGGAATGAGCAATGAAACGTCTGGTAAAATACTGCTTCCTGGCGGCGCTGGGGCTGCTGATCCCCGGCATCCTTCTCTGCGCGCTGGGCGCTATTACGGGCGGCGTGTGGAGCGACGCCTTCCGCCGCAACAACCTGATTTCCGGCACAAAGCCCATGTGGGGCTGGCACTGGGAGTGGGACAGAGACGATGAGAAGTGCTGGTCCGGCATTGCTGCCGATTCGGTGGCGGTGAATGACCCGTCGTTTTCTCTGGCGGGTTCGGGAGACCGGCAGATCCCCCACAGCACCGGCGACGTGCAGCGGCTGGACTTCACCGTGGAGGCGGGCCGTCTGGAGCTGACCCTGGGCGATGATTTTGCGCTGAACACCGGCGGCTGCGACGGCATCCTGGTGGACAGCACCAAAGAGGGCGGCGTCTGGACGCTGACCGTGCACTCGGACCACAACCACAGCCGCAGCCACGGCGACGGCGACGTGGTGGAGGTGGTGCTGCCCCGGGACGCCTGGTACGATGCGGTGGAGCTGGAGTGCAGCGCCGGGAGTATCACCGGCGAGGAGCTGGACTGCGGGAATCTGGAAGTGGATGTGCAGGCGGGCAGCGTGCAGCTGCGCCGGGTACAGGCCGATTCCATGGACCTGAGCGCCAACGCCGGCAGCGTGGACGTGAGCGGCACCGTGAATGGCGAGGCGAAGGTGGAGGTGAACGCGGGCAGCGTGACCCTGCGCACCCCCCAGCCGGAGCAGTACGGCTACGCGCTGGAATGCAACATGGGCCAGGTGGAGCTGTTTGGCCAGGTTTCCTCCTCGCTGTACAAGCGGGTGGTGGAAAACGAGGACCAGCGTCCCTTCTTCGACCTGGAGGTGAACACCGGCAAGGCCGTGGTACGGGCGAAAGACACCCTGTAATCAAACAAGCAAAAGGCCCGGGGCCATGCCCCGGGCCTTTTAATCATACAAACCGGCTATACAAAACGTCCCAAAGCCGGTATAATGGGAAAAAACAACAGCGCCGGAGCCCTCGCGGGCGGCGCGGAAGGAGCGGAGCATGGAGCAGCACAGCATGCGGGTGGAGACCTTTGGCGGGCTGGCCGTCTGGCTGGACGAGAAGCTTCTGGTGCGCCGGGGCGAACGCATCAACAAAAATCTGGAGCTGCTGGCCCTGCTGGCGCTGAATGGGCGCGCGCCCCTTTCCAACGAGGCGCTGGCCGGTCTTTTGTGGACCGAAGAGGAGAGCCACAACCCGGCGGGCGCGCTGAAAAACGCCGCCTACTCGCTGCGCCGTCTGCTGGAGCAGCGGGGCGTGGAGCGGGAGCTGGTCACCGTGGAGGACAAGCAGTATCGCCTTGCGCCGGACCTTGCGCTGGAGGTGGACCTGTGGCAGGCGGGGCGGCTGGCCGAGCAGGCGGTGAACCAGCCGGACAAGGCCCTGGCCCTGGCGGCCTGGGAGGAGCTGGACGGCATCTGCTGCGGCGATTTTCTGCCCCAGCTGGCGGACCGGCCCTGGGTGGCTGGGCAGGCGGCCCTGGTGCGGGACGGCTGGCTGGCCGCTGCCCGGCGGGCGGCGGCGCTGCTGCTGGAAGACCGGGACCGGGCGGGCGCGCGCCGGGCGCTGGCCGTGTGCGGCGAGGCGCTGCTGCTCTTCCCGGACGACATGGAGCTGCAGATCGTGCGGTTTGCGGCCATGCAGGAGCTGAACATGAAGGCGGCGGTGCGCAGCCAGTATCCGCTTTTGACCGAGATGCTCATGAAGCGGCAGGGCCAGGCCCCGCCGGCCCGGCTGCGGGCCATCCATCAATGGGCCACCGAGGGCGAGAGCCGGGGCCGGGAGGAGATGCTGCGCATCCGCCAGAAGCTGGAGGGCCACGAGAAGAACGCCCCTCCGGGCCCCTATTTCTGCGAGTACGACCAGCTGCCCATGCTGTATGCCATGGCCCGGCGGCAGGCGGCCCGCACCGGGCAGACCGCGGTGCTGCTGCTGGCGGGCGCGGGCGGTCAGCCGGGCGCGGCCGGCGCCGGGGCGGACCAGGAGCTGCGCTTTCTGCTCAGCCAGGCCCTGCGCCGGGGCGATGTGTGCTGCCGCTACGGCCACGACCAGTATCTGGCTCTGCTGATGCTGGCCGACCCCGCCCACACCGGCGCGGTGGAGAGCCGTCTGCGGGCGGGCTGGAAGCCGGTGAACGGCCGGCTGGAGCTGACCTTCGACTTCGGCGGTCCACTGCCCCAGATCCACGGCGAATAATCTTTGCCCCCGCCGGGAACGGCGGGGGCTTTTTTGCGTTCCGACTGGAAAAATTTTGGGCGGATTTCTTAAAAATTTCATGAATTGTACCCGGATTGTTGGTTGTGTGGCCGAAAAACTTTGTTTATAATAAAGGTAATCACAGGGGAGCCATTCCCCCAAAGGAGCGACGCAATGGAACGGCATTTTGTGGAATTCGACAACGTGTGTAAATATTACCAGATGGGTGAAAACCGCATCGCGGCGGCAGATCACGTCTCGTTTTTCATCAACAAGGGAGAATTCTGCGTGATCGTGGGGCCTTCCGGCGCGGGCAAGACCACCGTTCTGAACATGCTGGGCGGTATGGACGGCTGCGACGAGGGCCGCATTTATCTGGACGGCCAGGAGGTGAGCGCCTATAACCAGAAGCAGCTCACCCGCTACCGCCGCTACGATGTGGGCTTCGTGTTCCAGTTCTACAATCTGGTGCAGAACCTGACCGCGCTGGAGAACGTGGAGCTGGCCAACGAGATCAGCAAGGAGCCGCTTCCCGCCGAGCAGACCCTGCGCCAGGTGGGGCTGGAGCACCGGATGGACAACTTCCCGGCCCAGCTTTCCGGCGGCGAGCAGCAGCGGGTGTCCATCGCCCGGGCGCTGGCCAAAAACCCCAAGATCCTTTTGTGTGACGAGCCCACCGGCGCGCTGGACTACAAGACCGGCAAGCAGGTGCTGGCCCTGCTGCAGAACACCTGCCGCCAGACCGGCCGCACCGTCATCGTGATCACCCACAACTCCGCCCTCACCGCCATGGCGGACCGGGTGATCCACATCCGCAACGGCCAGGTGGCCGGTGTGGAGGTGAACGAGAACCCCACCCCCGTGGAAAGGATCGAGTGGTAAATCATGAAACGTACATACCGCAAAACGGTGGTGCGCACCATCCGCCAGAGCCTGAGCCGGTTTCTGGCCATTTTTGCGATTGTGGCCCTGGGCGTGGGCTTTCTGGCGGGTCTGCTGGCCACCACGCCGGATATGCGCTATTCCGCCGACCGCTTTTTCGACGAGACCGACCTGTTCGACCTGCGCATCGTGGGCCCTCTGGGCCTGACCAACGAGGATGTGGAGGCGGTGCGCGCCATCGACGGGGTGGAGCAGGTGATGCCCGCCTACTCGGCGGACGCTATCGTGAACACCCCCTCCGGCGACGGACTGGTCGCCCGCATCCAGAGCGTGCCGCTGGACCAGATCGAGGAAAAGGAGCCCCAGGGCTACCTGAACCGGATGGAGGTGGTGGAAGGCCGCCTGCCGGTGAAGGAGGACGAGTGCGTGGTGGAGGAAGGCTCCGACTATCACGCCATGGGCTTTTCGGTGGGCGACACCCTGACCATCTCGCCGGATAATGAGGACTGGGAGGACACCTTCACCCGCAAGGAGCTGAAGGTGGTGGGTGTGGTGAGCACCAGCGCCTATTTTTCCATCGAGCGGGAAAGCGCCAGCGTGGGCGACGGCACCGTGGACGTGGTGCTCTACACCGGCGAACAGAACTTTGCGCTGGACGTGTGGACCGACATCTATGTGCAGGTGGAGGGCGCCAAGGCCTATGACAGCCTCACCGACGCCTACACCGATTATGTGGACCTGACCGCCCAGAAGATCGAGGACATCAGCGGCGAGCGCAGCCGCATCCGCTATGAGCAGGTGAAGACCGAGGCCGAGGAGGCCCTGGCCGACGCCACCGCAGAATATGAGGACGCCAAGGCCGAAGCGGAGCAAAAGCTGGCGGACGCCGAGGAAGAGCTGGAGGACGGCCGCAGCGAGATCGAAGAGAACGAGAAAAAGCTGGCAAGCGCCCAGAAGAAGATCGAGGACGGCCAGGCTGAGCTGGATGCCAATAAGGAAAGCCTGCCCGGCACCTTGACCGCCCAGCAGCAGCAGCTGGCGGACGCCCAGGCCAAGCTGATCGACGCCAAGGCGGAATATGAGGCGGGCGTGGCCCAGGTGGAGCAGAAGAGCCAGGAGCTGGCGGATGCCAAACAGCAGCTGGAGCAGGCGAAGCAGCTGGTGGAGCTGCTGGAGCCCACCCTGACCAAGGCCCAGGAAGCCCTGCCCGAATTGCAGGCCCGGGTGGATGAGCTGCAGCCCACGGTGGACAGCGCCAAGCAGCTGGCCGACCAGCTGGAGGCCGCCCGCGCTGAGGCCGAAACCAAACGGGACGAGGCTTCCGCCAATCTGGACGCGGCCAACACCGAATTGACCAATGCCCAGGCGGCCATCGACGCGGCCCGGGGCGAATTGACCGAAGAGGAATGGGCCGCCCAGAAGCCCGAGGAGGCCGCCCCGCTGCTGGCGGCCCGCACCGAGGCCGAGGCCCGGGTGCAGACCGCCCAGACCGAGCTGGACACCGCCCAGCAAGCACTGGACCTGGCGGCCAGCCAGGCCGAGACCGCCCGCAGCCAGGCGGACGCGGCCCAGGCCCTGCTGGACGAAGCCAACAGCGCGCTGGCCGAGGGCCAGCAGACCCTGAACGATACCCAGGCCCAGCTGGACGAAGCCAAGGCCCAGATCGCGGAAAACGAGCCCAAGATCACCGAGGGCGAAAAGCAGCTGGAGGACGCCAAGGCTCAGCTGGAAGAGGCCAAAAAGCAGATCACCGAGGGCGAAAAGCAGATCGCCAAGGGCGAGAGCGCCCTGAGCATGGCCCCGGGCCTTGCCCAGCTGGAGCTGGAGCTGGCCCAGGAAAAGCTGGATTCCGCCAGGACCGAGCTGGAGGACGGCACCGCCCAGCTGGAGGACGCCAAGCAGCAGCTGAGCGAGGGCGAGGCGGAATACGCCGAGCAGAAAAAGAGCGCCGAGGAGCAGCTGGCGGACGCCAAGCAGCAGCTGGACGACGCCCAAAAGGAGATCGACGAGCTGGAGGAGCCGGAATGGTACCTGCTCACCCGGGACGAGAACGTGAGCTTCGCCTCGCTGAAATCCAACGTGCAGAAGGTGGAGGCCATTGCCCGGGTGTTCCCGGTGTTCTTCTTCCTGGTAGCGGCGCTGGTGGCCCTGACCACCATGACCCGCATGGTGGAGGAGGAGCGGCTGCAGATCGGCACCATGAAGGCGCTGGGCTACAGCAAAAAATCCATCATGGCAAAGTATGTGATCTACGCCATGACCGCCACCGTCGCGGGCTGCGTGTTCGGTTTGCTGGTGGGCTTCAATCTGTTCCCCACCGTCATCTGGAATGCCTACTCCATGATGTATACTCTGCCGAAGATATACTGTTTGTTTAATTTTCCCTATGCGGCCATCGCCTCGGGCGCGGCCATCCTGTGTACCCTGGCGGCCACATTGAACGCCTGCTGGGCCACCCTGATGGAGACCCCCGCCACCCTGATGCTGCCCAAGGCCCCCAAGGCGGGCAAGCGCATTCTGCTGGAGCGGGTGCGGCCGGTGTGGAAACGGATGAAGTTCACCCACAAGGTCACCGCCCGCAACCTGTTCCGCTACAAAAAGCGGTTCTTCATGACGGTGGTGGGCATCGCGGGCTGCACCGCCCTGCTGGTGACCGGCTTCGGCCTGCACGATTCCATCAGCGACATCGTGAACAAGCAGTTCGGCAAGGTGTTCACCTACGACTTCACCGTGAGCGTGCGGGACCCGGAGGAATTTGAGGGCAGCGAGCTGGAAGAGGTGCTGGGGGATTCCTCCCTGGTGACCGACTGGACCCTGGTGCACCAGGAGCAGAGCGAGAACGAGTTCGGCGACATCACCTTCGAGACCTATCTGTTCGTGCCCCAGGAGAGCAGCCGCATCGGCAGCTTTGTGGACCTGCATGAGCGGGTGAGCGGCGATGCGGTGCCCTTCTCCGAGACCGGGGTGGTCATCACCGAGAAGATGAGCGAGCGGGCGAATCTTTCGGTGGGCGACACCGTGACCCTGGAAAACAAGGACGGCCGCACCGGCACCTTCCGGGTGGACGGCATCGTGGAAAACTACGTGGAGAACTACGTGTACATGAGCGCCGAGACCTATGAATCCGGCTTCGGCGAAGCGCCGGAGTTCGATCTGGTGCTGGGCCACGCGGCGGACGATTCCGCTGATGGACGGGCCGCTTTGAACAGCGTCCTGCTCAAGACCGAGGGCGTGGCGGGCGTGAACCAGATCAGCGATCTGAAGAACACCTTCAGCGGCATGATGCAGAAGATCGACATCATCGTGGTGGTGCTGATCGTTTGCGCCGGTGTGCTGGCCTTCGTGGTACTGTACAACCTGACCAACATCAACATCACCGAGCGCACCAAGGAGATCGCCACCATCAAGGTGCTGGGCTTCTACGACAGCGAGGTCTCCGCCTACGTCTACCGGGAGTCGGTGGCGCTTTCGATCATCGGCACCCTGGCGGGCCTTGTGCTGGGCATTTTCCTGCACATGTTCGTGATCCACTCGGTGGAGGTGGACGCGGTGATGTTCGGCCGAACCATCAAACCGCTGAGCTACGTGTTCAGCGCTCTGCTCACGTTGCTGTTCAGCGCGCTGGTGAACCTGGTGATGCACCGCAAGCTGCGCCACATCAGCATGGTGGAGAGCATGAAAGCCCCGGAATGACTGGAAAATCCCCCTTTTAGCCGGGGTGACATAAGAAAACGACGGTTCTGCCGTAGGATTTTGGCGCACAAAATGTTCAAAGGGGCGGGCAAGCCACCAAGGCTTGCTCCGCCCCTTTTCGCACTTTCTGCATCCAAAATCCTGGGGCAGAACTGCTTTGCACCGGAAAAGGTCCGATTTTGATGGGAGTGCAAGGAAAAGGCCCGCAGGCACCCTTGGTGGTTGTCAAGGGGCTTTGACGCTGCAATCCCGCGAAAGCGGGCTTTTTCCGGCGCCGTTTTCTTATGTCACACCGGCTTTTAAACGAATTTTGAAAGGGTTACAAAGATTTGATTTGACGGGACACAGCGGTACATACTATAATAGTAAGTAAGGGGCGCGGGGCCTTAGCCCTGCGCCCCCTTTTTGCAGAAATCTGCAAACCGGAAAGGAAGTGAACCCTGTGTTCCCGTCAACAATGATGCAGGCAGATCCCGCAGCGCCGGAGACCCTTCTCATCGTGGACGACGACGAGCTGAACCGGGCGATTCTGGAGAATATATTCGCCGGGCAATACCGCATCGAGCAGGCGGAAAACGGCCGCCAGGGTCTGGAGATTATTCTGGCAGACCCGAGCCGGCTGTGCGCCGTGCTGCTGGATGTGATGATGCCCGAGATGAACGGGCTGGAGGTACTGCGGGAGCTGGATGCCCGCGGCCTCACCGAGCAGGTGCCGGTGTTTCTGATCACCGCAGAGACCGGCGACGAGATGATGAAGGAAGCCTACGGCCTGGGCGTGATGGACGTGATCGGCAAGCCGGTGGTGCCTTATCTGGTGCAGCGCCGGGTGGGCAGCGTGGTGAAATTGTTCCGCGCCCGGCGGCGGCTGGGCAGCGTGGTGGAACGCCAGAAGGACGCTCTGCTGGCCCAGGCAGGCCGGATCATCGAGCTGGGCCACGGCATGATCGCCTCGCTGGCGGCGGCCATCGAGTTCCGCAGCGGCGAGTCCGGCGACCATGTGCGCCGGCTGCAGCGTATCACCCGGGAGCTGCTCACCCGCACCGAGATGGGTGCGGGCATGAGCGAGCAGACCGTGGAGGACATCGCCCTGGCGGCGGTGATGCACGACGTGGGCAAGATCGCCATCCCGGACGCCATCCTGAACAAGCCCGGCCGCCTCACAGCCGAGGAGTTCGAGGTGATGAAGACCCACACCATCCAGGGCGCAAAGCTTTTGGAAAACATTCCCCAGATGCGGGACCACAGCGCCTACGAATACGCCATCGACATCGCGCTCCACCACCACGAGCGGTGGGACGGCCGGGGCTATCCCCACGGCCTGAAAGGGGACGAGATCTCGGTGGGCGCGCAGATCGTCTCGCTGGCGGATGTGTACGACGCCCTGGTCAGCCCTCGAGTCTATAAGGCGGCCTTTTCCCACGAAAAGGCGCTGGAGATGATTCTGAACGGGCAGTGCGGCGTGTTCTCGCCCCGGCTGCTGGAATGCTTCCGGCAGGTGCATCCCCAGATCCGCGCGCTGTATGAAACGAAGGAGGAAGGCTGAGATGAACCCACAGACCCAGGCGATTCTGGAGCAGGGCGGCGTGGACGTGACCGGCGCCCTGAGCCGTTTTATGGGCAGCGAAGCGCTGCTGGAACGCTTTTTGAAGCGCTTTTTGCAGGATGAGACCCTGAGCGCTCTGCAAGCGGCACTGGACGCGGGCGATGCGGAAGCCGCCGCAGCCGCCGCCCATTCCCTGAAGGGCACCAGCGGCAATCTGTCGCTGAATGTGCTGTTTGAGCGCTCCACCGCCCAGCTGGGCCAGCTGCGGGCCGGAGACCTGGAAGGGGCCCGGCAGGCCATGGCCGGTGTGACCGAGGCTTACACCGCCGCCGTCGAGGCCATCCGCGCCGCCTATGGCGAGGGCTGAGCCGCCGCAAAAACCGAACAACAAAAAAGCGCCTGTCCGGCGTTCCCAAAAGGGGAACATGCCGGGCAGGCGCTTTTGTTTTTTGTTCTGGCTTTTGGGCCGGGCGGCTCACAGGATGGTCTGGCCGTTCACCACCAGCCGGAAGGCAAGGCCCAGCTTGTCCGCCGCCTTGCGGCAGAGCAGCATCCGATCCATGAAAATCTCGAAGTAGTCGATCACCGGCGAGATGGCGGTGTCGATGGTCAGCTCCAGCAGCACCGCGCCGTCGTCGGTGAGGGTGGTGGACGCCTTCTCCACCGCGTAGTTCACCCGGTCGTGGATGTCGAACTGGGCCGGGTCCTTGGTGCGCACCCGGCTGCGGCGCACATCGGTCTTGTCGGCCAGGATCAGCGCCGCCGCCACCGGGTTCACCGGGTAGGCAGTGGCCTCGTCGTGGTTGCCGATGGCCGAGCACACGGTGGCGATCTCGTCCGCCTCCATGCCCAGATTGTCCAGAATGCGGAAGGCCATCACCGCGCCGGACTGGGCGTGGTCGATCCGGTTGATCACGTTGCCGATGTCGTGCATGTAGCCCGCGATCCAGGCCAGCTGGCAGGTGCGCTGAGAGTAACCCAGATGGGTCAGGATCTTCTCGGCAAAATGGGCCACACGGGCCACGTGGGCGGTGCTGTGTTCGGTGTATCCCATGGCGGCGAGGGTGTCGTCCGCCCGGCGGATGTAGGTTTGAATCTGTTTGTTTTCCTTGATGTGGTGGGGGGTGATGATCATGGTGCGCCTCCTTGGCGGCAAAAAAATTACGAGTATACGTTATTATAGCATGGCCATGTGAAGGGGATATCATCGCCGGGTAAAGCTTTTGTTAAAAAAGGGTGGGGCGATTTTTGTGCATAACGACGAAGGAATGCGCAAAGCTTGCCGGAATATGTGGAAAACGCTATAATAATAGCTGACTACGGACCAACGGAAAGAGAGTGGAAGAGCATGGAACTGATACAGCAGCAGGAGCAGCGGCAGGTACTCAGCCAGGGGCTGCGCCATTCGCTGGAGATTTTACAGATGCCGGTGCTGGAATTGCAGGAGTTTTTGCAGGAGAAGGCGCTGGAGAATCCGTTGCTGGAACTGGAGCTGCCCGAAGAGATGCACCTGCCGGACCCGGCGGAGCCTGCCGCCGAGGAGAACGGCGGCGAGGCGGACCGGTGGGAGGCCACCGGCAGTGAGAGCGCCGCGGTGTGGGACCTGCCCGCCGGAGAGGGCCTGGGCGAATGGGGCCGTGGCGGCGACGGGGAATGGGACCGGATGGCCACGCTGGCCGACCCGGCCGACCGGGGCGAGAGCCTGACCCAGGCCTGCACGAGCAGCTGCTGCACCTGCCCCGCCTGTCCGACGAGCTGCGCCGCCTGGCGGATTATCTGGCGGAATGTCTGAACGAGAACGGTTTTCTGGAATTCTCGCTGGAGGACCTGGCCGCCGACCGGGGCGTGAGCGTATTTGAGATGGAGCAGGCACTGTATGTATTGCAGAGCCTGCAGCCCGCGGGCGTGGCCGCCCGCACCCTGCCCGAGTGTCTGGTGTTACAGCTGGCCCAGACCAAGGATTTCAACGAGCACACGGTGCGGCTGGTGCGCCAGGGGCTGGAGCTGCTGGCCAAAAACAACATGACCGCCATTGCCCGGCTGCTGGAATGCACCCCGGCCCAGGCCCAGGCGGCGGCCAAGGCGGTGCGGGCGCTGAACCCCCGCCCGGCACAGGGGTACGGCGCGGGGCCGCTGGCCTATCAGATCCCGGAGGCGGCGTTCCGCCGGGAGAACGGCCAGGTGACCATCGAGCTGGAACGGCGGCTGGCCCCCCGGCTGCAATTGAACGAGCAGAACTGCACGCTGCTGCAGGAAAGCGGCACCCCCGAGGCCAGGATCTATTTAAAGGAGCGCCGCACCGAGGCCCAGCAGCTGCTGCGGGCGGTGGCGGAGCGGGAGAGCACCCTGGTGCGGCTGCTGCGTCAGCTGGCCCAGGACCAGCAGGACTTCTTTTTGCGGGGCGGGCCGCTCAAACCCATGACCCTGACCCAGATGGGCCAGAGCCTGGGGCTGAGCCTTTCCACCGTGAGCCGTGCGGTGCAGGGCAAGACCCTGCAGTTTGAGGGCAAAAGCCTGCCGCTGAAACGCTTCTTCTCCGCCGGTGTGCCGGTGGAGGGCGGCCAGGTGAGCAGCGAGAGCATCAAGCGCCAGCTGCTGCGCTTTGTGCAGGCCGAGGACCCGGCGAAGCCTTTGTCCGACGAGGCCCTGCGGGCGGCGCTGGAGGCGGTGAACCTGCCGGTGGCCCGGCGCACCGTGGCCAAATACCGGGAGGAGCTGGGCATTCCCAGCTCGTCGGCCCGGCGGCGGGTGGAGTAAGACGCATAATTCTCCCTTTTCTGAGGCATACTGATGCCAGAAGCCCGGAGCATCGGGCCTTTTTGAGAAAAGGAGAGGACGCGTCATGAACCTGACCAAAAAGGAGCAGAGCCTTTTGAAGGACCTGCAAAACGAGGAAAAGATCTGCGCCGAGAAGTACCACAAGGCCGCCGAGGCCGCCTGTGACCCGGCGCTCAAGCAGATGTTCGCCCGGCTGGAAAAGGCCGAGCAGAACCACTACGACACTGTGACCGGCATGCTGGCGGGCGAGACCCCCACGTTGAAGCCGGGCCAGAGCCAGAACGCCAAAAAGGCCCAGCCCGAGTCCCAGCGGGCGCAGGTGAGCCGGGCCGAGAAGAAGAGCGACGCCTATCTGCTGGCGGACGTGCTGGCCACCGAGAAGTTCGTTTCCGGGGTGTACAACACCGCGGTGTTTGAATTTTCCGACCCGGCGGCCCGCAGCGCGCTGACCGCCATCCAGCAGCAGGAGCAGCAGCACGGCAAGGAGATCGCCGACTACATGACCGCCAACGGTCTGTACTGCTGAACAAAATCAACAAACAAGGCGGCGGCCGTTCCCGAGTTTCAGGAACGGCCGCCGCCTTTTGTTTGGGGAAAAGAAGAAGGAAATTTCGCGGGTTTTCCACCGGGCAGCGCCCGCAGTGTGGAAAACCGGAAAAGGAAAAAAGCAAAACGTCAAAATGGAACAGGGGATCAATCAGTCCGGCCCGTTCAGGTACTCCTCCAGGTATTTGCTGGCGGTGGCGCCGTCGGCCACCGCGGTGACCACCTGGCGCAGGGGCTTGGTGCGCACGTCGCCGATGGCGAACACGCCCGGCTGGCTGGTGCGGCAGCTCTCGTCCGCCACGATGTAGCCCTGGCGGTCCAGCTCCAGCTGGTCCTTCACCAGCCAGGTGTTGGGCTGGCGGCCGATGGCCACGAACAGGCCGTCCACCGGCAGCTGGCTCTCCGCGCCGGTCTGGGTGTCGGTGAGGGTCAGACCGGTGAGGGTGCCGTCCACTTCAAAGCCGTTGACCTGCTTGTTCCACAGAAATTCGATGTTCTCGGCCTTTTCCAGCGGCTTCAAATAGCTGCGGGTGGCGCTGAGGGTATCCCGCCGGTGAATCAGGTACACCTTTTTGCAGAGCTTGGAAAGGGTGAGCGCGTCCTCAGCGGCGGAGTTGCCGCCGCCGGCCACGGCCACGGTCTTGCCCCGGTAGAAGCCGCCGTCGCAGGTGGCGCAGTAGGCCACGCCACGGCCACGCAGGCCGTCCTCCCCGGGCAGGCCCAGGGGGCGGGGGTCCGCACCGGTGGCGAAGATCACGGCCTTCGCCCGCAGGGTGCCCTCGGTGGTGGTCAGGGTCTTTTCTGGCCCGGCCAGCTGCACCGCGGTCACCTGAGCATATAACGTCTCGCTGCCGAATTTCTCCGCCTGCTGCTGCATGGTCATGGCCAGCTCAAAGCCGTCCACGCTCTCCACGAAGCCGGGGTAGTTTTCAATGGCGTTGGTGGTGGCCATCTGGCCGCCGGGGCTGAGCATCTCCACCACCAGAGTGGAATAACCCGCCCGCACCGCGTACAGCGCGGCGGAATACCCGGCGGGGCCGCCGCCCACGATCACAACGTCCCACAGTTTTTCCATCATGGCTCACACCTCCTGACCGGCCAGCCACTCCTTGATCTGAGCGGCGGTGGAGGGGGCCACCAGGGCCGGGCCGTGGCTGCCCTTCTGGAACAGCAGCAGGGTGGGGATGGTATCTACCTTGAACTGCTCGGCCAGAGCGGGCTCCTCGTCGATGTTCACGGCGGCGATGGCGGGCATGCCCTCATCGGCGCTCATGCGCTGCAGCACGGGAGCCAGGCGGCGGCAGTAGCCGCACCAGGGAGCGGTGAATTCCACCAGCACCGGGGTGGCAGATTCGATCACGGTTTTTTCAAAATCCTGGGTGGTAACAGAAAACATTGCCATAAAAAACGACCTCCTTAAAGGTTCGGGATACATTCGATTGGTTTCTTCGTTCTTATCCTATCATTAAAATGGGTAAAACTCTGTAACAAAGTCATAGAACCTCTTTTCGCCGGGCAATTCCGTATGGTATAGTTATAGTCGAAGGAGCGCCGCCTCATGCAATCCGAAATGAAAAGGATGCGGTGCCGCCAGGAAAAAGCAGGGCGTTCATGCCCGAAGCAAAAAATCGAAACGCGGGGTGGAGAAGATGAAGCTGCTGGTATCGGCGTGCCTTTTGGGCTGCGCCTGCCGGTATGACGGGGCCGCAAAACAGAACGGGCCCCTTGTGCACTGGCTCAAAGCGCACGACTGCACCCCGGTGCCGGTCTGCCCGGAGATCTACGGCGGCCTGCCCACCCCCCGCACCCCCGCCGAGCGGCAGGGCAGCCGGGTGGTGAACCGGGACGGGCAGGACGTGACCGCCCAATACGAAAAGGGCGCGGCCGAGGCGCTGGCCCTTGCCCGGCTGGCCGGGTGCGAAGCGGCGGTGCTGAAAGCCCGCAGCCCCTCCTGCGGGTGCGGGACGATTTACGACGGCAGCTTTTCCGGTACATTGGTGCCGGGCAACGGGGTGGCCGCCGGCTTGCTTTTGGAAAACGGCCTGCCGGTGTTCAGCGAGGAAACGCTGGACCGGCTGGACCAGTGGGCGCAAAGCCGACACAGCGAATAAAAAGGAGAGAACACAATGGAACTGTTGAACGAGGTGCTGCACCTGATCGTGGAGGCCGCCATCCTGTTGTTTGAGTTCATGGGCGTGGCGGTTCTGATCGCCGCTGGCATCCGGGGCATCTGGAACTATCTGCGGCGGGACCCCCTGACCCGGCTCAAGCTGGCCAAGGGCATGGCCATGGGTCTTGAGTTCAAGCTGGGCAGCGAGATTCTGCGTACCGTGGTGGTGCGCCAGATGAGCGAGATTTTGATCGTGGGCGCGATCATCGTGCTGCGGGCCGCGCTGACCTTCCTGATTCACTGGGAAATCAAGAACGAGGAGGCCGAGGTGGAGGCCAAGCTGGAGCACCAGCAGTAAGCGGAATAAAATCTGATTTTGCGGGGTTTTCGGGCCCCGCAAATTTTTTTAAAATTTTTTGCAAAAAGGTGTTGACACCTGGCCCAAAATTGAGTATACTAATCAAGCACCCAACGAACAGGGGCCCTGAACACAACGGGGTGTAGCGCAGCTGGTAGCGCGCCTGCTTTGGGAGCAGGATGCCGTGGGTTCGAATCCCGCCACTCCGACCAATACTATAAGCGGCTTTAGCTCATCTGGTAGAGCGCCACCTTGCCAAGGTGGAGGTAGCGA
>NHCFR00700__coassemble_884_pt1 | contig 80934 bp, 74 predicted proteins | sample NHCFR00700__metabat2_high_PE_065 | metagenome-assembled genome bin NHCFR00700
ATACTGATCTTGAACACACCACAGAAAATGCTGAACAGGACCAAATCCACCACACAGGAAGACAAAGATGACAAAATATATTTTAAAAAAATCTCCCCGAAAATCCGATAAATCCGAACGGAATCCAGGATAGGGTTAAAGTGGGTTTTATGATCATCCTTTGAATCATAAATTGTCTGGATCGGAACCTCCACGATTTCGACCCGATTCAAACACTCAATGAGCATGCGGGTCTCAAATTCAAATCGTTCTCCCTTTACGTCCAACAGATGACGCATAAATTCCGTTGGAATACCACGCAGTCCGGTCTGTGTATCCGAAACTTTGATCCCGCACAAATAAGTAAATATCTTTCTTGTCAATTCATTTCCAAATCGGCTTTTTGAGGGTACATCCTCACCAGAAAAATCCCGACAGCCAAGAATCAACGCCTGCGGCTGCTTCCGAAGCATTTCGATGCACTGTACGATATCCTGTGGCGAATGTTGACCATCCGAATCGGCAGTAACACATCCGATGGCCTCTTTTTGATGCTCCAAAATATGGGAAAAGGCTGTTTTAAGCGCTCTGCCCTTTCCCTGATTTACCTTGTGGATAAGAACCGTAAAGCCGTACTCTGCTTTGATTTTCTCAAAAATATCCTGATACGAACTTCCACTTCCATCATCCACCACGATCACATTTGTCAGATCTGCTTCTGTCAATCTATCACAAAGATCCAACAACAGTTCATCCGGTTCATACGAAGGGATAATAATCGGAACGTCTTTGTTTTTCATTATTTGTCACCCATTCTGTATCTATCTGAGCCTAATTCGAAGTTGTTATACTACACTCCGCTTTTAAAAGTTCATAAGCAATTTAAATTTATGTTCTGCACTTACGAACACTCTTCTGCTTAGTATACCTCTACAAAGCGTTCTGTGTCAAAAATATTTTCTCACACTGAATCTCTTGCAACATTAGAATACTTTGCGACTTCCAAATCAATTTATTTCCTTAACTAGATACCATACAGACAAACGGCCCGCCGCCCCGGGAAGCTTCGTTCCCTGGGGCGGCGGGCCGCCTGACTTCATTCTATGGTTTTGTGCGCTCAGCGCCGGGGCAGGTCGGTGCGGTCGTCGTGCCCTTCCTTGGTGGAGGAGCGGCGCACGTCCAGCGTGCGCACCGGCGCGGAATTCACCGGGTTACTGCGGGTGATGATCTGGAAGTCCGCGGGCAGGCCGGTCTCCTGGGCCCGCTTCGCGGCAAAGCTTTGCAGTCCGCCGCCGCTGCGCACCAGGCGCACCGCCAGCAGAATGGCAACCGCCGCCGCGGCCACCGCAACGCCGATGCCCAGATACATCCGCCCGTCACCTGCGGTCTTCTGGGGCACATAGGTGTTGGCCTGCAAGATCTGCTCCAGACCGCTCACCGAAAGCCCCACCGTGCGCAGGGCGGTGGGCTGGATAGCGTTTTCCGCCAGCACATAGGTGACCGTGGCAGAGAAATTCTGCCCCAGCACGTACTGCTCGGGAATATTGAACTGGGCGGTCACGTCTGCCTCGGTGAAGGCGTCGTTCAGCAGCACGTCGGCCCCCTGGGCGGACACCTGCACGTTGCCCAGGCTCTCGGAACCGCCGCCCACCAGCGGCACCTCATAAGTATCCTGCGGGCTGGCGATGGTCACCCGCCGGTAATGGGCAAAGGCGTAGTCCAGCAGGGCCGCGGCGTCCTTGTAGTTGCCGTTGAGACCCACGGACTTGAGCACCACCACGATCAGGTTCAAGCCGTTCTGCTCGGCATAGCCCACATAGGTGTAGCCCGCCTGGTCGTGGAAGCCGCTTTTGCCGCCCTTTTCATAGGCCCGGTACAACAGCGGTCCGCCCACCCGCAGCCAGTCGGTGCAGTGGAAGGCCCGCTCGGGCTGCAGGTTGGTTGCCGCCATGCGCCATTCCTCGTTGCGGCAGAACACATCCATAAAGCCCGGCTGCTGCATGGCCCAGCGGGTCAGGTTGGCCATATCCCGGGCGCTGGTATAATGGTTTTCATCATACAGGCCGTGGGGGTTGGCATAGTGGGTGTTGGTCAAGCCCAGCTCCTGGGCCTTGGCGTTCATCTTTTCCACTCCGCTGGCGATGGTGCCGTCGGCGCCGAAGTATTCCGCCAAAGCGTTGGCGCCGTCGTTGGCGCTCTCCATCTGGGTGCCGTAGATCACGTCCTCCAGCTTCACCACCTCGCCGGGCAGAAGGGCGATATGGGTGGATTTGGCCTCCAGACTGTGGGCCACGTCGTAGTCAATGGTCAGCTCAGCGGACCAGTCCCCCTGCGCTTTTTCCATGGTCAGGCCCAGGGTCATGATCTTGGTGATCGAGGCCGGATACAGCACCTCGTCGGGGTTCTTTTCCATGATGACCTGGCCGGTGTCCGCGTCCATAACCACATAGGCCTCACAGGTCACCTGGGGCAGGTCCTCCGCTGCCGCGGAAGGGGCCAGCACGGCTGCGCCCAGCACAGCGGCGGCCAATATTGAAAACAGTTTTTTCAAACCGAATACATCCTTTATCTATTGGTTTTTCCGTTCGCTTTCTCAATTTTGCGATATATTGCTTTAACTGATTTATTATATCCTACCGCCCGCCCCCGGTTCAAGTTCTGCACAAAATTTCCACAGAATGTTTGCATCCCGGCGTGCGAGTGCGGCGGATTTTATGCTATGATACAATCAAAATCAGCAAGCCGGTGCGCTTGCCGAAACGGAGGCCCCCCTTCTATGGAAAATCATTTCGATTCCACCGCCGCCCACAAGGCCGCCCTTCGCGCCCAGGCCCGGGCCTTTCTGCGCCAGGCAGGCCCGGAGCGGACCGCCGCCTGGGGTCGGGCCATGGCCGGATATCTGGCCGAAAGCGAGCTGTGGAAAAAAGCCGGTACGGTATTCTGCTTTGTGAGCACCGCCCGCGAGCCCTCCACCCGACCGCTGCTGGAGCTGGCGCTCGCCCAGGGCAAGACCCTCTGTGTGCCCCGCACCGGGTCAGAGGGCTTTATGGAAGTGGTCCCCCTCACAAGCCTGGAACAGCTTACCCCCGCCCGCTTCGGCCTGCTGGAGCCCGCGCCCGGCCTGCCCGCTCTCGCTCCCGAGCGGCTGGAGCTGGTTGTCGCCCCCTGCCTGATGGCCGCCCCGGACGGGTTGCGGCTGGGCCAGGGCGGCGGCTACTACGACCGCTTTCTGCCCCGCTGCCATTGTCCGGTGGTGCTGCTCTGCCCCTCGGCACTGGTGCAAAACGACCTGCCCGCCGAGGCTCACGACCGCCGGGCCGATCTGGTTTTGACCGAGCAGGGCTTCGGTTTCGAAGGCTAAACGTTCAGCACCGGGCCCAGCTGGCGGCCCCGCAGGGCGGATTCCAGAGTGTCCCCGATCAGGGAAAAATCGCTTTGCAGGCTGCTGGGCTTTTTCAGGTAATCATCCTGGGCAAAGGGCACGATGTAATAATGTTTGCGGTTGGTCAGCGCCGCCAGATTTTCAAAGCTGGCAGCCAGCCCGTCATTGGTGGAAAGCGCGATGACCACCGGCTTGCCGCTGCGCAGCATACTTTTCGCGCCCAAAGTGACCGGTGTATCACTGATGCCGTGGGCCAGCTTTGCCATGGTATTGCCGGTGCAGGGGGCGATGACCATGGCCGCCGCCATGTTTTTGGGTCCCAGCGGCTCGGCGCCCTGCAAGGTTTCGATGGGCGGCGTGCCGCACAGCTGTTCCAGCCGCCGCTTCCAGTCCGCCGCCGCGCCGAATCGGGTATCCATCCCGGCGGCATTGAAGCTCATCAGCGGCAGCACCCGCACCCCGCTTTTCACCAACTCCTCCATGCGCGGCAAAATGTTTCCGAAGGTGCAGAAGCTTCCGCACAGCGCCCACACCACAGTTCTCTCGTTCATATGCACACTCCCTCCTCACGCAGCATGGCCAGCACCGTGTCGGCCACAAATTCTCCGGCGGTCACCGGCGCGCAGCGGGCCGGCAGGCTCAGCGCCCGGATGGCCCGGAGCCCCAGCTCCTCCGCCGCTTCCAGATCCACCCCGCCGGGCAGGCTGGCCAGGTCGATCACCAGACTGCCCGGAGCCAGCGCCGCCAGTTCCCGCCGTCCCAGCACCGGCGCCGGGATGGTGTTCACCACCGTTTCAAAGCCGGGCAGCGCCCGGTGGAGCTGCTCCAGGTCCCGAACGGCCAGCCCCTGACTTTCCGCCTGTGCCCGCTGGCCGGGGCTGCGGGCCGCCACCGTGACCCTGGCCCCCAGCGCTGCCAGCCGCACCCCCAGCGCCGCGCCGCACCGCCCGTAACCCAGCACCAGCACCGGGCTGTTCCAGAGCGTTCGGGTGCGGTTTTGCAGCAGCAGGGCGATGCAGCCTTCCGCGGTGGGCACCGCGTTCAGCACCGCCAGCTCCTCCCGCTCCAGGTAATCCCGCAGCGGGACCCCCGCCTGGGCAGCGGCCTGCAGGGCCGCCGGGCCCACCCTGCCGCCGAAGGCCTGTGCGCCGGGCTTTGCGCCTGTCAGCAGCCGGACCAGCTCCTCGCTCTCGCCGCTCAGCGGCATGGGCAGCAGGATCACGTCCGCCGCGGCCAGGCGTTCCCGCCCCACCACCTGCCAGCCCCGCTGGCGCAGGCGGTCCGCCGCGGCCCGCTGACGGGCATCCGTCCCCAGCACGGCAAACACCGTCTTTTTTTCGCTTGCCATTGTTTGCGCTCCCCCTTTTGTGTGGATTCGCGGCCAGGGGCCGCGCTGCTTTTGCCCATGCTATGCCCGCCCACCTGCAAGTGTGCGCCCCCGCTTTGCCTTGGCATTTTGGTAAAAAAACCGGTTCGTTTTTCGCCAAAACAGAAAAATTCATCGAACACATCCCAAAAAATGCCCTTAAAGTGTTTATTTTGTGGAGCAAAAATTATATAATGATAGCTACAGAAATCCATATTCGGCGCGTTTTGCGTGCCGGGCACATGTGCGGCGGCTCCTTCGGGGCCGCCGGGACCCTTTTTCGGGATACGATCATGCTAAGGAGAGGTGGACCATAATGAACTTCCTGAGCGGCTTTAATGCCAACTTGCTGGATGGCGTAAAGCGCCTCCATTTTATCGGCATCGGCGGCAGCGGCATGTATCCGCTGGTGCAGATTCTGCATGCCCGGGGTTATACCATCACCGGAAGTGATGTGAACGAGGGCAGCATCATTGATTCGGAACGTGCCATGGGCATCGAGGTGTTCATGGGGCACGATGCCAAAAACGTGCTGGGGGCGGATATGATCGTGTATTCCGCCGCCATTCATAAGGACAACCCCGAGCTGCGGGAAGCAGATGCCCGGGGCACCCCCATGCTGGAGCGCAGCGTTCTGCTGGGCTATGTGAGCCGGCTGTACCCCCGCAGCATCTGCGTGGCGGGCACCCACGGCAAGACCACGGCCACTTCCATGATCACCAGCCTGCTGGAGCTGGCCGGGCAGGACCCCGCCGCGGTGATCGGCGGCAAGCTGCCCCTGATCGGCGGCTACGGCAAGAACGGCAGCGGCAACACCATCGTGATCGAGGCCTGCGAGTTTGCCGAGACCTTCCTGCATCTGACGCCGGACATCGCGGTGCTGCTGAACATCGACAACGACCATCTGGACTACTACGGCACCATGGGCCAGCTGAAGTTCGCCTTCAAAAAGTTCGCCCTGATGGCCCGCCACACCATCGTGGCCAACGCGGACGACACCAACGTGGTGCAGGTCATCAACAGCCTGGACCGTGCGGTGCGCACTTTCGGCATCCACGCCGGGGCGGATTATCAGGCCGTGAACATCCAGGAGCACAAGCCCGGCTTCTATGAATTCGACGTGCTGGAGTGGGGCTACCCGGTGGCTCACCTGAAGCTGAGCGCCCCCGGCTACCACAACATCTACAACGCGCTGGCCATGGCCGCCTGCTGCTTCACCGTGGGTCTGACCGGCGAGGACGCCGCCGCGGCTGCTGAGAGCTTCAAGGGCGCGGGCCGCCGGTTTGAGATTCTGGGCGAGTTCAACGGCGTGACCGTGGCGGACGACTACGCCCACCATCCCACCGAGATCGCCGCCACCCTGAAGACCGCCCATGCGCTGGGCTACAACAAGGTGTGGGCGGTGCATCAGCCCTTCACCTACAGCCGCACCCGCGAGCTGCTGGACGACTTCGCCCAGGTTCTGGCGGACACCGATCACGTGGTTCTGACCCCCATCATGGGCAGCCGCGAGGTGGACGACGGCAGCGTGAAGAGCGAGGACCTGGCCGCCAAGATCCCCGGCAGCGTGGTGGTTGCCGGTCTGAAGGAGGCCGCCGACTACGTGAAGGAGCACGCACAGCCCGGCGATTTTGTGATCACCATGGGCTGCGGCGACATCTACAAGGCTGCTCACATGATGCTGGAATAATTTCTTTACAAAACAAAACGCCCGGAACATCGCAGGATGTTCCGGGCGTTTTCTATTCTTTTTCCCGGCTGCCTCAGCCCTCGGCCAGGGCGGGCCAGACCCGGGCCAGCTGTACGCCGCCGTCCTCTGTGGTCTGCACCGCGTAGAGCGCGCCGCCCACAATATCGCCGGGGTCGGCAAACAGCTCGCTGTATTTGCCCGCAAAGGAGGGGCTGATCTGGTAAAGATACACGTAGGTGTAGCCCTCGCCGGTCAGGGTGTCGGCCCACTGGCTGGCGGTCACGTCGCTGGCCCAGGCAGCCCAGTCCCCCTCCGTGTTGAAATTATATCCGGCAGAGGTGCCGATATTCCAGGGATAGAAGCTGTAGTTCGCGCAGAGCACCTCATAGGAAGCGGTGTCCTCCGCCACAAAATACAGCTTGTCGTCCTCGTTCCATTCCATCGGGAAGGATTCCGGAGTGAAATAAGCAGCCCGCTGCTGTTGTTCCAGCGCCGCGCCCTTGGCCGGGGCCACCAGACGCTGGATCTCGGCGCTGGTTCCGGGCATCACCAGCAGTACCGCTGCCAGCACACAGCCCGGGCCCAGCAGCCGTTTGCCCTCGGACCGTCCCCAGGCGCCCAGCGCCAGATACGCCGCCAGCAACGCCGCTGCCAACAGCCAGCTGCCCAGATACCGCTCCAGGCTGGCCACCCGTGTGGCCTCATAATCCGAAAACTGGAAGAAATACAGATACAAAAGGCCGATGCAATACACCGCAAAGCCCGCCGCAAGGCCCAGACTCAGCCGCCGCAAGCTGGACTCCAGCCGGGGCAGCGCCCGCCGCAGCGCCCAGATCGCCGTAAGGCCCAGAACCAGCCAGGCCGCGGGAGAAAGGGGCAGCGTGCTCTCGTTGCCCACAGGCAGGAACAGATGCTCCAAAAATGCCGCCAGGGTCAGGCTCCATTTTTCCGGCCAGGGACCCGCCAGCGCCAGCAGGCGGCTTAATGTATTGCCGCTTCCGCCCGCGGTGAGACCCTGCATGGCCACCACGATGCCCCAGCTCAGCCGGGCCAGCACCAGCGCGCCCGCCGGGAAGGCCAGCTGCACCGCACACTGGCGCACCGCCCCGGGCTGGCCGCCCGCACGGGCCAGACGCAGACCGTCCCAGGCCACAAAGGCCAGGGCTGCCAGCGAGAAGATCACGCCGCTTTCCTTGGTGAGCACCAGCACCGCGGTGCCCAGGCTCAGCTGCAGGGTCACGAAGCCCTGGAGCCGCCGGGTACTCAGCCAGGCATACAGCAGGTAGGCAAACAGCAGCGCCAGGGTGCCGTCCACACACAGGTCGCTGTAGAACTGGCCGTAAAAGACCAGGGGCAGCAGGAACACACCCACAAAGCCTGCCAGCGCACCACCCAATCGCTTCCAGCCGAACCGGGACAGCACCGGCAAAAGCAGACTCACCTGGAACAGCATCATTGCCCGGTAGAGATAGCCCTCGGTGAAGCCGGGGGTCAGCCGGACGAACAGGTATTCCAGCAGCGCCAGCGCCGGAGGATATTCGCCGAAGAGCATCTCCTCCGAATGCCACACGCCCAGCTGGTCGTGGTTGACCATTACCTTGACGGTGTAGGCCCAGTGGCTGAACTCATCGTTGCCGATGGCCAGCCGCCCCGCCTGCATCCAGGCGATGAAAAACACCATCCCCACCAGCACCGCCGCGCCGGGGGTCAGCCACCGGTGTAAAAACAGCTGTTTGCGGCGCACCGCCTGTGCCACCAGCCAGACCCCGGCCGCGCCGCCCAGAAGGCTTACTGCTCCCAGGCCCCACAAAAGCGGCCCCGCAAGCCCGAACAGATACAGCACCAGAATCCCGATAAACAGAGCCGGGGCGAAGGTCTGCTCCAGCCTGCGGCCAAACTGCACCGCCAGCGCCAGAGCGATGACCGCGAACACCGCCACCCAATACAGATAGATCACTTGCTTCTTCACTTCCCACGCGTTTTTGTTTTAGGCAACATCGCACAATTTCAGGTGGTGGAGCGCGCCGGAAATTTTTTGTGATATGAACCAAAAAGCGCAGCCAATCCTTGGTGGATTGGCGAGCATTTTTGGAAAATAGCACGTAAAATTTTGGCGTGATACGCCGCCTGAGCCGCCAGGCGTGAATTGTGCGGTGCTGCCTTTATCATACCACGAAGCGGGCGGCAATTCCAATAATTAAGGGCGCCGCCCGGCAAAAAGCCGGTCGGCGCCCTTCACTGTTTCGTTGTTCACATGCTCACAAGGCCCACGCTGATGCCCAGCGCCTGGTCCACCCGGCGCTGGTCGCTCTCGCTCAGGCGGCCTGCCTTTTCCCGCAGGCGGCGCTTGTCCAGCGTGCGAATCTGCTCCAGCAGCACGATGCTGTTGCGGGTCAGGCCGCAGGTCTGGGCCTGCAGGCCGATGTGGGTGGGCAGATGGGTCTTGTCCTGCTTTGATGTAATGGCCGCCGCAATCACGGTGGGGCTGTGGCGGTTGCCCACATCGTTCTGCAGAATCAGCACCGGGCGGATGCCGCCCTGTTCCGAGCCCACCACCGGGCTCAGGTCCGCGTAAAACACTTCGCCTCTATGCACTTCCATGGTCATACTCCCTCCAGTGATCCGCCCCGCCGCACGGCGCACGCCTATGTGCCCCCGCCGCTGCGGGGCTGTTTGGATGTGTTCTGGTGGTAGTATGCCCGCCTTGCCCGGCTCTTAATCGCCGGTTTGCTCCAGAATCGTGAAGGCCTGGGCAAGGCCGCCGTCGTGGCTCAGGCTCAGGTGGGCGGTGAGCCGGTTTTCTTTCAGCCATGCCGCCGCCTGCCCGGTAAGGGCGTAGTAGGGCGCACCGCTTTCAGCGCGCAGCACCTGGATTTCACAAAGGGCAAAGCCGCCGATGCCGGTGCCGCAGGCTTTTAAAAAGGCTTCTTTGGCGGCAAAGTTCGCCCCTGCGCTTTCCGGCTGCTTGCGGGGAGAGAGGCTCAGCAGAAAGGCCCGCTCCTCCTTGCCGAACACCCGCCGCAGAAAGGCCGGGCTGGCCAGACTCTTTTCCATCCGTTCGGTGCGCACCAGATCGGTGCCGATGCCGTAGATCATTGGCTGTTCCCCCTCGTTTGCCCCGCCGGGGCCGTTTCTCGCTTTTTATTATACGGAACCGCCGGGCGGGGCGCAAGCGGTCAGTCCCGCTGGGACAGGCCTTCCAGAATGGAAAACCGGCGCAGCATCCGCAGTGAGACCAGAAGTGCCAAAGCGCTCACCGCTCCCACGCAGACCACCGGGGTGAGCAGCGCCGCCGGACTCAACGCGCTGGACAGAGGGAGAGTCATCAGGACCTCTGTCACCAGCCAGGCCAGAAGCAGTCCCGCCGGAATGCCCCACAGAAGGCCCCGCACGCCATAGCCCAGACACTCCCAGGCCAGCATACGAGTCATCTGGCGGCGGCTCATGCCTGCGGACAGCAGCAGCGATAACTCCCGCCGACGCTGCAGCATGCCGCTGCTGACGGTGCTCAGGATATTGGCCGTGCTGGTGAGCAGCACCACCGCCGCAAAGCCGCCGCAGAACACCGTAAGCAGGATGCGTACCCCGTTGCCCACCAGATAGGTATGCCCGGTGGGGGTAAAGTCCTGAATCGTATACCCAAGCCCGCACCCGGCCAGAATCGGCTCCACCGCACGGGTGATCTCCTGGCCGTCGCGGACGTCCCAATAGACCGTATAACTGCGGATCTCCCCTTTCCCGAAGGAGATGCCGCTGGCCTCAAAGGCGCTGCGGCTGGTGACCAGCGCAAGCACGAGCCTGTTCTCTTCCGACGGATCCTGCCTTATCCCGTTGGGAAGCGGTGCATCACTGGTCCCGGCCACCACCATTTGCGGCCCGGAAAATTTCCAAACCAGCGTCTCCTCGCCCAGTTTCTGCGGGGAAATGTCAGAGATCGCCTTGGCCCAGACCACCGGCACGGTACCCTCTTCACCGGTCAACGGCTGGCCATACCAAGCCTCAAAATCCGCGTCCTCCAACACGATCTGAAGGGTGTCAACCATTTGATCTTCTTGCAGCCCGTAATATCTCACATGCAGCTCGGTCACCGTGCCGGGTTTGTCCGGCACCGCTCCAGCCACCTGCTGCAGCAGTTCTCCGGGGTGTTGAGCGTACTGGTCCCCCCAGATGTAGACCCGGTAAGGAAAGGGCGCATGGCTCACATCGTAGTAGCGCACCAGCGCCCGGTTGAAAGTAAAGGCCATCAGGATCAGCGCCGCGCTCATGCCCAGCCCAAGGCTCAGCACCCGGTACCGGCCGGGGGCCCGCTGCCTGCCCCGCTTTGCCAGCAGGCGAACCGCACTGGCCGGGGCACGTTTCCCCTTGTGTTTGGGCACATTTTGCAGCTGGGGCCGCATGGCCTGCATGGGGGAAAGCCGTGCCGCCCGCCGGGCGGGGCCCCAGGCGGCCAGCAGCAGCGCCAGCGTACACCAGAGCGCCGCAGCCGCCAAACGGTCTGCCTGAACAATTAATTGAATGCCCTGCCCGTTTGTGATGGTCTGGATGCCCAGGGTCTGATTCATGGCCCAGAGACCCACCTGCAGCCCCAATACAGCAAAGAGCATCCCCAGCGGGATGGCCACCACGCCCAGCAAAGCTGCCTCCAGCAGCACGCTGGCCCGCAGCTGTGCCGGGGTTGCCCCCACGCTGGCCAGCTGACCCAGCATCCGGGTACGCCGCTCCAGCGAGAGCCAGAATCCTCCCCGGATCATCAGCGCGGTGCCCGCCAGCAAAACGCACAGCAGCAGCTTCACCGCTGCCAACGCGACCAGCGCAAACTCGCTGTAATACTTCACATTCAGGGTGTACACCAGGGAATCGCCCCCCAGCAGCACCGCGCTGAGCAGCACCGAGCTGAGCAGCACGCTCAGAAAGGCAAACCCTGTGCTCACCTTTCCGCGCAGCAGCTGGCGCACCGTGACCGACCAGATGGCTCTCATGGGCGGATCACCTCGTCTCTCTGCAGGCGGCCGTCCCCGATCACCAGCACCCGCTGGGCCTGCTGGGCCAGCTCCCGGTCGTGGGTGATCATCAGAATGGTCTGGCCAGTGCCCTTGTGGATGGCCCGCAGCAGCTCCATCACCTGAGCGGTGTTGGCTGCGTCCAGGTTGCCGGTGGGCTCATCCGCCAGCAGCAGGGCGGGCCGGGTGATGAGCGCCCGCCCCAGGCTCACCCGCTGCTGCTGCCCGCCGGACAGCTGGTCCGGGAAGGCGTCCAGCTTGCCCTCGATGCCCAGCTGCTCCACAATGCCCTCCAGCTGGCCCGGCGCCGGGCGGCGGCCGTCCAGCAGCAGGGGCAGCAGCAGGTTCTCCTTTACGGTGAGCAGCGGGATCAGGTTATAAAACTGATATACCAGCCCGATCTGGCGGCGGCGGAAGACCGCCAGCGTCTCGTCCGGCTGGCTTGACAGGTCCATGCCGCTCAGCCGCACCGTACCGCCGGTGGGCCGGTCCACTCCGCCCAGCAGGTGCATCAGGGTGGATTTGCCCGACCCGGACGGCCCCACGATGGCCACGAACTGGCCCTTCTCCACGGTAAAACTCACATCGTCCAGGGCTTTTACCTGATTTGCCCCGGTCCCATAGATCTTTGTCAGATGCTCCACTTCCAGAAACGGCAAGCGGACCACCTCCTTTCCTGCCCAAAGAATATCCCGCCCCGGTGACAGGCCGGTGACGGCCCGCTGACGGTTTTGTCACCGAAACAGCCGCAGCCGGAAAAGCGGGCCCTCCGGGGTGTTTTCGGCGGTCACATCCCCCTGCTGGCCCCGGGCGATGCTGCGGGCCAGCGGCAGGCCGATGCCCACGCTGCCCGGGCTGGCCGAAGCACCCCGCCAGAACCGCTCGAACAAGCGGGGCAGCTCCTCCTTTGGGATGGCCGGTCCCTGGTTCTGCACCCGGAATTCAAAATACAATGCCTGACAGCTGCACTCCACCCACACCCGGCCGCCGGGCGGGGTGTGCTCGGCAGCGTTTTTTAAAAGGTTCGCCAGCGCCTCGGCGGTCCATTCCAGGTCGCAGACGCAGAAAAGCTCCTCCGGGCAATCCGCCTGCAGCTCCACCTCGCGTTTCAGATAAAGCTCCGCCAGGCCGCCCACCGCCCGCTGGAGCACCTGCCGGGCGGGATGCTCCTTCTTTTCAAAGGGCACCACCCCCGCGTCCAGCCGGGAAAGGCGCAGCAGCGCTTCCACCAGCCAGCGGATGCGGTCCGCCTGCGTCTCGATCTGGGCAAGGCTTTCCTCCGCGTCCCCGGGCGGCAGCTCCTCCCGCAGAAAGTCGCATTGCAGCAGAATGGCGGAAAGGGGCGTGCGCAGCTGGTGGGCGATGTCGCTCAGGCTGTCCGCCAGAAAGCGCTTGTCCGCTTCCAGTGCCGCCGCCTGCTGCTGCAAAATGCTGGTGATTTTGTAAAGATCGTCCTGCAAAGCGCTCAGCTCCCCCGGGGTCTGGCCGCTGAGCCGGGGCGGCTGGCCCCCGGTATAGACCTGGGCCAGATATTCCGACAGCTGCCCGATACGCCGGTACCGCCGCAGGGTGTACAGAGCGGCAAGGGCGGCGAGCGCTCCGCCCAAAACCAGCGCGGTGGCCGCGCCGGGCACGCCCCAGGCCAGACCCTGCCCGATGGCCGCAGCTGCCGTCAGGGCCAGCATGGCGGCCAGCATCCGGTAAAATTCCCTGCTATGCATCCGGCTCCTCCTCCCAGCGGTAGCCCAGGCCCCGCACCGTGGCGATGTGCCAGCCGCAGCCCTCCGTCAGCTTTTCCCGCAGCCGCTTCACCGTAACAGTGAGGGTGTTGTCGTTCACAAAATTGCCCTCCTGGTCCCACAGCGCCTGCAGCAGCTGGCCCCGCTCCAGAATCTGGCCGGGATTGGAAAGGAACACCAGCAGCAGCCGGTATTCCTGGGCGGTGAGGGTGATCTGGGTTTCTCCCACAAACACCCGGGCGCTGCGCCGGTCCACCGTAAGCGCGCCGAAGTGCATCCGCTCGGGGCCCTTGCGGCGGCGCAGCACCGCCTTCACCCGGCTGATCAGCTCCCCGGCCCGGAAGGGCTTGGTGATGTAATCGTCCGCGCCGCCTTCCAGCGCCCGCACCACGCTGCCCTCGTCCGCCCGGGCGGTGAGGATCAAAATGGCCGCGTCGCCCCGCCCGCGCAGCGCGCAGCAGACCTCTTCGCCGCTGCCGTCCGGCAGGCCCAGGTCCACCAGCGCCGCGTCGAAGGTCTCCCGTTCCATGGCCTCCAGTGCTTCGGCCACCGTGGCGGCGGCCGTGACGGCCCAGCCCTGACGCTCCAGCAGCTTTCGCAGCGGCAGCACAATGGCCGCCTCGTCTTCTACAAGCAGGATCTTCATGGACCTCATTCCCCCTTTTTCTGTTGCAGCTTTCCTATTTATTATACCGGAAAACCCTGCGCTTCGGGTGACGGAGCTGTCACTTTCCCGACCCCAGACCAGCGCCGGGCCGCTTGCCCGGGGCCGGGCATCCGTGCTACAATACAGTCGCGGTTTGCGCCTGTTTGGGCAGAGCCGATCGTTATTGCACCGAGGTGGCATTATGAAAAATCTTCTCACGCGGCGGTACACTCTGCCGCTTTTCTGCCTTTTGTGTTCCTTTGCAGTTCTGGCGGTTTGCTCCCGTTCCAGCCCGCTTTACCCCACCAACGACTGGGTGGACGCCAACATCTATTTCACCATCGGGCGAGGGATGCACCAGGGCCTGATGCCCTACCGGGACCTGCTGGACCACAAGGGCCCGCTGCTGTATCTTTTACACTGGGCTGCGGCTGCGGTGAGCAGTACCAGCTTCTTCGGGGTATGGCTGCTGGAGGTGGCCGCCGGGTGGGGCTTTTTGTACGCCAGCGCCCGCACCATGCTTTTGTACTGTGGCCGGAGTTGGACCTTTTTCTCGCTGCCGCTGCTGGCTGCCTGCGTTTACGCCAGCCCCGCCTTCGCCCAGGGCGACAGCGCCGAGGAATTCTGTCTGCCGCTGCTGGCTATGACGCTGTATTTCTTTTTGGCCTGCTTCGGGCCCGGCAAAAAGCTTCCTTCCCTCTGGGTCTTTGCGGTGAACGGCGCTGCCGCCGGGGCCATCTTCTGGATCAAATTCACCCTGCTGGGGCTGCATTTTGCCTGGATGGCAGCCTTCGCTCTGCTGATTTGGATCGGCCACCGTTCCTTCGTCCGTGCGCTGGCCGCTTGCGGGACCTTTCTGGGCGGGATGGCCGCCATCTCGGTGCTCATCCTTCTGCCCTATGCGCTGGGCGGCGCGCTGCCGGACCTGTTCCAGACCTATTTTGTGACCAATCTTACCTCCTACAGCTCCACCCCCACCCACTGGAGCACCCCTCTGTACAACCTGGCCGTGTCCGGCCTTGAGACCGCGCTGGACAATCCGGTGTGGGCAGTGCTGGCGCTCCTTGGCGGCGTGTTCTTTGTATTTTGCCGCGGCATTCTGCATCCCGCAGCCAAGGCGGCACTGCTTGCCCTTGCGTTCTTTTCCGGCTTTTTCATCTGGGCCGGTTCCATGGGCTGGCCCTATTACGGCTTTCCGCTGTCGGCCTATGCGGCGCTGGGCTTTGTCTGCCTGGGCCGGCTGTTGCAGAATCTGCCCACCCGTCTGCCCCGGGGCGCGGTCCACGCGGGCTTTGTGCCCGCGTTGGCGCTCAGTCTGGCGTTGTGCCTGGCGTTCAGCCCAAACGTGCCCTTCATGAAGCTGAAAAAGGAAGATCTGGTGCAGACCAAATTCGCTTCCATCATCCGCCAGGAGGGCGGCCAGACCCTTTTGAACTACGGCTTTCTGGACGGCGGATTCTATCTTTCCAGTGGCATCACCCCTTCCTGCCGGTTCTTCTGCCGCATCAACCTGCCGAATTATCAGGAGCTGGAGGAGCCGGTGCGGCAGCTGGTGGAGCAGGGTTATTTCGATTTCATCGTGACCCGGGAGGAAGGCCCGCTGCCCGGCATGGAGGAACATTACGAGCTGGTATGCACCGAATACCAGCTGTATGACGGCACGCTCTTCCCCTACAGCCTGTTCCGAAAAATCGCATGAGCACACCAAAAAACGGCGCCGGTTTGCAAAAACGCAAACCGGCGCCGTTCTTTTCTATTCGTTCAGCCCGCCAGGGCATAAATGAGAATTCCCACCAGGATCAAAGCCAGTGCGATGCACTTTTTCCGGCTGAGCTTCTCCTTGAAGATGGTCACGCCGAACACCGTCACATACAGGTAGCTGGTGGCCTCCAGCACCGGGCCCAGGCTCATGGGGATGCCCTTATAGGCCAGGATGCTCAACAACGTGCAGCCCACAAAGATGCCATAGCCCAGAATGACCCGCCAGTCCAGATATTCCATAAGAAAATTTTTATGCGGGCGCATGGCGGCCTTTTTCAGCAGCACCTGGGACACAGCGGCCAGAAACACTCCCAGCAGATAGATCAGCGCGTACAGCGGCTGGATGGTATCATTCATGGCGTTTTTCCTCCCCGTCCGCTTTCACAAACAGCACCACACCGGCCACGATCACGGCCGCGCCGATCAGCTTGCCGGGCGTGATGGACTCGTGGAAGAACAGCGCCCCCCACAAAATGCCCCACACCACCGTGACCGCCTTGTTGGCGAAGGCCAGCGTCAGGGGCAGCCGCTTGATCACCTGCTGCCAGCCCACGGCATACAGCACCAGAATGGCCATCATACCGCAGTAAAAGGCGATGTACTGCAAGCTCAAAAAGGGCTGGGCGGCGGCATTTTTGCTGAAAAAGCCGCTGAGGGAATACACCGCCAGCAAAAGATGCAGCCCGATCAGGGTGAGGGCGTAGGAATTGTGCTTTTTCATGGGTCATTCTCCTCGCTTCGAGGCGGGAAAGATCACCTTGCCCGCCTTATCCCGCACACCGTAGCGCAGCGCGCACAGACCCAGCAGGGCAAGGCCCGCCAGAATCAGCACCGCGCCGCTGGTCAGGCCCAGGCCGCCCGCCACCAGAATGGGCAGGAAGGTCACCAAAGCCAGGTCCACAAAGGAAACGAAGATCCAGGCAAGGCCGCTGTCCTCCAGAACGCCGGTCTTGAACTCCGGGTCCACGATGCGCAGCAGCAGCACCGCGATGCTCATTACGCCGGTGCACCAGCCCCAGATGTAGATGCCGCGTTCCACCCAGTGGTCGCAGAAGAGCCGCCGGGAAACCAGCATGAAATAGGCCCAGACCACCAGAAAACCCAGCACGCACAGGATCAGGATGGCCTGCCAGTAGCGCATGACCACGCCCACGTCGATGGTGGCCACGCCAAAGGCGACCAGATAGTCGGTCACAGAGCTGCCGATGCGGGAGACCACACGCCGGTCCACATAGCTGCCCAGCTTGAGCCGGTTGAGCCCTCCCTGCAGCAGCACGCCTGCCACCAGGGCCAGGCCATAGGTGGGCACGCTCACCGAGAAGGTGCGGTTGATGGCATTGCCCACCAGATAGGAAGCGCCCACCGCCACCATGATGAGGACCAGATGCCAGGTGAGCGGGTCCATGGACATGGTGCTGATGGTGCCGCTGCCCAGGCTGGTCTGCTTGTCCGCCGGGACAAGGCCGGTCTTCATCTCCTCCGGCAGGTCGCTGGCCCGGCAGATCACCTTGGTGTAACCCTTGCGGGCGCAGTAGTTGATCATCAGAACGCCGCTGAACACGCCGCCCAGCAGGCCGAAGGTGGCAAAGGTCTGGCCGATGGTCACGGCGTCGGCCCAGCCTGCCTTTTCCAGTACGCCGCCCACAGCCGCGGCGGTGCCGTGGCCGCCCGCGAAGCCGCTGGGCATCATCAGGGCGAACCAGCCGGTGAGCTGGGGAAACAGCACCCGCAGCAGCGAGATGATGCATACGTCATAGGTCAGATCCAATGCAGAAAAATCCATGGGTCTTTCTTCCTCCTGTTTGTTGCCCGGCTTACTGCTCGAGCTGATTGCTGTACAGCAGGTTCTTGCCCTCGCCGTCCAGCATGCGCACCGTGCCGAACAGGGTGCGGGTCAGCTCGTCCAGCGCCTCGCGCCGGTCCGCGGTGATGTAATAGCGGGCGGCATAGGGCTTCGCGCCCACGCCGTGGGCGATGGTCTCGCCCGGCTGATAGTAGATGATGCTTTGAGCCACGCCGGGCAGCTTTGCCGCCGCCTCGGCTGCGCTCACGTCCGCCACCGTGCCCTCGTAGCCGTGGAAATACAATCCGCCGCTCAGGCACTTGAAGTGGGGATCATGGGCCTGGAAGGTACGCTTGAGAGCCGCTTCGTCGTACACGTAGTCCAGCAGCAGCTGCTCCACGCTCATGCCGCCCGCCAGAGTGACCAGCTCGTGCTCGTAACCGAACATCCGCCCGGCGATCTCGCACACCTGTACTCCCTGCCCCGGGGTGTAGAAGAACTGCATGGAGATGGGACCGGTGGTGATGCCCACGAACTGCGCCACCTTGCGCACGATGTCCATGGCCTGCTCGCGCACCTCGTCCAGGAAGCGGCTGGGATAGACCAGACGGCTGATGTGGGGGATGTCGCCCTCGATCTCGTGGGACTTCTCCCGGTCGGCGATGCTCAGCAGCTGCAGCTCGCCGTCCACCATCCAGGTCATCATGTTGAACTCATGGCCCTGGTTGTAGGTCTCGGCCAGGATGTAATCAAAGCTGGAGAAGGAAGCGGTGTTGGCGAAATGGGCGCGAATCTCGTCCGCGCTGTTCACCACATAGATGCCCCGGGAGCCGTAGCCGTTGGCGGGCTTGATGACGCAGGGCAGGCCCACGGCCTCCAGCTCACTGTCGGCAAAATCGGCGTTCAGCCGGATGCTGGTGGGGGTGGGGATCTGCAGCTGGCGGAACATCTCCTTCATCAGGGGCTTTTCCCGCAGGTAGCGAATTTTTTCCGGGGTGCAGTAGCACTTGAGGCCGGCCTTCGCGGCGATCTTCACCAGGCACTCGGCCAACAGGTCCGAGAAGGAGGCGATGATGCCGTCTGCCTGTTCCTCCCGGCACATGGCGGCCACGCCGTCGATGTCCCGTACGTCGATGTTATAGGCCTTGTCCGCAAAGGCCTTGGCGGGGCCGTTTTCGTAGCCGTCGCACACAATGGTATAGATGCCCTGGCTGCGGGCCAGCTTGACCAGCTCCACAAATTCATCCATGGAGCCCAACACGACCAAACGATGCTGTGTCATTCCTCTTCCTCCTTATGCTGTTTGCCATCGGCGGCACCCAGATTGCACCGGGTACGCACCACATACTGGGGCTGCTTGTTCGCGATCATGAACATGCGGCCCACATACTCGCCCACCAGGCCCAGGCAGATCAGGTTCACGCCCGCGGCCAGCAGGATCACCACCATCAGAGAGCTCCAGCCGGTGAGCACCGTGGGGTCCATCAGCTTCTGGATCACCACCAGGATGGCTCCGATGATGCCCGCCGCACCGAACAGCGCGCCGCACAGCAGCGAGAAACGCAGCGGCAGCACCGAGAAGTTGGTGGAGGTGCTCCACAGCCGGATCAGGCTCTTCAGATTATAGCCGGACTGGCCCACCGCCCGGTCAAAATGCTCCAGCGGCACATTGCCCACATTTTTGGTAATGCGCATCAGCAGGCCGGACATCTGGGGATAGGGGCCGCTGTAGCTCAGCGCCTCGCGGCACACAAAGCTGCGGGCCACCCAGAAGCTGCTCACCTTCAACCCCTTGGGGCGGCCGGTGAGCACCCGCATGGTCCAGCCCTCGAAGCGGGAGCCCAGATTGCGGAACCAGTTGTGGTGCTTCTGGGGATACCAGCCGTACACCACGTCGTAGTTGCTCTCGTGGATGGCGTCCAGCAGCTTGCCGAACTGGGAGGGATGGGTCTGCAGGTCGTCGTCCATGCTCAGCACGTAATCGCCGGTCACGTAATGCAGCGCCGCCAGCAAAGCGCTGTGCTGGCCGAAGTTCCGGCTCAGGTCCACGCCCTTCACCTTCGCATCCTCGGCGCAGAGGGCCCGGATCTGGGCAAAGGTTCCATCGGTGGAGCCGTCGTTCACCAGCACGAATTCGTAGTCATAGCCCAGCCGGAGCAGCTCCTCCCGGGCCAGGTGCACCGCCTTGGCGATGGTCTTTTCGGAATAATAGCACGGGATGATCACCGATACCGTTTCCTTGTTTTCCATGATGCCTCTCCTCTTCAGGCGCCCGTTCGGCGCTTTTTACAGATAGAATGTGCCGTTTTTGATAAACAGGAGCATATATTCCAGCCCGCACGCGCTTTGCCAGGCAAGCAGCAGCCAGCACAGGCAGATCAGCCCCTTGCGCAGCGGCGTCTGCTCCTTCCAGCGGCCGGTCTGCTGCCACAGGCGAACCGCGCTGGCCAAAAACAGCAAAAACAGGCTGACGCTGGTACCCCAGGTCCAGTTGCCGTCCGAGGCGCGGGGACCGGTCTCCACCAGGAAGATGTGCTGCAGGTAGGCAAAGCCGGTCATGCCCCAGCCCATGCAGAGCATGCGGTCACGCAGCAGCGAGCCCGCGCACAGCACAGCCACCGCCAATACGAACGCGGCCGACTGCAAAATGGACGCGATGGGATGCTGGGTGCGCTGCAGCAGGTTCGCCCCCAGCGAAAAGGCCAGGCCGCTCTCCTCATGCTGCTGCGGACCGCCCGCGAACAGCACCAGATACTGGGAAAGCACCACCGCCAGCGCCGGGAACACCGAGCAGCCGAGCCACACATAGCGGCCGAACCGCTGGCAGCGTCCCCGCACAAAATCCCACAGCATGAGCACCGCCATGGCCGGGGCAAAGCAGAACAGCAGGCTGGGCTTGACGCCGGTGGCAAGCGCCAGCAGCACCATGAAGGCCAGCCAGTCCCGCCAGTGCAGCCCCTCGTCGAACTGCCGCACCATGCGCAGATACAGCGCCAGCACGAACACGCCCAGCAGCTTGATTCCGATGAGGGTGGGGTTATGCCACACCCCGAAGGCCTGCACCCCCAGGGTGCGGTAATCGTTCAAAAAGGGCAGATAGACCGGGTCCGCGCAGAAGCAGCACCAGCCCAGCAGCCCGCTGGCAAAAATGCCGGTGCCCGCGTACCGGTGCAGGAACCAGCCGGAGGCGGCGATGCCGCCCAGGCACATGAGCAGCACGAACAGCACCATGCTGTCGTAGCTGCCGGTGAGGGCCCACAGCCCCTGGTACACCGGGTTCAGGGCGCTGTAGCCGGTCTGGGTGGGGTCCAGCGCCGTTTGGATGTGCACCAGAAAATCCCCCGCGTAGGGGTTTGCGATCTGGATCTGCAGAATGCGCCACAAAAGCCCTGCCGTAACGGCATACAGCGCCAGCACACCCGCCCACTGCAGGACGACGGCCTTGTTCAAACGTTCTCTCATAGTTTCCTCCGCTCAGCGTTGGCCCAGCGGCACCTCGCCGCTTCTCAGCCATCCGTTTTCGGTCTGCACCAGCAGGGCGGCACTTTCCAGCTGCTCGGGCTGTGCCCAATCCAGATAGAACACCGCCTGCCAGCCGCCTTCCTCGGTTTGGTACAGGCACACCCGCCGGGTCTCGCCCTGGCCGTTCAGCTCCAGCCAGGCCCGCCGGGGCGCTTCGCCCTGCGGCAGCTCCGCCCGGAGCCGGTACCAGCCGGGGCCCCGCTCCGCTTCTTCCAGTCCGCTCAGGCTCCACTGGGCCTCCAGTGGGCCGGCGCTCCCATCATAGGGCAGCACCGCCTGCCACAGCAAAAACGAGCCCACCTGCCGCCCGGCGCTGAGCGCCGCCTCGGGGTAGTGATGCTCCTGTACATAGCGAAGCTTTTTCTCCGGGCTGGTCTCGTCGAAGAGGTAGATCGCGTCCTGCTCGGCCCAGTTTTTCAGCGGCAGGGTGAGGCCCATCTGTTCCAGGTTCTGCCGGTACAGCCCGCTGCCGCTGGTCCAGCCGCCCAGGCTCACCAAATTCCGGTAGTGGTCCTGCCAGGGCAGCACCCGGGCATCGTACACGCCGGTCAGATAGCTGGCGTCCTCGGTGTTCAGCAGGAAAATATCGTCCGGGCTTGTCTCCATGTGGTCCACCAGCTGGTTGCCGGTGGCGCCCGCCTGGCTGGGACGCGCGGCGGGCAGCTGGAACTGCTGGCCCATGCGCACCAGAAGCAGCAGGGCAAAGCATGCCCCCGCCAGCGCACCGGGCACAAGCCAGCGCCGGGTGCAAAAACGCCTGGCGCCGCTGAGCGCCAGCACAAACACGCACACCGCGTAAAAGTTCACACTGTCCTCCACGCGGGTGGGCAGGCGGCCCGTCCACAAAAAGAAGGTGTTGATCACCAACGCTCCGCCGCCCGCCAAAAGCGCGGCCAGCCGGTCCCGCCCGGAGCAGCACACCACCGCTGCGGCCAGCAGCAGCCAGAAGGCGGTGCTGGGCTTATTGCCCAGCGCGCCCTGCATAAAATGGTCCGCTGCCTGGGCCAGGTCCGGCACAAAGGCCGTCTGCCCCCGCAGCTCGCCCACCTGTTCCAGCCTTTCGGTGGTGAAATAGTCGCTGTCGCAGCTTACCCAGCTGAGCAGCAGCTCGTAGTCGTTTTCGCTCACGCCCATGGCGCTCAGCTGACCGGCGGCCTCTTCCCATTCGGGCATGGGATAATCCGACAGCACCGACCGGGCGTTGTTGAAGGCCCGGTAATCCCGCCATTGGCTGCTGCTCTGCCAGGCCAGCTCATTGACGCCCACCGCAGCAGCAAACAGCACCGCCATACCGCACACCGCGGCCGCGGCCCGCCGGGCCCGCTGTTTGAGTCCCGGCTCCGAGGCCAGCACCGCCCACAGCAGAGCCAGCGCCCCGAAGGGCAGACCCAGCAGCGCAGCATTCTGGCGCAGACACAGCCCCGCCAGGAAAAGCGCCAGCCCGGCAGCCAGCGCCCGGCGGCCCATCCAGCCCCGGGCATAGAAGGCAAGCAAAACAAAGCCCGCAGCGGCAAACAGCCCTGCGCTGCGGGAAAAATTGGTCTCTGACACAAAGCCCGGCCAGAAGGCAAGCAGGATCAGTCCGTCCGCTGCGCAGGCCACCGGCGCCGCCAGGCGGCTCCACAGCCCGTAACGGACAAACCCCACCGCCAGCACGCTCAGCACCAGCACGGTCAGGGTATACCAGTCCGGCCCGGGCAGCAGCCGCCCCAGCAGCGCCACCGGCGCGCTGAACAGTACATTCAAAAAGGGGCACAGCCAGGTGGGACCGTACAGCCCCGCCAGCACCTGGGCGATGGTCCAGTCATCGTCCGGGAAGGCATGGGGCTGCGAAAAGATGGCCGCCACCGCCAGAACGGCAGTGGTGGCCATCACAAACACCCAGCGGCCGGTGCGCCCGCTCAACCGGGGGCGCGCCTTTTGCTCAAGCAGCGGCATCGTTACACCTCAAAAAACGCCTTCACGGCCTGGATCACCTGCTGCCGGTCCTGAGCAGTGAGGCCGTAGTACAGCGGCAGACGGACCAGCCGGTCGCTTTCTTTGGTGGTGTACACATCCTCACCGCTGAACCGGCCGTACCGCAGGCCGGCGGGAGCGCTGTGCAGCGGGATATAATGGAACACGGCCAGAACGCCGCTGTCCTTCAGATGCTGGATAAAGGCGGTGCGTTCCTCCAGGTCCCGGCACTTCACCCAGAACATGTGAGCGTTGTGCACGCAGCCCTCCGGGATGGCGGGCAGCTCCAGCTTGCCGGCCTGCTCCAGCGGGCGCAGCGCCTGGTAATAATCGTTCCAGCTGGCCAGACGGTCGTTGTTGATCTGGTCCGCGGCCTGCAGCTGGCCCCACAGGTAGGCGGCGTTCATCTCGCTGGGCAGGTAGCTGGAACCGTAGTCCACCCAGGTGTACTTGTCCACCTGGCCCCGGAAGAACTTGGCCCGGTTGGTGCCCTTCTCCCGCAGGATCTCCGCCCGCTCGTTGTATTCCGGGTCCCGGATGAGCAGCGCGCCGCCCTCGCCCATGGAGTAGTTCTTGGTCTCGTGGAAGGAGAAACAGCCGAAATCACCAATGGTGCCCAGCGCCTTGCCCTTGTAGGTGCTCATCACGCCCTGGGCGGCGTCCTCCACCACCTTCAGGCCGTGGCGGGCGGCAATCTCCATGATGGTGTCCATCTCACAGGCAACGCCCGCGTAATGCATGGCGCAGATGACCTTGGTCTTGTCGGTGATGGCCGCCTCGATCTTGGTCTCGTCGATGTTCATGGTGTCGGGCCGGACGTCCACGAACACCAGCTTGGCCCCCGCCAGCACAAAGGCGGTGGCGGTGGACGAGAAGGTGAAGCTGGGCAGGATCACCTCGTCGCCGGGCTGCAAATCGCACAGCAGCGCCGCCATCTCCAGCGCGGTGGTGCCGCTGGTGGTCAGCAGCACCTTCTGGCTGCCGAACCGCTCGCTCAGCCACTGGTTGCACTGCTTGGTAAAGGCGCCGTCGCCGCAGATCTTTTGATTCTCCACCGCCTGCTTCACATAGTCCAGCTCGGTGCCCACATAGGGTGGGATGTTGAACGAAATCATTCTTGTATTCCTCCGCCTTTCGGCTTTATTCTGCCCGGAACACTCGCTCCGCGCAGGCTTGCTTTCCTTATAAAACGATGCATTGGCGCATGATACAACAGAATTATAGCATTGCAATGTTCATTTTTCAACAAAACCCGTCATTCTGCGCGAAGATAAAAGGTCCCTGTCCGGCCGGGCTGCGGGCGGTAGTCCTCCAGCAGACGGTCCCGAATCCAGCCCTCCTCCAGGCACTCGGCCAGCGGCTGCTCCAGATTGTAATTGGCGCGTCCGTCCGGCAGCGGGCCCGCCAGATACACCACCTGGGGCAGCTGCCGCCCCGGCTGCTCGTAGTACCACTGGATCATGGGGTCCGCCGCGCTGTGAATCCAGTAGTCCGGCGTGTTGGGCAGGCTATCGCAGGCCATGTAGGCCCAGGGCAGCACGTTCATCACAAACAGGCTGTCCCCCGGCTGCACCTGCCCGCGCAGATCCTCGCAGGTCTGGTTGTAATAGCTCACGGTGTCGGTGGTGTCCCACATTCCGGCGCTGGGGCCGCTTTCGATGCGGACCCGGCAGGCGAACAGGTCGCCCGCGTAGTCGGTGAAAAAGCGGATGCCCGCCAGCTGTACCAGCACCAGCGCAGCCAACAGGGCCGATGCGCCCGCCCACCGGCGCAGGCAGGCGCCGCTGTGGCGGCAAACCTCCTCTTCCAGCCAGAGCAAGGCCGCCAGATCACACAGCAGAAAGCCGTAGCTGGCATTCACCAGGCCCACGTCGGTGCCCAGAGCGATGCCGCCGCTGTAAAGAACGCCCGCCACCCAGAGCAGCAGCCCTGCGGCGGGCTTTTTGGGCTGCACCGCCAGAAACAGCGCAGGGCCCAGCAGGGCCAGCGGCACCAGCTTGAAGTTGATCCAGAACAGGCCGCCCGGCCGCATCACCAACCCCCAGACCGCCACCAGGGCAAAGCCCGCCCAGAACACCGGCCGCAGCCAGGCCGCGCCGGGCAGAAAGCGCAGCGCAGCGGCCAGCAGGGTGACCAGCACCACCGCCGCCAGATAGGCAAGGCCGAACCACCAGACAAAATCGCTCAGGTACTGCCGGGCGCTGGCCAAAAGGCCGCCGGAGCCCTGATGCGCCACGTCCTTCGCGAAGAGGTTGGGCAGCGCTTCGATCAATCCGGCCGGGCCCAGCCGGGCCGTGAGCCAGCCCAGCACCACCGCCGCGGGCACGGCACCGCCGACGCACAGACCGCCCAGAGCCAGCAGGCGGCGGGAGCGTTCGGCCCGCCAGACCATCACCAGGGCCACCGGCGTGGTGACCACCAGCGGCGGATAGGCCGCGGCGGCCAGCGCAAAGCAGACCCCCGCCCCAAAGGCCCGCCAGAATCCGGGACGGCGGGCAAGCGGCTCGGCGCAGGCGAAGAACAGCAGAATGAAAAACAGCCCCATGCTGTTGTAGGACAGGGCCGTCAGATTCAGCGGGATGAACAGCTGGCACAGCAGGCCCCCGGCCAGCGCCGCCCATTCTCCGGTGATCTGCCGCAGCCAGCGCCACACGGCCAGCGCCGCGCCGGTCTGCAGCAGCACCGCCGCCACCCGGCTTGCCAGATACACACCGTCCAGCCCGCCGGTGACGAGCCGGTACAGCCACATCAACGGCAGCAACAGGATATTGCTGATCTGGGTCAGGGCGCTGATGTCCGCCAGAGGGCGCACGCCCATCAGCATGGCATAGGTCTTGGCCAGGTAGTAGCTTTCGTCCGGCCCGTTCATGCACCACTGGGCGCGGAAGATCAGCGCCGCGGCCAGCGCCACAAACAGCCCCCATGCAAGGGCGGGGCGCAGCGCCTGTCTGCTTTTGTATTCCATAATATTTGATCGCTCCGTTTTTTGGGATGATTTGTCGTTTTTATGATAGCATATCTGCCCTTTTTTTCAACGTCCCGGGTATATTTTTGCACTTTTGCCCCAGTCAGCCTTGCATTCCGCGGCCAAATGGGGTATACTGTATCTAAATTGATTCTGCTGCAAAAGGGGGGCCGTTTTATGTCTGATCCTACCGCTGTATTCTCCATTTATGATGATCGTGACCGGGAGATCCGTGCCGTTGTGCAGGAGGTCTACGACGCACTGAAGGAAAAGGGGTACAACCCCATCAACCAGCTGGTGGGCTACATCCTGTCGGAGGACCCCACCTACATCACCACCTATAAAAACGCCCGCTCGCTGATCCGCCGCGTGGACCGCGACGATCTGCTGCAGGCGCTGGTTCGTAACTACGTCAATCCCTGATCCTTCAAACCGGTCCCGTGCGCCGCATGGGGCCGGTTTTCCTTTGTGCCCGGGCTTTGCAAAGCCCGGGCTTTTTGTTATACTATAGACTGTATTATTGCGGGTGAAAACAAGCACAGGCTTTTCGCCCGCACAAAGCGAGGTGCTTTTTATGGCGGCTGTGCGTGTGCTCCACTGCGTGGCGGGGCTGGCCCACGGCGGGTACGAAAGCCTGATCATGAACCTGTACCGCTGCATCGACCGAGATGCGGTGCAGTTTGATTTTGTCAGCTCCTTTCCCGGCATATACGAAAGCGAGATCGAAGCGCTGGGCGGCGTGATCCACCGCATCCCCTTCATCACCCAGAAGGGTCCCTTCGTCTATACCCATGCGCTGGACCGGGTGCTGACCGAAAGCCCTCGCTACCCCATCGTACATTCCCACATGGATAAATTCAGCGGCCTTGTGATGCGTCAGGCCAAAAAGGCCGGTATCCCGGCGCGCATCGCCCACAGCCACAACACCCAGAACGAGGGCGGTCTGGCCTTCCAGGTGGTGAAGGACTACTACGGCAAAATGGTGCTGCCCAACGCCACCCATCTGTTCGCCTGTTCCAAGGCGGCGGCGGACTGGATGTACGGCCCCGAGGCGGCCCGGGCTCACATTCTGCTCAACGGCATCGATCCGGAGCGCTTTGCGGTGAGCGAGGTGGCCCGCGCCAGTGTGCGGGAGGAGTTCGGCCTTTCGGACGAATGCCTGGTGTTTGGCCATGTGGGCCGGTTCACCCCTCAAAAAAACCACGACCGCATTCTGGATATTTTTTCGGTACTTCACAAAAAAGCGCCGGACAGCGCCCTGCTGCTGGCAGGCACCGGCCCTTTGCTGGACGAGATGCGCCAGAAGGCCGCCCGGCTGGGTCTTTCCGGCTGCGTGCATTTTCTGGGCAGCCGGGAGGACGTTCCCCGGCTTTTGCAGGGCATGGACGGCTTTTTGTTCCCCTCGCTGCACGAGGGGCTGCCGGTGACCCTGATCGAGGCCCAGGCCTCCGGCCTGCCCATCACTGCCGCCTCCACCATCACCAGTGAGGTGTGCGTGACGCCGCTGGTGCGCCAGCTTTCGCTGGACGAAGCTGACGAGCGCTGGGCGGACACCGCCCTGGGCCAGGCCGTGCAGAACCGGCCGGTGCGCACTTCTCCCCGGGCGCAGATCGCCGCGGCGGGGTACGACATTCGTCAGACCGCCGACTGGCTGACCAATTTTTATCTGGGCCTGGCCCATTCCAATGACTGAATCCCAGGAGGATGCTTTTATGAACCAAACGCCCCTTGTCTCGGTGGTGGTGCTGGTGTACAACACCGGCGATTACCTGCCCCCCTGCCTGGAGAGCATCGCCGCCCAGACTTACCACAACCTGGAGGTGCTGATGATCGACAACGGCAGCCAGGACGGCTCCGGCCTGGTGTGCGACGAATTTGCCGCCAAGGACAGCCGCTTTCGCACCATCCACCAGGAGAACCTGGGCATCATCGGCGGCCGGGGCACCGGCGTAACCCACAGCCGGGGCGAATACCTGGCCTTCGTGGACGGCGACGACCTTTTGCACCCGGCGATGATCCAGCTGCTGCTGGACGAGTGCCTGAAAACCGACCTGCCGGTGAGCTGCTGCCGGTTCATCCCCTTTTTCGGTTCGCCGCCGGAGCCCGGCAAATGCCCGGACGACTGCCTCACCTTCGAGAGCCCGGCCCATCTGGACGCCCTGATGCACGACAAGCGGGTGGAATACAGCCTGTGCAACAAGCTCTACGCCCGCCATCTGTTCGACAACATCCCCTTCTATTCCCCGGTGGTCTACAACGAGGACCTGTATCTGAACTGGAACATTTTGCAGCACGCCCGGGGCATGGCCTTTGCGGATTTCATCGGCTACTACTACCGCCAGCATGCGGCCTCCACCACCCACCGGCCCTTAAAGGACCGGGTGCTCACCGACCAGATCTACGTGGCCCGCACCATTCTGGATACCGCCCGGGGCGGTCCGCTGGAGGTTTCGGCCGAGGCGTTCTATTACGAGAAGCTGCTCTATCTGAACAGCATGATTCTGCGCCAGGCAAACGCGAAGGATTTTGCCGCCGAGCACCGCTCGCTGAAAAAGGAGATCCGGGCAGGCCTTGGCAAGGCGCTGAAAAACCCGCATCTTTCCCGCTCCATGAAGCTGGCCGCCCTGCTCTCCTGCTGGGGCGGCGTATTCTACGCCGGGCTGTGCCGGCTGATGCTCACCGACCGGCGCTGACCGGCCGCGTTCTGAGGTTTTTGCATGAAACTGCTTTGCATTCTGGACAGTGTGGAATTCCCTCTCGCCCCCACCCCGGCCATCGCCCGGCGGGCGGCGGCTCTGCTGGCGCAGCAGGGGCACACGGTCCATTTTCTGGAACTGTATGACGGCGAGACCGTCCCTCCCGAGCTGCCCGGCTGCGGCCGGACCCTAGTGCCCTTCGCGGACGAGCGGGTGATGAACCGGATGCTGGAATTCGGCAATTCGGGCGGCACTCCGGTGCCGCTGCGGCTGTTAAAGCTCTGCGGCCACCCGGCGGCGGCGCTGGCCGCGGTGCGGCAGATCGCCCTGAAAAAACCCCGGCGCATCACTGCGGCGAAAAAGGCCATCGAGGCGCTGGACCGCCGGTATCACTTTGACGCGGCGGTGGCGGTGGCCGCCCCCTACGCGGGCAGCTTCGCGCTGGCCGCTGCCGGTTTCGGCGGCAAAAAGGCCAGCTGGCAGATGGACCCCTACGCGGCCAACCGCAGCTACTCAGCCCCCGGTGCGTTCCAGCGGGAGAAGGAGCTGCTGGACGCGCTGGACGCGGTGTTCATCGCCCCGGCCATGACCCGGTATTACGCCCCCGGCGCGCCGCTGGAGGATTATGCGGCCAAGGCCCATGTGCTGGACTTTCCCAGTCTGGTACCCCCGCCGCCCGCACCCCGAGTGCAGAAGGAATGCGGGCGGCTGCGCTGCGTGTTCGTGGGCAGCCTGTACCCCACCCTGCGCACTCCCCACTACGCGCTGGAGCTGTTCTGCGCTCTGAACGACCCGAATCTGGAGCTGGTGTTTGTGGGCGGCGGCTGGGAAAACTACCCCGCCGGGCTGCTGGAACCCTACCGGAAAATTCTGGGCGACCGGCTGACCGTCACCGGCCCGCTGCCCGCTGCCAGAGCGGCGGAGGAGGTTGCCAAGGCGGACGTGCTGCTGAGCCTTGGCAACGGGGTGGACAACCAGGTGCCCAGCAAGATCTTTGAATATTTCGCGGCGGGCAGGCCGGTGCTGCATCTGGCCAAGCTGGAAAACGACCCCTGCCGCCCCTACTTTGACCGCTGGCCCCTGGCCCTGACCCTGCTGGAATCCGAGGGCACCGGGCCGGAGGTTCTTGCCCGGCTTTCGGCCTTTCTGGCCGAAAAGGGGCGCAGCCGCCTGCCCTTTGAGGAAGCGGCGCGGCTTTTTGAATCCAACACGCCCCAGGCGGCGGCCCGCTGCCTGGAAAAGACTCTTGGAGGCTGAACCATGACGGTATTCTGGCTTTTGAATTTTCTGCCCCCGCCCATGGCCCGGGCGCTGGACCTGCCGGTGCAGGCCAGCGGCAGCTGGGTGATGGCCCTGCAGCAGGCACTGGAGGGTCAGCCGGTGCGGCTGATTCTGTGCGCCTACAGCCCGGCGGTGAGCGAGACCCAGCGCCGGGAGATCGGCGGGGCGGTGTATCTGGCGCTGCCCGCTGCGGGCGGCAAGGATGCCCTGCAGGCGGCGCTGGCCGCCGAACAGCCGGACCTCGTGCAGATCTTCGGCACCGAGAACGACCACGCAGTGTGGGCGCTGGAAAGCTTTGCGCCCCAGAAAACACTGCTTTATATCCAGGGTCTGGCCGGGCCCTGCGGCGAGCACATGGCCGACGGCCTGCCGCCTCGCTTTCTGCGCCGCCAGCGGCTCAAGGAGCGCCTGGCCGCCAAAACCGGCGGCGCCACCGTGCGCCAGCTGCGCGAGAGTCTTCTGGAAAAGGGCGAAGCGGAGAAAAAGGCATTTCTTTTGGCCCAGAACCTGCTGGGCCGCACCGAATGGGACAAGGCCTTTGCCGCCTCGGTGAACCCTTCTGCCCGGTACTACCGGCTGAACGAGATTCTCCGCCCGGCCTTTTATCAGGGCGGCTGGCAGCGGGACGTACTGCGCCGCCCCCGCATCTTTGTGAGCCAGGGCAACATCCCCCTGAAGGGGCTGCACCGGGTGATCGAGGCGCTGCCCGCCATCGCCGCCCGCTACCCGGACGTGCAGGTGGACGTGGCGGGCTGGCCCCCGCCCCAGAAGGGCGCGCTGCTGCGTCCGGTGATGAACTGGCTTGCAGAGTATTCCGGTTATCTGGATTCTCTGGCCCGCCGCCTGGGCGTGGCCGACCGCATCCGCTACACCGGTGTGCTGAGCGCCGACGCTATGAAGACCTGCTTTTTGCAGAGCAGCGTCTTTCTGATGTCCAGCAGCGTGGAGAACAGCCCCAACTCGCTGGGTGAGGCCATGCTTCTGGGCATGCCCTGCGCCGCCGCGAATGTGGGCGGCATCCCCAGCATGCTGGAGAGCGGCAAAGAAGGCCTGCTCTTCGACCCCGCCCAGCCCGGCCAGCTGGCCGAAACGGTGCTGGCCCTGCTGGACGACCCCATTGCCGCCGAGACCATGGGCAAGGCCGCCCGGGCCCGGGCACTGGCGGACCATGACCCCAAGGCCATTGCCGCCGCGCAAATGGCCCTTTACAACCAGCTTTTCGAAGCAAAGGAGGTCAGACCGTGAACCAGCCCTTGGTGACGGTACTCATCACCACCTACAATCAGGAATGCTACATCGGCACGGCCATCGACAGTGTGCTGGCCCAGAAGACCGATTTTCCCTTTGAAATTTACATCTCCGAGGACTGCGGCTCGGACGGCACCCGCGCCATTCTGAAGGATTATGCGGCCCGCTTCCCCGAGATCATCCGCCTGAACCTGCGCGAGGAAAACGTGGGCATCAGCCGCAACTGGTACGAGGGCCTGTGCGCTGCCAAGGGCCAGTACGTCTGCACCCTGGAGGGCGACGACTGGTGGCGGGACGAGAACAAGCTGCAAAAGCAGGTGGATTTCCTGCGCGCTCACCCGGACTATCTGGCGGTGAGCCACACCCTGCTGCTCACCGACGACGCGGGCAACACCTACGGCACCCTGCCGGATGATGGGCGCATTCTGGGCAAGGACGCCACCATGGAGCTGTTCCTCTCCGGAGTGACCTATTCCTGCACCGCCTGCCTTGTGAAAAACATCTTTGATGCGGCAGACAAGGCCCTCTACGACTACGTGACCGCCAACCGGAGTATTGCGGACTTCGCGCTGTGCATGCTGTATCTGGACCGCGGCAAGGTATTCGTGATGGACGAGGCCCTTTCCGCCTACCGGGTGGCAGGCACCGACGAAAACCACCAGAACTACAACGGCACCCAGAGCGCGCTGAAAAAATACGCGGATTTTCTGGACGTGGTGAACGCCAGCCGCCGCTACTGGCAGGGCAAGTACCCCTTTGCCAAATGCCTGTGCGCAGGCAGCTTTTACCCCTTCATTGACCGAATCAAGTACGGCGATCTGTGGCCCTTTGTGCGGCTGATGGGCAGAATGCCCATCTCTGCAAAAGTGCTGTTCCCCTTTTACTTCATCGGCCGGTGCTTTGCTCTGGCCGTCCACAAATTCATGGGAGGGAGAAAAGCATGAACCAGCCTTCCATCAGCGTGGTCGTGCCGGTCTACAAGGCCGAGGCCACCCTGGAAAAGTGCGCCCGGAGCATCCTCTCCCAGGCGCCCGCCGATCTGGAGCTGATTCTGGTGGACGACGGCAGCCCGGACGGCTCCGGTGCGCTGTGCGACCGGCTTGCCGCACAGGACAGTCGGGTGCGGGTGATCCACCAGAAAAACGCCGGGGCCAGCGCCGCCCGCAACGCGGGCCTGGACGCCGCCGCCGGGCGGTATCTGCAATTTGTGGACGCGGACGACTGGGTACTGCCCGGCCTGTATGAAACTGCGCTGCCCATTCTGGAAAAGGGCGCGGACGTGCTGTTTTTCGGGGTGGAGAACATCGGCTACACCCCGGAGCCGCCCCTGCCGGACGCGGCCTACCGGAACCTTGGCCAGCTGGCGGACCAGTTCGAGCGGTATCTGGTGACCACCGGCCAGTTCGCGGCCCCCTACAACAAAATCTACAAGGCCCAGGTGATCGGGCCGGTGCGCTTTGACCCGGCTCTCAAGATCAACGAGGACCTTTTGTTCAACCTGCTGGCCCTGCGGCGCTGCGGGCCGGTGCGGTTCATCCCCACCAACTTCTACGCCTGTGACCACACCGGCGAGGGCTCGCTCTCCCGGTCGCTGCGGGCGGACCTGCTGGACGCCGAGCAGGCTACCCGGGCGGCGCTGCTCGAATTTGCGGCCCATTACGGGCTGGATGAGGCCGGCGCGCAGGCTCTGGCCGCTGCCCGGCAGGGCAACGTGGCAGTGGCCCAGATGTCGGTGCTGATGAGCCGGAAAGGTCCCCTTTCCCTGCGGGGCTACCGGAAGGTCTTTGCCCGGATGCTGGCCCTGCCCGCTGCCCGCAAGGCGCTGGCCGTCTGGCTGGCGGCAGACGAAAACCGGCTGATGGCCCTGCCCTACCGCATCTGTGTGGGGCTGCGGCTGGCCCTTCCCATGGCGTTTTGGTGCTGGCTGCGGTGCAGCACCAGCCATGCCCTATGATTCTTTTTTCCCAAGGAGGCAAACATATTTATGGCGGCTGTATTGAGCTGTATCATGCCCGTGTACAACGGGGAGGAATATCTTGAAAAAAGCGTGCAGAGCGTGCTGGACCAGAGCTTTGCCTGGTTCGAGCTGATTCTGGTGAACGACGGTTCCACCGACCGCACCGCCGATCTGTGCGCCGAGTTCGCCCGCAAGGACGAGCGGGTGCGGGTGCTGACCCAGCCCAACAAAGGCGCGGCGGCGGCCCGGAACGCGGGCATCCAGGCGGCCGAGGGCCGTTACATCACCTTTGTGGACGCGGACGACATGCTGCTGCCCAAGGCCTTTGAAAAGACCGTGCAGGCCATGGAGAACCGGGAGCTGGACCTGGTGAGCTTCAACTTCTCCTTCTGCAGCGACACCGGCTTCACCGAGGCGGTCTACCCGGCCTTTGCCGCCGCCTCGCTGGAGGAGTTCTGGCCCCACTTCATCGAATACTACCGGGCCAACCAGTTCTTTTCGCTGTGCAACAAGGTCTACCGCACCCAGCTCATCAAGGGGCTGGGCCTGAAGCTGGACGAGAGCCTTCGCACCGGCGAGGACATCCAGTTCAACTTCGCCTACTTTGCCAACCTGGGCAAGATGGAACACCTGGACGGCATCTACTACGAATACTGGCGGCATGCCCAGACCCTGACCCGCGCCGCCACGCTGGACAACATGGAGACCAGCCAGCGGGTGCTGCACGGGGTGCGGCGCTTTCTGGAGCAGTGCGGCCAGAGCGAACTGTATCCCCAGCTGGCCGCCGCTCAGCTGCCCTGGGACGCGGTGAACTTCTTCGACTTGCTTACCGACTCCTCCAAGCCCTATACGCTGGAGGAACGCAAGGCCGGGCTGGAAAAGCTGTTCGCCAATCCCATGTGGCACACCGCCCTGATGACCCGGCTGGAGGGCCGGGAGGGCCTTTACAACGGCTGGCTGCGCAAAGCTGCCGCCAAGAAAAACGCCGGGCGCGCCCTGCTGCCCCTGCGCCTGAAGGGCAAGCGCTGACCCGAACCATCAAAGAAGGAGGCATCCCATGCCCGCCATCAGCATCATCACCACCGTATACGACGCCAAGGACTATCTGCCCTTAACCGTACAGAGCATCCTGGCCCAAAGCTTTGCCGATTTTGAGCTGATCCTCGTAGAGGACGGCAGCCCCAACGGCTGCGGCGAGCTTTGCGACCAGCTGGCCAAGACCGACCCCCGCATCCGGGTGGTACACAAGAAAAACGGCGGTCCCGCATCCGCTGCCAACGCCGGGCTGGACGCCGCTACCGGCGATTACATCAGCTATGTGGATTCCGACGACCTGCTGCACCCGGATTTTCTGAAAACCCTGTACAGCACCGTGAAGGAAAGCGGCTGTCCGCTGGCGTCCTGCGGCGCGGTGTGCATCGACGAAAAGGGCAATTTTCTCGAGCGTGGCGTGACCCTGCCCGAGGAATTCCTGGGCCGCCACGACGCGCTGGAGCAGTTTCTGGACGTGTTCAAAAACGGCGGCATGTACTCCATGGTCACCTGGAACAAGCTGTACGACGCGCGGCTGTTTAAAAACGTGCGCCACGACGAGACCATGTTCTACGGCGACGACGCCAACATCATGGACAAAATTTACGATGGCAACGAGATCGTGCTCTCCAACGAGCCGCTCTACTACTACCGCACCCGCACCGGCAGCATGACCGCCCTGGCCTTCTCGGCCAAGCGGCTGGACGATCTGCGCCTGTACGGCGGCTGGGTGGACTTTTTCACCGGCAAGACCGGCTATGAGGATCTGGCTGCCTGGGCGGTGGCCCGTTACTGGCAGGTGTTCTACCTGTTCTACGTACACGCCAACCTGGCGGGACCGCTGTCCGATGCATTGAAGGAGGGCTTTGCCCTGCACAAGAAAAAGCTGAACAAGCTTTTGCCCCACATTCTCTCGAATCCCCACGTGCCCGGGTTTGAAAAGCTGCGGGCGGTGCTGTTCTGCGTAAGCCCCGCGCTGTGCTACAAGCTGGCTGCCGCCCGGGGAAAAATGGACCGCAAAAAGGAGGCCTGAGCCATGCCCCGCATCAGCGTGATCGTTCCGGTTTATAAGGTGGAGCAGTTTCTGCCCACCTGTGTGCAGAGCATTCTGGGCCAGACCTTTGCCGATTTTGAGCTGATTTTAGTGGACGACGGCAGCCCGGACGGCTGCGGCGCACTGTGCGACGCTTATGCCGAACAGGACAGCCGGGTGCGGGTGATCCACCAGAAAAACGGCGGGCTTTCCGCCGCCCGCAATTCCGGCATTGCCGCCGCGAAGGGCGAGCTTCTGGCCTTTGTGGATTCCGACGACCTGATCGCGCCGGATTATCTGGAGCAGCTTTACAACGCGCTGTGTTCCTCGGGGGCGGATATGGCGCTCTGCGCGGTGGAGGACGTGAACGAGGACGGCTCACCGCTGGAGCACCCCGAGATCACCGCCCCCGCCGCTGCCGGAAGCTTTTCCGGCAAAGCGCTGCTGGCGGAATTTTTCGGGCCCAACGCCACCTGCTACACGGTGGCCTGGAACAAACTGTACAAACGCAGCCTGTGGGAGCAGCTGCGCTACCCGGAGGGGCTCATCCACGAGGACGACGCGGTGGCCCACCGGCTGTTCGCCGCCTGTGAAACGGTTGCCTGCCTGGACGCTCCCCTTTACCGCTACCGGCTGCGCCAGGGCAGCATCTGCCGCAGCGGCATCAGCCCCGGCAGCTTCGACGGGGTGACCGCCCACGCCGACTGGTGCCGGTTTTTCCGGGACCAGGGCATGGACAAGGCCCTGCTGGACAAGGCGCTGGCCGCCTGTTTCCGTCGGTATCTGGCCCTTTGCGCCGGAGCGAAAAACGAGCTGACCTGGCCCATCGCTGCCCGCTGGCACGGCGCTCAGGCGGAGCTGCGCTGCCTTCTGCCCCTTGTGAAAAACTGCGGCGCGCTTTCCCTGACCGAAAAGCTCAGCTGCCTGCGCTGGTGCACCCGGCCGCTGCCCCTGCCCGGACACAGCGGAACGCCCCGGGCCGCCCTGCTTTTGCCGCCCGAGCTTCCGGTGCCCGCCGTGAAGGGCGGCGCGGTGGAGACCCTGGCCACCCACCTGATGGAGGAAAACCAGACCCAGCGGCAGCTGGAGCTGGCCCTTGTCTGCCGCCTGGACGAAGAGGCCGCGGCGGCTTCGGCCCGGTTTTCCCAGTCGCTGATCTTCTTCGTGCCCCCCGCCGGGCAGGCGCGTTCCCTTGTGCACCGGGTCCGTTACCGGCTGGCAAAGCTGGCCAAGCGGCCGGTGTACTGGCAGGAATACCAGCATTCCCCCCTGCCCTTTTTGAAGCGGCTGAACGCCGACCTCTATTCGGTGGAAGGCGGCCAGCTGGACGCCTGGCAGCAGGCCGCCGCCTGCTTCAGCGCCGAAAAAATGGCGGCGCACCTGCATGGGGTGGCATACAGCAGCCCCGCGCTGGACGCTCAGTTCGGCCGGGTGCTGGCCATCAGCGATTATGTACGCAGGGCCTGGCTCTCCTCCAGCTCTCTGCCCGCCGACCGGGCTCTGCTGCTGCCCAACTGCGTGGACACCAGCCGTTTCTGCCCCATCCCTTCGTCGGAAAATGAGCGGGCACAGCTGCGCAGCCGCCTGGGCCTTACACAGGATGACTTTGTGGTGCTGTTCTGCGGCCGGGTGTGCGAGGAAAAGGGCATCCACCGGCTGGTGCAGGCCATGCGGCAGATTCAGGACCCCGCCGTGAAGCTGGCGGTCATCGGCTCGCCCTTCTTTGCCGGGCAGGCCGATTCCCCCTTCTTTGCCGAACTGCGCAAGCAGGCCGCGGCCCTGGGCGAGCGGATCGTCTTTACCGGCTTTGTGCCCAATGAAGAATTACCCGCTTATTACCGCATGGCAGACGCCGCCTGCTTCCCCGCGCTGTGGGAGGAGCCGGCAGGCATCACCGCCATCGAGGCCATGGCCTGCGGCTGCCCGGTGATCGCCACCGACAGCGGCGGCATGCCGGAATATCTGGAGGGCAGCGGCGCGGTGCTGCTGCGCCGGGATGAGATCTGGGACGGCGAATGCACCCCTGTACCCGGTGTGCCTGAGCTTTCCGGCCAGATCGCCGAAGCCATCCTTGCTCTGAAAGACCAGTCCGCCCGCCGGGCCGAAATGGCCGCGGCCGGTGTGCGCCGGGCGCAGGATTTTTCCCGCCAGAGCTACTACCAGACCTTCGCCGGTTTCGTCCGCCGGATGCGCCGCTGAACAGCAAAGGAGTTATTATGCAGCCCATTGTGAGTATCATCGTGCCGGTGTACAACCCCGGCCGTTATTTCAGCCGCTGCCTGAGCAGCGTGGCAGCCCAGACCTTCCGGGACTGGGAGTGCATCCTGGTGGACGACGGCAGCCCGGACGGCTCCGGCGCTCTGTGCGATGTGTGCGCCGAAGAGGACAGCCGCTTCCGGGTGATTCACCAGAAAAACGCGGGGGCCAGCGCCGCCCGCAACGCGGGCATTGCCGCCGCCCGGGGTGAGTATCTGCTGATGCTGGACGCGGACGACGCGCTGAGCCCCATCGCGCTGGAGACCCTGCTGGAGGTGCAGCGCCGGTTTGCCGGGGATTTTCTTTTCTTCAGCTTCACCGAGGATGCCGCCCGTCTGGCCGCTCCCGGCCAGATGCCGGAGGTGACCGCCTACCGGCCCGCTCAGGCCGGAGAGCTTTACAACGACGCGCCTTTCCCCACCCCCTGGGGCAAGCTGTTCTGCGCCGGGCAGCTGCGCGACACCGGTCTTTTGTTCGACACCAGCCTTTCCTGCTACGAGGACCGGCCCTTTGTGCTGGAATACCTACGGGATTTCTGGGCCAGGAATCCCGAGGCCTGCTGCCGGCTGGTGAAGCTTCCCCTTTACTATTATGAAAACGGCAACGAGAACAGCCTGAGCAAGTCCGACCGGTCCCGGCTGCAGCCTGCCTTCTGGGAGATGTTCGACCGGCTGCTCTGTTTGTTCTGGAAGGAATACGGCGTGCCCCACACCCAGATGCACGGCATCGTTTCCGAGTATCTGAACACCCTGCTGTACGGGCTGTGGTGTACCCCCAAAAAGGACCGCCGGGCGGTGATGCGGCGCTTTTATCAGAGCGATGCTTACCGCAATCTGATGGACTTTTTTGCCCGGAACCGCCACTACGAGACCCGCTATCTGCCCCTGCGCTTTCACCTGACCAGCCTGGCCCTGGCCCTCAACAAAAGCCGCCTGGGCGAAAAGAAGCTGTGGTGGAAGCTGCACTGGCTGGGCTGGTATCTTTTGGGCGGCCGCTGGTACCGGGGCTGACCGCCCTTTTATTGCAAGTTGGCCGAAAACATGCTATAGTATCAGTAATTCTAATTGTGATAAAGGTTGAGTTTCTATGGCTACAAGAATCAATGTTACCCGGGCTTCTTTGCCTCCCTTTGAGGAATACATTCAGGAGATCGCCCCCTTGTGGAACAGCCACTGGCTCACCAACATGGGCGAAAAGCATCAGCAGCTGGAAGCCCGGCTGGCGCAGTATCTGCAGGTTCCCCAGGTCAGTCTGTTTTCCAACGGTCACCTTGCGCTGGAACTCATGCTTCAGGCATTTCATTTGAAGGGCGAGGTCATCACCACGCCCTTCTCCTTTGCAAGCACCACCCACGCCATCGTGCGCAACGGGCTGACCCCTGTTTTCGCCGACGTGGACCCGAATGACTGCACTCTGGACCCCGCCTGCGTGGAGGCGGCCATCACCCCCAACACCTGCGCCATTCTGCCGGTACACGTGTACGGCAATCCCTGCCATGTGGAGGAGCTCCAAGCCATTGCCGACGCCCACGGGCTGAAGCTTCTGTATGACTCCGCCCATGCCTTCGGCGTGACCTACAAGGGCCGGGGCATTGCGGAATACGGCGACGCCTCCATGTTCAGCTTCCACGCCACCAAGGTGTTCAACACCATCGAGGGCGGCGCGGTGACCTGCAAGGACCCGGCGCTCTACCATACTCTGTATCAGCTGAAAAACTTCGGTATCGCGGACGCCGAGCATGTGAACGCGGTGGGCGCCAACAGCAAGATGAACGAGGTACAGGCCGCCATGGGTCTGTGCAATCTGCGCCATCTGGACGAGGCCCTGGCCAGCCGTAAGGCCGCGCTGGAACGGTATCTGGATCATCTGACCGGCGTGCCCGGAGTGAAGGTTCTGCTGCGCCGGGAGGAGGATATCCGGCCCAACTATGCCTATCTGCCGGTAGCCTTTGACCCGGAGCAGTTCGGGCATGACCGGGACGAGGTATATGCCGCGCTGGCCCAGCACAACATCTTTGCCCGCAAGTATTTCTATCCCCTGATTTCGGACTACGCCTGCTACTGCGACCAGTACGATTCCTCCGCCACCCCCAACGCCAAGCGTCTGGCGGCCCAGGTGCTCACCCTGCCTCTGTTCGAGGGGCTGGAGCCCGGCCAGGTGGACGAGATCTGCCGCATCATTCTGAACATGAAATAAGGAGCATTTATGCCCAAGATCAGCATCGTGATTCCCGTATACGGGGCGGAAAAATATCTGCCCCGCTGCCTGGACAGCCTCGCCGCCCAGACCTTTGCCGATTGGGAGTGCATCCTGGTGGACGACGGCAGCCCGGACGGCTCCGGCGCCATCTGCGACCGCTACGCCCAGGCCGATCCCCGCTTTGTGGTGATCCACCAGAAAAACCAGGGCGGAAGCGCCGCCCGCAACAACGGCGTGGACCGGGCCCGGGGGGAATATCTGGCCTTTCTGGACAACGACGACGCCTATTCCCCTTTCCTGCTGGAATCGGTGCTCGCCGCCCAGCAGCACCAGCCGGAAGACCTGATCGTCTGGCGGTATTCCTCGGTGGAATCCGAGCTGGCCGAAAAAAGCTGCGAGTTTTCCCGCATCGAAACGAAAAAGGCGGGCCAGCTTTACCTGCAAAGCCATCTGTACTACGCCTGGAATAAGCTGTTCCGGCTTGATCTTGTACGCCAGATCAAACTGGCACACATCCCCGGCATCACCTATGGCGACGACGTGTATTTTTCCATGGAATACGCCCGCCACTGGTTCCGGCTGCATCCCCAGGGCTGCTTTGCTTTGAGCGACGCTCCCCTGTACTTTTACGAGAGCAGCAACGAGAACAGCACCACCTTCCGTCTCAAGCCCTGCTACTGCAAGGACGAGCTGTGGCTCACCGGCCATGTGCTGGACTGGTTCGAGCGGGACTTTGCCATTCCCGAAGAGGACATGCGGCTGGTGCTGATCCATCTGCTCAAGACCATTGCGGGCGGGCTTTCGGTGGATGCCGCCCAGCCCGGCGGCAAGGCGCTGGCCCGGGAGCATCTGAACGACCCCGTCGCCCGTCGGCTGGTGGAAAAGGCCCGGGCGCTGGGCTGCTACAGCCCCTTTCTGTTCCCCATGGCCCACGGCTTTTCCTCTCTCACTGCCCGTCTGGGCGGCTGGATGATGGAGGACTCCCGCTGGTACCACCGCGTTTACTGGGCGGGCTGGCACCTGCGCCGGCTGCGCACCGGCCAAAAGCCCCCCGTGACCTTATAATGAAAAAAGGATTTTTGCCATGAAAACCATCCTTGTGACCGCCATCGGTTCCTTCTCCGCCGACATTGCCCTGCGCTCGCTGCGCGATGCGGGCTGGCGGGTGATCGGCTGCGACATCTACCCCCGCCAGTGGCTGGCCAACAGCCTGCTCACCGACAGGTTCTATCAGGCCCCCCTCTGCGCCGACCCGGACTACCTGCCCTTCATCCGCCGGGTATGCGAGAGTGAGGGCGTGCAGTTTCTTCTGCCCCTCACCGACCTGGAGGTGGACGTGCTCAGCCCCTGCCGCCAGCAGCTGCTGGAGCTGGGCGTGACCCTGTGCATCTCCGGCGAGGCGACCATCGCCCTCTGCCGGGACAAGCTGACCTGCTTTGAGCATCTGCACGCCACCACCGGCCTGCCCCTGATCCCCACCCGCCGCCTGGCGGATGTGGTCCCGGGCGAAGCGCCGGTGCCCTGCGTGCTCAAGCCCCGGGACGGCCGCAGCAGCCAGGGCTTGCACAAGGCTCCGGACGCGCGCCACTGGGACTTTTTCATCCAGGAGCTGGACCCGGACAGGACCCTGGTACAGCCCATGATCGAGGGCCGCATCGTCACGGTGGACGTGGTGCGGGACGCTGCCGGGCACTGCGTATGCATGCCCCGGCGGGAGCTGCAGCGCACACTGAACGGCGCGGGCCTCACGGTGGAGACCTTCTGGGACGAGCCGCTGGTTCAAATGTGCCGTGAAGCAGCCCAGGCGCTTTCCATCACCGGATGCGTAAATTTCGAGTGGATCGACAGCCCCCAGGGCTACTACTTCCTGGAGTGCAATCCTCGGTTTTCCGGCGGGCTTGCCTTCAGCCACATGGCCGGGTACGCCTGCGTAAACAACCACATGGCCTGCTTCACCGGCGGCGAGATCGAGCCCCAGGTGATCCCCCAGCAGCGTGTGCTGACCCGCAAGTACCACGAGTATTCCATTTGACCCATCTTCCGAACAGAAAGGACAGGTATCGACTTTGAACCCCAACGAACAGCAGTGGACCACCGTTGTGAAACCCCGCACCGGCTGGTTTGATATCGATCTGAAAGAACTCTGGCATTACCGGGACCTGGTGACCCTGTTCACCAAGCGCAACTTTGCGGTGATCTACAAGCAGACCATTCTGGGCCCGCTGTGGATTCTGCTGAATCCCCTCATCACCACCATCCTGTTCAATGTGATCTTCGGCGGCATCGCCGGGCTGCCCACCGAGGGCGCGCCTAGCTTTTTGTTCATCATGGCCGGCAATACCCTGTGGACCATGTTCGCCGCCTGTATCAACAACACCGCCAACACCTTTGTGGCAAACGCGGGCATGTTCGGCAAGGTCTACTTCCCCCGCCTGACCATTCCCCTGTCCCAGGTGCTCACGGCGGCGATCAACTTCTTCATTCAGTTTGCCATGTTCCTGGTGTTCTGGGTCTTCTTCTTTTTCAATCAGGAGGCCTTCGGCCATCTGAGCATGACCGTGTGGCTTGTCTACCTGCCGGTGTGCATCATCCAGGTGATGCTGCTGGGCCTGGCGGTGGGCATCATCGTTTCCAGCCTGACCACCAAATACCGTGACCTGGCCATCGCCGTGACCTTCGGCGTGCAGCTGTGGATGTACGCCACCCCCGTGGTGTACTCCACCACCAGTCTGACCGAGCAGCCGATCCTGAGCGCCATCGTGAACCTGAACCCCATGACCGCGCCGGTGCAGGCCTTCCGCATGGCTTTGCTGGGCTGCGGCAGTGTGGACCCCACCGGACTGGTCTACAGCCTGATTGTGACCGTGGTCCTGCTGGCCATCGGCGTGGTGCTGTTCAGCCGCATTGAAAAGACCTTTATGGATACCGTGTAACAGGAGGATTTTTGCATGTCCAATCACAGCGAGCCGGTACACAGCAAAGAGCCTGTCATTCAGGTATCCGGCGTAAAGAAACAATACAAACTGGGCCAGATCGGCGGCGGCACCCTCACCGCCGACCTGCAGAGCTGGTGGGCCCGCATCCGCGGCAAGGAGGACCCCAATCTGCCCATCGGCACCGACACCCGCCTGTTCGGCCAGACCTTCATGGCGCTGAACGGCGTGGACCTGACCGTTTACAAGGGCGAGGCGCTGGGCATCATCGGCCGCAACGGCGCGGGCAAATCCACCCTGCTCAAGCTGCTCAGCCGCATCACCGCCCCCACCGAGGGCGAGATCAAGATCAAGGGCCGCATCGCCAGCATGCTGGAGGTGGGCACCGGCTTCAATCAGGAGATGACCGGCCGGGAAAACATCTACATGAACGGCGCCATTCTGGGCATGACCAAGGCCGAGGTGGATTCCAAGCTGGACCAGATCATCGAGTTCTCCGAGTGCGGCGACTTCATCGACACCCCTGTCAAGCGCTATTCCAGCGGTATGTTCGTGAAGCTGGCCTTCGCGGTGGCCGCCCATCTGGACAGTGAGATCATGGTGATGGACGAAGTCCTGGCCGTGGGCGACATGAAGTTCCAGCAGAAGTGCCTGGGCAAAATGAGCGACGTGGCGGGCCAGGAGGGCCGCACCGTTCTGTATGTGAGCCACAACATGAGCACCATCCGCCAGCTGTGCACCCGCTGCGTGGTGCTGGACAAGGGCAAGGTGATCTTCGACGGCAACGTGGACGACGCCATCGCCGTATACATGGACACCACCGACGTGAACGTGGTGGACTACGACCTGCGCGAGATCGGCCGCATGAGCTCCAGCGCGGGCAAGCGGCTGCGGGTGGAGCGGCTGACCTTCCTGGACAAGGAAAGCAGCGTGTTCGCCGCGGGCGAGCCCTTGCGGGTGCGCATCGACTGGCAGGTCATGCAGCACTTCGACGCGGTGAACATGAAGCTGAACTTCCATTACCGGGATTCCACGCCCGTGGGCATCACCCATCCCATCACTCTGGGCGAGGCCGAGCCGGGCCGCCGCTACTCCACCGTGTTCACGGTGGACACCTCCATCTTCAGCGAGGGGCAGTATTTCTTCTACCTGGACGTGTTCGAGCGGGAGCTGGCCAACGCCGCCTGCCTGGACAAGCCCGCCCAGGAATTCGCCTTCGAGATCACCAACATGGACCGCACCCTGCCGGAGTGGTCCAGCGGCTGGGGGCACATCCACTTCCCGCCGGTGGTCATTGAATCCAATGAGGTAAACTGACGATGGGTCTGCCCAATTTATACATCTGCCACACCGCCTATCAGGTGCTGGTGGAGCTGGTCCGGGCCATGAAGGACACGGTGCCCCCGGACCTTATTCTGAGCAGTGTCATCCCAAACACCGAAGAACTGGCCGGGCGGCTTTCCGCCACCGGCCTGTTCCGCTGTGTACGGGTTTTTGACGAAGAGGCCTGCGGCAACGCCATCCAGCCCGGTTTTCTGCGCACACTACTGTTGCAGCGAATCATGGGCCGCCGCAATGTGGAAAAATACTACGGCTTTTCCATCGACCCCAAGGCCTACGGGGCCATCTACATCCACAACGACTGGAGCGTGCTGGGCCGGTATTTGCAGGACCTGAAAGCCCCCTACGTGCTCTGCGAGGACACCATGGCCAGCACCTGCCACCCGGACCATCCGCTGATCGACGAGCAGCGGACGCTGCCCCATTTCAAGCTGCGGCAGAAGCTGGGCTACGGTTATCTGTACTGGGGCGACTACAAGCGGGTCACGGCGGTGGAGACCGAGTGCGCCGCCAGAACGCCCTTGTTCCCCCAAAAGCTGCGGGAGGATTCCAAGTCCGACCGGTTCCACCGGCTCACCGACGAACAGAAGGCGCTGGTTCGGCAGGTGTTCCTCACCCGGCCGCTGCCGGAAAACGCCGAGGGCGCGGTGCTGTTTCTGCCCCGGGACTTTGTGTCCGAAGGGCTTCTGGACGGCGAGACCCAGCAAAAAATGTTCACCGCCGTGGTGAAGGCCCACTGCCACGGCGGGCCGCTCTTCATCAAGACCCATCCCCGGGACGCTTTTGACTATTCGCGCCTGTTCCCCGACGCGGTGATCCTGGAGCGCACCATGCCCAGCGAGGTGCTGAATTTTGCGCTGCCCTTCCGGTTCAAAAAGGCTGTGACGGTGGAATCCACCGTACTGAAAACGCTGGAGGTGGCGGACGAAAAGCTGGAACTGAGCCTGACCGAGGCGCTGGCCCTGCTGGACTGAGCTTTTTGTTGCACAGCGCGCTTGTGCGCTCACAATTTGTTCATACCGAAGCATTACCATGAAATCAAGCGGCCCGGTCCATCGTTCTTATTACGGGCCCGCAAGGAGGTTGTTCCTATGAAAATCATCGGCGTGATTCCCGCCCGGTATCAGTCCAGCCGTCTGCCCGGCAAGCCCCTGGCGGACATTCTGGGCAAACCCATGATCTGGTGGGTCTACCAGGCGGCGAAAAAGTGCGAGAAGCTGGACGATCTGGTGATCGCCACCGACGACGAGCGGATCATGGAGGTCTGCCGCCAGTACGACATGCCCGCCCTCATGACCCGGGCCGACCACGACACCCCCACCGCCCGCATCCACGAGGTGAGCTGCATGCTGGACGCGGACCTGTACCTGCAGATCATGGGCGACGAACCCCTGATCGATGCCCGGGCCTTTGACCTGATTCTGCCGGACACCCTGCCCGAAGATCCCTACTACGTGGCGGGCGTGACCAACATCATGGACCATCCGGCGGACGTGATCGACTTCTCCAACCAGAAGGTGGCCTGCAATGCCCGCCGGGAGATTCTGCTGATCTCCCGCAGCCCCATCCCCTATCCGAAGGGAACGGCGGATTTTGAGTACGAGAAGATCACCGGCATCCAGCTGTTCAGCAAAAAGGCGCTGGATTTTTACGCCGCCACCCCCAAGAGCGCGCTGGAAAAGGCCGAGGAAAACGACCTGATGCGCTTCATTGAAAACGGCCACACGGTGCACGCTGTGGTCTCCCCCTATAAGACCGTATCGGTGGACACCCCCAAGGACGTGGACATCGTGTGCGATATCCTGAAACAGCGCGGCAACTGAAACTTGCCGGAAAGGAGCTGCTTTATGCATACCCTCAAACTTCTGGACTGCACCCTGCGGGACGGCGGTTACATCAACGAATGGCGCTTTGGCTATGAAAACATCCGCGACATCGTGCGCAGCCTGGTGAAGGCGGGCACCGACATCGTGGAGGTGGGCTTTCTGCGCAACGTGGACTATGACCCGGACTGCACCCGCTGGAACACGGTGGCCGAGCTGAAGAAGATCCTGCCCGCCGACCGGAAAAACGTGATGTTCAGCGGCATGGCCCTGCACAACTTCTACGACATCGACAAGCTGGAGCCCTGGGACGGCACCGGCATCGACCTGATTCGGGTCACCTTCCACGACTACGACATTGAGGAGGGTCTGGCCTTCTGCAAAAAGGCCCAGGACAAGGGCTACAAGATCAGCTGCAACCCCATCAACATCATGGGCTACTCGGACGCGGGTGTGCTCTGGCTGGTGGAGCAGGTGAACAAGCTGCACCCCTACGCCTTCTCCATCGTGGACACCTTCGGTAGCATGCGCCAGCAGGACCTGGACCGCATTGTGAGCCTGGTGGACAACAACCTGGCCAAGGACATCACCCTGGGCCTGCACCTGCACGAGAACATGGCCCTCAGCTCCAGCCTGGCCCAGAGCTTTGTGAACAAGCATCTGAACCGGGACGTGATCGTGGACGCCAGCCTTCTGGGCATGGGCCGCACCCCCGGCAACCTGTGCATCGAGCTGATCGCCGATTACCTGAACCTGAACTTCGGCAAGCAGTACGACATCGACTGCATGCTGGACGCCATTCAGGATCAGATCATGCCCATCCGGGAAAAGGAGCCCTGGGGTTACTCCCCGCCCTACTTTTTGTCCGCCCGGTACAACCTGCACCGCAACTACGCCGAGCATCTGCTGGGCAAGGGCGATCTGTCCAACCGGGACATCAACCACATTCTGAGCCGCATCGCTCCCGAGAAGAAGACCGCCTTTGATGCCGCCTACGCGGACGAGCTGTATGCCCAGTACAAGGGCAGCGCCCTGGACGACGCGGCCGACCGGGCCAAGCTGAAAGAGCTGCTGGCGGGCCGGAAGATCCTGGCCCTGGCCCCCGGCCAGACGCTGGACACCCACCGGCAGGCCATCGAGGCCTACATCGCCGAGAACGCCCCCGTCGTCATCAGCGCCAACTTTGTGCCGGAGCACTACAAGGCGGATTTCGCCTTCTTCACCAACGGCAAGCGCTTTGAAAAGCTGGAAAGCTGCCCCTGCGCGGTGATTGCCACCAGCAACCTGCAGGGCGAAGCGGATTACCGGCTGGATTACAACAGCCTGGCCGGGGCCTTCGACAAGGGCGCCAACAGCCTGATCATGCTGCTGCATCTTCTGGCGGAGCTGGGCGTGGACGAGGCTGCCATCGCCGGCGCCGACGGCTACGGCCCCGCGGGCGACAACTACTGTGACCCCCGCATGAAGAACCACACCCTGCGGGGCGCGGACTACAACCACGCCATGGCCGAGGCCATCCGGGCTCAGGAGCTGCGCGTGCGCTTCGTGACCCCCAGCTATTACGAAAAGGAGTAACATGCCCATGCAGACCAAGCTGCTTGTGCTGGACGTGGACGGCACCCTCACCGACGGGGGGCTGTATCTGGATTCCACCGGCAACGAGACCAAGAAATTTTCCGTAAAGGACGGCGCGGGCCTTGTGATCGCCCGCACCGCCGGCATCAAGGTGATGATCCTCACCGGCCGGGAGAGCGAGCCGGTGCGCCGCCGGGCCGCCGAGCTGCACCTGGACTACTGCGTGCAGAACTGCAAGAACAAGGCGGCCTATCTGACCGATTTTCTGGCGCAGCAGGGCCTGAACGGCCAGGAGGTTGCCTATGTGGGCGACGACTGGAACGACATGGCGGCCATGAAGCTGTGCGGCTTCGTGGCCTGCCCCGCCGACGCCGCCCCCGAGGTGAAGGCCATCGCCCATTACGTCTGCCCCCAGAAGGGCGGCGAGGGCGCGGTGCGCGGCGCGGTGGAAAAGCTTCTGAAGGATGCGGGCCTGTTCGAGCAGGCGGTGAACCAGGCCTTCGGCGCGGGGGTGTGAGCCCATGTATGAAGCCCTGAAACAGGCGGCCTGGGCCGCCAACCTGGCCCTGCCCAAGGCGAACCTCTGCCTTGCCACCTGGGGCAATGCCAGCCAGGTGGACCGGGATGCCGGAGTCTTTGCCATCAAGCCCTCCGGCGTGGACTACGACACCCTGCGCCCGGAGGACATGGTGGTGGTGCGCCTTTCGGACGGCAGCGTGGCGGAGGGCGAGCTGCGCCCCTCGTCGGACACCAAGACCCATCTGGAGCTGTACCGGGCGTTTCCCTCCATCGGCGGCGTGGTGCACACCCACAGCCGGTGGGCAACCATTTTCGCCCAGGCCGGGCGGGAAATTCCGGCCCTGGGCACCACCCATGCCGACACCTTCTACGGCCCGGTGCCCTGCGCCCCTGCCCTGACCAAGGAGCAGATCGAGGGCGACTACGAGACCAACACCGGCCTGGTGCTGGCCGCCGCCTGCGCGGAGCATTACGAAGCCATTCCCGCCGGGCTGGTGAAGGCCCACGGCCCCTTCACCTGGGGCAGGGATGCCGCCAGTGCGGTGGAAAACGCCATCATTCTGGAAGAGGTGGCCATGATGGCCTACCACAGCCTTATGCTGGGCGCGCAGCCGGTGGACGGCTACCTGCTGGACAAGCACTACCTGCGCAAGCACGGCCTGGGCGCCTACTACGGCCAGGCGGGCAAATAATTCAACCGGAAAGGGTTTCCCTATGGAAAAACTTCTCACGCAAATCAAGCGCCACCGCCGCCTGCTGGGCGGCGCGGTGCTGCTGGCTGTGGCCTTTTTCATCTTTGCCTGCGTCTGGCTCACCCAGGTGCGGGGCAACGGCGAAAAGAGCCGCAGCTGGATGATCAACGACCAGTTCAGCGAGTTCGCCCTCATCGACGACACCGTGACCCAGGATTTCGTCTGTGACCGGGACCTGCTGTACATGGGTTTTGCCTTCAAGGTGCAGAAGGCGGGCGACGAAGGCCCCGCCGGAGTGCTGGAGCTCACCCTCACCGATCTGGATACCGGCGAGGTTCTGGCCACCAGCGAGGGCGACATGAGCAACATTCTGGACACCACCGAAGCCTACTACACCACGCTGGGGCTTTCCCAGCCGGTGGAGCTGACCGAGGCGGGCGAACGCCATTACCGGGTGAGCCTGACCGCTCACTACACCGGCGAGGGCCGTCTGCTCGTGGGCTACACTCCCACCGCCAACGAGGCGGGCCTGGGCCTGACCGTGAACGGTGAGGCCACCGAGGGCATGCTGGCCATCCTGGGCGTATATGCCCAGATCGGCGGCTTCGTGACCAAGTTCTACTGGGTCATTGCCCTGCTGGCGCTGATTCTCATCGGGGCCGGGTGGTGGCTGTTCACCGGGCAGAAATGTCCCCTGCACCGGATGGTCTTCTGCTTCGTGCTGGCGCTGGGCATCCTGTTCAGCATGGTTCTGCCCCCTTACTCCGCACCGGATGAGCAGTTTCACATCAACCAGAGCTTCACCCTGGCCTCCACCATCTACAATCCCTATCTGCCGGTGGCCCAAAGCCAAATTCACAGCAGCCTGCGCCGCCCCTCGGATGTGGACGTGATCGTGCAGGACGGCGAGACCACGGTATTCACCTGGCAGCACATTGCCAAGAATCTGCTTACCACCAATTCCGACCCCTTCACCCACACCCAGGACTACGACGAATATCAGGTGGATTCCAGCTACACCATGTACTGGATCAGCGCCTTCGGCGTGCTGGCGGGCTTTTTGCTGCGGCTGGGCTTCATCCCCACCCTGTTTTTGGGCAGGCTTGCAAACCTTGTATTCTTCGCCTTCCTGGCGGCCTGGGCGGTGAAGCGTACCCCGGTGGCCAAGGCGGTATTCGCCGCGGTGGCGCTGCTGCCCATGACGCTGCATCTGGCCGCCTCCTACAGCCGGGACTCCAACCTGCTGGCGCTCTGCCTTCTGTTTGCCGCCCTGGTGCTGGACCTGGCCTTTGGTCCCCGGGAAAACATCGGCTGGAAACAGCTGATCCTGCCCGCGCTGGCCGGGCTGCTGATCGTGCCCTCCAAGATCGTGTATTTCCCGCTGGCGCTGCTGGTCTTTCTGATTCCCGCCGCCCGGCTGGGCCGCTATTCCAAGGCGGTCAAGGGCGGGTTCCTGGCCCTGTGCCTGGCAGTCTTTTTCTTCAGCGCCGGTGGTCAGGTGATTTTGAACGACTTTGTGAGCGGCAGCACCCAGGTGGCGGCGGGCGCGGCCTCCTCCAGCGTTTCCTCTGAAATTACGGCACCGGCCCCAAGCGCGCCGGAAAGTTCCGCACAGAGCGCAGCCTCCGCGCCGGAGAGCAGCGAGGAAACCGCCGCCCCGCAAACGGAAGAGGCTCCGGTGCAGGACGACAGTGTCTGCTACACCCTGCCCTATATCCTCTCTCATCCGCTGGATACCCTGGAGCTGGCCATCCGCTCGGTGGTGGAAAACGGCGACCATTACGTGAAGACCCTGATCGGCGGTACCCTGAGCTACTTTGACCCGGGCGTACAGATCGCCTGGACCTGGGTGGCCGCCCTGATGATCCTGCTGGTGCTGGCCTGGCTGCAGCCCGGCTTTGAGCTGCCGGTGTGGGCCAAGGCCCTCTGCCTGCTGATCGGGCTTGCCTGCTGCGGCCTGGCGGTGCTGGGCTGCATCTCCTGGACGCCCACCTATTACACCACCATCTACGGTCTGCAGGGCCGTTACTTCCTGCCGGTGCTGAGCCTGCTGCTGCTGGCCCGGCCCAAGCGCCTGCTGCTGCAGACCGACTGCACCCGCGGCCTGGTCTACGCGGTGACTCTGGTGGACCTTCTGGTCCTTCTGAATGCTTTTCTTTCCATTCTGGCCCGTTAAAGGCCATACGCCATCCGTTAAGGAGTACGATATTTGATGGATTACAAGCAAATTCCCCTGATCATCCCCTCGCTGGAGCCGGATGAAAAGCTGCCCCGTCTGCTGGAGCAGCTGCACGAGGCGGGCATCCAAAACATCGTCCTGGTGGACGACGGCAGCGGCCCCGCCTACGCCCATTTCTTTGAAGAAGCACAGGCCCGCTGGGGCTGCGCGGTGCTGCGCCACGCGGTGAATCTGGGCAAAGGGCGCGCGCTCAAGACCGCCTTCAACCACTGCCTGAACACCTGGCCGGAGGCTCCCGGCTGTGTGACCGCCGATTCCGACGGCCAGCACACCCCGGAGTGCATCCTCAAGGTGATGAAGGCCCTCACCGAACGGCCGGACGCTTTGATTCTGGGCTGCCGCAACTTCGACGAGAAGGACGTGCCGCTGCGTTCCAGCTTCGGCAACAAGTGCACCCGTTTCATGTTCAAGCTCTTGGTGGGCCTTGCCATCACCGACACCCAGACCGGCCTGCGGGCCGTTCCCACCTCCTTCATGAAGACCCTGATGCATTCCGGCGGCGAGCGGTTCGAGTTCGAGTCCAACATGCTCATCGACACCAAGGAGGCCGGGGTACCCATCGTGGAGGTACCCATCGAGACGGTATACATCGAGGAAAACAAGACCAGCCATTTCAATCCCCTGCGGGACTCCGCCCGCATCTATGCGGTGTTCGGCAAATTTTTGTTCTCCTCCATCTCCTCCAGCGTGGTGGACCTGGTGCTGTTCAGCCTGTTCTGCATGCTGCTGCACTCCTTTGTACAGGGCACTCTGTACATCACCCTGGCCACCGTCTGCGCCCGGGTGATCTCGGCCACCTACAACTACCTGCTGAACTACAAGCTGGTCTTCAAGAGCCGGGAGCACCACGGCATGGCCGCGGGCAAATACTTTTTGCTGGCGGTGGTGCAGATGGCCTGCTCCGCCGGGCTGGTCAGCCTGCTGTACGCCTTGACCGGCGGCTTCTCCGAGCTGGTGATCAAGATTTTCGTGGACGTGTTCCTGTTCTTCATCAGCTTCCAGATCCAGCGGGAATTCGTTTACAAAAAGCGCGGGGCGTAACGCCCGCCGCGCACGGGGGGTTCGCTTCGTGACCATCTGTTTTTTCTCCGCCCAGTACCTGCCCACCGTGGGCGGGGTGGAGCGCTACACCTTCAATCTGGCGCGCCGTGTGGCGGCCGCGGGGCACACCGCCATCGTGGTGACCAGCGCCCTGCCCGGCCTGCCGGATTTTGAGACCGACGAACACGGCATCCGCATCTACCGGCTGCCGGTCTGGCCGCTGATGAACGGCCGCTTCCCGGTGCTGAAACCGGGGCGGGCATTCCGGACGCTGGCAAAGCAGCTGTGGGCCGAGCCCATCGGCTTCTGTGTCATCAACACCCGCTTTTACATCAGCAGCCTGTATGCGGCCCGCCAGTGCAGAAAGCGGAACATTCCCGCCATCGTGGTGGACCACTCCACCGGCCACCTGCCCATGGGCAATCCGCTGCTGAACGCCGCTGGTGCCTGCTATGAGCATCTGGCCGCCGCTTACCTGAAGGCCTGCCGCCCCCGCTTTTACGGGGTGAGCCGGGCGGTGTGCCGCTGGCTGGAGCATTTCGGTATCCGGCCGGAGGGCCAGCTGTACAACGCGGTGGACCCCGCCGAGGTGCGGGCGCTGGCCTGTGCGCCGGACGCGGTGGACTGGCGTGCCCGGCTGGGCCTTGATGCCGGCGAAAAGCTGGTGGTCTTTCTGGGCCGGGTGATCCCGGAAAAGGGCGTGGCCGAGCTGATCGAGGCTTTTGCCCGGGCCAGTCTGCCCGGGTGTAGCCTGGTGGTGGCGGGCGACGGACCCCTGCTGGCAAAGCTGCGGGAGAACTGCCCGCCGAAGGTGCATCTGGCGGGCTCGGTCCCCTACGCCCAGGCCATGCAGCTGCTGGCCCAGGCTCAGCTGTACTGCCTGCCCACCTATTATGCCGAGGGCTTCCCCACCACATTTCTGGAGGCTGCCGCCTGCGGCTGCCCCATTCTGACCACCCGCACCGGCGGCAGCGACGAGCTGCTGCCGGACGAAAGCTACGGCATCCAGCTGGACGGGGTGGACCCCGATGCGCTGACCGCCGCGCTGAAACGCTGCCTGTCTGACGGCGGCTGGGGCGCTGCCGCAGCCCAAAAGACCGCCGCCCGGCTGGAGGATCACTTCACCTGGGAGGCCGTGACCCGCGAGCTTCTGCGGCTTGCCGGGGCGCAACAACCTGACTGCAAAGGAAATTGAACGCTTATGTCCAAGCTATTGATCGTGATTCCCGCCTACAACGAGGAGGGCAACATCGTTCATGTGGTGAACGAGCTGGTGGCCCGTTACCCCCAATACGACTATGTGGTGGTGAACGACGGCAGCCGTGACCGCACCGCCGCGCTCTGCCGCCAGCACGGTTTCCGGCTGATCGATCTGCCTGTGAACCTGGGGCTGGCCGGGGCCTTCCAGACCGGGCTGCGCTACGCTGCCGAAAACGGCTACGACTGCGCGCTGCAGTTCGACGCGGACGGCCAGCACAAACCGGAATTCATCCAGCCCATGCTGGATGAGCTGGAAAACGGGGCCGACATCGTGATCGGCAGCCGGTTCCTTACCGTGAAAAAGCCCAAGAGCCTGCGGATGCTGGGCAGCTACCTGATCAGCTGGGCCATCCGCCTGACCACCGGCCAGGCCATCTGCGACCCCACCAGCGGTATGCGGATGTTCAACCGCCGCATGGTGGAGGAATTCTCGCTGAACCTGAACTACGGCCCCGAGCCGGACACCATCAGCTATCTGATCAAGAACGGCGCGGTGGTGCGGGAGATCCAGGTGGAGATGGGCGAACGGCTCACCGGCACCAGCTATCTGAACTTCGCCCGCTCGGTGGAATACATGCTCAAGATGGGCCTTTCCATCCTGCTGATCCAGTGGTTCCGCAAACGGGAACCCGTTACCTTCTATTACCCGGAAAGGAGAGACTGAACGCCATGTCCCCACTGCTTCCCCTCGCGCTGCGCGCACTTCTGATCTGCGGCAGCCTGTGCACCACCCTGTTCATCCTTCGCCGGGTCCGTCATGCCAAGGTCCAGATCGAGGACTCCATCTTCTGGCTGCTGTTCTCCGCCTGCCTTTTGTTTTTGAGCCTGTTCCCGGAGATCACCACCTGGGTGGCCCGCCGCTTCGGCTTCGTGAGTGAAATCAACGTGGTGTATCTTGCCATCATCTTTCTGCTGCTCATCAAGCAGTTCTTCATGTCGGTGCGGATCAGCCAGATGGATTCCAAGCTGAAAAGCCTGGCGCAGAAGGTCGCTCTGAACGAGGAAAAGATTGAACGGGGCAAGCTGGACCTGTAAGGCGGCGCGCCGTTGTTTTTCCGAGTCGTTTATGGTATAATAAAAATAATATATATCAACCGACTGGAGGGTTTTTACAATGGCATATACCCCGAAACTGACCTACAAGGGCAAGCCTTTGGTACGCTGCGGCAACGAGATCTACTACGGCAGCCTGGCTGATCCCTTTGTGCTTTTTATGCAGATTCTCACCGAAAAGGAAGAAAACGGCATGAAGATGGCCGATAAGATCCATGTGATGCTCATGAGCACCGACGCTTCCAAGCCCCTGCCCGAGCGGGTGGTCAAGCAGAGCAGCAAGACCGGCCTGTACACCGCTCTGGAGGTCGGCTCCATGTGGCTGGAGCGCGCTTTGAAGGAAGCGCCCGCCAAGAAGTAACACCCATTTACCACAAAACAACGCGCACTGTTCCATGCCCGGAACAGTGCGCTGTTTTGTTGCCATTTGCGCCGTGCAGACGCATACCCAGCAGGAAAGGATGGATGCAGCAAAATGTCATTTCCTCATTTTCACCGGACCGCCGGGGGCGGCCAGGTGGATTTTTCCGGCCCCAACGTGCGCCGCAGCGTTCTTGCGGTGGCGGCGCCCATGCTGGTGGCCCAGGTGCTGAACCTTTTGTACAACATCGTGGACCGCATCTACATCGGCAAAATTCCCGGTCAGGGCACGCTGGCACTGGCCGGGCTGGGGCTGTGCTTTCCCCTCATCACCCTGATCACCGCCTTTGCCAACCTGTTCGGCGTGGGCGGCGCGCCGCTGTGCTCCATCGCCCGGGGCCAGAAGGACCTGAAAAGCGCCCGGACCATTATGGCCAACGCCTGGTTCATGCTGATGGTCAGCGGGGCGGCGCTTACCCTTATTGGCATTGTATTTCACAAACCGCTGCTTTACTTATTCGGCGCCAGCGGCGACACCTACCCCTACGCGGCCCAGTACATGACCATCTATCTGCTGGGCACCGTGTTCGTGATGACCTCGCTGGGAATGAACCCCTACATCAACAGCCAGGGCTTTGCCCGCACCGGCATGCTCACTGTGCTGCTGGGCGCGGTGGCCAACATCATTCTGGACCCCATCCTGATTTTCGGCCTGGGGCTGGGCGTGCGGGGCGCCGCCATTGCCACTGTGCTTTCCCAGCTGCTTTCGGCGGTGTGGGTGATGGCCTTTCTCACCGGCTCGAAGGCGGAACTGCGGCTGGTGCTGAAGGGATTCCGGCCGGATGCGGCCATCATCAAGCGCATTCTGGCGCTGGGCACCTCCAGCTTCGTGATGGGCTTCACCGACAGCCTGGTCCAGGTGGCCTGCAACTCCACCCTGAGTGCCTTCGGCGGGGATTTGTACATCAGCGTGATGACGGTGATCAACTCGGTGCGGCAGCTCGCCCAGACGCCGGTGCTGGCCCTTGCGGACGGCGCTTCGCCGGTCATCAGCTACAACTACGGGGCCCGGATGGCGGACCGGGTGCGGGCGGCCATCCGCTTCATGACCCAGCTGGGCTTCGGATACACCCTGCTGATCTGGGGTTTCATCTCTCTGTTCCCGGAGACCTTCATCCGCATCTTCAATCCGGACCCGGAGCTGCTGGCCATCGCGGTGCCCTCGCTGCACATCTACTTCTTCGGCTTTGTGATGATGGCCTTTCAATTCTCCGGCCAGAGCGTGTTCAAATCGCTGAACAAGGCAAAGCTTGCCATCTTCTTCTCGATGCTGCGCAAGGCGATCATTGTGGTGCCCCTCACCCTGCTGCTGCCCCATGTGGGCGGACTGGGGGTAAACGGTGTGTTCCTGGCCGAGCCCATCTCCAACCTGATCGGCGGCCTTGCCTGCTACATCACAATGCGCTGCACCGTGATGCCGGAGCTCTCGGCCATGGAGCGGGCCAAATCCGCCCGATAAATGGCCTTTCTATCGTTTTTTCACTTTCATCCAGGATGGAACATTCCAAAAGGAAAAATCGTTTTTAGCGCAAAAAAGCGGCGGATGGCAATTGCCATCCGCCGCTTTCTTTTCTGTTTGGTGCAGGGAGCAATCAGAGGATTACTCGTTCTCCTCGGTGCATTCCTCGCACTCGCAGTCCTCGCCGCACTCGCTGAATTCGATCTCGAACTCGGCGCCGCAGTTGCCGCAGCAAACCTGCTCGTTCAGCAGGGTATCCTCGTCAACGACGGTCACTGCGCCGCAGTTGGGGCAGGTCAGCTCGTACTCGGCTTCCACTTCCTCGTCCTCGTCGTCTTCCTCTTCTTCGTCCTCGTCCTCGTCGTCACCGAACACAGCTTCTTCCAGGTCGTCCATATCCTCGTCCATGGCGTCCAGCTCATCGTAGACCTGGTCCAGGTCGTCGTCCATATCGGCCACGGTGTCGCACAGATCCTCCAGCAGGTCGTACATGGCCTTCAGGACCTTGCCTTCCTTGCTGTCGCCGATCTCCAGACCCTCCATCAGGCCCTTCAGGTATGCAGCACGCTCTTTCAGTTCCATTGTTCATTCCTCCTTTGAAGAAGTATCAAACATTTTTATGACCACGCCCTCGCCCCCGAAAACCGGCAGCGCGGCGCTCACACAAGGTAAAACAAAACCTGGGCGGCGGCAAAGCCGCCGCCCAGGTGAATGCGTTCAGGGTCAAGCCTAAAATCAGGCGCGCTCCATGTATTCGCCGGTGCGGGTGTCCACACGGATCATGTCGCCCTCGTTGATGAACAGAGGCACGCGGATCTCGGCGCCGGTCTCCAGCTTAGCGGGCTTCAGGGTGTTGGTGGCAGTGTTGCCCTTGAAGCCGGGCTCGGTCTCGGTGACCTGCAGCACTACAAAGTTGGGAGCCTCCAGGCCGAACACGTTGCCCTTGTAGCTCAGGATCTTAACCATCTCGTTCTCCTTCACGAACTTGAAGGAGTCGGACAGATCATGCTCGTTCAGGGGGATCTGCTCGTAGGTCTCGGTGTCCATGAAGTAGTACAGGCCGCCGTCCTCGTACAGGTACTGCATCTCACGGCGCTCGATGAAGGCGGTGGGGAACTTGTCACTGGGGTTGTAGCTCTTCTCGGTCACGGCACCGGTGATCACGTTCTTGGTCTTGGTGCGCACGAAGGCAGCGCCCTTACCGGGCTTAACATGCTGGAACTCCACAACCTGGAGCACGTTGCCGTTCTCTTCAAAAGTTACGCCATTGCGAAAATCGCCTGCAGAAATCATAAATGATCCTCCAATTAAAATTTATTCTGGCCCGGCCAAACCGGCCTTGCGCTGCCAGCGCCGCGGCCTGGCTGCCTGCTGCTGCACGGCAGCGATGCGGCGCGGGCATTCACTGACATATCTGTTATTATTCTACCCCAGAAACGGCTATTTTTCAAGCCCTTTCTTGCCCTTTTCAAGGGCCCGGGGCAGACCCGGGGCTCACTTGCCCAGGCTCTGGTAATACCGCTTCATGGTGGCGGCGTCCTCCGCCTGGGTACCGGCGGACTCGCAGATGATCACCGGAGACAGCCCCCGCTCATAGCACAGCTCCAGCAGCGGCTCGAAGTCCGGCCCGTAGACGGTGTCGGCGAAGGTCAGATGCTGCTTTTCGCCGCCGGTGGTGTATTCGATCTTGCTGAAGTGCACATGGAAATGGCTGGCCCGGTCGTCGCCCAACACCTCGCCCATCCGGTCCAGGATGGCGGCATAGTCCGCCTTGGTCTTGATGGAACCCTGATCCCGGGCGTTCAGGTGGCCGAAGTCGATGCAGGGGGTGATGCGCTTGTCCACCCCGCACAGTGCCAGCACCTCGTCCAGGGTGCCCAGCTGGCCCACCTTGCCCATGGTCTCGGGGCAGAGCACGATGTCGGAGAAACCGGCCTCGTCCACCGCCGCCACGATACGGTGCATGGTGTCCAGCGCCTTTTCCAGCGCCGCTTCCCGGCTCTGCTTGCCGCAGCTGCCGGAGTGGAAGATCACCCGCTGGCCGCCCAGCGCCCGGATGGCCGCCGCGCTCTGCAGGATGTAGTCCACGCTGTTCAGGCGCTTCTCCTCCTCCAGGCTGCTCATAGAGATGTAGTAAGGGGCGTGCAGGCTGAAGTAGATGCCGTGCACCGCCGCCTGGGCGCGGATCTTGGCCGCAAGCTCCTCCTTGATGCGCACGCCCCGGCCGCACTGATACTCAAAGGCGTCCAGGCCCATTTTCGCGGTGTATTCCGGCACCTGCACGCTGTTTTTATACCCCTGCTCGGCAAAGCTCTGGCTTGTGCCGGCGGTTCCGAATAAGATGCTCACAGCAGCTTCCCTCCCTTTTTGAAATAGCGGGCCAGAAAGGGCTTTTCCAGCCTGCGTTTGAAGCGAATGCCCTTTTTGAAATCCTCATACATGGGCTGCACCACCAAAGCCGGAATGCCGTACAGCGTTCCGGCCAGCCGGTCGGTGAACAGCTGGTCGCCCACAATGGCCATCTGCCGCTGGGGTACTCCGAACTTTTTGCGGGCCCGGGCCAGACCGAAGGTGAGCGGCTTGCAGCTCATGGCCACATAATCCAGCCCGATGGACTGGGCAAAGGGCCGCACCCGCTCCTCGTTGTTGTTGCTGGCGATGGCCAGCTGAATGCCCGCTGCCCGCATCCGGTCCAGCCAGTCGCGGATCGCTTCGGGCAGCTGCTGGCTGTCGTGGCCGGTGAGGGTGTTGTCCACATCCAGCACCAGGGCGGTGATGCCCTTCTCCTTCAAAAATTCCGGCGTGATGGCCGCCGCGCCGGAAAAAAGATACTCCGGTGTGATGAACATAGCGCTTCTCCCATAAAAGCGGGGCCGATGCCCCGGAAAAAATTGATAAAAAATGAGCGGGCCCCCAGGGGACCCGCTCGGGCGTTTGCACGCATTTCAGCCTTTGTTCCGGCTAACCGCAATTACTTGAACTTGCGCTTGCGGGCAGCTTCGGACTTCTTCTTGCGGCGCACAGAGGGCTTCTCGTAAGCTTCACGCTTGCGAACCTCGGCAAGCACACCGCTGCGGGCGCAAGAACGCTTAAAACGACGCAGCGCGCTCTCCAGCGACTCGTTGTCCTTGACACGAATTTCCGACATCTATTTTTCCCTCCCTTGGACCTGAGGCAGGAGTTTCGTTGCATAACCCAAAATTAGGGTATTCAACATATCGATTATACTATGCCACAGTTAGTTCTGTCAACTAAAATCTTGTGCAAATTCAAAACTTTCTGCGGTTGAAGACCGTTTTTTGGTCTTCAACCGCAAATCGTCAACAGCTTTGCTTATTTGACCACCAGGTTGACCAGCTTGCCGGGTACGGCGATCTCCTTCACGATGGTCTTGCCCTCCAGCAGAGCGGCCACGGAGGCGTCCGCCTTCACAGCAGCCAGGGTGGCGTCCTTATCCAGGCCGGAAGCCAGGTTCAGGCGGGCCTTGGGCTTGCCGTTCAGCTGCACCAGCACCTCCACGGTGCTTTCCACGCACTTGGCCTCGTCATAGGCAGGCCACTGGGCGTGAGCGATCTGGCCCTCAAAGCCCTGCTGCTGCCACATCTCCTCGGTGATGTGGGGAGCGAAGGGGTTGACCAGGATCAGCAGGGTGCGCAGCTCGTCCTTGGTAACGCCGCCGGCGGCGTACAAATCGTTCAGCAGGCTCATCATGGAGGCGATGGCAGTATTGTGCTTGAGCACCTCGATGTCCTCGCCCACCTTCTTGATGGTCTTGTGGAAGGCGGTCTCCAGCTCGGGACGGTAGCCCTCGCCGGGAACGATCATCTCGCCCAGACCCCACAGACGGTCCAGGAAGCGCTTGCAGCCCTTGATGCCCTTGGTGGACCAGGGAGCGGCCTTCTCGAAGTCGCCGATGAACATCTCGTACAGGCGCAGGGTGTCGGCGCCGTACTCGTTCACCACGTCGTCCGGGTTGATGACGTTGCCGCGGCTCTTGGACATCTTCTCGCCGTTCTCGCCCAGGATCATGCCATGGCTGGTGCGCTTGGCGTAGGGCTCCTTGGTGGGAACCACGCCGATGTCGTACAGGAACTTATGCCAGAAGCGGCTGTACAGCAGGTGCAGGGTGGTGTGCTCCATGCCGCCGTTGTACCAGTCCACAGGACCCCAGTATTCCACGGCCTCCTTGCTCACGGGAGCGGTGTCGCAGTGGGGGTCCATATAACGCAGGAAGTACCAGGAGGAACCGGCCCACTGAGGCATGGTGTCGGTCTCGCGCTTGGCGGGGCCGCCGCAGCAGGGGCAGGTGGTGTTGACCCACTCAGTGTGACGGGCCAGCGGGCTCTCGCCGCCCTCGCCGGGCTCGAAGTCGCTGATCTCGGGCAGCTTCAGGGGCAGCTCGCTCTCGGGGATGGGCTGCCAGCCGCACTTCTCACAGTAGACCATGGGGATGGGCTCGCCCCAGTAACGCTGACGGCTGAACACCCAGTCACGCAGCTTGAAGTTCACCTTGGCGTGACCCTTGCCCTCGCTCTCCAGCCACTCGATCATCTTTTTCTTGGCGTCTTCCACGCTCAGGCCGTCCAGGAAGCCGCTGTTCACCAGGGTGCCGGTGGCAACGTCGGTGAAGGCTTCCTTTTCCAGGTTGCTCTCGCCCTGGCCCTTGACTACCTCAACGATGGGCAGGCCGAACACCTTGGCGAACTCGTAGTCGCGGGTGTCGTGGGCGGGCACGGCCATGATGGCGCCGGTGCCGTAGGTGGCCAGCACGTAGTCGGAAATGAAGATGGGGATCTCCTTGCCGTTTACCGGGTTGATGCCCATCACGCCCTCCAGCTTGACTCCGGTCTTTTCCTTGTTCAGCTCGGTACGCTCGAAGTCGCTCTTGCGGGCGGCCTCGGCCTGGTAGGCGCGCACGGCCTCGGCATTCTGGATGGTGCCGTTGTCCAGCCACTGGTTCACCAGGGCATGCTCGGGGCTGACCACCATGTAGGTGGCTCCGAACAGGGTGTCGCAGCGGGTGGTGTACACGGTCAGGGTGTCGCCGGTGGTAGTGGTGAAGTTCACCTCAGCACCGGTGGAGCGGCCGATCCAGTTCTTCTGCTGGGTGGCAACGCGCTCGATGAAATCCAGGCCGTCCAGATCGTCGATCAGACGGTCGGCATAGGCGGTGATCTTCAGCATCCACTGGCTCTTGACCTTGTGGACAACCTCGCCGCCGCAGCGCTCGCAGCAGCCGTTTACAACCTCTTCGTTGGCCAGCACCACCTTGCAGCTGGTGCACCAGTTCACGCTCATTTCCTTCTTGTAGGCCAGACCGTGCTTGTACAGCTGCAGGAAGATCCACTGGGTCCACTTGTAGTAGCTGGGATCGGTGGTGTTGATCTCACGGTCCCAGTCGAAGGACAGGCCCAGCGCCTGCAGTTGGCTCTTGAAGCGGGCCACGTTGTTCTTGGTCACGATTTCGGGATGGATGTGGTTCTTCATGGCGAAGTTTTCGGTGGGCAGGCCGAAGGCATCCCAGCCCATGGGGTACAACACATTGTAGCCGGCCAGCCGCTTTTTGCGGGCCACGATGTCCAGCGCGGTGTAGCTGCGGGGATGGCCCACGTGCAGGCCCTGACCGCTGGGGTACGGGAACTCTACCAGAGCGTAGAATTTGGGTTTTGCGTGGTCGATCTTGGCGGCGAAGGTCTTTTCGTCCGCCCAGACTTTCTGCCATTTTTTCTCAATGGCTTTGAAATCGTATTTCACCTTTATCAACTCCAACCAAAATTTGAGCGATATGCCCCTTTAAAATAAAACGGCGACAGCCAGTTTTCCACCGCAGGCTTGTCCCACCGTGGAAAACTGGCTCATGGCCGCCCCGCGCAAAAAGCACAGGACGGCGTTCCGTTTGATTTATTCCTCCGCGCCGCTCTCGGGTGCGTCGAACTGGATGTCGCACTCCTCAGCATCCGCCCACAGGTGCTCCAGGTCATAGAACTCCCGGGCCTGGGGGTAGAACACGTGAACGATCACGGTGCCGTAGTCCAGCAGGATCCAGTTCTTGGCATCGTAGCCCTCGGTGCGCAGGGTCTTCACACCCTGCTGCTCCAGCTGGAATTCCACTTCCTCGGCCAGGCTCTTCACGTGGGTGGTGGAGGTACCGTTGGCGATCACAAAGTAATCGGTGAGCACGGTCAGATCCCGCACCTTCAGCACCTTCACGTTCGCGGCTTTTTTGGTGTCCAGCACTTTCGCGATGCTGGTCGCAAGCTGCAAGCTTTCCATTAAATTTTCTCCTTTCGCTTTCCCTCTTCGGGAAAGTCAAAGTGGTTTTTCGTTTTATTCTCCGCCCTCGGCAGTACTGGTATCCTCAGTACCGCTCTCGCCGGTATCACCAGCCGTCGTGTCCAACTGACCCATGTACTGCACATTGGGGTCAGTGGAGGAGCCGGTGGTAGGCAGGGTGGGCACATCCAGGCTGTCCACCGGAGTGGTATAGCTGAGGAAGTAGGTGTTGACCAGCTCCAGAGTCTTCTCAGTGTCGCACACCTGCACAGACAGTCCATTGTATCGCTCAGCTGCACTGTAGGTGGGCACCTTGCACATCATAATGTTGGCGCTGTCCACCTGCAGGAAGCTCACGCCCAGGCTCACCAGCACGTCGCCGGGCATATCGGTGGTCACATATTTCAGGGCTACCGGGGTCAGCTTGGCGATGTCCCACACCGTGGCAGTACGGATGCGGGCAAACAGACCCTGATAGAAATAACGCTGCATGTCCAGACGCTTGATATCGCCCTGAGCGTAGGTCTTACGGTTACGCACAAAGAATTCCACCGCGTTGCCATCCATGGTCTGCAGGCCCGGATACAGGATGCTGCCATCGAACTCCATATATTCCGGCACATAGACCTCGATGCCGCCGAACAGATCCACAATCTCACGCAGAGACTGCATGTCGATGGTCACGTAGTAGTCAATGGGCAGCTTATACTGCTCGGTGATCAGCTTGGCCAGATCGGTGATACCACCCTCGTTGTGCAGGGCCACCGCGTTGATCTTGCCGGTGTTGCCGTGATTGTACTCCTCGCCGGGATAGGTGTCCCGGGGGATCTGGAGCATGTTGATCTTCTTTTCCTTCACATTGAAGTTCATATACATGATCATGTCGGTCATGCCGTCGTTGGAGCTGGAATCGCCGCCGTAGTTGCGGGTCTCATCCTTGTCGATGCCGCAGACCAGAATATTCACCACATCGCCCTTATACTCGCTGGGGGTGTTGATCAGCTCATTGATGGTGGGGGCGCCGCCCTCGGGGCTGATGCTGTGCACCACCCACTGGTACAGGCCGAACAGGCCCACACAGACCACGGCCACCAGAGTCAGCAGGCTGATCAGAGCAATTTTCAGCGGACTCTTTTTCTTCTTCGGACGGCGGCGGGGCTGGCTCCCGTGAGCTGCCGGCTGGGCCTGCCGGTGGGGCTGGGCCTGGCGGTGAGGCTGCTCGCTTGCGTGGTAGACCGTGCGCTGGCTGCCGGAAGCGGAAGAACCGCTGCGGTTGATCCGGCGGCCGGTGGAGCCGCTGGGTGCGGACGAACGGCCCGAAGCGGAGCCGGTGTTCAGTTTACGGGGCTGTTTGGGTTCATTCATGGGTATCCTCCCTGGTTTGCATGCCGCGCTTCAGGTCCTCCAGGGCCTCGAGCGACAAGGGGTCGATGGATTTGCCGCATTCCTTCATCCATCCAATGTTCTTCTCCACGGCCGTGCAGACGGCCTTGTCCAGATCCTCCTCGGCGAGCCTGCGCAGCTCGTACACCTCCGGGTAGTCCCGCTCGGCGCTGATCATATCGCTCAGATAAATGATCTTGTCCAGCTTGGACATGCCGGCCTTGCCGGTGGTATGGCAGCGGATGGCGCTGACGATCTCCGGGTCGGCGACGCCCCATTCGGTCTGGGCCAGGATGGCGGCACAGATGCCGTGCCAGACCGGCGGGGGGCTTTTTTCGGCATTTTGTGCCATTATAGCATTGTTTCGCAATATCTGCAACAATTCCTCCCGGCTGCGCTCCTTCACCGCGTCGTGCAGCAGAGCGGCCAGCTCGGCCTTGTCCGGGTCGGCCCCGTACTTTTCGGCCAGATGCACCGCCGCGTCCCGCACGTTCATGGTGTGGGTGTAGCGCTTTTTGGAAAGGCACTCCTTTACCATCTTCTGCGCTTCTTTTGCGTTCATGGGTCCTCAGCTCTTTTCGTATAAATGATACTGTTTGCAGATGTGCTGCACCAGGGGCGGCAGCGCATCCATGCCCAGCTTCCCGGCACGCACGTCGCTGGAGGCCGCCTGCAGGACCGGGGCGTGGGCGAAGATCACCCGTCCGCCCGCCGCTTCCAGCTCACGGGCCGCGGCCGCAAGGTCCGCGCCGTCACCGCTGTAGCGGCTCTGCACCACAAGGGTGGTTTTTTCCAGCAGGCTCTGCCATTCCCTCCACTGGGTGAAGGTGGTGAGCATATCGCTGCCCACGCTGAGAAAGATCTCGGCGCCCGGGTAGCATTCTTCCAGCATGCGCACCGTGTCGATGGTGTAGTTTTTGCCGCCGCGGCCGATCTCCCAGTCCGAGACCACAAGATCCGGGTGCAGCGGTGCAAAGCACTGGCACATGGTCAGCCGCAGGCTGGCCGGGGTGGCGCTGGCCGCCTTGTGGGGCGGGACGCCCGCGGGCATGACCATCACCTTATCCGGCTGCACCGCGTCGATGGCACTCTGCAAAAGCCGCATGTGGCCGTTGTGGGGCGGGTCAAAGGTGCCCCCGAACAACAGCAGTTTCATTGCACCATTCCCCCATCCTGCCCGGCCATGCATTCAAACAACGAGGCTTGCCAGGCAGATATTTCAAATAAGTTACAAACAAATTGTAAACAATCTGTTTTTCGCGCTGTTTTGCGGGCTCGCTCAGCGGGCGGCCTTCAGGATGTCCTCAAACTTGGACTCCTTCTTTTTCTTCAAGAACAGCACGAACTTGGAGCCGATGACCTGCACCACGTCGGCGCCGGTGGCCTCGGCCAGAATGGCGGCGGCCTCCTTGGCGTTGTACATGCTGGTCTCCAGCACCTTCATCTTGATCAGCTCCCGGGCTGCCAGGCAATCGGCGGTGGACTTGATGAGCATCTCGTCGATCTCGCCCTTGCCGACCTGGAAGACCGGATCGAGGGTGTTGGCGGCGGCGCGCAGCGCGGCGCGTTGTTTACTGGTGAGCATAGTGTTCTCCTTATATTATAGAATAAATTGGTTTGCGGCTCAGCCCTCGTTCAGGAAGGCGGCCAGGTTTTTGTCCAGCAGGGCCATGGCTTTGCCCCGGTGGCTGATGGCGTCCTTTTCAATGGCCTCCAGCTCGGCGTAGGTGCGGCCCTCGGTGTTGGGGCGCACGCCGCCCTCGGCCAGGCCCACATCATCGGGCACGAACAGGGGATCGTAGCCGAAGCCGTTGGTGCCCCGGCGCTCGAAGATCACCCGGCCCGGGCACTCGCCCAGATAGGTGACAGAGCGGCCCTTGGGCAGATAGAAGCAGACGGCGGACACGAACTTTGCCGCCCGCTTGCCCTCCTCCACCCCGGCCAGCTCGGCCAGGAGCTTGTCGTTGTTGGCCTCGTCGTCACCATGGCGGCCGCAGTAGCGGGCGCTGTAGACGCCGGGCGCGCCGCCCAGCGCCTCCACCATCAGGCCGGAGTCATCGGCCAGGGTGGGCAGGCCGCTGGCCTCGCAGATGGCTTTTGCCTTGATGAGGGCATTCTCGGCAAAGGTGGTGCCGGTCTCCTCCGGCTCCAGGGTGATGCCCAGCTCCTTCTGGCTCTTGACCTCATGGCCCTGAGCCTCCAGGATGCGGCGGATCTCTTTCAATTTACCGGCGTTGCCGGTGGCTGCGCAGATGAGCATGCTCGGCGCTTCCTCCTTTTTGGGGTCTCGGAATCAGTTTTCGGCGAACAGAGCGTCGGCAAAATCGTGGGGAGAGAACTCCATCAGGTCGTCCACTCCCTCGCCCACGCCCACAAAGCGCACCGGCAGGCCCAGCTTCTGCTTCACGCTGATGACCGCGCCGCCCTTGGCGGTGCCGTCCAGCTTGGTGAGCACGATGCCGGTGGCACCGGCGGCGCTGATGAACTGGGAAGCCTGGTTGATGGCGTTCTGGCCGGTGATGGCATCCAGCACCAGCAGGGTCTCCACGCTGGCGGTCTCGCAGGCCTTGTGCACGCTGCGGCTGATCTTGCCCAGCTCGTTCATCAGGTTCTGCTTGTTGTGCAGGCGGCCGGCGGTATCGCAGATCACGATGTCGTAACCGCGGGCGGCGGCGGACTGCACCGCGTCGAAGACCACGGCGGCCGGGTCGGCGCCCTCGCTGTGGCGCACCACCGGCACGTCCACCCGGTCGGCCCAGATGCACAGCTGCTCGGCGGCGGCGGCGCGGAAGGTATCACCCGCGGCCAGCATCACCCGCTTGCCCTGATCCTTATAGAGCTTGGCCAGCTTGGCGATGCTGGTGGTCTTGCCCACGCCGTTCACGCCGATCATCAGGATCACGGCGGGCTTGCCGCTCATGTCCATGGGGGCGTCCGCCACCAGCTCATCGGTGATGATGTCCTTCAGGGCGGCCAGCGCGTCGGACGCGGTCTTGATGTGGTTCTTGCGCACCCGGGTGCGCAGCTCCTCCACCAGCCGCACCGCCTCGTCGGCACCGGTGTCGGCCAGGATCAGCTGCTCCTCCAGGTCCTCGTACATATGGTCGTCGATCTCGCCTGCGTTGAGCATGTCCAGAATGCCGGCAAAGAAGCCCTTGCGGGTCTTGGCCAGGCCTTCATCCAGCTTTTTCTTCCGGCTGAAAAGTCCCATAATGTTTCCCCTCGTTTCCTTATGCCACGCCGGCTAAGGCGGGCCTGTGGTTCGATTGCGTCCGCTTTTGGGCGGACAGTACTCTTCTTTTATATCACGAAACCAGCGTCGCGTCCACCTGTTCCAGGTCCAGACGCAGCAGTTTGGACACACCGTCCTCCTGCATGGTCACACCGTACAGCACATCGGCAGCCTCCATGGTGCCGCGTCGGTGGGTGATGACGATGAACTGGGTGTGGTCGGTGATGCGGCGCAGATACTGGGCGTAACGGGCCACGTTCACGTCGTCCAGCGCGGCCTCGATCTCGTCCAGGATACAGAAGGGCGCCGGGTTCACCGCCAGAATGGCGAAGTAGATGCTGATGGCCACCAGCGCCTGCTCGCCGCCGGACAGGGCGGCCAGGTTTTTAATGACCTTGCCCGGAGGCGACACCTGAATTTCGATGCCGCTTTCCAGCACGTTCAGCTCGTCGTCCAGCTTGAGACAGGCGGTACCGCCGCCGAACAGCTCGGTGAAGATGCGGCCGAAGTTCCGGTTGATCTCGGCAAAGCTGCGGGTGAAGATGTCCTGCATCTCAGCGGACAGCTCCCCGATCATCCTCGTCAGCTCGGCGCGGCTCTTCTCCACGTCCTGCACCTGATTCTTCAGGAAGGTATAGCGCTCGCTTACCTCTTTGTATTCCTCGATGGCGCCCACGTTCACGTTGCCCAGAGCGCGGATGCGGCCTCTGGTCTCGGCCACCTGGCGGCGCAGGTCGGCAGCGCTTTCAAAGGGCACACAGAGCGGCTGCGCGTCGCTCATGGTCAGCTGGTATTCCTCCCACAGCTTGGCGATCAGCTCGTCGTACTCCTTTTCGGCGGCAGCCTTGCGCTCGTTCAGGCGGGCCATCTCCTGGCTCATCTTTTCACGCTCGTCGCTCACCGCGCGCTGGCGCTGGCTCTCTCGGCTGATGCTGCCTTCCTTCTGCATCCGTTCCTCGGCGGCCTTGCGGATAGCCTCCTCGGCCTCGCGGATGCGCCCGGCGCTCTTTTCCTTTTCCTCCTGGATGGTGCGGATGCTCTGCTCGTGCTCCTCGTTGGCCTTTTTCAGCCGCTCGATGTTTTCCCGCAGAGCCAGCTCCCGCTGGCCGCTCTCGCCGTGACGGCTTTCCAGATCCCGGATGGAGGCCTCGTGCAAGCTCACGTCCTTCTCGGCGGCCAGACGGGACAGGCGGGTCTCGCTCAGCTCATCGGACAGGCGGGCCCGGGTGGCCAGGAAGCTGTCGTCGCTTCCGGCCAGCTCGGCCAGCTCCGCCTCCAGAGCGGCGATCTGCTGGCCCAGACGAGTCTCCTCGGCCTTGGCCTCCTCCAGCTCCCTGCGGCTCTGGCGGATGGTCTCGTTCAGCTGCTCGCACTCGGCGGCGCGCAGCTGGGCGGCGGCCTGGGCCTGGCTGATGGCCGCTTCGATGCGGCGCAGCTCGCCCTCGGCCCGGATCTTATCGCCGCCCGCGGTAATGGCCTCGCTGGAGGCGGCGGTCAGCTGGGCATTCAGGGCTTCCACCTCGGCCTTGAGCTTATCCGCCGCGGCCTGGGCCTGGCCCTGCTTGTTTTGCAGAGAACCGATCTTCTTGCGCAGATCCTCAATCTCCTGACGGCGGCTGAACAGACCGGCGGACTGGCTCACGCTACCACCGGTGAAGGAACCGCCCGCGTTGATGACCTGACCGTCGGCGGTGACGATCCGGTTGCGGTAGTCCAGCGCACGGGCGACCCGGCTGGCCTCCTCGATCTCGTCCACCACGATGATGCGGCCCAAGAGGTTGGCCACAATGTTGTTGTATTTGGGGTCGTATTCCACCAGACTGGACGCCACCCGGGCGCTGCCGGTCAGGCGGGAGGCGTCGAAGTGGCTGCCCTTCACAGTGTCCAGCGGCAGGAAGGTGGCCCGGCCCGCCCGCTCGTTGCGCAAAAAGGCCATGGCGGCCTTGGCGGCGGTCTCGCCGTCCACCACGATGTTCTGCAGCGCAAAGCCCAGAGCGGTCTCGATGGCCACCTCGTAGCCCGGCTGCACCGTGAGGATGCTGCTCACCGGGCCGATGATGCCCCGCAGCCGGTGGTTCTGGGCGGCCTTCATCACGGTCTTGACGCTGTGCTGATAGCCGTTCATGTTCCGTTCCAGGTCGGTCAGCAGCTGCAGGCGCTGGGTGGAGGCCTCCAGCTGGCGGTTCAGCTGGGCGGCGGTGCCGTCCGCTTCTTCCAGCTGCTTTTGCCGGCTGGACAGCTTCAGGTTCAGACCATTTTTCACATTTTCCAGCCGGGTCAGGCTTTCTTCCAGGGTGTTTAAGTAGGTCCTGGTGTCGGCCAACTCGCTCTCCAGCTCCTCCAGCCCCTGGCCGGAAGCGGGTTCATTTTGCAAAGATTCCAGCCGCTGGGCGGCGGTGGCGGCGGTGCTTTCGCAGCCCGCGGCCCGCACCTTTTCGGCGGTCTGGCGCTCGGTCAGCTCGGCCAGCACCCCGGTCACCTGACCCCGGCGCTCGCCGGTGGCGGCGTTTTCCGCCTGGATGCGCCGGAGCATCTCTTCCTTTTCCCGGATCTGGCCGTCCAGCTGTTCGATGGTTTTCTGAATGGTCTCGATGCCCGCCCGGTGCTCCTGCATCTGGGCGGCAAAGCTCTCACGTCCGGCGCCGCTCTCCTCCAGCTGGCGGGAAAGGTCCGCCATGGTCTCGGTGTTGTGGCGGATGTCGTTGTTCAGCACGGCGATGCGGCTGTCGCTGCCCGCCACCTCTTCGGTGATGGTGCGGATCTCGCCGTTCAGCCGGTCCACCTCCATGGTGAGCCGGTTCATCTCGGCCCGGATGCCCTCGGTGGAGGTGTCGATGGCCTCGATCTCGGCGGTCATCCGGTCGTAGTCCGCCTGGGCGGTCTCGTAGCGGCGCTGCTGGCCGCGCACGGTCTCCTTGGCGGTTTTCACGCTGTCCACCCAGAGGGTGACCTCCAGCTCCTTGCGGCGGGCGGAAAGCTCCAGGAATTGCTGGGCCTTGGCGCTCTCCTTTTCCAGGGGGCCCACCCGGCTTTCCAGCTCGTCCAGAATGTCGTGCAGGCGCTCCAGGTTGTCCTCGGCGCTGGCCAGGCGGCGCTCGGCCTCGTTCTTGCGGTAACGGTAGCGGGCGATGCCGCTGGCCTCCTCAAAAATCTCCCGGCGCTCGGCGCTTTTGGCGCCCACGATCTCGGCGATACGGCCCTGCCCGATGATGGAGTAGCCGTCCCGGCCGAGGCCGGTGTCCAGGAAAAGCTCGTAGATGTCCTTCAGGCGCACGTTCTGGCCGTTGATGGAATACTCGCTCTCGCCGCTGCGGTAATATTTGCGGCCGATGACCACCTCGTCGGCGTTCACGTCGATGCGGCGGTCGGAGTTGTCCACCGTCAGGTTCACGCTGGCAAAGCCCATGGCCCCGCGGCTCTGGGTGCCGCCGAAGATCACGTCCTCCATCTTGCCCGCGCCGCGCAGCTGGCGGCTGCTGGTCTCGCCCAGCACCCAGCGGATGGCGTCGGAGATGTTGCTTTTGCCGGAACCGTTCGGCCCCACCACCGCGGTGATGCCCCGGTCAATGGGGATCTTGATGCGGTCCGGGAAGCTTTTGAAGCCCTGTATCTCTAGTTCCTTTAATACCATAAATCCTCCCTGGGATCATTCGGATGCGAATGCTGTTGCTTCGCTCCGGCAGGAGAAAGCCGCGCAGCAGCATTTTGGGCTGCGCTGTTTTCTCGCGCCGGGCAAAAACGGCGCGGCACAGGGTTTTCCCCGCGCCACACCGGCACGATTCAGTCCACCAGGCCCATCAGGCGCAGGGCCTCCTTGGCGGCCGCCTGCTCGGCGGCCTTTTTGCTGTGCCCCACGCCCCGGCCGATCAGGTTGGAGTTCAGGTACACGGCCATGGAGAACCGCTTGTCGTGGTCCGGGCCGTCCTCGCCCTCCAGCTCGTAGCGCAGCCGCTCCTCCGGGTTCTGCTGGATGACCTCCTGCAGCTGGGTCTTGTAGTCCGCCTCGGCGGTCTTGCCCTCGGTGATGAAGGGCAGGATGAAGGAGCGGGCCACCTCGATGCCGCCGTCCAGATACAGAGCGGCGATGAGGGCCTCGAAGGCGTCGCTCACCACGCTGGGGCGGTGACGGCCGCCGCCCCGCTCCTCGCCCTTGCCCAGGCGCAGAAAGCTGCCCAGGTCGATCTCCTTGGCGAACTCGTACAGGGCGCTCTCGCACACAAGACTTGCCCGGGCGCGGGTCAATTCACCCTCCGGCCGGTCCTTCCACTGGTGGAACAGGTGATCCGCCACCACGATGGACAGGACACTGTCGCCCAGAAACTCCAGCCGCTCGTTGTGGTGGATGGGGGTCTTGCTCTCGTTGGCAAAGCTGGTGTGGGTGAGGGCGGTCTCCAGCAGGGTGGGGTCTTTGAATGTATAACCGATGATGGTTTCCAACTGATGCATGTTGTTACGCTTCTTTCTCTTCGCTGGTCAGGTTGCGGGCCATCACGCCGCACAGATCGTTCTCCACGCAGAGCTTCGCCTGGCGGATGGCCTGATGGATGGCCCGGGCATTGGAGGAGCCGTGGGCCTTGATGACCGGCTTGGCCGCTCCCAGGAAGGGCGCGCCGCCGTATTCATCGGCATCCATGCCCTTTTTGAAGTCGGCCACGCCGCCCTTGAGCAGCAGATAGGCCAGTGCGCCCTTTGCGCCGCTCTTAAACAGGCCCTTCAGCTTTGCGCCGAAGAACTTGGCCAGGCCCTCGGTGAGCTTGAGGATCACGTTGCCGGTGAAGCCGTCGGCCACCACCACGTCGGCCACGCCGGCGGGGATGTCGCGGGGCTCCACGTTGCCCACAAAGTTGATGCGGTCATTGGCTTTCAGCAGGGCGTGGGCCTCCACATAGGTGGGGGTGCCCTTGGACTCCTCGGCGCCGTTGTTCACCAGCGCCACGCGGGGGTTCTTCACACCCATGACCTTTTCCATGTAGACGCTGCCCATCACGCCGAAGGCCTCCAGCATGGAGGGGCGGCATTCCACGTTGGCGCCGGAATCCAGCAGCATGAAGGGGGTCTTGCCGGGGATGATGGTGGCCAGCGCCGGGCGCTTGATGCCCTTCACGGTGCGCACGATCAGGCTGGTGCCCACGTGCAGCGCGCCGGTGGAACCGGCAGACACAAAGGCGTCGCCCTTGCCCTCGGCCAGCAGCTTCAGGCCCACCACCATGCTGGAGTCCTTTTTGGTGCGCACGGCCTTGGCGGGCTCGTCGCACATTTCAATGGTCTCGGTGGCGTTCACGATCTCGATGTGATCCAGCTTCAGGTTGTTCTCCCTGGCACAGGCGGCGATCTTCTCGGCATCGCCCACGGCGATGATCTCCAGATCCGGCGCAAAGGTAACCACTGCGTCGGCCGCGCCCTTCAGGATCTCGGCGGGGGCGTTATCGCCGCCCATTGCGTCCAGAATGATTTTCATGGTTTGCACACCCTTTCTATGCTGCTGTGTTTCGCTTGGTTGTTACTGCGCGTTTTGGGTCCACTGCTCCATGGCGGCAACCGCCCGGTTGGCAATGGCCAGATACCGCTCCCGCTTGTCCCGGATATGCTCGGCCAGCGGGGGCAGGATGCCCATGTTCGCGCCCATGGGCTGGAAGTTCTTGTTCTCGGTGGTGATGTAGCGCACCAGCTGGCCCAGCATGGTCTCGGCGGGCAGCTCGGGCAATTCCCGCTCCTCCAGTGCGGCCAGGATGCTGCGGGCCGCCAGCAGGCCGCAGGCGGCGCTTTCCATATAGCCTTCGAAGCCGGTGATCTGGCCCGCGAAATACACCTTGGGGTGCTTTTTCAGGTTCAGGCCCGCACTCAGCAGGTGGGGGCTGTTCAGGAAGGTGTTCCGGTGCATCACACCGTAGCGCACGAACTCGGCGTTTTCCAGGCCGGGGATCATGGAGAACACCCGCTTCTGCTCGCCGAATTTCAGGTTGGTCTGGAAGCCCACGATGTTGTAGAGGGTGCCGCCCGCGTTCTCCCGCCGCAGCTGCACGTTGGCCCAGGGCCGGTGGCCGGTGCGGGGGTCGGTGAGACCCACCGGGCGCAAAGGCCCGAAGCGCATGGTGTCCGCTCCGCGGCCCGCCATCACCTCGATGGGCATGCAGCCCTCGTAGACGGTGAGCTTGCCGTCAAACTCATGCAGGGGGGCGCGCTCGGCGCTGACCAGCGCCGCGTGGAAGGCCTCGTACTCCTCCTTATTAAAGGGGCAGTTCAGGTAGTCCGCGTCGCCCCGGCCGTACCGGCTGGCGGCGAACACCTTGTTCATGTCCAGGCTCTCGGCGGTGACGATGGGGGCCGCCGCGTCGTAAAAGCTCAGCTTGTCGCCCCCGGTCAGCCGGGTGATCTCGTCGGCCAGAGCCCCTTCGGTGAGGGGGCCGGTGGCCACCAGGGTCAGCTGGTTCTCGTCGATGGCGGTAACCTCGCCGGTATGCAGGGTGATGTTCGGCTGGCTCTTCACCATCTCGGTGACCGCGGCGCTGAAGGCGTCCCGGTCCACGGCCAGCGCGCCGCCCGCTGCCACGCGGGTGGCCTCAGCAGCTTTCAGCAGATGGCTGCCCAGCAGCTTCATCTCGGCTTTCAGCAGGCCGGACGCGGAGTCCAGCCGGTCGGCCTTCAGGCTGTTGGAGCAGACCAACTCGGCAAAGCCCTCGCTTTTGTGGGCGGGGCTGAATTTGACCGGCTTCTGCTCGTACAGGTCCACCTGCACGCCCTGCTCAGCCAGCCAGAGGGCAGCCTCGCAGCCCGCAAGGCCCGCCCCTAAAATCGTTACTTGTTTTTCCATAGCTCTCCGTTACTGTTTGTTCACCTGAGTCTCAAAGCCGCAGCCGTCCTTTGCGCAGTACAGGCGGCTGCCCTTCTTGAACAGGGTCGTGCCGCACTTCTCGCAGGTCTGGGCCACCGGCTCATCCCAGGTCATAAAGTCGCAGCCCGGGTAATTCTCGCAACCGTAGTATACACGGCCCTTGGCGCTCTTGCGCAGCAGCATGCGGCCGCCGCACTTGGGGCACTTGCCGCCGGTGTCCTTCACCAGGCGTTTGGTGTTGGTGCATTCCGGGAAGCCCGGGCAGGCCAGGAACTTGCCGTAGCGGCCGGTCTTGATGACCATCTTGCGGCCGCACTTTTCGCAGATCTCGTCGGTCTCCTCGTCGGGCACCTTAATCTTCTTGCCCTCCATGTCCTTCTCGGCCTTTTCCAGCGCGGTGGCAAAGCCCTTGTAGAAGGCGTCGATGGTCTCGCGCCAGTCGGCGCTGCCGTTTTCCACCTTATCCAGGTTCTTTTCCATGCCGGCGGAGAAGGTCACGTCCACGATGTCCGGGAATTCCTGCATCATCAAATCGTTGATGGTGCGGCCCAGCAGGGTGGGCTTGAGCTTCTTCTGCTCCCGCTCCACATAACCACGGTCGATGATGGTGGTGATGATGGGCGCATAGGTGGAGGGACGGCCGATGCCGTTCTCCTCCAGACTGCGGATCAGGGTGGCTTCGGTGTAGCGTGCAGGAGGCTGGGTGAACTTCTGCTCCGGGGTCAGGGCCCGCAGCTTCAACATCTGGCCCTCTTCCAGCGCAGGCAGAGCGGTCTCCTTTTTCTCCTTCTCGTCGGTGGCCTCCTCGTACAGGGCGGTGAAGCCCTCGAAGGTGACCACATAGCCGCTGGCCCGGAACTGGTAGTCCGCCGCGGTGATGTGGGCGGAGACGGTGTCCTGCTCGCAGTCGCTCATCTGGCTGGCGATGAACCGGCTCCAGATCAGCCGGTAGAGCTTGGCGATGTCGCCGGAGATGCTCTTTTCCGCCTCGTCCGGGGTCAGGGACGGCACACTGGGCCGGATGGCCTCGTGGGCGTCCTGAGCGGCGGTGGCGCTGCGGCTCTTGTAGGTGCGCTTGGTGGGGCAGACGTACCGCTCGCCGTAAGCGCCGGTGATATATTCCTTGGCACCGGCCACTGCCTCGTCGGAAACGCGCAGGCTGTCGGTACGCATGTAGGTGATCAGACCCATGGTGCCCCGGCCGGCGATGTCCACGCCTTCGTACAAGGTCTGGGCGGCACGCATAGTGCGGGTGGCGGTGAAGCCCAGGCGGCGGCTGGCTTCCTGCTGCAGGGTGGAGGTGATGAAGGGCGGTGCGGGCACCTTTTTGCGATGGCCGCGCTTGAGCTCGGTCACGGTGTACTCCGCGCCCTCCAGGTCCTTCACGATGCTCATGGCCTGGGCCTCGTTGCTGACCTCCATCTTTTTGCCCGCGGCGGTGCCGTAGAAGCGGGCGGTGAACTTTTTCTGGCTGGACGGCGGCGACAGGGTGGCGTCCAGGTTCCAGTATTCCTCGGGCTTGAAGTCCTCGATCTCCTTTTCCCGGTCCACGATCAGGCGCACGGCCACGCTCTGCACCCGTCCGGCGGACAGGCCCCGACGCACCTTGCGCCACAGAAACGGGCTGAGCTTGTAGCCCACCAGACGGTCCAGGATGCGGCGGGCCTGCTGGGCGTTGAACAGGTCGATGTCGATGGCCCGGGGATGGGACATGCCCTCGGTGACGCCCTTCTTGGTGATCTCGCCGAAGGTGACCCGGTTGGCGTCCTCGATGTTCAGACCCAGCAGATGAGCCAGATGCCAGCTGATGGCCTCGCCCTCACGGTCCGGGTCAGTGGCAAGAAAGACCTGGTCAGCCTTTTTGGCCTCGCTCTTCAATTCCTTGATGAGCTTTTCCTTGCCCTTGATGTTGATATACTGCGGGGCGTAGTCGTGGTCCACATCGATGCCCAGCTGGCTGGCGGGCAGGTCGCGGATGTGGCCCATGCTGGCGGTGACTTCGTAGCCATCGCCCAGATATTTCCGAATGGTCTTCGCCTTGGCAGGCGACTCCACGATAACTAGCTTAGACATAGTACTCTCCCTTGCACAGAGCGCCCTGCCGCAAAACGGGCGGGCAGCTGTTTATACGCGCCGGTATTGCCCTCCGGCGCCGGAAACGGCAATGCCGCTGACCTCCAGCTCCATCAGGGCGGCCAGCGCCTGACCGGCCGAAAGGCCGGCCGCCTTGGCCAGTGGTTCCAGGCCCTGGGCCTGGCTGGTGAGCGCCTTCTGCATGGCTTTCGCCTCAGCGCTCAGGGTTGGGGCTGCCGGGCGTGCCCGGCGGGATACGCTTTTTTGCGGCGCGGGCTCGATGCCCAGATGCCGCAGGATCGGTGCTGCACTGGGGGCGGCGTAGGCCTGGCCCTCCTCCAGCAGTTGGTTGGTGCCCCCGCACAGGGGGCTGAAGATGGCGCCCGGCACCGCGAACACGGTGCGGCCGTAGCGCTTTGCGTGGCCCACAGTGTTCATGGTGCCGCTTTTCTGGCGGGCCTCCACCACGCAGACCGCGTCCGCCAGAGCGGCGATGATCCGGTTGCGCTGCAAAAAGCCCCCGGCCCCGGTGGCTTCCCCCGGGGCAAATTCGCTGATGACCGCGCCGCAGCCCTGCTCCATCTCGGAGCGCAGGCGGCGATTGGTCACCGGGTAGGTCTTGTCGATGGCGGTGCCCAACACCCCAACGGTGGGGGCGCCGGCGGCCACGGCGGCCTTGTGGGCCTCGCTGTCCAGCCCGTCGGCCAGACCGCTCACCAGGCATACACCCGCCTGGGCCAGCTGACCACCGATGAGGGCGGCGGCTTCCACCCCGTAGCTGCTGGGGCGGCGGCTGCCGATCATGGCCACGGCCGCAGGCTGGGAAAGGGCGGACACATCGCCGGTGCAGTAGAGCACGGGAGGCGCGTCGGAAAGGGCGGCCAGCCGGGCAGGATAGTCCTCCTCGTCCTGGCAGAGCACCCGCACGCCCATGTGATGGCAGCGGGCCAGAAGCGGCGAAAACCGCTCCGGGGTCAGCTGTTCGGCGCGGCGCAGCTGGGCCGGTGTGAGCAGGCCGGACATGTCCTCCTTGCCCACTGCTTCATAAAGCTCTCCCGGGGTGCCGTAAAGGGCCAGTACCTGCCCGCAATGGGCCGCGCCCGGTCCCAGCACCGCCGAAAGCCAAAGCCATTCCAGCTGCCGCCGATTCGTCACTGAATCTCCCCCCGAAAATGCCACAGAAGTACGCTGCCCGCCACGCTGGCGTTCAGGCTTTCCACCTTGCCGGTGATGGGAATGCGCACCGCCGCGTCGCAGGCGGCGATCACCCCGTCGGAAAGGCCCTGCCCCTCGCTGCCGATGACCACGCACACCCCATTGGGGTATGCGCCGTCCACCTCGTTCAGCGGGCGGCTGTTGTACAGCGCGGCGGCAAGGCAGGTGCTGCCCCAGGCCCGCAGCTGGGCCAGTGCGTCGGCCAGGTTCGGGCAGGTGACCACCGGCATCCGGCCCGCCGCGCCCATGCTGGCGCGCAGCACCTTGGGACCGAAGGGATCGGCGCAGCCGGGGCTTAAGATCACCCCGTCAAACCCAAAGGCGGCGGCGCTGCGGATGAGCGCACCCACGTTGCCCGGGTCCTGCACCCGCTCCAGCGCCAGGAAGCGGCCGTTGTGAGGCAGGTCCAGAAAGCTGGACACCGGCTGGCCGAACACCGCGAACACGCCCTGGTTGGACTGGGTGCCCGCCAGCTTCTCGGCCACATGGTCCTGGACCAGATACTGCTCGCAGTCAAAGCGTTTCAGCTCCGGCGATTTGGCCAGGGCCTTCTCCGTATAATATATTACCTTTATAGGGCAGGATTTTGCAAGCTCCAGGCAGAGCTTTAAGCCCTCCGCGAAGAAAGCTTTTTCTTCAAGGCGGAAGGCTGCGCTCTGGGCCAGTTTGCAGGCATATTTTATTTTGCCGTTTTCACGGCTGGTAATGCGTTCTGGCATGTGTTCAGTTCCTTATTTGGTCTGCTTGTGTGGATAAAGCGGCGCCGCGTGTTTTGCGCAAAGGGCGCGGCAGCCGCCCATATACAAAGCGACGCCCGTGCGCGTGCGCGGGCGTTGCTTTTGGTTATCAACTTACAGAGCCTTCTTGGCGGTCTCCACCAGAGCGGTGAAGGAAGCGGGATCGTTGATGGCCATCTCGCTCAGCATCTTGCGGTTCAGCTCGATGCCGGACTTCTTCAGGCCGTTCATGAAGCTGGAGTAGTTCATGCCCTGAGCGCGAACAGCGTTGTTGATGCGGGTGATCCACAGGTTGCGGAACTGACGCTTCTTCAGCTTACGGCCAACGAAAGCGTAGTTGCCGCTCTTCATGACCTGCTGCTTGGCCATCTTGAAGTGCTTGGACTTGCTGCCGAAGTAGCCCTTGGCCAGCTTCAGAGTCTTCTTTCTGCGTTTGCGGGTCATCATAGCGCCTTTGATACGTGCCATTGTTTATATCTCCTTTACAGTCACAATCTAAAAGTTAAAAAGTCCGCTGGTCTAAGCCGAGGTAAGGCTTAGGCGTAGGGCAGCATGGCCTTCACGGCAGCTGCGTTGGTCTTGTCGGCGTAGGCGTTCTTACGCATGCCGCGCTTGAGCTTGGTGCTCTTCTTGGTCAGGATGTGGCTGTGGTAGGCGGGGCCGCGCTTTACTTTACCGTTCTTGGTCAGCTTGAAACGCTTTTTCGCACCGGAGTGAGTTTTGATCTTAGGCATTGTAATTTCCTCCTAGTTGTTTGAATTACTTGTTGGGCTTGGGGCTCATGAACATTTGCATGCTGCGGCCCTCGAGCTTCGGCTGCTTATCCACCACCGCGTCGGGCAGGGCCTCGGCGAAGCGCTTTTCCACTTCCAGGCCGAGGTTGGTGTGCGCCATCTCACGGCCGCGGAACCGGATGGACACCTTGATCTTGTGGCCGGCCTTGATGAACTTGGCGGCCTGGTTGACCTTGGTGTTGAAGTCGTTCGTGTCGATGTTGAGCGAGAGGCGGATCTCCTTGATCTCGACGACCTTCTGGTTCTTCTTGGCCTCTTTCTCACGCTTTTGCTGCTCGAAGCGGTACTTGCCGTAGTCCAGGATCTTGCACACGGGGGGGACCGCCTGGGGGGCGATCTTTACCAGGTCCAGATTCTGCTCTTCGGCCATGCGCAGCGCCTCGCGGCTGGACATCACACCCAGCTGGCTGCCATCCGCGCCGATCAGACGGATCTCTTTGTCACGAATGCCCTCGTTGATCTCAAGCTCTTTTTTGCCGTTCGTAGCGATGTGGATACACCTCCAATTTGATTTCAAAACTGTGATAAAATGAAACGCGGCCGCCGAATCGGCAGCCGCGCAGTACACACGCAATGGACCCGTTTTGCTTCAAAACAGATCGTCGCACATATGACCCGGACCCCTTTGGGCCGCAAGGTGAGCACGGCGGCTAAACCGGTTGCTGCTTTCTTTACCGGTCTAGTATAGCACGCCAAAACGCCGCCGTCAAGGGGGAAGTTTAAACTTTTCTCATCCTTCTGTGATTACGCCACTGGACGAGCAGGAAAGCGTCATATTTACTGGATAAGTTTTGCTGCCAACAAAGCTCCCGTTCACTTTTACGCTGTTACCACTGATGTAGGCATCCCCACCACTGTAACTTCAGCCGCTGGCAGTACTGTAACTTTTTTCGCACCAGTCGCCCTAGCCGTACTGCCGTCATAATAGAAGGAACCGCTTAATACCATTGTGGCAACTTTTTTGCCGCTGTAATAATAGTCATCTGTCATGGATGCACTTTTTGTGGAGCGCATCATTGCCGGACTGGTTTGAATCGTCCTCACAACGATAATCTCATCCGTCAGCTGCCAGCTATAAGAGTCTACGGTCACCATATCGGATGAGTGATCCTGCGCAAAACAAGTCACTGATAGAGCAGCCAAAAGCAACATACTCACAAAGAAAATCGCTGCTTTTTTCATTCTATACTCCCCTTTTCATTCATTCAATCGGCTCTGCTGTTGGCAAAGCGTCCAGCGGGATACTGCTTCCATAATCTATAATTGTTCTTTCTACTATCGCTATTCCTTGAACACAATAATACCAGACTACCGCAGCAGCTAATACTGCAATCAGAAACCCCATCAGTGCCAAGCTGATACCTACAATCTTCCGGTGGCGTTTGCTCCACTGTTCAGCCGTGCCCTCCGGCAATATCTCCATAAAGGCCTGAGCCGCTTGCTGGGGTGTTCCCAGCGCCTGGCACACCTCTTCAAAGGAAGCCTCCGGCCGCTGGCTCAGATAATCCTCCGCCGAGACCACCAAATATTGCCGGAATTTTTGGCGCTGCATGTGGCCGCATTCCAGCCAGCGGACCGCCCGCTTATAATAACCGTTTAGTTCTCGCTCATACATCACTGTCCCCCCCCCGATACAACTGCCCATCCCGGACCAACAGGCTGTTGATGGCCCCGGTCATGATCCTGTATTCCTCCATCAGACTTTGCAGATATTCCTGCCCCTTTGTCGTGATGGAAAAATAGGCCCGGGCGCGCCCGTCCACGATACGCCGCTCGCTTTCCCGGATCTGCTCCCGCTCCTGCAAACGGTAGATAGCCAGATACAAGGTGTTAAAGGTGAGTACGCCATCGGTGAGGCGGGCCATCTCCTGAATCATCTCGTACACATACATCTCCTTTTGCCGCAGCAAAAACAAAATCAGCATCTCAGTGGTTGCCTTTTTCATTGCATCCCGCATTCCGGCCAACGTTCCACTTTTCCCGCTTTGCTCGCCTTCCTTGAGCGGCATGATCCTCCGCCTCCATTCTATTTTTTAATCAATTAGCTTGTACAGTATTACTACAACACATACATTTCATTCGTCAATGTTTATTATTGACGAGTATTAGTTTTAAGGTTATCATTTTATTGTAAGCCAAAAATACTTTAACTACTTTTTTGATTTGCTGTCTATAGTTTTGTTCTATAAATACAGCTAATACTTGTCATCGTTTGAAATCGGGTAATTCCAATGTTTTTCAAATAGATATTGTCTGGAACGAAAATCATTTAATTACGCTTTTTCAAGGAGCTGTTTGATATGAAAAGGACAAAACTTTTCCTATCCCTTTTTCTCGTTTTGATTTTTTGTGTCTCTTTTGCTTTTTCTGTTTCAGCTGATAATTCCATTGCGCCCAATACTATGACTGGATATCTTGTAAGCAGCGATGGCTGTACCGTTCCTATTATAGGGACACGTGTTGATTCTTCCTCTTTTCAAAATCTGCTGAGAAACGGCGAGAAAAGTTCTACTTACGAATACAATGTTTTGAGCTCACAATTAGGAAAT
>NHCFR00700__coassemble_886_pt1 | contig 79322 bp, 67 predicted proteins | sample NHCFR00700__metabat2_high_PE_065 | metagenome-assembled genome bin NHCFR00700
AGCGCCTGCTTCTGCCCGCCGGACAGCTTCACGCCCCGCTCGCCCACGTAGGTGTCGTAGCCGTTTTTCAGCTGGGTGATGAACTCGTGGGCCCCGGCCAGCTTGGCGGCGGCGATCACCTCTTCCCGGCTGGCGCCCACCTTGCCGTAGGCGATGTTCTCATACACGCTGCCGCTGAACAGGTACACGTCCTGCTGCACCACGCCGATGGCGCTGCGCAGGCTTTTCAGGGTCACGCTGCGCACGTCCTGACCGTCGATCAAAATGCGGCCGCCGGTCACATCGTAGAAGCGGGGGATCAGGTTGCACAGGGTGGTCTTGCCGCCGCCGGAGGGGCCAACCAGGGCCACCTTCTCGCCGGGCTGGATGGACAGGTTCACATCCCGCAGCACCTGGTTGTGGTCGTCCGGGTATTCAAAGCTCACGTTCTCCAGCCGGATGGCGCCCGCCTTCACGTCCAGGGGCTTTGCGTCCGGCTCGTCGAAGATCTCCACGTCCGCGTCCATGATCTCACAGAAGCGCTCGATGCCGGTCATGCCCCGCTGGAACTGCTCGGCGAACTCCACGATGCGGCGGATGGTGGCGATGAGGGTGGTCACATACAGCATGTAGGCCACCATATCGCCCGGATCGATCTTGCCGTATACCAGGAACAGTCCGCCGGCCACGATCACCACCAGATACATCAGGCCGTCGAACAGGCGGGTGCTGGTCTGGAAGGCGGCCATATAGCGGTAGCTCTGCTTCTTGATGGCCTGGAAGGCGGCGTTGTCCTTTTCAAACTTCTCCTTCTCCACTTCCTCGTTGGCGAAGGCCTTTACCACCCGCTCGCCCAGCAGGCTGTCCTCAATGCGGGCGTTCAGCTCGCCGATCTGCACCCGCTGGCGGCGGAAGGCCGCCCGCATCTTCTGGTTGATGATGGTGGACACCACCGCCATCAGGGGCACGCAGGCGAAGAGGATGAGGGTCAGCGCCACGCTGGACTGACACAGAATCACGAAGGAGGCGGCGATCTTGATGGCCGCGATGAAGAACTCCTCCGGGCAGTGGTGGGCAAACTCGGTCACATCGAACAGGTCGTTGGTGATGCGGCCCATGATCTGGCCCACCTTGGTGTTGGAATAATAGGTATGGCCCAGCCGCTGCAGGTGGGCGAAGGCGTCCCGGCGCATGTCGGTCTCCACATACACGCCCATCACGTGGCCCATGTCCGCCATGTAATAGTTGGCCGCGCCGTCGATGAGCCGCAGCACCAGATACAAGGCGCCCAGCTGCAGAACCACCTGGGCGGTGAGGGCCGCCAAGTCGGTGGTGGCGGTGTTGGTCAGATAGCGCATGATCAGCGGCAGCACCATGTCGCACAATGTGGTGAGGGCCGCGCAGAACAGGTCCAGAATCAGGATGCGCCGGTACTTGCGCAGGTAGGGCCAGAAGCGCCGCATCAGACCCTGCTTGTTGGCTTTGGTTTTCATAGTGTTGTCCATCCTCTGTTATAGATTTTGGTGCAATTACACACAAAAGCGAAGAGACCCTTCGGCCTCTTCGCTTTTTATGTAAGGTCAGCCCGCTGTGGAGGCCGGAACGGATTCCGTGTCTTCCGGCGCGGGGGCGGGCTTGGACTCGCCCGGCTCGGTCACCGCAGGTTCACTGGGCGCGGGTTCCGGTGCGGGTGCTTCGGTAGGTACGGGTTCCGGAGTGGCCGGAGCCTGGGTCGGCTGCGGTTCCGGAGTAGCCGGAGCCTGCGTGGGCTGCGGTTCCGGAGTCGCCGGGGCCGGAGTGGCAGGAGCCGGAGTCGCCGGGGCCTGCGTGGGCTGCGGCTTCGGACTGGGCGAAGCCGTGGGCGCGGGCGTCGCGGTGGGCTCCGGAGTCGCGGTGGGCTCGGCCTCCACCTGCTCGAAGTAGGCGGTGATGATTACGCCGTTGGCGTCCGCATCGCCGGGCACCGTAAAGGTCAGGCTCTCGCCGCTGCCGCCGGTGCTGCCGATGGTGGCTGCCCAGCCCGCGAATACCCAGCCCTCGTCGGGCACGGCGGTCACGGTGCTGCAGGTGCCGCCCTTGGCCACTATCTGGCTGGTGGCGCCGCTCAGGCTGCCGCCCTCGCTGCACACGAACTCCACCGGCACCTTGGTGCTGGCCTGGCCGTTCTCGCCCCGCACCGCGATGGGATCGCTGGTGATCAGGTTCGGGGTAACGCCCTGTACCTCGGGCACCTTCTTCAAGGGCTTGGGACGGGTGTCCTCGGTGATGTAGGCGTGGGTCTTGATATACTCGAACAGGGCGCGCACGCCGTTCTGGCTCAGATGCACGCCGTCGCTCAGGGTGTAGTCGGTCTTGGCCCAGCCGGTGACCGGGTCCTCCAGAGCCTGGCTGCTGTCCAGATACTTATAGCCCTCCTCCTCGCACATCTGCACGATGGCGCTGTTGAAGGTGTCCACCTGCTTCATGCTCAGAGCGGTGTTGCTGCGCTGTTTGTCCAGCGGGGGGATGGCGTTCACGATGATGTCCGCGTAGGGGTACGCCTCGTGGATGGCGGCAAGGCCCTTCTTGTACTCCTCAATGAAGGTATCCACATCCATGGTCAGGTTGTTGGTGCCGAAGCCGATGATGACCCGGCGGGGCTGCATGATCTCCACCGCCTCGGGCATGGTCACCGCCGAGGAGCGGCCCACGAAGTTCTCGCACTTCAGGCTGTCGATCTGCTGCACGCCCATGCTCACCACGCCGATGTTGTTGTCGATGGTGGTAAAGGGCTCTTCGCTGCCCTCCGGGCCGTAGACCATGTAGCGCACGGTGTTGGAGTCGCCCAGGAACAGGGTCTCGTCCAGGTATTCCTGGTCGGCGTCCTCGCTCTCGGGCAGCACGGTGCCCTTGTAGGCCTCCACGTCCACCTTATCGGCGGTGGCGTCGTAGGAAGCATCGCTGGCGGGCTCGGACCAGCTGGAGCCGTCGGAAGTGGCAGACTTTCCGCCCAGCACGGTAAACCACACCACGATGGCCGCGATGACCATGATAATCAAGCCGCAGACCGCCGCCAGGATGGGCAGAGCCGCCGGCTTTTGAAGCAGCGCCCGCAGTTTTCTCTGCCAGGGCGCACGTTTACGATTGGATGCCACGATTCGTTCACCTTTCTTTTTTCAGTCGGGAAAATTACTCGTACCAAGCTATTTTACACTATTTTCCCCCGGGGCGCAAACAATACGGCGAAAAAACGCCCGGCTGCGCAAATTTTTCACCTTTTTTGCCATCTTTTCCCTCTGAGCCCTCTCTTTGGCACAGAAAAAGGGTGGAGAAACGCCGTTCTCCGCCCTTTTTTTCTTAGGGCAACGCCGCACAATTCACGCCCGATGGGCTCAGGCTGCGCATCGCCTGAAATTGCGCGGTATTGCCTTTGGCTTCAAACCAGCAGCTCCAGCCGCCTCGGCTCCACCCGGATGTCCGCCTCCATCACCTGGGGGCTTGCCTCGCCGTCCAGCGTCCAGCCGGTGGGCTCGTCGAACACCGCCCGCACATGCTTTGCCTGCATCAGATACAGCAGCTCGCCGTCCGGCTTCTGGCTCATCAGGCACGTTACCAGCCGCCGGGCCTGGGGCAGGGTCTGGGGCTTGCGCAGGATCATCACCTCGAAGCTGCCGTCGTCCAGCTTCACCGCGCTCTGCTCCGGCACCGCCATGCCCCCGATGTAACGGGAGTTGCTCACCGAGCAGTACCAGAATTCGCCGTCCAGGGTCTGGTCATCCACCTGGATGGTTGCCTTCCAGCCCTGAGAGAGGTCCAGCCGCAGCACGCCCTCCAGCACGTAGGCAAAATGGCCCAGCAGGTTTTTGGTGGCCTGGGGCGTCTGGTAGGACACCGCCGTGAACATTCCGAAGGCCGCCACATAGCAGAAATGCCGCTCGTTGAACCGGCCCAGGTCCAGCGCTCGGGGCGAAAAGGCCCCGATGGCGGCGCAGTTTTCCTCCAAAGAGCGGCGCAGCCCCGCCGAGGCGGCAAAGTCGTTGGTGGAACCGAAGGGCAGATACCCCACCGGCAGCGGCCGGGGCAGGCCCATCACATCGTTCACCATGTAATGCAGGGTGCCGTCGCCCCCGCAGCAGACCACCGCGTCGAACCGGTCCGGGTATGCCGCCAGCAGTTCCGGCGCGCCCGGCCCCTCGCCCACCGGACAGGCGGTGACCAGGCAGCCCGCCCGGGTCAGCCCGGTGATGATGGGTTCCAGCTCCTGTGCCACCCGCCGCTTGCCCGCGGCCGCATTGTAGATCAAAAGCACCTGACGCGCTGTGTTCATGTTTCGCCCTCCGTTTCGCGGCCCTGCGGCCGCCCGCGCCCCGCGCGGATGTAAATGTACTATTTATTGTATCGCGGCGGGCGGGCAAAAGTCAAACGAGGGCCGTCGAACAAAAAAACAGGCCGGGGAAATATCCCCGGCCCCTTGGATTCCAGATGAAATTCAGCACAGCAGCTGCTTGCGGAACAGCCCCGCCCGCTTGAGCGCCGGACGCAGCGCCCCGGCCAGGATCACCGCCACCAGCACGCCCGCGCCCGCGTTGATCAGGCTGCTCAGCAGCTTGGTGACCAGCTGCACCTGCACCGCGCCCAGGGTCTGCCGCTCGATGAAATACATCATGATGAAGCTCTTGCCCAGATACAGCACCACATAGGTGAGGGTGCCCGCCACCGCGGCTACGATGTCCCACACGCGCTGGGCTGCCGGGCTTTTGCCCATTCCCTTGCGGGCGATGAGACCGGCCACGAAGCCGATGAAGAACTTGGTCAGGAAGGTGATCCAGCTCTCGGCGATGTACAGGGGGTTGGTGAAATCGAACAGCATGCTGCCCATGCCGCTGGCAAGACCGCCCACCCAGGGTCCGAACAGCAGGCCGGTCAAAGCGCAGAAGCCGTTGCCCAGATGTACCCGGCTCACATCACCAATGGGAATCTGCATCCAGCTGGACGCGAATACCAGCGCACTCATCAGGCCGAACACCGCCAGCCGCTGCACGCTCCAAAACTTCTTTTCCATAGATATGCCTCCCGGCGGGGCGGGCTGTTTTTACCTTGACTTTTTTCGCCCCGTTCTCTATGCTCATATTATACCGGATTCTGAACCCATGATAATATCCAGAAGATAACTTTTTTATGGGTCCAGTTTTACCGCTTCACTGAGCAAAAGAGAGGAGTTTGTCTGTATGTTCCAGCTTTCCTTTGCCGCCCAGGCCGGGGGCGGGCCGCTGTATGACCAGCTGTACCGGGCCATCGTAGCCCAGATCCGCCAGGGAGAGCTGGCTCCCGGCGAACGGCTGCCGGGCAAGCGCAGCCTGGCGGCGGAGCTCTCGGTGAGCGTGAACACGGTGGACACCGCCTATCAGCTTCTGGTGGCGGAGGGCTACCTGGAAGCTCGGGCCCGGTCCGGCTTTTTCGTGCAGCGCTACACCGGCCCCAAGACCGCCCTGCCCGGCCCCGCACCCGCGCCCCGGCCCGCCGACGTGCCGGTGTGGCGGTATGATCTTTCCACCGGCGGCATCGACACCGCCCTCTTCCCCTTCCGCACCTGGGGCCGTATTCAAAAAGAGCTGCTCTATTCCCAGCCCCAGCTGCTCATCCGCGGCCATCCCCAGGGGGACGAGGACCTGCGCGGAGCCATTGCGGATTACCTGCGGGCCTACCGGGCGGTGGATTGCGCCCTGGACCAGATCGTGGTGGGCGCGGGAGTGGAGTACCTGCTGGGCCTGCTGGCCCGGCTGGTGGAGGGCCCGGCCGCTGTGGAGGACCCGGGCTACAGCCGGACCCGGCGCATTCTGCACAGCAGCGGCATGGACTGCGTGCCGGTGCCGGTGGACAAGCAGGGCCTGGTGGTGGAAAAACTGGCTGAGACAAACGCCCGCCTGGCCTATGTAACCCCCAGCCACCAGTTCCCCACCGGCGCGGTGATGCCCGCCGGGCGGCGGGCGGCGCTGCTGCAGTGGGCGCTGGCCGAGCCGGGGCGGTACATCATCGAGGACGACTACGACTCGGAATTTCGGTTCGAGCTGCGCCCTCTGCCCAGCCTGCAGGGCATGGCGGGCAGCGGCGGGCCGGTGGTGTATCTCTCCACCTTTTCCCGCAGTCTTGCCCCCAGCATCCGTATTGCCTACATGGTGCTGCCCCGGGGCCTGCTGGCCCGCTTTGAGGAGGAGTTCGGCTTTTACTCCTCCACCGTGAGCCGGTTCGAGCAGCAGACCCTGCGGGTGTTTTTGCAGGAGGGCCACTTCACCCGCCACCTGGCCCGCTGCCGGGGCCAGTACCGCACCCGGATGCAGGCCCTCACCGGTGCGCTGGACGCAGCCTTTGGGCCGGGGCGGCTGCACTTTTCCGGTCAGCACACCGGTCTGCATCTGCTGATCCAGGTAAAAAACGGCCCGGGCGAAGCGGAGCTGGTCCGTCTGGCCCGGGCCGAGGGGATACGAATTACAGGTCTTTCGGAATACTGCACCACCACCTCCTGCCCGCCCAATACCCTGGTGGCGGGCTACGGCGCGCTGGCCAGTGAACAGATCGAACCGCTGGCCGCCCTGCTGGCCCGGCTCTGGGATTGAGCTGTTCAGCCCAGCGCCCCCGCCGGGGCCCCGCTCACCGGGGGCGGCGTGGGACTGGCAGAGGGCTGGGCCGTGGCCGTGGGAACCGGGCTGACCGGCTGCGCCGCTGCCGCCTGCCCCGAGGGGCCGGGAGACGGCTCGGGCGTGGGGCTGGGCGCCGGACTTGCCGAAGCGCCCGCCGATGGCTGGGGCGTGGCCAGGGCCGGGCTTTCGCTGGGCTGCTGGCGCTGCACGAACCAGCCGCTGGCGCTGGCCATGCTGTCCTCGGTGAATTCGTAGCGGTCCCCCGCGTCGCCCCAGCGGCCGGGGATGACCTCCATCTCCACCTGGGCCTGCTGGCGGGCCAGCCAGTTCAGGGTGTCCTGAATGTCGTACAGATCGGTGACCGTCAGGTCGGAAAGCAGGGTGCTGCTGGCCTTGCGCAGGCCCTCGATCAGGGTGGTGGAAAGGCTCGGCAGCTGCTGGCGCAGGGCTGCATCCCACACCGCGCCCCGGACTCGCTCCAGCCGGGCGGGCGGAACCCCCTCTGCGGCCAGCTTTGCCAGAAACTCCGAGGCGCTTTCCGGCGCAAGGCTCACCACCGGGTCCTCGCTCAGGCCCAGGGCCACCAGCTCCTGGGGTTCCAGCAGGCCGGTCAGGTTCACCCGGGGCGGCTCCATGCCGTTCCAGGCGGTACCCAAACTGGCCGGGGCGATGGCCAGGTACCGATCGATCTGGATGTTCAGCGTCTGGCTCAGCAGCTCCGCCGCCCGGCCGGGTCCGGCGCTTTGGTAGCTGTCCCGCAGAAGGGTGGGCCCGCTGGGGGCGGACACCACACTAGCCGCAGGCACCGGGCAGACTCTTATCACATTGTTCACTCCGTCCAGCCGCAGCAGCACAAAGCCGGGCTGTTCGGCGGCCACTGCCACAAAAAGGGTGTGGTCGTTTTCCTGGGTGGGGCTGCCCACCGGCACCCCGCTCTGGGCGATCTGGGCCGGGGCGGCGGTACCCTGCTGCCACAGGCCGTACAGCACAAAGCCCCCCAGCAGCGGGACCAGAATGGCCAGGGTGAGAAAAAACGAAAGCCAGAAGGCCTTGGGGCCGTTTTGCATGCACATCGCTCCTTTGCATAGATTTGCGCATACATCATGGGCCATTTGGGCAGAGTATATACCAAAGGAGGCGATATGCCATGAAAAAACAGGATTCCGCACCCATTCCCAAGGCAGCACAGCAGGTGCTGAAAGCCGCCCGCCCCGCGAAGGACGACCCGGAGGGCAGCTACACCGGCATGCCCGCCATCCCCGGCGAGATGCCCCAGCAGGACGCGGACGATCTTTGAGCACACAAGAAAAGGACCGATGCGAAACGCATCGGTCCTTTTTGCTTGCTTTTGGGAGTTATGCTTACTTCAGCACGGCGGCGGCGAAGTCGCGGCCATACTGACGGGCCTCGGCCAGCTGGGCGTCGCTGGGCTTGAAGCGGATCTTCAGGCCGGGCAGGGGCTGGCCCAGCTTCAGAGCCTCCATGCGGGCGGTCAGGTTGGGCACCGCCTCGCCGCTCCAGCCGTAGCTGCCGAAGGCAGCGGCGGGCAGGCCGCGGTGGATGATGGGGTTCAGGCCCACCAGCATCTCGTAGATGGGAGGCAGGGCGTCGCCCACCAGGGTGGGGCTGCCCAGCAGGAAGCCGTCGGAAGACTGCAGCGCAGCCTTGGCAGCGGCGTTGTCGTCGGTGACCAGGTCGAACATCTGGATGTGCTGCACGCCGCCGTCCTTCAGGCCTTCGGCGATGGTCTCGGCCAGCTGCTTGGTGTAGCCGTAGGCGGAAACGTAGGCGATGACCACGTTCCGGTCCTCGGGGGCCTTCTTCACGGGAGTGGCCCACTTGCGGTACAGGTCGAAGTAGTGCTGCAGGTTGGTGCGCAGCACGGGGCCGTGGCCGTTGCCGATGAACTCGATGTCCAGATCCTTGATCCGGTTCAGAGCCTTCAGCACGAAGGGCTTGAAGGGGCCCATGATGTTGTCGAAGTAGTACTTGTAAGCGGCCTCGAAGTCACCCTCGATCTGGTCGTTGAACACACGGTCGTCGGCGTAGTGGCAGCCGAAGGAGTCCACGGTGAACAGAGCCTTGGCCTCGGGGATGTAGGTGTACATGCTGTCCGGCCAGTGCAGGAAGGGCACGCTCAGGAATTCCAGATGCATGCCGCCCAGGTCGATCTGGTCCTTCTCGGTCACGGCCTGGCTCTTGAAGGGATGGTTCACGATCTCCTTCAGGAAGGTCAGGGCGGTGGCGCTGCCCACAACGGTGGCATTGGGGGCCAGGGCCAGCAGCTTCTCCACGCCGCCGGCATGGTCGGGCTCGGTGTGGCCCACCACGATGTAGTCGATGGTGGAGGGGTCGCAGACCTCCTTCAGATTCTCCAGGTACTGGTCGAAGAACTTGGCCTTTACGGTCTCGAACACGGCGGTCTTCTCGGTGCCCTTCACCACGTAGGCGTTGTAGCTGGTGCCGTACTCGCTGTACATCACGATATCGAACACGCGCAGATCAGGGTCCTGCACGCCGACCCACCAAATGTTTTCCTTTGCCTGTAATGCTCCCATTGTCGATTCTCTCCTTTATCGGGCGGGCTGGCCGCCTTGTTGATAATATTGCCGTGCGCTTCGCGGCGACCGCCGCTTTGCGCTTCCTCTTTTTAAAATACACCTTATTATACGGCGAATAAAAGCACCTCTGTGTTGCAGCGGCAACAAAAATGATTCTTTTTTATCAATCTAGCCGGTCGTAGAGTAAAAAGCGGAACCCGATGGGGGTCTCCAGCCGCTCCAGCCGGGCCAGATGGGCACTGCCCTCGGAGGGGGTCTTCCAGTAATAGGGGGTCATGGCGAACAGATCGCCGATGGCCTGCCCCTCCACGGTGATGCACCCCTCCACCCGGGTCTCCCCGGCCAGGGCAAAGCCCTGGTATTCCACCTGCTGGCAGGGGTTTTCATAGGGCTCGTCGTAGAGCACGTCTTTCAGGCCCATCAGATGATCCGCGGTGGGCACCGCATAGATGAGGGTGCCGCCGGGCGCGAGACAGCGGTGGAACTCCTCCCCCGCGAAGGGAGAAAAGATGTTCAGCACCACGTCGGCCCAGCCGCTTTCCACCGGGGCGGCGAAGCTGCTGGCCACCGCGAACTGCGCTCCGGGCAGCTTGCGCTTTGCCGCCAGCCGCACCGCGGCCTTGCTGATGTCGAACCCGGCCAGTCGGAAGGCCAGGCCCTGCCGCTCCAATTCGGCGCAGATGGCCCCGTCGTAATAGCCCTCGCCGCAGCCTGCATCCAGGATATGCAGCACGCCGCCCTTTTTGCGGGCAAGCTCAGCGCACAGCCGGGCCAGCTCGGCGGCGAAGGGGGCATAGCCGCCCCCGTTCAAAAAACGGTTGCGGGCGGCCACCATCTCCTTGCTGTCGCCGGGGGCCTTGGTGCGCATCCGGCTGGCCAGCAAAAGGTTCACATAGCCCTCCTTGGCCTTGTCAAAGCTGTGGCCCGCCGCGCAGCGCACCGCGCCGCCGCTCTCGCTCAGAGCCTTGCCGCACACCGGGCATACGAAGCCGCTCATTCCTCCGCCTCGCCCTCGATGGGCTCGGAGAAGCCGCCGTGGCTCTTCATGTACTCCTCAAAGCTGGCGAACTTCTGGGCCGGGGGCTTGCGGGAGATCAGCAGCAGGCCCGGGTCCTCGTCCTTCACCGGGGCTGCCTGCCGGGGCTGCTTTTCCGCCCGGGCGGGCTTTTGCTGGCCGCGGCCGGAATTCCGCTGGCTCTGCTTTTGCTCGGGGCGGGCGGCGTTCTTCTGCTGGCCGCGGCCGCTCTGGGCCTTTTCCCGATTGGAAGGAGCCTGCTTTGCGGCCTGCTTTTCCGTCGGGCGCTCATTCCGTTCATTGCGCTCCGGGCGTTCGCCGCGCTCCTCCCGCTTTGCGTTTTCCTGGGCTGCCGCTTCCGCAGCCTTACCTGCCGCACGGCGACGGCGGCGGCGGCGCTTTGCACTGGCCGAGAGGGGCTGGCCAGCCTGGGTGTTCTTTTCTTCCACGATGCTAACCTCCTGCTGATTTTCAGGCGCTTTTTCAGCCTGCTTTTGTTCTTTTTTGGGTTTTTCCACCCGCTGCTCGGGCTTTGCTTTCTGGCGCTCCGGGCGAGGTGCGGGCTGGGCCGGAACAGCGGGCTCCGGGCGCTCGCCCAGGTCCGGCAGCTCCAGCACCGGGATCTTTTTCCGGTTCAGTTTTTCGATGCCCGCCAGGTATTCCTTCTCCTCCGGGCTGCAGAAGCTGATGGCCACGCCCTCGGCCCCGGCCCGGCCGGTGCGGCCGATGCGGTGCACGTAGGTTTCGGGCACCTCGGGCAGGTCAAAGTTGAACACATGGGACAGCTCGTTGATGTCGATGCCCCGGGCGGCGATGTCGGTGGCCACCAGGGCGCGGATCTTGCCCGCCTTGAAGCTGTCCAGCGCGGCCACGCGGGCGCTCTGGCTCTTGTTGCCGTGGATGGCCGCCGCCCCGATGCCCTGCTTGTTCAAAAAGGTGGCGATGGCGTTGGCCCCGTGCTTGGTGCGGCTGAACACCAGTGCACTGGTCACCGCCGGGTCGGCCAGGAGCTTGGCCAACAGCCGCTTTTTGTCCGGCCTGTTCACAAAATAAAGGCTCTGCTCGATCCGTTCCACGGTGCTGCTCACCGGGTCCACCTTCACGGTGACCGGCTTTTTCAGGATGCTGTTTGCCAGCTGCTCGATCTCTTTCGGCATGGTGGCGCTGAACAGCAGGTTCTGGCGCTGGGCGGGCAGGTGGCGGATGACCTTTTTCACGTCGTTCACGAAGCCCATGTCCAGCATCCGGTCCGCCTCGTCCAGCACGAAGATCTCCAGCCGGCTCAGGTCCACGTGGCCCTGGCCGATCAGGTCGTTCAACCGGCCCGGGCAGGCGGTAAGCACGTCAGCACCGCGGCGCAGCGCGTCCACCTGGGGCTGCTGGCCCACGCCGCCGAACACCACGCAGTGGCTCACGTTCAGGTACCGGCCATAATTGGCAAAGCACTCGTCGATCTGCAAGGCCAGCTCACGGGTGGGGGTCAGGATCAGGGCCCGCACTCCCTTGTGGGAGGGGTGGCTGGCGGCCAGCCGCTGCAGGATGGGCAGCGCGAAGGCGGCGGTCTTGCCGGTGCCGGTCTGGGCGCAGCCCAGCAGGTCGTATCCGGCCAGAACCGGCGGGATCGCCTTGGCCTGGATGGGCGAAGGGGTCTTGTACCCCTGTTCCTCCACTGCCTTCAGCAGGGGGCGGGTCAGTTTCAGTTCGCTAAAATTCATAATCCTCCAAAAATCGCTTTCCTAAAAGGCAGCACCGCACCCGTTCATCGGACGCGGTCTCTGTCTGAAACAAGCCGGGGCGCGGCGCTCTCAGCGGATGCGCCTGCACTCCAGCTCGTACCGCTGTTCCCGGGCCGGAAGGGGCGCAAACAGCCCCAGGGGCAGAAACCCGCCCCCGCAAAGGCCCCGGAACAGATCCTCGTTTGTCTCGCTCAGCAAAATGCCGGTGTTGCCGTCCGCCGCCAGCTCCCGCAGCTCGGCCTCATCGGCCATCCGGTCGGTAAAGCAGGCGGGATTGGCTTGCAGGTAATCCTGCAAAAAGGCCTCCAAGAGACCCGCAGCCAGCGGCCACCGGCCGCCGGTGGGCCACACCTGCCGCTGCCAGGTCCCGTACACAAAGCACAGCGGCCGAAGGCTTTCCGGCGCGGGTTCGTCCTCCAGACGCACCCCCTGCCCGGCGCACCAGGTGCGGAAGGCGGCCAGCAGCGGCAGGCCCTGCACCCCCATCACCAGCCGGTGGGCGGGGGCAAGGCGCAGGCCGGGGCTCTGGATGCTGCACACCTCGGCCAGGCAGAACCGGGCCGGATGCCCTTCCCGCTCCGCTTCGCTCAGCTCCTCTTTCGCCAACATCCAAAAGGCCCGGGCGGCGGCCAGGTCTTCCCCGCCGCTCACCGGGGCCAGCAATGCCGCGTCACCGGCCGCTTTTCCGGCATCGAACAGCGCCGCCAGAGCGTTCAAGCGGGCGGTGTCCTCCACCGCCCAGCCCTTCACGCTGCCGCCGCCATAGCTCAAATTCCCCTCATAGAGGGGCTCTTCCTTTTGTATGTCCGCCAGGGGAGCAAACAGCTCCGCCTCGCTTTTGTCCGCCGCCAGCAGGATGTGGCTGCTCTGCAGCGCCGCGTCCTCCCAGCGGTCCAGCCGGGGCAGCACCTGCCGGGCGGCCAACGCCTCGGGCGCCCGCACCGGGGTGCGGCTGCCTTCGGCAAAATCGTATTGCTCCAGGTCCACCAGGCCCACCAGGCCCCGGCGCACCCGGCCGTCGGGCAGGGTGCGCTCCAGATAGACAACGCCATTTACTGCCCGCGTCAGGGTCTCTTCCGCCCGTTCCATGGCCGCCTTTGCCGCGGCCAGCCGCTGGCCGGTCTCCACCCGCTGGAGCAGCGCGTCCGGTACCAGCAGCCGCATGATGCCGGGGGCGTTTTCCCCCCGGGCCTCCAGCTCCTGCCAGCTCTCCCGGCTCAAAGCGCCCGCCGAGGGGCAGGCCCACTGCTCAACGGAAATCGGTTCCCCGGGCAGCAGCAGCTCCCCGGGGCAAAAGCAGGGCTGGCTCATTGGCCCGCCTCCACCGCGAACACGTCGCCGGTGCGCACACCCACATAGGCGCAGCCCTTGGCCGCTGCCTTGGCGGCGTCCAGCTGGGTCTGGGGCTCCTCGGTGAGCTCGCCGTCCACCCGGATGGCCAGATTCTCAATGCCCAGCGCGTCGATGGTGCCGCCGGTCAGGCGGGTCTCCTGGCCGCTGGCCACGTTCAGCGGATATTCCACCCAGCAATCGGCCTTTTCCTGCCAGGCGGCCAGAGCGTTTGCCAGGCACTGAGCCTCGGTCACGCCCGCGGTGTCGCCATAGCTGGCCTTGTCGCGGCCTGCGGTGGTGGGCAGCTGCACGCCGGTGAGCCAGATCTGCTCAAAGCCCATGGCCTTCGCCTCGTCGATGATGCCGCCGATGTAGTCCACCGCGGCGCTGGACCAGGGGTTCAGCCAGGCCTTGCCGCCCTTGTCCTGGGCAGCGTCCAGCCACAGATAATCCGTGCCCTGATACTTCACCGCCATCTCCCGATTGGCGCTGGCCGCCAGGGGGTCCTGGAAGGCGCACACGCCCGCCACCGGCACGATGCCCTGCTCTTTCAGAGCCGAAGCCACGGCCGCGCCGTCGATCTGGGTGGTGGAAAGGCCGGCTGCCGCCGCCGGAAGCGCACTGGCGTAATGCACGCTGCCGGTGCTGTCCTTCAAGGGCACCACCGCATAGCGCGCGCCTTCACCGGCCAGCTGGCCAGCCAGCTGCGCCGCTGCGTCCGCACTGGTAAGGCTGGCCGGGTCCAGGAAGGCCCAGCCGCCCTGGGTCATGTCGCCCTCCGGCTGGGGCTGGGCCGTGGGCTGGGGCTCACTGGCCGCCTGGCCCTGACTCTCGCCGCTGCCGCTCTCGGGCTGGGAAACGCTCTGCGAGGTGCTGGTGGGGGCCTTGTCGGAATCGCCCCGCATGATGCTGTACCAGGTGCTGGTGCCGAAATTGATCACCGCGGGGCCCACCAGCCAGCCCGCCACGAACAGGGCCACCAGAGCCGCCGCGCCCCCGATGATGCGCGCTGCGCGCTGCCGGCCGGTGTAGAAGCTGCGCCGGTACCGCTTTACTTTACCCAGGTTTTTCTTTGCCATACGAAATCAAGCCGCCTTTCCGCGTGGGCGCTTGGCGCCCTTCGCGCTGTGTCAACCAATGGAGATCCGGTGTCCGGTAAAGCCGTAGATGGCCAGCGCCAGGATACCGATGTAGATCAGGGTAATGGGCAGGCCCTTGAAGCTGCCGGGGACCATGTCCTGCCGCATGCGCCGCTGGCCCTCGCTCACCACCACCACGGCGGCGGTGTAGCCCATGCCGCTGCCCAGCGCAAAGCCCATGGTCTGCACCAGGTTGAAGCTCTGGGTGGCGGCGATGAGCAGCACGCCCAGCACTGCGGTGTTGAAGGTGGCCATGGGCAGCACCGCCAGCATGCGGCGGGCTTTTTCCTTCAGCACCAGCAGCAGCACGCCCAGCACCACAAAGAAGGCCACCGTGCTGCACAGAATGAACAAAAACGGGCGCACGGCGTTGCGCCAGCTCAGCGGGGTGAGCAGCAGGTTTACCCAGTAGGTGAGCGGCGCCGCCACCAGCTGGATCAGACAGAGCAGTCCCCCGAAGGTGAGGGTGTCCACGGTGGAGTCCTCCACCAGCTTCACCAGGCGGGACACGCCCATCGCCCGGCTAAACACCGCGTTTTCCGCGAAAATCGCCGTTACAGCATACAAAAAGAAGGTGCTGCAGGCTTTTATTACTTCCATCATTCGCCTCGTCTCGCCTCCGTATGCACATGTTTTTTATAGGCCCGTACCAGACCACGCCAGATGGCACACACCACGCCCAACAGGATGAACCCGCCCGCGGGCAGGCTGGCCATGGGCAGCAGGGTGGTGCTCAGCCGGGGGATGGGGGCGCTGAACAGGGTGCCCGCGGCCAGAATCTCCCGCAGGCAGCCCATGAGCATCAGCACCAGCACATAGCCCGCGGTGGTGCGCAGGCCCTTGCGCAGGGCGGTCATCACCCGCTCGGGCTGGGGCCGCTCGTACCGCTTGATGATCAGCGGCTCCACCACCAGCATGGGCAGATAGACGCCCAGCTGCAGAATCTCCACGTCGAACATGGCGCGCAGTGCAAAATAGACGCCGATGTACAGAATCGAACTGGTGAAGCAGTACACCAGCGCCCGCAGCTGGCCCCGGCCGGTGCGGCAGACCATGGCCGCCACAACGCGGGTGGGGGTGAGCAGCAGCAGCACCGCCACGCTGAGCATCAGGGCATTCATGCCGTTGGTGGCGGCCACCACCAGCGGCGCCAGGCCCATGCCCTGCATAATGACCGGGTTGTTCAGGAAGATTCGATCCCGCCGGGCGATGCGCTCCATGTTTTCCGACAGGTATTTCGCCTTTTTAGAGCTCACGGCGCACGACCCCCTTTCGGTGCAGGATGCGAAGCACGGCCCGGTCCAGCCAGCCGGAGAAGGCGTTCATCGCCAGGATGGCAAAGCACACGCCGGTCTCGTAGTTGCCGTAGTAGCGGAACATCATGGCCATGAAGCCGCTGAGCGCCCCGTACAAAATCCGGGAGATCCGGTTGGTGGGGCAGATCACCGGGTCCGCCATCAGGTAGACCGCGGCAAACAGCAATCCGCCGCTGCACAGCTCGTATTTCATCACCGCCAGCCGGTCGGCCACATAAGTCCAGGGCATGCTGAAGGCGGGGATGTCGCCCAGGCGGGGGGCCACAAAGGCCACCAGCGCACAGGTGATCAGAAAGCCGAACACAACGCTCAGATGCAGCCGGCGCCGGTTTGCTAAAAACAGCGCGCAGGCCAGGATCACCAGCAGGGCGGTCACGCCCATGGGGCCCGCGTAGTTGCCCAGAAACAGGGTGGTATTATCCAGTGTGGGCAGACCGCCGGTCTTTAAGGCATGCAGTGGGGAATCCACCAGCTGCACACCGGAAACGCTGCCCAGCGGCAGGCCCTGGAACAGATGGGCCTCCGGATAACGGAACACCTGCTCGGGCCAGCTCACCGCCACCACCGCATAGCCCACAGCGGTGGGGTGGAACACATAGCAGCCGTAGCCGCCGAAGGCCTCCTTGCCCAGCAGCACCGCCGCCACCGCGCCCACGATCACCACATAGTAGCTCACCGTGGCGGGCAGGATGAGGGCCAGCATAAAGGCAAAGGCCTCGCTGCTCCATTCGCCCTTTTCATAGGGACGGCTGCGCAGGCGGGCCACAAGGCGGTCGCTCAGGTTGGCGGCGATCACCGCCGTGCCGCACAAAAGCACCGACCGCAGCCCGTAAAACGCAAAGGCCATGGCCAGCAGCGGCAGGCACATATAAAACAGATCTGTATGAACGCCCTTATCCTGCCGGATACGGGCCAGTTGTTGTTCCTTCAAGTGCTCTGCTCCCTTCGTTGCAAAATTTGGGCCGGTCACAGGCTCTTCAGCCCGCGCACGGCGGCGGCCATGTCGGCCTTGCCGAACACCGCGCTGCCCGCCACCAGCAGATTGGCGCCAGCGGCCACGCACTCAGGTCCGGTCACCGCGTCCACGCCGCCGTCCACCTCCAGCCAGGGCGAAAGGCCCCGGGCGGTGCACTCAGCCCGCAGCGCCTTGAGCTTCTCCAGCGCGCTGGGCATGAACTTCTGGCCGCCGAAGCCCGGCTCCACGCTCATCACCAGCACCAGCTCCAGCCGGTCCAGGTAAGGCAGAAGAGCTTCCACCGGGGTGCCCGGCTTGATGGACAGGCCCGCCTTACAGCCCGCCGCGTGGATGGCGTCGATGGTTGCACCCGGATCGCTCTCGCTCTCCAGATGGAAGGTGATGCAGCCCGCGCCGGCCTTCACAAAGGCCTCCACATAGTCCAGCGGGCGGCGAATCATTAGATGTACGTCGAAAAAGGCCTCGGGCAGGGCCTTGTGCAGGCTTTGCAGGACCGGCACGCCAAAGCTGATGTTGGGCACAAAGCAGCCGTCCATCACGTCGAAGTGCAGCATGTCGGCTCCGGCGTCCAGCACCTGCCGGCACTGTTCGCCCAGGCGGGCGAAATCCGCCGCCAGAATCGAGGGGCTCAGTTGAGTCATGGGAAAGGTCCTCCTTATGGATCACGCGCAACGGGCCCGCTCTACAAATTGTAAAACGTCAGAGCGTGCGCAAAGATATACAGTATAATTTTATCCTATTTCCCGCTAAAAAGCAAACCGCCATAACCCTTTTCACGTTTTTTGCACAAAAACAACAAAAAGCGCGGTTTCCAGCCCATTGGCCGGAAACCGCACCTCTTATCTTTTTACTTTTTTCCGGGCTGTTTGCGCCGCTGCTCCGGGGGCGGGTCGCAGGGCAAGGTAAAGCTGAACTGGCACCACTGGCCCTCCTCGCTCTCGGCCCAGATCTTGCCGCCGGAAAGGCCCACCAGGATCTTGCAGATGTGCAGTCCCAGGCCGCTGCCCCGGGCGTTGAGCCCGCGGCTCTTGTCCTCTTTATAGAAGCGTTCGAACACGAAGGGCAGCGCGTCCGCCCCGATGCCCTGGCCGGAATTCCGGATGGACACCGTGACCATGCCGCCGCTCTTTTTCACCGAGAAGCGGATATAGCCGCCCTCGGGGGTGAATTTGAGGGCATTGTCCAGAATGTTGTAGATCACCTGGTACACCAGGTCCTGGTCCGCATAGACCAGGGTGCGGGTGGGGGCCAGGCCCTGAATCTCCACCTTTTGGTTCTGAATGCGCTGTTCAGCGCTGAACACCACGCCGGTGACGCTCTCCCAGATGTCGTAGCTCTGGGCGTTCACCCGGTACTCGCCCGCCTCCAGCTTGGAGATGTCCAGCATGTTCTGGATCAGGCGGGTCAGCCGGCCCACCTCCTGGCTCACCAGGCCCAGATAGTGCTGGCGCATGTCGTCGGGGATGGTGCCGTCCAGCATACCGTCGATGAAGCCCTTGATGCTGGTCATGGGGGTGCGCAGCTCGTGGGCGATGTTGCCCATGAAACTGGCCCGGGAGGAGTCGATGGTCTCCAGGTTGCGGGCCATGTTATTAAAGGTCACCGCCAGCTGGGCCACCTCGTCGTTGCCGTCCACCGGAACGCGCACGCTGAAATCGCCGCTGCCGAACTTGCGGGCGGCCTCGCTGATGCGCCGCAGCGGGGTGGTGAGCCGGTTGGTCACAAAGATGGCCAGAAGGCTGGCCGCCAGCAGCAGCAGCCCGGCGCTGAGCACGAAGATGGAGAACATATCGCTCACGAACACGTTCAGGCTGGCCGCGCTGGCCGAGGCGAACACATAGCCGCTGGCCGCGCCGGTCTCGTCCCGCATGACCCGGCCCACGGTGTAGTATTTGCCGGCGTACAGCCCGCCCAGCGTACCGGTCTCAAAAAAGCCGTCCTCTTCCTGGGCCTGGCGCAGGATCTCGGCGTCCACCTGGCTGCCGATCAGCTGCTCGGCCTCGTTCTGGGTGTACAGCATCACCTGGCCGGAGGCGTCGGTGAGCAGCAGATTGGTGCTGCTGGTGCGGCCGATCAGCTTCATCTGGTCCTGTACGCTGATGCGGGCGCTCTCGTCCTCCAGCAGGCGGCGCAGGGGGGAATCCTCCTGCACCTGCATGGCGGTCACCTGCACCACGTCGTTCAGGGTGCTGCGCTTGTCGTCCTGGAAATAGCCCATCACCAGATACATCTGGATCAGGCCCATCACCGCCGTGCTCACGATCAGCAGAATGGCGGTGGTGCTGAAATACATGGAACTGATGCTTTTTCTCACGCGCGATCAATCCTTTGCTTCAAACTTGTAGCCCACGCCCCAGACGGTCTTCAGGCTCCACTGTTCGCTGGCGCCCTCCAGCTTTTCCCGCAGGCGCTTGATGTGCACGTCGATGGTGCGGGAGTCGCCGTAGTACTCGAAGCCCCACACCTCGTCCAGCAGCTGGTCGCGGGTGAACACCCGGTTGGGATGACCCGCCAGATACGCCAGCAGCTCCAGCTCCTTGGGGGGAGCCTCCACCACCTTGCCCTTCACCTTCAGCTCGTAGCGGCTCATGTCCAGCGAGAGGTTCGCGAACTGGATCACGCCGTCCTTGCCGGACTCCTCCGGGTTGCAGCGGCGCAGCACCGCCTTGATGCGGGCCACTACCTCTTTGGAATCAAAGGGCTTGACCACATAGTCGTCGGCGCCCAGCTCCAGGCCCAGCACCTTGTCGAAGGTCTCGCCCTTGGCGGTGAGCATGATGATGGGGGTGTTGGCCTGGGCACGGATACGGCGGCAGACCTCCCAGCCGTCCATCTTGGGCATCATCACGTCCAGAAGCACCATGTTGGGCTTGTTCTGTTCAAACAGCTCTAGGGCCTTTTCGCCGTCGTGGGCGATCAGAGTCTCGTAGCCTTCCTTGGCCAGATACAAACGCAGCAGCTCGCAGATGTTCTGGTCATCGTCCACGATCAAAATTTTCTGGTTGGGCATATTCTCCCGCTCCTTTTTCTTTGTCGGGCGGCGCGGGGTATCCCCGCGGCCCGGATTGTTTCAGGTATTCAAGTAATTGTATCTATTATACAATAGAAATGTGGATAAAAAAAGAACACAGGAAAAGCCAGCATTCTTTTATGCATTCCGCCTGTACGTGGCCGGCCCGACGCTTTTCTATTGACGTTTCCCGCCGGATTCTGCTATAGTGCAGAAGGACACAACGATTGTTCGATTCTATCTATTGAGGAGCGGGACCGATGGCAGAACAAAACAACACCCCGGCAAAGACCAGCCGGAAGCAGCAGGCCGAGCAGACAAAACAAAAGCTGCTGAACGTGGCCATGGGGCTGATCCAGGAGCAGGGCTTCGACAACGTGAAGATCGAGGACATCTGCCGTGCCGCAGGGGTTTCCACCGGCGCGTTTTATCATCATCTGAAAAGCAAGGCGGGCATCGTGATCGAATCCTACTCCCAGTGTGACGCCTATTTTACCGAAACGGTATACCCCAGCCTGGCGGAGGACTGCACCGAAAACGCAGTGCTTCAGTACATCGCCTGTCAGATGCAGTACGCCATGGACTTTGGCGTGGACAGCATCCTACAGATCTACAAGGCTCAGCTGACCGAAGGCACCGACTTTTTCTTCTCGCCCGAGCGAGGGCTTCCTCTGGGACTGACCCGCATTCTGGCCCACCTGCAGCAGAACGGCGTGATCCGCAGCGAAAAACCGGCGGAGGATATCTGCCGGGAGATTCTGGTCATCTCCCGCGGCGTTTTGTACAACTGGTGCCAGTGCAAGGGCAATTATGACCTGAAGGCCTTCGCGCTGGAGCTGGTTTCCAACTATCTGAAAAGCTACACCGCATAACAAAACATTAACCTGAAACAGGCTGTATTTACCAAAATACAGCCTGTTTTTTTTTTGTACATGTTAATCTCTTGACGGGTCTTTTTCTCTGTGGTAGGACTTAACCGAAGAAATTCGCCGAATCAATTCTGTGAAATTTCATCCACTCAAACAGGAGGACGTCGTATGAAGTATCAAAAGCTATTCGAGCCGGTCACCATCGGCAAGCTGACCCTGAAGAACCGCACTTCCATGGCCCCGATGGGCCCCGTTGGCTATGCAGACAGCAATGGCGGATTCAATCAGCGCCTGCAGGATTATTATGTGGAGCGCGCCAAAAATGATGTCGGCCTGATTATCACCGGCATCTGCAGCGTAGACACCACCATCGAGGGCTTCCCTACCGTGGCGCTGCCCTGCCCCACCACCTGCCCTGTGGCTTTTATCCACAGCACCCGCAGCATGAACGACCGCGTCCATGCCTACGGCGCAAAGATCTTTTTGCAGCTCACCGGCGGCCTGGGCCGCAGCGCCCTGCCCGGTTTCATCAAAAACAACATTGCTCCCTCTGAGCAGGGCAACCGCTTTGACCCCAGCGTCATCCACCGCGAGATGACCGTGGAGGAGATCCAGAAGCTTATCAAGCAGTTCGTTATGTCTGCCGCCATTGCGAAAAAGGCCGGCTTCGACGGTGTGGAGATCCACGCGGTGCATGAGGGCTATCTGCTGGATCAGTTCGCCATCAGCATCTACAACCACCGCACCGACATGTTCGGCGGCTCGCTGGAAAACCGCCTGCGCGTGGCCACCGAGATCGTGAAGGGCATCAAGAAGGTCTGCGGACCGGACTTCCCCGTCAGCCTGCGTTACAGCCTGAAGAGCTGCATGAAGGGCCTGCGCCAGGGCGGCCTGCCCGGCGAGGACTACCAGGAGACGGGCCGCGATGTGGAGGAAGGCATCCAGGCGGCCAAGCTGATGGTGGAAGCCGGCTACGACATGCTGAACGTGGATGCCGGCACCTACGATTCCTGGTACTGGAACCATCCGCCCATGTACTTCGGCAAGGGCGTATACAATGAATATGCCCGCATCCTGAAGCAGCACGTGAACGTGCCCATCATCCTGGCCGGCCGCATGGACGACCCCGAGATGGCCAACGCCGCCATCGGCGACTGCTGCGACATCGTGAGCTACGGCCGCCCGCTGCTGGCCGACTCGGAATACGTGACCAAGATCCGCTATGGCCGTGAAGATGAGGTGCGTCCCTGCCTGGGCTGCCACGACGGCTGTCTGCTGGGCCGCATCGCCAACGGTCCGGTCTGCTGCGCGGTAAACCCTGCCTGCGGTCGGGAGGAGATTTACGGCCTGCAGCCCGCTCTGCGCAAGAAGAATATCCTGGTCATCGGCGGCGGCGTGGGCGGCATGGAGACTGCCCGGGTCACAGCACTGCGGGGCCACAAGGTCACCCTGGTGGAAAAATCCGACCGGCTGGGCGGCCACGGCGTGGTGCCCCATATGAATCAGTTCATGCTGGAGGATCTGCTGAACCACGAGCATGTAACCATCCATGACAATGCGGTGGTGGAGCAGACCACACCGGATCAGGTGACGGTGCGCAAGGGCGAAGAACAGTTCCAGGTTCCCTGCGACACGCTGATCTGCTGCGTGGGTTACCGGGCAAACGACGGCCTGTACAACGAACTGGCTCAGGGCGACGTGCCGGTACATAACATCGGCGACTCCAACAAGGTGCGCAACATCATGGCCGCCATTTGGGACGGCTACGAGCTTGGCCGCAGCCTGTAAGCGGCTCTGCCGGAACCTGAGTTTCGAAACAATATCCAATAAACAAGAGTGCGGCATCCGCTAACGGATGCCGCACTCTTATTTGTTTTGCTTCAATTGGTCTGATTCACGGGGTGGTCAGTCCTGTTTGTTCCGTCCGTGACGGCGCAGAACCAGAGCCACAATCTGAATCACTGCCAGCAGGGCCATCAGAATCGTCCAGCGGTCCACAAATACCATGGGCAGCTGCATATCCTCCGTCAGGAAGAAGGCCACAACGGATGCTATAGCCACGACCGCTCCGGCAATGCGCCAGAACATCTGTCTCTTTCCGCGGGTCGCCGTCTCTTGTTCCGCCTTCTGTTCCTTGCTCCGGCTCCACAGCAGGGAAGCCAGGCCGCTCAGAACTGTCGGGATCATCAGAATCAGATTGAGCAGCGCCCAGGACGTTTTGGTGCCGCCTGCCAGAGGTGTTTCCTCCGGGTCTATGTCCTCATATTCCTCCGGCGGCTGGGTCTGCTCCGGTTCCGGTGTCTGCGTTTCCGGTTCCGGTGCTGCAGTGGGCGCGGGGGGCGTCGGTTCTGTGCCGTCTTCCCCGCCGGTCCCTGCTGTTCCGGCTGCCGGACGCTCGGTGGCTACAGGCTTGGGAACCGGTGTCTGGGCCGGGCTGGTGGGCACCGGGGCCCCGGTGGGTTCCGGACGGTCCGTGGGCTGAGGTGCCTGAGTAGGCTCCGGCCGGTCTGTAGGCTGAGGAGTCTGGGTAGGCTCCGGAGTGGCCTTGTTCTCGAACCGGTTCACAAACCGGATTTCCTCCGTCTCCTTGCCGTTTTGCTCCATCGTCGCACAGGTCAGCACAAGCGCACCGCCCTGCTCCTCCACTTCAACCAGGAGGCGGTATACGGACTCATCATAGGTATAGCCTTCCTGACTGCCCGGCAGCTCCCGGATGGTATAGGAATAGCTTCCGGCCCGGTCAAAACGGATCGCACCGAAGTCTGCGGTACCCGCACCGGTAATGCTGGTCTGCGCCGTTCCATCCGTCGCGCCTTCCGGCAGCGGGCTCATGGCATCTTCCGCCTTGAGCTCAAAGACGAACTCGGCTTTTGCCGGAGGCTCGTCGCCTGCCAGCTCCTTTTGCAGTGTGGGTGTGTAGTACACAGCCACCAGGGCAGTGTTCAGAACATCCTGCGTGATGTTGCCCTGCTCATCGGCCGAAGCTTCGCCATAAGAGGCTGTATATCCGGCCACCGGCTCTTCCCGCAGCGTGTATTCCGCCGGGGTCACGCCGTCCGCCTGATAGCGGGGCAGGTCAAACGAATACTTCCATTCCTGCTGTGCAGTGACGGTCTGCTCCGCCACAATCGTCTCGCCCAGCAGTACGTTCAGCTTCACTGCCTGGGGACGCAGCTGGTCCGGCGTATCGCCATGATCCCATTGCTTTGTGCCCTGCAGCAGGATCGTCGCCTCTTCCGGGCGCACGCCCACATAGCGGTTTTCAAAATCAGCCTTTACACCTTGGGCCGTGATGGTTCCAAAGCTGCCCACGGCACTCGTCACGTAGCCCTCGGGCATGGTGTCCTTTTCTTCCACGCAGTAGGTCAGACCGGCTTCCAGGTCTGCAAAGACCAGCTTCTCTCCGTTTCGCAGAGAGACCGTCTGCCCGTTTTTCAGCACACCAGAGGTTTGCTGCGGAGTTTCTCCGGCACTGTATTGGATGTAAGGATATTCTGCCTCGGGATCTTCGCCGATGGTCACCACAAAGTCAAAGCTCTGGTCCGCATCCTCCAGGCCGTTCACCACCGTTTTCCCGATGGTAAGGCTGCCGCGCTCCTGTTCGGCGGGCAGGGTATTGCGGAAGATAGCAGTGGTTCCCTCCGGCTCCAGTGTGCCGGAGGCACGCTCGCTGCTGCAGGAATAGCCCGCCGGGACCTCTTCTGTGACGGCATAGGCCGTGCCGGAGGTCAGGCCCGAAACTTCTGCGGTCTGTCCATAGGCCAGCCAGATCACTTCGCCGTTTTTCAGCCTCTGCGCCTCGCCGCCATCCACGGTATAGGTGAAAACTGCTTCCGGATCGCTGCCGATGCGTACACGGAACGCAAAACGCGCGTTTTCGTCTGCTGCCGCGGCATCCGGCATCATTTTATGGATGCGAAGCACCGAAGGTTCTCCCTCCGTGCGCTCCGGTGTATTGACGAACCGGGCCAGGCTGCCTTCCGTCTTTACCGTACCGGTGCTGCCTTCGGTTCGAACATTGTAGTCGCCGGGCTCCTGTTCCACGACCTCATACCAGGTTCCGGCGGGAATCGTCTGGTCAAAGACCGCGCTCTGACCTGCCCGCAGTTCCAGGGTATCGCCGCTGCGCAGGGTCTGCGGGGCACCGCCATCCACCGTATAGGTGTATTCGGCCTCCGGGTCATTGCCGATCCAGACTGTAAACCGGAAGATTTCTTCCGGGGCTGGTACCGGCTGCGCCGTATCCGCAACCGGCTGCACAGGCTCTGCCTTCTGGGATGCGTTCCGCAGCTGAGGCAAAGCAGATGTCTTCAATGCCATCGCTTGCGCTGCCGAAGGCTCCGGAGTGGCGGGAGTCTCCGTTGCCGGAGGCTCCGGAGTGGCGGGAGCTTCCGTTGCCGGGGGTTCCGGGGTAGCAGGAGCTTCCGTTGCCGGGGGTTCCGGAGTGGCGGGAGTCTCCGTTGCCGGAGGTTCCGGGCTGGCGGGAGTTTCCGTTGCCGGAGGTTCCGGGCTGGCGGGAGTTTCCGTTGCCGGAGGTTCCGTCGCATTGGGAGTTTCCGGCTGCTCGTTGTCTCCGCCCTCGTTCACGGCTTCAACCTCTTTTGTAATGGTCAAAGCCCCATACAAGGGCTGTACCGTCTCTTTCACGGTATTCCGGAACACAGCGGTGCTTCCCTCTTCCAGAATGGTGCCGGAAGCGCCGGTGCTGGCGACCTCATACCCGGGCTCGCACACTTCCCGCACGGAATAGGCGCTTCCCACCGGGATATCCTCCACCACGGCAAATTCGCCGGCCGAAAGAGAAATGGCCTGGCCGCTCACCAGAGTCAGCTGTTCCGTCAGGGGCACTCCGGCCGCATCGTAAATGCGGTAGGCGAAGGACGTCTGCTCTTCCGTGCCAACCCAGACATTGAACGTAAATTTATGGGCAGGATCGGTCATCTGACCTTCCACTTCCTTGCGGATGGTCAGCGCCGCTTTGCGCCGGATATTTTCCGCGCGCAGCTCCTGCACTTCCTCTTCATTGGGCTGTACCGTAAACCGCAGCGCGTTTTCCGTGTCTGCGAAGTTATATCCATAGGGTGTGCGCACCTCACGCAGGAAATATTCTCCCGGCGCAAGATCCTGCAGCACAATGACTCCTTCGGCGTCGGTGGTGTAACGCCCCGGCATTCGGGTCCCATCTTCCTTGTAAAGATCATACACCGCATTGGCCAGCGGGGCCTGGGTATCCTTTTCGTACTTTACCAGACGCACCTTCCCGCAGTTTTCATACTGCAGGAATATATTGGTTGCCGTCTGGGTCGTGCCCGTCCAGGCGTAAGAGCCCTGGGCCATGGCGCTGACAAAGATGAGCAGCGCCGCACACAGTCCCCCCAAACGCCGGAGCCAGGTTTTTTTGCCCATGTGTTCCCTCATGGCGTTCCATACCTCCCTGCTGTGCCAATAAAATTCTTTTGCAGATTGAAAAAACATCCGCCAAAGCCTTACATCAGGCCGCGTGCAGAACCGTTTTTCTGCTGCACACGGCCTGAAATAAGTCTTTGCCGGAAACCGCGTGGCCTTCAAACAAGGCCTGTCCGCATTTTTGCAGGCGGCCCCGCCCACAAAAACGGGCCGCCTGCAAATGCGGATTCACAGCCAAACGCTGCGCTTATTTCCAGTACTTGTAGTTTTCCTCGGGAACTTCATTGGCCAGAACACCGTACTTGCCGGCCTTGAAATCATCCAGGAATTCCTGACCGACGGCAACCTTGTAGCCCACGATTACGTAGGTGGTGGTCAGGCCGTCGAAGGTGTGCTCGTTCAGCAGTTCGGGATGTGCCTTCCACTTCTCCAGCATCAGGTTCTTGGCGGTCACATTCTTCATGGCGCCAGCTTCGATACCGGTAACGGTGTACTCACGCAGAACTCCATCCACATAATCCGTGTGCTGCCATACGCTAGGATTGCTCAGATCAGTAATGCGGGCATTGGGCAGATCCTTACTGTAGTACATCACGATGGTGCCGGTGCAGGCCTCATCCACAACGCCGGTACCAGGCTGACGGTCATCCACACGCATGATGAACTGCGCTCCGCTTCCGGGGCTCTTCACGTAATCGCCGCCGACGATCTCGCTTTCACCGCGCAGATCACGCCATTTGGCTTCATACAGATAAGCTTCCTTCTCTTCGGGATCGGTCGCGCTCTGGGCAGCCTTGTAAGCGTCCAGGGCCTTCTGCTTCTGTGCCAGGTAAGCGCTCACATGGGCTTCCTTGTCCGTGGGAGGATTGGCAATGTCTTCCTGAATGCGGTTGATCTCTTCCTGAATCGGATCGTATACCGCGGCGGTAGCCATCGCCTTGGCGGTTTCGCCGGTCCAGGTGGTGCCTTCCTCGTTCAGGCCGGCCAGCTGGGCGTCGATGGCATCCATCTCCACCTTAATGGAGTATTCGATGGCGCCTTCCTGACCCTCGTTCAGGGTAACGCCGTCCAGCAGAAGGGCGGTATTGCCCACTGCGCCCACAGCGTCTTCATCGCCGCTGGGTGCCAGAGGCTTCATCCAGTAGGCATAGCCGTCGTCGGCCAGTACCCAGTATTCGCCGCTCTGCTCCTCTTTGCTCAGTTCCTTCCACTCGTCATAGGTCTTGACCGCCGCGCCGTTGGTCCAGGTGACGTAATCATGAAGTACATCCTCAGCACTGCCGTGAACCACATTCTCCACGTTCAGTTTTTCTTCAGTGCCCTTGCGGATTCTCATGTTCTCGATCAGCTTTACGCGAACCAGGATATTATCCGAACCCTCGTTGCTGACCCAGATGTCCTTGTTGACCTCGGTACCGGCTACCCATTCCACCTGATGGGAACCGCCGTTGTCCACAGGCGTGCCATCCAGAACGTCATGCAGCGCAACGTTGTAGTCTTCCATCAAGAACCGGTTGGTTGCTTCCTGTACGCTGCTGACCCACGCGAACGTGCCAGAGAACAGCAGTGCCGCCGTGGTCAGCGCCACGCCGCCCACGACCAAGCTCTTTTTGATTTTCATTTTTTCCTCCTTATATCATCTTTTTTGCAGTGTCAACGGCTGCAGCATTCACATTGACACCGCTCGTTCCAATTTCACTACCCCTGGGGGCAAGGCTGTTCCTGCGGTTCTTTCGGCTCTTTTTTGCTTTCCCGCACGAGCCATTGCACCAGCACACACAAAACGCAGATCAACCCGAACAGCCACAGGGTCATCATCATGTGCTCCCCGATCCAGGACATCACAAATCCCAGCCTGGGGATACAAAGGACCATTACACCCGCCACCGCTTCCGCCGGCACCAGTTCCGGGTCCGGTTCCTCGTTGGCGACGCCCTTTGTACGGAACCAAAGTTCCTGCATCCCCTCACCCGCTGACTGGATCTCGATGACCTGATGGGATACGCTGGTATCGCCCAGATAGTAGGTGATCACATCCCCGACTTTTATCTCGCCGGGATCGGTAATTTTGGTAAAAATCGCCGCCCCCACCGGCACATCCGGCTCCATACTGGGGCTCTGTATGTAGTAAAAGCGGTATCCAAAAACCGATTTGGTGGGATCATCGCTTCTGGAAAACCAGAAGGCCCACACCAGAATCAGTGCCATAACCAGGTAAAACGCCACGTTGCCAACGGTTTTCCAAAAACTTCCGCGCTTGTTTTTGGGCGTTATTCCCATGGTATTGTTTTCTATTTTTTCTTTCATCGCCCGAATATGCTCCGTATGTTTTCGATTCGTTCAAATCCAGTTGTTATTATCGTGTTAACATCGTTAACGTGAATAGTCAAAACAGCATTTACAAAATATCCAAAAATTGCTACAAAACTCTGCTTTCTCCTCTTTTTCAGCAGGCATTTGTTGTTCCGGCTTTGGCTTTTTTCAATTTTTCAAAATGATTTCGTGAAAAAAGCTTGAAATTTCCGTGTCATCTTTAGTTCGAATTATACAAAAGCATTTCTATTTTGTCAATTTTTTCATCGTAATATAACAAAGGCAGCATCTTTAACAGTTCTTTCGCTTATTTTTGGTCAAGAATGATAATACAAAGTTACTTTTTAACAAATTCACCTGTCGTTTTTTGTCGTATTGTTTTCAATCGCCTATACTTTGTTAACCAATCATTCCACTTTGATAATATCAGTTACGGTGATTTCCCCTCTGTCGGCAAGCTCAAAATCTTCAAAAAAATTTCGACAAACTTTTCAAAGCCAAATTGTTCAAAAAGTCAAAGCCTTCGGTTCTCTGCAGGTTTCCGCCCGCAATCCTTCCCGTTTTTTCCTTCGCAACACGAATGGACCCGCCAGAATGGCCGCATGCTGCTCTTCGCCGTTCCAAAGGGCGAAAATCCGCCTTGAGAAACAGATCGCTATATGGTATCATTATTATGTAGTGGTATGCTCTTTTCTTTGTAGGACAGCTCCGCCAAACCTCTCCGAGCCTCCCGTTCCGGGCCACAGCGGCCCGCATTCATCCGGCTGCCGGTCCACCGGCTCCGGGCTGCCCGGCAGATCGAACGGACTCCTGCAAACGCATTCCCCCAGGAAACACGAACGAAAAATTAAGGAGATAGATCGAACTATGAAATTAGGTATCGTGGGCCTGCCCAACGTGGGCAAGAGCACCCTGTTCAACGCCATCACCAGCACCAAGAACGCCGCCGCGGCCAACTACCCCTTCTGCACCATCGACCCCAACACCGGCATCGTGCCCGTGCCGGACGCCCGGCTGGACAAGCTGGCCGAGATCTGGGACACCAACAAGAAGACTCCCGCCATCGTGGAGTTCGTGGACATCGCCGGTCTGGTAAAGGGCGCGTCCAAGGGTGAGGGTCTGGGCAACAAGTTCCTGGGCAACATCCGCGAGTGTGACGCCATCGTGCACGTGGTTCGCTGCTTCGGCGGCACCGACATCGTGCATGTGGACGGCAGCGTGGACCCCCTGCGCGACATCGAAACCATCGACACCGAGCTGATCCTGAGCGACCTGGAGGTTGTCTCCAACCGGGCCGCCCGCTTCGCCAAGGCCGCCAAGACCGGCGACAAGAAGGCCGGCGCCTCCGCCGCCTGGCTGGAGCAGCTGGCCGACCATCTGGGCAAGGGCAAGAACGCCCGCAGCTTCGACTTCGACCTGGAGGACGAGGACCAGGCGCTGCAGCTGAAGGAGATGGGCCTGCTCACCTACAAGCCGGTGATCTACGCCGCCAACATGAGCGAGGACGACCTGATGGAGGGAATGGACGAGAACGTGCACTACCAGGCCGTGAAGAAGCTGGCCGCCGAGGAGGGCGCAGAGTGTATTCCCATCTGCGCCAAGACCGAGGAGGACATCGCCGACTACTCTCCCGAGGAGAAGAAGGAGTTCCTGCACGAGATGGGCATCGAGGCCACCGGTCTGGACAACCTGATCAAGGCCAGCTACAGCCTGCTGGGCCTGATCTCCTACCTGACCGACGGCAAGAAGGAGTGCCGCGCCTGGACCATCCGCAAGGGCACCAAGGCTCCCCAGGCCGCAGGCAAGATCCACTCCGACTTCGAGCGCGGCTTCATCCGCGCCAGCGTGGTGCATTACGAGGACTTCGCCGCCTGCGACTTCAACATGGCCACCGTGAAGGCCAAGGGCCTGCAGCACACCGAGGGCAAGGAGTACGTGGTGCAGGACGGCGACATCATCGAGTTCCTGTTCAATGTTTGATTCAAAGGAGGACGCAATGGAGATCATCGGCATCATGGGCGCCATGCCCGACGAAGTGGAGCAGCTGTGCGCTTTGCTGGACGGGGTGTCCATCGAGCCCTACGCCGGGGTGGAATATCACCGGGGCATGCTGGGTGACAAGCAGGTAGTGGTCTGCTGCGCCGGTATGGGCAAGGCCAACGCCGCCGCCGCCACCCAGGTACTTATCACCAAGTTCGGCGCTCAGCGCATCATCTTCTCCGGCATCGCCGGCAACATGACCGCCAAAATCGGCATCGGCGACGTGGTGGTGGGCAAGACCGTGGTCTACCACGACGCCCAGGACGACATGATCGCCCAGTCCGCCCCCTTCACCGCCGAATACCCCGGCGATGAGGAGATGGTCAAGGCCGCCATGGCCGCCTGCGAAGAGGTGGGCGTGAAGGCCATCGCGGGCAAGATCGCCACCGGCGACCAGTTCGTGGGCGACAGCGCCACCAAGAACGCCATCGCCGCCAAGGTGGACCCGGACTGCGTGGAGATGGAGGGCGCGGCTGTGGCCCAGATCGCCGCCAAGAACAACGTGCCCTGCGTGGTGCTGCGCGCCATGAGCGACAACGCCGACGAAGCGGGGCACGAGGTCCTGGTGGTAAAAAAATTCAGCATCAGTGAATACGTGACCACCGCCACCCGCATTGTGGCCCGGATGCTGGAAACGCTGGACTGAACCAGCGCAAAACCGGCCGGAAAATAACGCAAATCGGACGGTGCAGGCCCTGCCGCCTGCGCCGTCCCTTTTTTCAACAATTCTCCCGTTCCCGCCGCCGGAAAGAGCGGGCAAAAGTCTCTTTGCCACAGGGCTTTCCGGCGTTTTGTGGGGAGAAAAGTTTTCAACAGAATCAGCGCCGGACCGTGGAAAACTCTGCGGTCCGGCTTTTTTTCGTCCTCTTTTTGCCCGCCCGGAGCCCATTGGGCCCGCAGCTTTTCCCCAAACAGCGAAAACCCGAACAGGCAGTTCGTCGACATTTGTCCCCCGCTGCGTTATGCTTCATGAAAAGGGGGAATTTATTCAATGAAAGGAAGTTACGCAACCCGGCGAGCCGCACGCCGCACACCGGCCACTGCGAAGGAGGTCGTTGTGCTTGATCCGTTATCAGATCGTTCGACAGGAGCTTGAAGCGCCTGAACTGGGCCGCTATGTGAGCTACGGCATTGAAGCAGTGGCTCTGCCCGGCGGCCGGCAGCTGGCCTTCGTTTGCGACGTATCCACCGACCCTTCCTTTGCGGCGGCTCTTGCGGACCGCTGCACCGAAGGCGCTCTGGACCCAGCCCAGCTGCTGGACGTGGTTCTGGACGCATTGTGAACCCATCCCTTATGCCCGCGCGGCGCGGGCGCACATCCATGGCATACACACAGAAAAGGGCAGGCGCCGGTCCATTGGCGGACCGGCGCCTGCCCTCTCGTTTTTTGTTTTGACTCACAGGTACTCCCGCATCTGGCGGGCGGTGCGCTCCTCGAACTGCTGCAGCTCGTTCAGCAGCCCCAGCGCGCCGGTGCTGGCCTCCGGGTGATCCTTGCGGGCCTTTTCGCAGTCCATCACGCCCTGGTTGGCCCCCTGGATGACCATATCCGCCAGGTTGCGGGTGGAACGGTCGGTGAGGGTCTCGGTCCAGATGCCCATTTTGGACATCAGCTTCACCGCCGGGCTCTGGCCGTGGCTCTGCTCCCCAAGGGCGGCCATGGCCGCGTGGGCCTGCTGATTGATGCGGCGGTATTCCCTCTGCTGGGCCAGCAGGCTGGCCTTCAATTGCTTGTCGTCGGTCACGCCGATCAGCTGGTCCAGGCTGTTTTTACCCATCTCGGTGTTGCGCACGATCTCGTTGAGCACGGCCTGGTTGTCGTTATCGCCGTGGTTCTGGTCGTTTCTTCGTTCATTCATTAAAAAGCCCCCTTTGAAACTGGCTGGCGGAGCGATCTTGCCCCGGCAAAAGCCAGTGTTCCCAAAGGGGGTTTTGTTTATTCTTTTTCCGCCTTTTTCGGCGCGGCGGCAGCTTTTTGCACCGCCTTGTCGGAATCGGCCTCTTGGGCGTGCTTCTGAACCGAAATCACCGGCCGTGCCTCCTCCGGCTCGGGCAGCGGCGCGCAGCGGCCGTAGCGGGCACAGGTGCGCCGGATGCGCTGGGCAAGCGCCAAGGTGAAAGCGCCCTCTTTGGCGCGCCAGGTCCAGTTGCCCATGCCGGTGCCGGGGGTGTTGATGCGGCCCTCGGCCCCCAGCTCCAGCCAGTCGGCCATGGGGATCACCGCCAGATTAGCGCAGCTGGACAGCACACCCCGCAAGAAGCCCCGCACCGAGCCCTCCATGGCGTTCAGTCCCAGGTAATTCTTGGCCCGGGCCAACTCCTTGGGATCGCCGTTTTTCAGCCAGTCCCGCAGGGTGGTGTTGTCGTGGGTGCCGGGATAGACCACGCAGTTGGGGATGTGGTTATGGGGCAGATACTCGTTCTCCGCCGTGCCGCCGAAGGCGAACTGCATCACCTTCATGCCCGGATAGCCGCTCTCCTTCAGCAGCACCCGCACGCTGTCGAACAGATCGCCCAGGTCCTCGGCCACGATGGGCAGCTTGCCCAGCTTTTCCTCCAGGGCGCGGAACAGGTCCATGCCGGGGCCGTATTCCCAGTCGCCCACCCGGGCGTTTTCCCGCCCGGCGGGGATGGCGTAATAGGTATCGAAGGCGCGGAAGTGGTCGATGCGCAGCCGGTCGTACATGGTGAGCGCGTGCTCCACCCGGCGAATCCACCAGGCATAGCCGCTGGCCTTGTGCTGGGGCCAGTCGTACAGCGGGTTGCCCCAGAGCTGGCCGTCCTCGGAGAAGTAGTCCGGCGGGCAGCCCGCCACCCGGGTGAGCTTGCCCTCCTCATCCACCTGGAACAGCTTGCCGCCGGCCCAGGCGTCGGCGGAGTCTGCCGCTACATAGATGGGGATGTCGCCCAGAATCTGCACGCCCTTGCCGTTGGCGTAGGCCTTCAGGGCCATCCACTGGCGGTAGCCCTGGTACTGCAAAAACCGCCAGAAGCCCAGCTCCTCGGCGTTCTCGGCGCGCAGCTGCTCCAGCGCCTGGGGCTGCCGGGTGCGCAGCGGCGCGGGCCATTCCGGATAGGCCTTCATCTTGTTCAGGCCCTTGGCGGTCATGTAGAGGGCGTAGTCCTCCAGCCAGTCCTCATTCCAGAAGCAGAAGGTGTAGTAATCGTCCGGCAGCCAGGCCTGAAACCGCGCATAGGCCTGCCGCAGCACCGTAAAGCGCCCCTCGTACAGCGCACCGTAGTCCACCGCCTCCGGGCTTTCTCCCCAGTCGATGGTGCCGTACTCTTCCTTTTCCAGAAGGCCCTCTTCCCGCAGGGTGTCCAGGTCGATGAAATAGGGATTGATGGCAAAGGCCGAGCAGCTCTGATAGGGGCTGTCGCCGTAGCCGGTGGGCGAAAGGGGCAAAATCTGCCAGATCTGCTGGCCCGCCTGGGCCAAAAAGTCCACAAAGGCATAGGCCTGCTTGCCGAAGCTGCCGATGCCGTAAGGCCCCGGCAGGCTGGACACAGGCATCAACACGCCGCATTCCCGCATAACAACCGCTCCTTTTTCGCTGTGTGGTCCCGGGGCTTCCCCCTCACGGCGCGCCGGGGCCCTTATCTTGTATAGAATTGTTCTTATTATAGCATAAAGCGCGGCAAAATGGCATCGGTGCGCGCAAAGTATGGCTCTTTTGTGCTATAATAGATGCACTCAGCGGATACCCGCCCGCAGCCCGCGGGCTTTTTTGCACAAAGGAGCTTTTTATGACGCAGACCGAAGCGCTTTATTATATTCAGCCGCCGGTGGGCGAGTTCACTGCCCGGGTGCTCAGCTGCACTCAGGAGGGCGAGGCCTGGGCCGTGACGTTGGACCGCACCGCCTTTTACCCGGAGGGGGGCGGCCAGCCCGCCGACCGGGGCACCCTGGGCGGCGCGGATGTGCTGGACGTACACGAAAAGGGCGGCCAGGTGACTCACCATCTTTCCGCCCCGCTGGCAGTGGGCGAGACGGTCACCGGCCAGGTGGACCTTGCCCGGCGGCTGGAGATGAGCCAGCAGCACACCGGCGAGCACATTCTGTCCGGCACGCTGCACGCCATGTTCGGGGCGGAGAACGTGGGCTTTCACATCGGGCAGGACTACCTGACCATGGACACCAGCGTTCCCATCTCGGACGAGGGGCTGGCCGAAGCCGAAGCCCGGGCCAACCGGGTGATCTGGCAGGACGTGCCGGTGGAAGCGGTGTGGCACACCAAGGAAGAGCTGGCCGACCTGACCTACCGGAGCAAAAAGGAGCTGGAGGGCCCGGTGCGCATCGTGACGGTGCCCGGTGCGGACTGCTGCGCCTGCTGCGGCACCCATGTGGAGCGCACCGGCCAAGTGGGCATGGTGAAGATCATCGACTGGCAGAACTACAAAAGCGGCGTGCGCCTGTTCGTGGTGTGCGGCGTGCGGGCGCTGCGGTACTTTGAAGCCCAGCGGGCGGAGGCTGCCGCCATCCGGGCCACCCTGTCCGCAAAGGCGGGCCAGCTGGCCGAGGCGGTGCAGCGCCAAAGCGGCGAGCTGGAAGCCGCCCGCTACCGGTCCGTGCAGGCGGAGAACGAGCTGTTTGCGGTTCTGGCCGAGGGCGTGCAGCCCGGCGAAGCTGCCATTCTGCTGCGGCCCAACCTCGGCCCGGACGGACTGCGGCGGCTCTGCGCGGCGCTGAGCGAGCGCACCGACGGCCTTTGCGCGGCCTTCAGCCCCACCGAAAACGGTGGTCTTGCCTACGCGCTGGCCTGCACCGCGCCGGGGGCGGACCTGCGGGGGCTGTGCAAGCAGTTGAACCAGGCCTTCGCGGGCCGGGGCGGCGGCAAGCCCGGCTTTGTACAGGGCAGCCTGACCGGCGAATTTGACGCGGTACAAGCCTTTTTGCGGGATGCTATCCAGCCCTGAGCATCTTTTATTGCTTTTCAGACAAACACTTGTGAAGGAGAACCATAGAACATGAGAATGCGATTCAAACCCTACGCCCGGCCGGAGCTGCTGGCCTGCGACTACCACGCCCACGCCCCGCTGGAGAACAAGGGCCGCTGGCACAGCGTCTTTGCCCGGCCCCAGCAGCCGGTGCATCTGGAGCTGGGCTGCGGCAAGGGCGGCTTTCTGGCCCGGCTGGCCAGCGCCCACCCGGACATCAACTATCTGGGCATCGACATCACCGACAAGGTGCTGATTCTGGCCAAGCGGAACATCGAGCGCATCTACGCGGAAAAGGGCATGACTCCGGACAACGTGATGATCATGAGCCTGGACATCGAGCGCATCCTGAACGCCTTCGACGAGCGGGACACGGTGCAGCGCATCTACATCAACTTCTGCAACCCCTGGAACAAGAAGCTGGCCCACAAAAAGCACCGGCTCACCCACACCCGCCAGCTGGCCCTTTACCGGACCATTCTGGAGGAAAACGGCGAGATCTACTTCAAGACCGACGACGACGACCTCTTCCGGGACAGCCTGAATTACTTCCCCGAGGCGGGCTACGAGATCGTGTGGAAGACCTTCGATCTGCACGCGGAGGAGCCGGAGTGGAACATCCGCACCGAGCACGAGGCCATGTTCACCGAGCAGGGCATCCCCACCAAGGCGCTGATCGCGGTGAAAAATCCCATGACGGCCGACGAGCTGGCCGCAGCGGTAGCCGCCCGCAACCAGCGGGACAAGGAAGAAAGCGCCGCCATCCGCGCCGCCCAGGGCATCCAGTAAGCTTTTTCCTTACGATAAAGCAACCGCCCCTTTCCCAAGCACGGGAAGGGGGCGGTTTTTGTTTGCGTGTTGCTCAGCACTCAAAGTCGCAGACGGTGCGGCTCTTTGCAATGGTGCCGATCCAGTTCTTGATGGCCACATGGGGCTCGAAGTTCTGGTAGGCCTCCAGCGCCTCGCGGCTTTCCAGCTCGGCGATCAGGGCCACGTCGCAGCCCACGAAGCCACGGCCCACCTGGGCGCTCAGAAGGCCGGGGGCCTGACCCACCAGCGCTTCCAGCTGCTCCTTCATTTTGGCGGCGTTAGCATCCGCCTGGTCCTTGTCGGCCAGCTCCCACAATACAATGTGTTTAATCACGTTTACTCTCTCCTTTTCGTATTTAAAATTGCAAATAAAACAGCTTTAATTCCGGTCCAGCAGAGGAATGACCTGACCGAGGTCCGGCAGAATCGCTCCGGCCAGGGCTTTCAGCTCCTCGTCCGGGCCGGTCAGGTCCGGCACCATCACGGTGAAACAGCCCGCCGCCGCGCCTGCCCGCACTCCGGCGGGGCTGTCCTCCAGAACCAGACAGTTTTTCGGATCCTTGCCCGCCAGGGCCGCCGCCTTCAAAAACACCTCCGGGTGGGGCTTTGAGCGGGTCACCTCATCGCCGCAGACCGCGCCCACAAAGTACCGGTCCACCTTGGCCCGCTGCAGGTGGCCCCAGGCGCTGTCCCGTGTAGTGCTGGTGGCCAGCACCGCCGGGATGCCCCGCCGCTCCAGCTCGGCCAGCAGCTCATACAGCCCCGGCTTCACCGGCAGACCATCCTCCTCGATCCAGCGGGCCATGATGGCCCGGCAGACAGTGCGCATGGAGTCAAAGTCGAAGTCCTCGCCGAACACCTCCCGGCACACCTGGGCACAGCCCAGCCGGTTGCGGCCCCGCATCCGGTCCACCACCTCGGGGCGCATGGGCACCCCCATCTGCTGCCCGGCTTCCAGCCAGGCCTTCTGATACATCCGCTCGGTGTCGAACATCAGGCCGTCCATATCAAACAATACCGCTTCGATCATACGTTCCTCCCCATTTCGTCAGGCTCTTTCCCCCGGTTTGTGTGATGCTCACAGCGGGCCCTTCACCTTTTCGTCGAACTCTTCCTCTTCCTCGTCCTGCTGCGAGCGGATGGTCAGCTCGCCCAGGCCCATGTCGTTGTGCAGGATGCTCCCCGCCCCGATGGCTCCCCGGCCGTACTTTTTGCGGATGGCGTCCAGGCTTTTTTCCAGTTTTTCCCGCTTGGGGTCGGTTTTGGGCGCATCATCGAACAGGCTCTGCTGCACCGCGAAGGGCTCCTCAGTGATGGCCAGCGCGGTGACGGTGAGCATCCGCACCGGGCGGGCCATGTCCCAGTTTTTCTCCATCAGCTCCCAGCAGGCGTTTGCCAGGTCCCGGGCCAGATGGGTGCTCATGGGCAGCTGCTTTTGCCGGGTGATGGTTTTCAGGTCCGGGTCCCGGATGGTCACCTGCACCGCCCCGGCCCAGACGCCATGCCGCCGCAGCCGCCCGGCCACCTCGTCCGCCAGCACGTTCAGTGCCGAGCGGATCTCCGCCGGGCCCTTGATGTTGCGCCGGAAGGTGGAGCCGTTGCCCACGCTCTTGATGGGTTCCTTCTCGCCCCAGCGGCGCACCGGGGCCTCGTCCTCGCCTCGGGCGTAACGGCTCAGCTCCAGCCCCAGCTTGCCCAGCGCCTCGGCCAGCGCCTCCGGCCGGGCCGCCGCCAGCTCGCCGATGGTGGCAATGCCCATCCCGGCCAGCCGCCGCTGGGCCGAGGCCCCCACATACAAAAGGTCCCCCACCGGCAGCGGCCAGACAATTTCGTGAAAATTTTCCCGGGTAATGAGGGTGGTGGCGTCCGGCTTTTTGTAGTCGCTGCCCAGCTTTGCGAACACCTTGTTGAAGCTCACGCCCACCGAGATGGTCAGCCCGGTGGCCGCCTTCACCTCGGCCCGCAGCTGGTCTGCCAGCGCCGCCGGGCTTTCGGCGAACAGCTGCCAGGTGCCGGTCACGTCCAGCCAGCTCTCGTCGATACCGAAGGGCTCCACCCGGTCGGTATACTTGCGGTATATTTCATTGATGATTTTCGAGTACTTCCGGTAATATTCCCGGTGGGGCGGCAGCAAAATCAAATCCGGACATTTGCGCTTTGCCTGCCAGATGACCTCGGCGGTCTTCACTCCCATCCGCTTGGCGGGCTCGTTCTTGGCCAGCACGATGCCGTGGCGGCCCTCCGGGTCGCCGCAGACGGCCACGCACTTGTCCCGCAGATCCGGGTGGCGCAGCAGTTCCACACTGGCATAAAAGCTGTTGCAGTCGCAATGAAAGATCCAGCGGTCCACCCGGCAGGCCCCCTTTTTGTAAATTTTTCATTTTTCTTTTCTGATTATATCACGCGAGGGCGGCGGGATGCTATAATGTTAGGGTGACGCTCTGCGATTCTGCACCCGTGCATCCCGCGGCGCCGCTTTATGAGAGGTGGTATCTGAATGGAACATTCCCTGTACGCGATCCTTTGGTACTTTTTGATCTACGCCTTTTTGGGCTGGTGCCTGGAGGTGGTGTTCTGCACCGTGCGCACCGGCAAATGGGTGAACCGGGGCTTTTTGAACGGTCCGGTCTGCCCCATCTACGGCTTTGGCATGGTGATCGTGCTTACGGCGCTGGAGCCGCTGGCTCACCGGCCGCTGGCCCTGTTTGTGGGCAGCGCCCTGCTCACCAGCGCGCTGGAGCTGGTGACCGGCTGGGCACTGAAAACCCTGTTCCACACCACCTGGTGGGACTATTCCAAACGGAAATTCAACCTGGGCGGCTACATCTGCCTGAAATTCAGCCTGGCCTGGGGCCTGGTGGGCATGTTCGCGGTGAAGGTGATCCACCTGCCGGTGAGCCGCTTTGTGGACTGGATGCCCCGGCCGGTGGGCCTTGCTTTGCTGGCGCTGTGGCTGGCGGTGCTGGCAGCGGACGTGGCGGTGACACTGCGCACCCTGATCGGCCTGGAGCGTGACCTGGGCGAGCTGGAAAAGGTGGTTGCCGCCCTGCGCAAGGGCAGCGATACCATCAGCCGCAACCTGGGCGACGCGGCCCTGGCGGCAGATGAAAAGCTGGAGGAGGGCCGCCAGGCTCTGCCCCAGAAGCTGGCCGAGCTGGAGGCCCGGCGGGACTTTTTGCAGGCCCGCATTCTGGACACCCGGCTCTTTGGCGCGGCCCGTCTGATGAAGGCCTTCCCCGCCATGAAGGACCTGCGTCACAACGAGCTGCTGGCCGAGCTGAAAGAGACCCTGCACGAGCGGCTGCACCGCTGATTTACCCGCAAAAGAACGCCCTTGCTGTTTTTCACAGCAAGGGCGTTTTGTTTTTTCGGTTCAGCCCACGTCCAGCTGGTTCAGGGTCACGGCCCGGGTGTGAGCCACCGGGGTCCATTCCACCTTCCGCACGCAGGCGGCCAGGGCGATGGGCAGATAGGTGGCCATATAAAACGGAAAGGTAAAAATGCCCGCCAGCTTCTGGGTGATGGGGGCCTGGATGCGCTTCCACTCGGTGCAGGTGGTCAGCGCCGCCATGGCCATCATGGATAGGTAGCCGCAGACAAGGATGCGGCCCAGCGCGCCCAGGGCCACCAGCGCCCCGCCGGAGAGCACCGCCCCCGCGGCAGCAAAACCCAGGGCCAGCAGGTTGAACAGCACCGGCGCAATGCGGCTGATAAGTAGGTCGGCGCAGGACCAGCTGCCCCGCAGCGCCGCACGGCCCATGGCGGGGCCCCGTGCTGCCATCACCTGCAAAAAGCCCTTGCACCAGCGCAGCCGCTGGCGCACGCTCTGGGAGAGGGCGGCGGGCTGCTCGTCAAAATATTCCGCCTGGGGGCAGTAGGCGATGCGCCGCCCGGCGACCATCTGCACGGTGGAGAACTCCAGGTCCTCGCACAGGCAGTGCCAGGGCCAGCCGCCCGCTTCCCGCAGAATCTCCTCGCTCACCAGAAAGCCGGTGCCGGTCACGTTGCCGCTGAAGCCCAGCAGGGTGCGGGGCGAATTCAGAAAGCGCACCTCCCGGATGAAGCACAGGCCCTGGCCCGCGGCCACCCAGCCCCGGTAGTTCTTGGTATTCCGGTAGCCCGCCACCACCGGGCAGCCGGTGGAAAACACCCCGTCCAGCCGGCGCACAAAATCCGGCCGGGCCAGGTTGTCCGCGTCAAAGAGGATGTAGCCGTCGTAGTGCTTGCCCTCGGCCCAGATGCGGTGCACAAGGAAATCCAGCGCGTAGCCCTTGCCCACCCGGGTCCGGTCGCAGCGCTCGAACACGGTGGCCCCGGCCTTGCGGGCCAGGCGGGCGGTGTCGTCGGTGCAGTTGTCCGCCGCCACATACAAGTCCAGCACGCCGGGGTAATCCTGCGCGCGCAGGCTTTCCAAAAGCTTTGGCAGCACCGCTGCCTCGTTGCGGGCGCAGATGAGCACCGCATATTTGTTGGTACACGGCCCCAGCTTCCAGCGGGGCGTTTTCACAAGACTCAAAAGGGTGTAGCCCAGCTGATAGGCGCAGCAAATGCCCATCAGCAACAGCCAGAAGCGGCTGATCGAAAAAAACAACTCTGCCATGGTATCGACCTCCCTGTTTGGCATGGGGATGCGGGGGTCAGTTCCGCCCGCCTGTGCCCATGCAACGAACCTTTACGGCCGGATTCTTCATCTATGGGGCAAAATTTTGGTTTCTTTGCAGAAACTTCATATATTTCGGCCCCAAAGGTGGTACCATAACAAAAAAGGACGCCATTGCGTCCGAATCCCCGCCGGGGTTTTCCGGCGGCACAACGAGGTGTTATTTTTGTCTGCCATTTCCATTCTGGTGACCCTGAACGAACATTACCTGCCCCAGCTGGAGGTAATGCTCACCTCTCTGCACGCCTCCAACCCGGGAGAAACGGTGTCGGTCTGGCTGATCCACCGCTCCCTTACCCCCGCACACCTGGCCCGGCTGGAGCGCCGCTGCGGCCTGCTGAGCTTCTCGCTGCATCCGCTCACCGCAGGCGAGGAGCTGTTCCGGGACGCCCCCCTCACCCGCCAGTATCCCCAGGAGATGTACTACCGGCTGCTGGCCGGTCAGCTGCTGCCCCAGGAGATGCACCGGGTGATCTATCTGGACCCGGACATCCTGGTCATCAACCCGCTGCGCCCTCTGTGGGAGCTGGACCTCGCGGGCCGGATGTTCGCGGCGGCGGCCCACACCGGCAAAACCGAGCTGGCCAACAGCGTGAACCAGGTGCGGCTGGGCACCAACCACAACTACTACAACTCCGGCGTGCTGCTCATCGACCTGGATGCTGCCCGTCGCTGGATCGACCCGGCCGCCCTCTTCGCCTTCACCAAAAAGCACGCCCGGGAGCTGCTGTTCCCGGACCAGGACCTGCTCAACATGCTCTATGGCGAGCGGGTACTGGCGCTGGATGACGCGGTCTGGAACTACGACGCCCGCAATTTTAACAACTACTATCTGCGCAGCGGCGGCGACTGCGACATGGACTGGGTACTCACCCACACCGCCGTGCTCCACTTCTGCGGCAAGGCCAAGCCCTGGAAGCCGGGCTACCGCCGCCGCTTCGGCCCCCTGTACAAGCACTACATGCGCCTGACCCAGCTGGCGCTGCCGGACTGAATGCAAACAAAAAACGCCCCCGGGCTTTGTGCAAAACGCACGGCCCGGGGGCGGCTTGTTTTTATGGGTCAGGCATGTTTGCGGGGAGCGCGGCGGCGCAGCAGCTGGCGCAGCATGCCCAGGATGCCCTGCAGGTTGAACAGGCAGATCACAGCGGTGAGCAGGGTGCACCAGATCGCCCATCCCGGCGTCTCCTTGAGCATGAGCACCGTCTCCGCACCGATCAGCGCGCAGTTGATGGTCAGGCGCAGCGGCGCGAAGTTCATGTGCATCAGACCGCGGGTGTTGATGGCCCGCAGCAGGAACACGATGAAATAGCTGATGAGGCTGGCCAGGGTGGCGCCGTTGGCACCCATCAGCGGGATCAGCACCCAGTTCAGCCCGGCGTTGGCGATGGCGCCCGCCAGCATGGTGTACAGCGACAGGGTGCTGCGCTTTTCCACCATGTAGATGCTGTTCAAAAACTGGTTGAAGCAGTTGAACAGGGTGGCCAGGGTGAGCATGGGCACGAACTGCCAGGCGTCGTAGAAGTTGGCCTTGAACATGAACATCAGCGGGCGGCAGAGCAGGATGATGCCGCTGCAGCAGCAGAAGAGCAGCGCCTGATAGATGCCGAACACCCGGCTGAAGAAAGCGGCGCGGCCCTTTTCCTCGGTCACGGCGGACAGCTGCCAGGCCTCATAGAAGATGGTGCCCAGCACCGTGAGGATGGTGGGCAAAAAATAGCCCACGCCCAACAGGCCGGTCCAGTATTCGCCGGTCTGGCCCTGGTAGCCCTCGCACATGGCCTGCACGAAGAACAGGTCGCTGGCGTTGATGACCCAGAAGCTGATCTGGGCCGGGACCATGGGCAGCGCGTAGCGCATCATCCGGCCCCACAGCTCTTTGTTGAAGCTTCTCACATGCAGATAGCGCCGCAGGTTTGCCACCAGGAACACGAACAAAGCGCTCAGCGCGTCGCTGCAGATGATGGCCAGAATGTAGCCGGAGGCTCCCATCTTCATGCCCGATAAGAACAGGATCATGAAGCCCAGGTTGGTGGCGCTGCACAACACGCCGTCCACCGCCACCAGCCGGTTCAGCTGGCGGCTGCGCACGAACTGGGTGCACAGGGTGCGCAGGCAGCTCACCAGCACGTGCACATACAAAAGCAATGCGTAATCGCTGAACAGCGGGATCAGCCGCAGCACCGGGTAACAGATGAGCATCAGGGCGAAGCCCATGCCGATGGTCACAAGACCATTGGTGAACACCTGGCTTTTGCTGTTGGCCTTTTCCAGACCGAAGCGGATGATGGCGAAGCTCACGCCCATGCTCACCAGCGGGATCAGCAGCGAACCGATCTGCTGGACAAGCTTGGTGATGCCCACCTCGTCCACCTCGCCCATGGCGAAGGTGATGTATGGCTGCAAGATGATGCTGAGCAGTTTGGAGGAAAAGTTGCTGATGGCGAACAGCATAGTGTTGCTCATCAGCTTTTTGTATTTGTTTTCCACGCCCGGCGGCCCTCCTTGTTGAATGCCTTTTCTAATATATTTTACTTTACCTTATGTGATGTGGAGCCAAAATTTTCTTTGGCCGAACCTATATTATATCGCCCGTGGGGCGAAATGTCCATGGAATCCGGACGAACCCGTCCTTATCCATGCCGCAGCATCGCCCGGCGCGCCTTCCAGTCCGGCAAAAACTGCTCCACCAGGGCCCAGAACTCCTTCTGGTGGTTGGGATGCACAAAATGGCAGTATTCATGCACGATCACATATTCCACCGCTGCCCGAGGCTGCAGCGCCAGCCGGGAGGCCAGCGTAATACGCTTCTTTTCCATATTGCACACGCCCCACCGACTGGTCATGTCCCGCACCTGCAGCTGGGGCGGCTGGCCGCCCAGCACCCCGGCAAAGGCCGGATACACCTTTTGGCTGATGGGCTCAAACAGCGCCAGGCACTCCTCCTTCGAGGGCGGCGGGCAGTTCTGCTGTTTGCGGGCGGCCCGGGCCACCTGCTGTTTTGCCCCGATCACCCAGCCCATTCGCTGGGCCACAAAGGCGTCCGCCTGGTCCGCGCTCACCCTCATGGGCACGCTCACGGCCACCGTGCCGTCCCGACGCACCCGCAGGTTCAGATTCTTCACCTTTTTTCGAACAAGTTCATATTCTAACCCCGCCACCCGGCGAATTTGGCCTGCCATCTTGCTTTTCCACCCCCTGGCAAAGTTTTCCGACCTATTTATTGTATCACATCCGTTCCCGGTTTGGCTCGTCAAGTCATCATATCTCACAAATTTTCCCCGAAAAGCTTGGCCGTTCTTGTTCCGTATCGGCACCGGGAATCTATTGACTTCTACTATATCTAGTGCAATAATAGTAATCGCGGCCGAATCACCCCAAAATACAGAGGGTAGTTCTTTACGCTCTGTATTTTTTTGCCGCACCAAAGTAACAGTTGCATGAGGAGAATCGCCATGATCAAAAGTGTAATTAAGCGCGACGGCCGTGTGGTGCTCTACGATCAGAGCAAGATCACCGCCGCCATTATGAAGGCGCTGGAAGCCGCCAAGGAAGGGGATGCCGCCGAAGCCGACCGCATTGCCACCCGGGCCGCCCGCCAGCTGGAGATGGATTGCGGCGAGGAGTCCCCTCAGATCGAACAGATTCAGGACGCGGTGGAGACCGCGCTGATGGAGACCGGTCACGACGCGGCCGCCAAGCAGTATATCCTGTACCGGGCGAACCGCACCCGCATCCGCGAGGCGAACACCAGCCTGATGAAGACCATCGACGAGATCACCAATGTGGACGCCCGCGCCAGCGACATGAAGCGCGACAACGCCAACATCGACGGCAACACCGCCATGGGCAGCATGCTGCAGATCGGCACCGCCGGCGCCAAGGCCTACAACGCGGCGTATCTGCTGCGTCCCGAGCAGGCCAAGGCCTACCGTGAGGGCGACATCCACATTCATGACTTTGATTTCTATTCCCTGACCACCACCTGCTGCCAGATCGACATTCTGCGCCTGTTCCACGGCGGGTTCTCCACCGGCCACGGTTTCCTGCGCGAGCCCAACAGCATCGGCAGCTACGCGGCGCTGGCGGCCATCGCCATCCAGTCCAACCAGAACGACCAGCACGGCGGTCAGAGCATCCCGAACTTTGACTACGGCATGGCCGAGGGCGTGAGCAAGACCTTTGCCCGGGCCTACCGCAAGAAGCTGACCGAGAGCCTGGAGGACGTGCTGGAGACCGAGGATGAGGCAGGCTTTGTGAACCAGATGGTGGACAAAGCCGTCACCGAGCTGGACCAGCAGCCCCGCCTGGAGACGGGCGCCGAGGAGTTCGACCGCATCGTGGCCGAGGCTCTGGCAGCCAGCGGCCGTGTGGATGAGCACACCGCCAAGCGTCTGGTGGCCACTGCCCGCCGCCGGGCCTGGAAGCAGACCGACCGGGATACCTACCAGGCCATGGAGGGCTTTGTGCACAACCTGAACACCATGCACAGCCGTGCCGGTGCGCAGACTCCCTTCAGCAGCATCAACTACGGCACCGATACCAGCCCCGAGGGCCGGATGGTGATTCACAACATCCTGCTGGCGGAGGACGCAGGTCTGGGCCACGGCGAGACCCCCATCTTCCCCATCCACATCTTTAAAGTAAAAGAGGGCGTGAACTACAACGAGGGCGACCCCAACTACGACCTGTTCAAGCTGAGCATGAAGGTGAGCGCCAAGCGGCTGTTCCCCAACTACGTGTTCCTGGACGCCCCCTTCAACCTGCAGTACTACGTGCCCGGCCGGCCCGAGACCGAGGTTGCCACCATGGGCTGCCGCACCCGCGTGATGGGCAACGTTTACGACCCGGAGCGCCAGATCAGCTACAGCCGCGGCAACCTGAGCTTCACCTCCATCAACCTGCCCCGTCTGGCGATTCTGGCCGACCACGACGAGGCCAAGTTCTACGAGAGTCTGGACGCCATGATGGACCTGGTGGCAAACCAGCTGCTGGACCGGTTCGAGATCCAGGCGGCCAAGCGCGTTTACAACTATCCCTTCCTGATGGGCCAGGGCGTATGGCTGGATTCCGACCAGCTGGGACCCGCCGACGAGGTGCGTGAGGTGCTGAAGCACGGCACCCTGTCCATCGGCTTCATCGGTCTGGCCGAGACCCTGACCGCTCTGTACGGCCACCATCACGGCGAGAGCGACGAGATGCAGAAGAAGGGTCTGGAGATCATCGGCCACATGCGGGATTACTGCGACCGCAAGAGCGCCGAGATGAAGATGAACTTCACCCTGCTGGCCACCCCCGCCGAGGGTCTGTCCGGCCGGTTCACCCGCATGGACCAGAAGCGGTTCGGCATCATTCCCGGCGTAACTGACCGGGAATACTACACCAACAGCTTCCACATTCCTGTGTGGTATCCCATCTCCGCCTACGATAAGATCCAGAAGGAGGGTCCCTACCACGCCCTGACCAACGCGGGTCACATCAGCTACGTGGAACTGGACGGCGACACCGCCAACAACCTGGAGGCCTTTGAGAGCGTAGTCCGCTGCATGCACGACAGCGGCGTGGGCTACGGCAGCATCAACCATCCCGTGGACCGCGACCCCGTTTGCGGCTACGTTGGCGTGATCGGCGACGTATGCCCCCGCTGCGGCCGCCGCAGCGGCGAGGCTCTGAGCCCCGAAAAGCTGGATGAGCTGCGCAAAAAGTATCCCGGTGTCCCCACCTTCTGCGGCTGCGAATAATTTTAGCGGACCCGACCGTTGACCGGGTGCGATACGCCAGCCTTCCGCACCGGGCTTTTCTCAGCGATGACCGCTGGCTGCCTTTTTACCGGACCCGACCGGCGGTTTGCTCCGGTTCACAAATCCGCGGCACCCGGCTTTCCTCAGCAAAAACATCAAACGGCCTTTTTTAACGGACTCGACCGTTGACCGGGTTCGATACGCCAGCCTTCCGCACCGGGCTTTCCTCAGCGATGACCGCTGGCTGCCTTTTTACCGGACCCGACCGTTGACCGGGTCCGATACGCCAGCCTTCCGCACCGGCTTTCCTCAGCGATGACCGCTGGCTGCCTTTTTACCGGACCCGACCGTTGACCGGGTTCGATACGCCAGCCTTCCGCACCGGGCTTTCCTCAGCAAAAACATCAAACGGCCTTATTGGCCCGGTGCACTTTGCTGATTGAGCCTGCACAATTGTTTTGTTGCTTCGGCAACGCTGTGCCGCCGGTGTTCTTTCTATAATAGGGTATATCACCCGATTGCTTTTGAATTTTTTATCGCCGCCCTGCTGTTCGGGCGGGCGGCGTTTTGTAAAAGGAGGAGTTTTCTATGTCCGCTATGCAGAAACAATCCGTCGTTGGTAAGGACGTTCCCTTCGAGCGCATCCGCCGCATCACCGGCTACCTGGTCGGCACCATGGACAAATGGAACGACGCCAAGAAGGCCGAAGAGCGCGACCGCGTGAAGCATCTGTAAGCGCCATGCTGCAGGTAGCAGGCTTCGCCGGAGACAGCATCGTGGACGGCCCCGGCCTCCGGTTCACCGTATTTTTCCAGGGCTGCCCCCACCATTGCCCCGGCTGTCATAACCCCGAGACCTGGCCCTTCGAGGGCGGGACTCCCTTCACCCCCGATCAGCTCATCCAGATGGCAAAGAAGAATCCGCTCTGCCGCGGCATCACCCTGTCCGGCGGCGAGCCCTTCGCCCAGGCCGGGCCCGAAATGCTGGAATTTGTCCGGCTGGCCCGCGCCGCCGGTTACGAGGTGGCAAGCTACACCGGCTACACCTTCGAGGAGCTGTACGAGCACGGCACCCCCGCCCAGAAGGAGCTTCTGACCCTGCTGGACACCCTCATCGACGGACCCTTTGTGCAGGACGAGATGAGCCTGGAGCTGCGCTTCCGGGGCAGCCGCAACCAGCGCATTCTGGACCTCCCCCAGTGCCTTGCCCAGGGCAAAGCCGTGTGGGAGACCCGCGAACGCTGGGTGGGGGAGCACCAATAACCGCACATGTTTTAAACAAGGCCCCCGCACCCCGGACATTTCCGGCGGCGCGGGGGCCTTGTTTGCAGTTTTGATACAACTTCTTGCCGACAGCGTTACCCTTTCTATGCAATAATAAATAGGAGGGCAATATTCCTGTTTTTGCGGCAGGATTTTGCCAATTGGCCCATTTTGCGGCCGGATATGATATGATAGAATAAGCGTAACGCGATCGGTTTTCCGGCCCGGCCGGAACCAAAGGAGGAAATACGACCATGGCACACATCCTGATTGTAGAAGACGAAGAACACATTGCCCAGATGATCGAAGCCACCCTTTCCCTGGGCGGCTACAGCTGCGAGATCTGCGCCGACGGCGCGCAGGCGGTGGAGCGCATCTTCGCGGGCGGCTACGATCTGGTGCTGCTGGACGTGATGCTCCCCGGGCTGGACGGTTTCTCTGTAATGGAACGGGTGGCCAGCCAGGGCACCCCGGTGATCTTTCTTTCCGCCATGCAGCAGGTGGCCGACAAGGTGCGCGGGCTTCATCTGGGCGCCGAGGATTACATCGCCAAGCCCTTCGAGGCATTGGAACTGCTGGCCCGCGTGGAGGTGGCCCTGCGCCGCCGGGGCAAGGGCCGTGAGGTTCTGGAGTACCGGGGCATCCAGCAGGACCTTTCCAGCCACACCGTGACCCTGAACGGCAAGCCGGTGGCCCTGAGCCCCAAGGAATTTGAACTGCTGCGGGTCTTTTTGCAGAACCAGGACCTGGCCCTCTCCCGGGACAAACTGCTCTCGCTGGTGTGGGGCTACGACTTCGCCGGTGAGACCCGCACCGTGGACATCCATGTGCAGCGGCTGCGCCAGAAGCTGGGGCTTTCCGGCAAGCTGGTCACCCTGCCCCGCATCGGATACCGGCTGGAACACTGAAAGGAGCCATGCCCGTGAAACTGTGGCAGAAGATCTTTTTGTCCTCTCTGGCGCTGCTGGTGCTGGCCACCGGCGGGCTGAGCCTTTTGTTTTTGAACAATACCCAGACCCAGCTGTGGCAGCGGGAAAAGCAGCGGGCCGCTTTGCAGCAGCAGTCGCTGATGAACGCCATCAAAACCAACGTGGTGAACCAGCGGCTGCAATCCGGCCAGATCAGCCTGAGCGATACCGAGACCCGGCAGGCGGTGCGGTCCGCCCTGTCCAGCCAGGAGACCGACAGCTACATGCTGGCCTTCCAGCTGTATGATTCCAGCGGCAACCCCTTTCGCGACGATACCACCGGCCTGTGTCACACCGCCAACCTGACCGGCAGCGAATATCAGGACAGCTCTCTCACCTACACCCGCATCTTCTCCCAGAGGGACCGGCTGCTGCTGGCCCTCAATTCCCCTCTGCCGTTGGAGCAGACGGACTTTCGCATGGTATGCGTGTTCGACGTGACCGATCTGGGCGCGCAGCTGCAGCGCCAGGCGGTCACCGCTCTTTCCTTCGGCATGGTGGTGAGCCTGGCGGCCGCCGTGGTGCTGCTGGTGCTGGTCAAGGTGCAGCTGCGCCGTCTGGAGCAGCTGTCCCGCGCGTCCCGCCGCATCGCCCATGGCAACTACGCCGAGCGGGTGCAGCTGGCCGGAGCGGACGAGGTAGCCGATCTGGGCAAGGACCTGAACCGGATGGCCCAGGCCGTGCAGCAGCACGTGGGCCAGCTGGAGCAGGTGGCCCAGGACCAGAAGACCTTCATCGCCAACATGGCTCACGAGATGAAAACGCCCCTGACCAGCATTCTGGGCTTTGCGGACCTGTTGTACCTGCAAAAGGACGTGCCGGAGAAAAAACGCCGGGAATACGCGGGCATCATTCTGGACGAAACCAAGCGGATGCGCAGCTTGTCCGGCAAGCTGATGGAGCTTCTGAACGTGGGCAGCCAGAACCTGGTGTTCACCTCGGAGGAGCTTTCCGGCGTGATCGGCGAGGTGGCCACCGCCATGCAGCCGGTGCTGCACAGCAGCCGTCTGGCCCTGCAATACGGCTGCGAGCCCGGGCTCTGGATGGAGATGGACCGGGAGCTGTTCAAATCGCTGCTCTATAACTTCATCGACAACGGCCGCAAGGCCAGCCCCGAGGGCAGCCTGATCCAGCTGCTGGCCCACCGCAAGGGCGGCCGCATCGAGATCCTCATCCGGGACCATGGCCAGGGCATTCCCCAAAAGGAGCTGGAAAAGATTCGCCAGCCCTTCTACATGGTGGATAAATCCCGCAGCCGCAAGGCCGGCGGCGCGGGCCTGGGCCTTGCCCTGTGCGAGGAGATCTGCCGCATCCACAAGGGTAGCTTTGCCATCGACAGCCGCCTGGGCGAGGGCACCCTCATCACCCTCAGCTTCCCGCCCGCTGCGGCGGATGGCGCAGAGGAAGGAGGCGGCGCTTCATGAAGATCCGGCGCGAACAGGCCGCCCGCCCCGGTGCGGCACCGGGCCCGGCAAACGCAAAGCCGCCCGCGGCAAAAAACGCCCCGGCCAAACAGGCCGGCGCCGCCCGCAAACCGGCTCCGGTTCCCCGCAAGAGCTCCAGGCCCCGCCGGATTTTTTCCCGGTTTTGGGTCCTCACGCTGGGGCTGCTGGCAGGCAGCGGCCTGTGCCTGTTCGCCCTGGCCCAGTGGCTGATCCTGCCCGACCTGCGGGTGGGCAGCCTGAAAGCCCTGCCCGCCTACAACGTGGTGAGCCAGCGGGCAGACCGGGCAGATTTCTGGGCCGTTGCCCAGTATCACGACGCCACCCCCATATCCCGTTTCAACTCATCCCCCCTCTTCGCGCTGGACGCTCTTTCCCAGCTGAACCTTCTGTTTCCGCTGAACGAGCTGATGAACAGCCGGGCCAACGGTTCCCTGAGCGCGCAGGAGACCGCCGTGGAGCCCGCCTGGTCCCACACCAATCCCTTCCAGCTGGTGAGCTGCACCTTCTGGGAAAATATCCCCTGCATCTATTCCACCCATACCGGGCAGAAAATTCCCGGTCATCTCGAGATGAGCCTGGGCCGCTCCGACGCCAACGAGCGACGCCCCCTTTGCTTCACCCTGCTGTTTTTGCCGGATGAAGCGCCGGACGAACAGGCCTTTGAGACCGCCTATTGCAGTGTGGTGGACGATCTGCAGCAGCTGTGCTCCTCCCGGTTGAACAGCTTCCACACGCTGGAGAACCTGCTCGCCAACATGGACCCGGAGGCCTTCCAGAAAAAGTACCAGTTTTCCGCCCGTCAGGCGCTGAACCTGACCGATCTGGCCAAAAACATGGGGCAGCTGCTTGAGCAGCTGTACAACACCGGCTCCTTCCCCTACAACCTGGCAGACCCGGCCCAGGCCGACGCCCTGCTGCAGGAGTATTTCCAGGAGCGCGGCTACACCCTGCAGGTGCTTCGGCTGGAGGACTGCTATCTGGTGCTGATCAGCGCCGAGTTGGACGGCGGCTCCGCCACCCTGGGCATTTACTACAGTCCGGTGCTCAAAACCTGGTGCGGAATCGGCCTTCAGCTGCTGTGACCCTGCGTTGAAAGGAAACACCCTATGCCAAAAAAGCAATCAAAACCCAAAGCGCCCGGCGTTCCCAGGCGCGGCGCCGCAAAACGCGCAAAGCCCGGCGCGCTGCGGGCAAATCTGGCGTTCGGCCTGCTCACCGTATTCATTCTGGCGGCGGGCGGCACATCGGCCGCCTGGGCCGCGGGGCGCATCGTCAACCCCGCCGGGCAGCAGGATTCCTTCGCCGCCCTGCCGGTGTACAACGTGATCGGCCAGCGCACCGACCGGCTGGAATTCTGGCCCCGCGCCCGCTACCATGACCTGGCCCGGGCAAACGGCTATCCGCTGCCCTATTCCCCCAAGCAGGCACTGGAGGAAACCGGCTTTCTGGACCTTCTGACCATGCTGATGAACACCTGCGTACCCGTGAGCGACATAAGCGGCATAAGCGAGCGCAGCGACGATATGGCCTGCTACTCCTATTACACCGACAACGTCATCTGCCGCTTTTACGACAACATCCCCGTCCAGGTCCAGTGCGGCGACAACACCGAGTTTTCTGTCTATCAGGGCGTGCTGAACGTCAGCAGCGGCCGGGGCAACGGAACGGACCAGCTGTGCTACACCGCTGTCATCACTCCGGACTCCTCCATGACGCCCGCCACCGAGGAGCAGTATGAGGAAGCCTACCGAACCATTCTGGACGATCTGACTATGCTGGCCGGGGACCCCGGCAGCGCCCCCTATTACAGCTGCGGCCCGCTGAGCAATGCGCTGTACAGCTTTGTTCCCTGGTTTCCCTATGTGGCCCAGGCTGTCGACGAATCCATTGCCGAAGAACCCTCCTCCGAAATCTCCTATTCCAGCGCACGGGCCACCCTGGACCTGTTTGAGCGGCTTTTTATCAGCAACAACAAAGCGAGCGACGTTTCCCCCTGGGAGGCACAGGGCATGAAAAAGCCGGACCAGAAGAACCCGGAGGCGCTGGAACGATTTTTGCAGGAATATTACCAGCGGGTCTATTTTCTCGATTTGCAGATCCTTCGCCAGGACGGCTGCTATCTGATCCTGCTCCAGTCCGACTACAACGTGCTGGGGTTCTATTACGACCCACTGCTGAAAACCTACACCGGCTTCGGCATCCAGTGAGCCTCGTTTTCCGGCGGCGCCTCCCGCACACAGCGGAAACGAGTGAAAATTGCTCAAAATTTGCAACTTTGATACATCTTTTTGGCGACTTGGTTTCCTTCCTCCTTTTATAATAAAGGCAGCCAAAGGACACAATGCCCGTGATCTTTTCGCGGCTGGTGCGTCCAATTAGGCAAATGCTGCAAAAGGAGGTCCGCCGCCATGGCCGCCCGTACTCTTTCCGTTCAAAATGCCCGCCGCCCCGTATATTCCGCGGCGGTCTGTGCCCCTTCTCTGCCTGCCCAGCGCCGGGCGGTGCGCCGTCCCCCTGAGCGGCCGGTCTCTCCTTATCCTCAGCCCCAGCGGGCGAGCGCCCGGGCGGCGGCTCCCGCGCCCACCGTTTACCGTCGGCCCGCGGCCGCCCATGCTCCGGCCCGCCGCCGCAGACGGCGGCACGCGCTGGCCGCCTTGCTGGGCAAGCTGATGGTGCTGGCCCTCTGTGCCGCGGCCCTGTTCTCGGTGTTCGACCTGCTGGCCCAGCACCAGCTGCTGGCTTCGCTGGGCAGCCTGGCCACCGGGCAGGCCATTGCCAACCCGGCCCCCGCGCCCGAGACCGGCGCGCCCGCTTTTGACGGCAGCGGCATCCTCACAGTGCAGACCGTGTTTCAGGAGCCCGCGCTGCCCAACGGCTGTGAGGCGGCGAGCCTGGCCACCCTGCTGGAATACAACGGCTGCTCGGTGGACCTGGTATCTCTGGGCGTGGATTATCTGCCCCGCCAGAGCTTCAGCTACAGCGGCCCCAACCGCTACGGGCCGGACCCGGAGCAGGCCTATGCGGGCGACCCCGCCAGCTCTTCGAACGGATGGTACTGCTTTGAGGGCCCCATCATCGAGGCGGCCAACGCCTGGCTGCGGGACCAGGGCTCCAGCCTGCGGGCCCAAAGCGAGACCGGCGCGGATATGGACCGGCTGGAACAGCTGCTGCGCCAGGGCACACCGGTGGCGGTGTGGTTCACCCAGGACTACGAGCAGCCCCGGTTCAATACCTCCTTCACCTGGACGCTGCCGGACGGCAGCACCTACACCCCCTACGGCAACCTGCATTGCGTGGTGCTCACCGGCATGGACGAGAACCAGTGCTATCTGGCCGACCCCATGCAGGGCGATTCCTGCATCGAACGGGACCGGTTCGAGAGCATCTACACCGCCATGGGCAGCCGCGCGGTGGTGCTGCGCTGACCTGTTTTTTGCCTTTCAACTCCTCCTTACAGCCCCTCGGGGGCAAAAGCCCAGCCATCCGGCTGGGCTTTTTTGCCCGAAAACGAAATAGTCGGGGGGCTTTTCTCGTCTTATAAAAGACGACTGTTTTCGACTTTTCTCGGGAAAGGACCATTTTTTTATGCCAACTGCAACCCTTCGCCGCCCCCGGCGGCGCAGAAGAAAGCGGGCGCCCCTGCTCCGGCTGGCGGCCCCTATCCTCGCTCTGGTGCTACTGGCCGGCGCCTTCTGGATCGCGCTGGCCCGCTTTTCCGCCCAGCGGGAGGACGACCCCACCAAGCAGGCCCGCATCGTGGCCATCGACGCGGGCCACGGCGGCTCGGACACCGGCGCCATCGGAGTGGACGGCGTGCGGGAATGCGACCTGACCCAGGCCACCGCCCAGGCCCTGTGGGACCTGCTGGAGGCCGACCCGGACATCGTTCCGGTGATGTGCCGCTCGGACTGGGACGAGGACCTGCCCGCCGCCGACCGGGCCAAACGGGTGGCCCGCTCGGACGCCACCCTCTCGCTGTCCATCCACATGAACTCGGACGGCGGCTCCGGCCAGGCCAGCGGTTTTGAATGCTTCCCCGCCCCGCCGGGCAACCAGTACAACAAGAACAGCCTGCGCTTTGCGGACTTCATCACCGCCGAGATGAGCGCCGCCGGGGCATCCCTTCGGGGCGACGGCGGTGTGCGCTACGCCTATTACGACGAAAACGACCAGCGGATCATCCGGGAGCGCAGCGACACCAATCCGGAGGGCTATCCCAGCTTCGCCATGGTGAACAGCACCGGCTGCGCCTCGGTGCTGGCCGAACAGTGCTTCATCACGAGCGAAAGCGATCTGGCGGCCTTCGCCTCGCCGGAGGGCTGCCAGCTGGCCGCCCGCTGCTACTACCGGGCCATCCGCCAGTATTACGGCCTTTCCCCCGAGCCGGAGGAAAGCGCCTCCTGACCACAAAAAAATCCCCTTTCCGACTGGAAAGGGGATTTTTATCTGCTGGGATTCAGGCGGCCTCGGTGTTATCCACATCCAAAGCCTGCGCGCCGGACAGGCCGCTCACGCTCAGCCCGCCGCTGATGCGGTATACGCCGCTCATGTAGGCGATGCCGATCTTGTAGTTCTTGCCGGGGGTCAGACCGTCGAAGGTGGCGCTGGCGCAGTCGCCGCCGGTGGCGAACTCGATGGTGTGGCCGTTCACGTAGGCGCGGCCGTTTTCGGTCTCCTCCCACAGGGTCACCAGATACTGTTTGGTGGCGGTATCCTTCTCACTGGTGGCATAGCTGGTCACCGTGATGGAATCCCCCACCGGGGTGAAGTAGTTGGTGAACCGGTTCTGCACGCTGTTGAACACCACATACAGGGTACCGGTGGCCTCGTCCAGCTGGGTGGCGAAGGCGGCGCTGGTATCCAGCCCTTCCGGCCAGGTGATGCTGCCGCCCGCCTGCGAGGCGATGTAGGTCTCCTCCACGGCCTGGCTTTCGGCCTCTTCCTCGCTGCTGCCGGAGCAGCCGGTCAGACAAAATGCCGCCATGGCCAGCGCAAGGCCCAGGGCAAGCAGAGATTTCATTCGTTTCATAGTCGTGTCCTCCGTTTCGCGGGCACAGGCCAGAGAAGGCCGCCCGTAAGTCCGGTCTTTCTTCCATGTTCCCCCAGCCTCGCCCCGTTGGAAACAGGACCAGACGATGGGTGGATGCCCTTTTATTATAATCCAAAACCCACCGGCTTACAAGCAGGCAGAAAAAAGCAGCCTTCCCCGCTCCGTTTCCGAAGTCGAGGAAGGCTGCTTGCCGCTTGTGTTCAGCACATTAAAGCCGGACCGCGAATTCCAGATGATAGTCCCGCTCGGCGCTCAGCCGGTAGGCGGGCTCCACATCCGCGCCCCAGCTGTCGATGCCGCCCACGCCGCGCACCGCGCCCATCACCGTGACCACGGTGCGGCCGGTGGCCGGAAGCTGCTCCCGATGGTCGGCGTTCTGCAGCTCCTGAGCGGTATAGGGCAGCGCGCTGAAGGCGAAGGGCTCGCTTTCCATGCACACCTCCAGCCGGGCGGCATTGGCCTGACCGGCGGCCCGCCGCTCCAGGGTGAACCGGTGGGTGTCCATGTGTACGCCGCAGTCCTGGGGCACCAGATAATCCGGGATGTGGGGGGTCTCGGTATGGCGGCCGAAGACCCCGCCCTTCTTCCGGTCCGGGTAGGTCTCGCCGGAAAGGCCGGTCCAGCCCACGGCGGACGCGGGCTCGGGCAGAACCAGCCGCACACCGAACACCGGCAGCTCGGGCAGGCCGGGCGCGCCGGTGAACTCCGCCTTCACCCGCAGAGTACCGGCGGCATCCACCGTGTAAACCAGTTCCACCTTCGCGTCGGGCACGGCGGCAAAGGCGAAGGTATAGGCGATCTCCACCTTGCGGGGGCCTTTTTCCCGCACGGTCCAGCCGGTGCAGCGGGCAAAGGCGTCCGCCGCCATCCAGGCCGCGCTCTTTGCCGCAAAGCCGTTGCCGATGTCGTTTTCGGTGGAAGCCCGCCACAGCGCGGGCCGGGGGGCCCGGTAGAGCCACTGAACGCCCTTGGAGACCAGCGACACCGGCCCCGCTTCGGTGAAGGAGAAGAGCACCTCAAAGTCCTTGCCCTGCACGCCCAGGTTCACGTCGCCCTGGATGACGGTCAGATCCGGCGCGGCTTCGGCCCGGCCGGCCCGCTCCTGTTTCTCCGCGGCCAGCTGGCGGGCAGACTGCTCCGCCGCCCGCCGGTTTTGCTCGTCATGGGCAGCGCGCTGCTCCGGGGTGGAATACCAGTAGCGCACCTCCTGCATGGCGGGCTTTTCGCTGCCGTCCGCAAACACGATGCCGTTGGCGCTGAAATTGTAGTCGGTGGGGCGCTCGCCGAAGTCGCCGCCGTAGCCCAGCACCCGGCGGCCCAGGCTGTCGGTGCGCCAGAGGGCCTGGTCCATATAGTCCCAGATGAAGCCGCCCTGATACTGGTCGAACTCCTCGCCCAGGCGGATGTAGCTTTCCATGCCGCCCAGACTGTTGCCCATGTCGTGCATGTACTCGCACAGCAGGAAGGGCTTTGCCGGTTTTGCCTCCAGATATTCCCGAATGGCTTCGGGGGTGGCGTACATGCGGCTTTCCACGTCGCTGATGCGGTCGAATTCCCGGTTGTGGAACACGCCCTCGTAATGCACCAGACGGCTGGGATCGTTTTCGTGGAAAAACTCACTCATGGCCAGGATGTCCTCGCCTGCGTAGGATTCGTTGCCGCAGGACCAGAACAGGATGGCGGTGTGGTTTTTGTCCCGCTCGAACATGGAGCGGGCCCGGTCCACCACGCATTCCTTCCACTGGGGCAGGCTGCCGGGCACGTTCCAGCTGGGCTCCACCGCGCCCATCTTCTGCCAGGAGCCATGGCTCTCCAGATTGGCCTCGTCGATCATGTAGATGCCGTTTTCGTCGCACAGGTCGTACCAGCGGCTCTGGTCCGGGTAATGGCAGGTGCGCACCGCGTTGATGTTGGCCCGGCGGAAGGTGCCCATGGCCCGGTCCATATCCTCGTCGGTGATGGCGCGGCCCCGCTCGGCGCTCCACTCGTGGCGGTTCACGCCGTTAAACATCACCCGCTTGCCGTTCAAAAGCAGCAGGCCATTTTTCAGTTCAAAGCGGCGGAAGCCGGTGGAATAGGGCACCAGCTCCACCACCCGGCCCGCGGCATTTTTCACGGTGAACAGCACCGAATACAGCGCCGGATGCTCGTGGTCCCAGGCCTGCACGCCGGGCAGGCGGATGGCTGTGGCCCCGCTGGGGTCCACCGGACCCTCGAACAGCACCCGGCCCGCCGGGTCGGATACCCGGCATTCCACCGACGCGCCCTCGCTCTCGCCGGAAAGACGCAGCCGGGGGGCCAGGGTGCCGGTGGTGTTGTCCTCGGCAAGGCCCGCCCGCAGCCACAGGTCCTCCACATGGACCTCCGGCTTTGCATACAGGTACACCGGCCGGAAGATGCCGCTGAATCGGAAGAAGTCCTGGTCCTCCAGCCAGCCCGCGCTGCTGCGTTTGTGCACCTCTACACAGAGCAGGTTGTCCTTCGGGCGGATGGCTTCGGTCAGATCAAAGTGGGCGGGGGTGAAGGAGTCCTCGCTGTAGCCGATGAACCTGCCGTTCAGCCACAGGTAGAACGCCTGCTCCACCCCTTCCAGGCAGATGCAGACCCGCTTGCCCGCCAGCGCCGGGTCCAGGTCGAACCGGCGCACATAGCTGCTCACCGGCGCGTCGTTCCAGTCGATCTGGGGCGGACGCAGGCCGCTGCGGCCGTCCCAGGGATACATGGTGTTGATGTACTGGATCTGGCCGTAGCCCTGCAGCTCCACATGACCGGGCACCTGGATGCGGCCGAAGGCCGAACGGTCGGCCTCCTCCCGCCAGAAATCCGCGGGCCGGGCGGCGGGATTCGGGCTGTAGGCAAACTGCCATTCCCCGCCAAGGCTCTGGCGCAGGGTCATGGTCTTTTGGGCCAGCTCAGCCTCGGTCTGGTACCAGCGGTGGTCCGAATGAGCGGGCAAGCGCCCCACCGCAAAGACCTCCGGGTCCACGAGCCAATTCAAATCAGGCTGCATCAATGTGTTTCTCTCCTTTTTGAAGGGCGGCGCGCGTTGCGCCGCCTGCCGTTTATTCCTTCACCGCACCGGCGGAAACGCCGGCCAGGATGTAGCGCTGGAAGAATACATAGATCAGAATGGTGGGCAGCATGATCACGATGATGCCCGCCGCCAGGCTCTGCCAGGAGCCCTGCTGCGCGTTGGCGTAGTCCATCAGGAAGGTGGTCAGGGTGCGCAGCTTGTTCTTGGGCATGTACAGGTAAGGAATGTACATGTCGTTGATGATGGTGATGGCCTTGATGATGACCACCGTGGCGGTGGCGGGGGCCAGCAGCGGGAAGATGATGCGGCCGAACAGGCCGAAGTAGCTGCAGCCGTCCAGCAGGGCGCTCTCGTCCAGCGAGGGCGACAGCGTGGAGATGAACTGCCGGTAGATGTACAGCTGCATCAGGTCCGCCGCGATGTAGATCACGATGGGCGCGCCCAGGGTATTGTACAGGCCCAGGCTGTTGATGATCTTGAAGCGGGCGATCTCGGTGACGAAGGTGGGCACCAGCATGCCCACGAAGAACATGCCCACGATCAGCTTTTTGCCCCGGAACTGGAACCGCTCGATGATGAAGGCGGTCACGGTGCCCAGCATCACGTTGAACAGGATGCTCACCACCAGGATGATCAGGGTGTTCTTGAAGCCGATGAGCAGGTATTTGTTGCCGAATACCTCGGCGTAGTTTTCCAGCGTGGCGCTGGAAAGGGGCAGGGTCAGGGGCGAGGTGTTCACCATGTCCGCCTTGGTCTTCAGCGAGGCGAAGAGGGTGAGCAGGATGGGCGTGACCACGATCACCACCATGCCGATGCAGATCAGCTGCTTGACGATCTGGGCGATGAACGCCCGCTGTTTCATGGAGCTTTTCATCTGTTTTTGCCCTCCTTCAAAATCAGACCGTGGATGATCTTGTTCTGGACCAGATAGATCACGATGATCATGGCCATGATGGCCACCGCCATGGTGGAGGCCATGCCGAAGTCCGCGAACTCAAAGGCCGTGTTGATGGTGTACAGCGTGAAGGTGCTGGACGCATAGCCCGGTCCGCCCGCGGTCATCACGAAGGGGATGTCGAAGACCTGCAGCGCGCCGCGGATGTTGTCGAACAGAACGAAGTCCACCATCAGCATGATGGAGGGGATCTGGATGTAGCGGAACATCTGCCAGGTGTTGGCGCCGTCGATCACCGCCGCCTCCTGCACGTCCCGGGAGACGGATTGCAGTGCCGCCATAAACAGGATAACATGATAGCCCGAGAAGCGCCAGAGAGAAACGAAGGCCAGCACGAAGTTCACGATCTCCGGGTCGGACAGCCAGCTGCGCTTGAGCATGCCCAGCCGCAGAGCCTCCAGAATGCCGTCGAAGGCGCCGTTCACCGGCGAGAAGAAGTAGGAAAACGCGTAGGCGATGGCCACGCCGTTGATGATGTAGGGCAGAAAGACCATGGTCTTGTAAAAGCCCGCGGCCCGCAGCCGGGAGGTCAGCAGCACCGCGAAGGCCAGCTCCACCGGGATCATGAGCAGATGCACGAAGAAGTACACCGCGTTGTTGCCCAGCGACTGCCACAAATCCTTGTTGTGCAGCATTTCCTTATAGTTTTCCAGGGCGATAAAATTGCTCGTGGGGGAATAGCCGTCCCAGTCGGTAAAGCTCATGCGGATCAAATCCAGCGCCGGGACCATCACAAAGCCCGCCAGCAGCAGCACCGGAACGATCAGCGCCACAATGATGAACACCCGGCGCTGTTGATTCAACGATCTCATCCTTCACACACTCCCATTTTTCCGGATAAAAAAGGGGCCGCTCGAAAGCGGCCCCGCGAATCGGTTCGGCAGCCTTGCCGGATCACTGGATGCCCAGCTTTGCCCGGGCAGCCGTCCACTTGCTGTCCAGCTCGGCCAGCGCGGCGTCCAGATCGAAGCCCTCGGTGAACATCTGCGCGCCCAGCTTCTTGTAGTCGAAGGTGGTCTCGTTCTGCAGAGCGGTGAAGTTGTCGCCGCCGCCGTCGTACATCACCATCTCGGCATCCGGCTGCAGAGCGTCGGCCTCAGCCAGAACGGGGTGCTTCTCCTTGGGGAAGTTCTCCATGGAGGAGGCGCTGGAAACGTACTCGATGTAGCCGGGGTACCAGTCCTCGCTGTAGAACCACTCCACAAAGGTCTTGGCCAGCTCGGGGTTCTTGCTGTGGGTGGTCACGCCCATGAAGCTGTCGCCCTGGACCACGCAGCGGAAGGGCTCTTCGGCGGTCTCACGCACCGGCAGGTAGAAGGTGCCCAGCTCGTCGATGCTCTCGGCACCGGCTTCGATGTTCTGCAGGCCCCAGTCGCCCAGAGCGATGATGGCAGCCTTCTTCTGAGCGAACAGAGAGGTGGCCTGATCGTTGCCCAGACCCAGGGGGTCCTTGCCGAATACGCCGGAGGTGAACAGGTCGTAGACCCGGTGATAAGCGATGTTGATGTCGGTGCCCTCAGAGAAGGGGGTGTCGGTGGCGGCCATGTCGTTCCAGTTCTGGCCGTTGCCGTTCACCAGAGCGGGCATGAACTCCATGTAGGGGTAGTCGGGCCACTCATCCTTGGCGCCCAGCGCGATGGCCATGAAGTCCGGGTCCTTGGCGCCGTAGTACTCCTGCAGCGTCTTGGAAACGGTCTTCAGCTCTTCCCAGGTGGTGGGCACTTCCACGCCCGCCTCCTTGAACATATCCTTCCAGTAGTACACGTACTCATAACCGGCGGTCATGGGAACGCCCAGAACCTTGCCGTCGATGGCGTAGCCCTCGGCCAGGGTGTTGTTCTTGGCGGCCTCCAGGTCGGACAGGTCCAGCAGGTAATCCTTGAAGCGGGACAGGGTGAAGGGCTTGTTGAACATCACGTCGGGCAGCTGGTTGGCGGAGGCGCGCATCTTCATGGCGTTCCAGTACTCGCTGTCGTCCTTGATCTTCTCCACCTCGATCTCGGCATTGGGGTAGCGTTCCTGGAACTTGCCCACCATGTCGTTGTCGTCGATGTACTGCATCAGGTTGTTGTCCCAGATGGCGAACACCAGCTCGCCGCTCAGCTCCTCGTTCACGGCCGCGGTGCTCTCGCCGCTGCCCGAAGCCGTGCTTGCGGTGCTTCCAGAAGCCGTGCCGGCCGCGCCGCCGCAGCCTGCCAGAGATCCGGCCAGCAGCACTGCTGCCAGAACCGCACTGATCATCTTGTTCTTCATGTGATTTTCCTCCGTTTTTATGTTGTGGCCGGCCGCTGTCTGGCCTGCCCGTTTCCATGGTTCCATTATACGGCCCGCACCCGTGTTCTTTCCATGAAGACAAGTTGGAGTTCTTGCGGTTTTGTTAGGTGTTTTCCCCCTTCATCCGGTAGTCTTTGGGCGAAATGCCCAAGTTCTTTTTGAATGTGTGGGTAAAATGCTCAATACTGTTGTATCCCGCCCGGTCGCTGATCTCATAAATCTTCAGGTCGGTGCCGCTGAGCAGCTGCTGGGCATAGCGAAGCCGCAGCTGGTTCAGATAGGCCACAAAGGTGCAGCCGCACCGCTTGGTGAACTGGGCGCTGAAATATTTCTCGTTGAAGCCCACCTGGTCCGCCACCATCTTCAGGGTCAAAGAGTGGTCGGTGAAGTTGTCCTCCATGAAGCGCCGGGCCCGGGCGATGGGGTCGGCCTGCCAGCGCTTTTTGCCGCTGCCTTCCCGCTCCTGGCGCAGCACGTTGCGCAGCCAGAGGCTCCGCTCACCCTCGCTGGCCAGCGCCTGCACCGCCTGCCGCCTGCCCGCGGACCCGGTGCCGGGCAGACCGCACTCCCGCTGTTTGTACGCCAGCCGGGCCAGCAGCACCAGCACCCGCCGGGTGTGCTCCTCGCCCTGCAGCTGATCCAGCTGGCGGAAGAATTCCGCCTGCTGCCGCTCATACTCCTCCTCGCTGCCGGTGTGCAGCGCCTCCACCAGGCCGTCGCACGCCGGGCCAAGCCGCAGGTAATCCCGGGCCAGAGCCTCGCTGCCGTGCTGGGTACACACCGCCCCCGGCTCATCCAGCGCGGCCAGGCAGAGCAGCGCGCCGCACAGCTCGGCCGCATCCCGCAGCCCCTCCCGGTCCACCATATCGCTCATGGCGGCGGAGACGCTCAGGTTCATGTAATCCCGCCAGACCGACTGGATCTGACGCACCACCGAGAGCATGGTGTTGTAGTAGCGGGTCTTGTCCCGCACCTGCCAGAACAGCTCGTACTGGCCCGGGCCCGCCGCCCGGATGCTGGCCCGGCCCGCCACCCGGGGAATCTGGCGGGCAAGCTCCAGCATGGGCTTGTCCAGCTTTTCCCGCAGGTCGCCCCCGAAGCGGGCGGTGCAGGCAGACAGATCATCCACCGAGAAGATGGCCGCGCCGTAGCTGCCGGGCGCAAGGTTCTCACCGCCCTGTGCCTGCTCCGGCCGCAGGCGGCTGCAGCGGGTCGCCGTTCAGCGCCGCTTCCACCGCCGCCGCGTCCATGCCGCAGCCGTTGTCGCTCACCTCCAGCCAGAGCTCATCGTCCCGGCGGCATGCGCCGATGCAGATTTGGCCCAGCTCCTCCTCCATGCAGGCAAAGCCGTGCACGATGGCATTCTCCACAATGGGCTGCAGCGTGAGCCGGGGCACCCGGCATTCCTGGCAATCCGGCTCCACCTCATAGCGCACCTCAAAGCTGTCCGCATAGCGGATGCGCATGATGTACAGGTAGCTGTCCAGCAGGTCCAGCTCCTGGCGCACGGTGTAGAAGCTGGTGCTGCTGCGGAAGGAGCAGGCCACGATGTTGCTCAGCGCCTGGGCCATCTTCCGGATGCCGTCAAAGCCGGACATCTGGGCCATAAATCGAATGGAATTCAGGGTATTCACCACAAAGTGGGGATTGATCTGGCTTTGCAGGGCGTGCATCTCGGCCTGGTGCTTGCGCTTTTGGGCCTCCTCGTTGATGGCCAGCATGTTGCTCAGGCTGAGCACCATCTGGTTGAAGGAGCCGATCAGCCGCCGGATCTCCTGATGGCCCGCCGGCTGCAGCTGTACGGTCAGATCATTGGCCGCCACCCGGTCCATGCCGTCGGCCAGAGCCTGCACCGGCATCACGATGGAATCCAGAAAATAGCGGGAGAACACATAGAACAGGCTCAGCAGGCCGAACACCACCAGGAACAGCGCCAGCCCCACCCCCAGCACCCGCTGGGTCACGCTGGCCTGCTCCACAAAGGTGACGATGCGCCAGCCGGTGTAGGGCAGCGTGCTCACGATGAACAGATGATTTCTTTCGCCCTCGCCCTCCTCCAGGGCGGCCCGCCGGTTGAAGGTGCCCTCCTTCAGGCCGGGACCGTTGGCGTTAAACCAGGCGGCCAGCTGTTCGTCGCCCATGTCGCCGAAGAGCAGTCTGCCGTTTTCATCCAGCAGCAGGGTGGTGCCCATATCCCCCGCCGAACGGGCGCTTTGCAGGATCTCGCTCACCTGGGAGGTGGTGAAGTAGGCCACCAGTTCGATGTTTCCGCTCCGGTCGGTGATGTAGTCCGGGGCCATGGCGCTCACCAACATCAGCTGGCGGCCCTTCTGGGTGTTGCCGGTGAGCTGGTGCTTGCTGGTGTCGTAGCCGCCGATGATCACATTGTTGGGCCGCTGCATGGCGGCGGTGTACCAGCCTTCCTTGCGCAGCCACTCGTCCGCCACCGACACGTTCTCCTTCACCGAGACGCCGCCGCCCTCCTTCATGAAGAAGTGACCGCCAATGATGTTCTGGGAAGGGACCATGGCGGTGTTGAAGGCCTGTTCCAGCCGCTGGCTGTAGAGATACTGCTGGCTGCCGGTGCTGTGGTAGACCTGGTCGGCCAGCTCCATGAATTCGCCGTTGTTCACGTACACAAAATGAGACAGCTGCAGCGCGGCGGACTTCATGTCGGTGTACAGGGTAGTGGCCACCGTCTCCTGAAAGGCGGAGATGGTGTTCACCGCCGAGGTCCGCATCAGATGGTTCAGGATCACCGCCGCCACCAGGAACACCACGACCAGCGGGATCACCACCAGCAGGGAAAACATGCGGTAGAACAGTGTTTTCAACGGGTATTGGGAGCCGCTCATTTTCACAAGGAATCTCTCCTTCTGTGGTGAATTTTTACACACTCTGCCCCCTAGTATAGCAGACAGCAACCGGTTTTGAAAGCGTAACTTTTGCCGTCCGGCCCGAAAACAAAAAGCAGGAGAGGCCCCAGCGGGGTCTCTCCTGCCCTGTGTTTTTTCTGTTATGCCACCTGATTTTCCGCCCGGATGGCCGCGCACTCGCTGGCGGCCAGGTCTGCCCAGGTGCTGTTGTGGAACAAAAAGTCGTAGCGGTAAAGCACGTAGCCGTCCGCGCCAACTTCCCTGCCGGTGGCAATCATATCTGCCAGATTGCGGCCGCTCTGCCACTGGGTCACCGCGTTGTCGTAGTTGCCGCCGTCCCCGTCGCCGATGCGGTAGGCCCCCAGCCCGAAATAGAGGGAAACACCCTCGGCCCGCTCCAGCGCGGCCCATTCCTTGGTGATGTTCTCGAAGCCGAACCGAGTCTGCCCGCCGGAGGTGGTGTAGCCGTAGCCCCAGTACAGCTGGGGCAGTATGTAATCCACATAGCCCGGTGTGCTCAGCCAGAGGGCCACATCACTATACTGACCGTTATAATTATTATCCATATTCCCCTGGGGACTGATTCCGAACCGGACCTCCGGCTTCTCCGACTTGATGGCGTCGTACACTGCCTTTACCAGCTGGTTCACGTTGTCCCGCCGCCAGTCCTCCAGGCTCAGGGAGCTGCCGGAGGCGGCGTATTCCGCCTCGTCGAAGGAGGCCTCGGTGGTGGGGTAGAAATAGTCGTCAAAGTGGATGCCGTCCACCTCGTAATTCGTCACGATCTCGGTCACGCCGTCCACGATCAGCTGGCGCACCGTTTCGCTGGAGGGGTCGAAGTACAGCCCCTCCCCCGCCTGCTTGACCAGCTCGGGGCTGGTGACGGCAGGGTTATTTTCCGCCAGCTGGCCGGGCATGCTGGCGCTCAGCTGCACCCGATAGGGGTTCAGCCAGGCCTCCAGCTCCAGGCCCTGGGCGTGGGCGGTCTCGATCAGGATGGCCAGGGGGTCGAAGCCCGGGTCCTGACCCTGGGTTCCGGTGCACAGATGGCTCCAGGGGAAATACTGGCTGGGGTACAGCGCATCCGCGAAGGGGCGCACCTGGGCGATCACGGTGTTCAGGCCCAGGTCCTTGCAGTTGGCCATCATCTCCTCGGCGCCGGCCCGGAAGGCCTCGGCGCTGGAGAAGTCGAACTGCTGCCACTCCAGATAGCTCACCCACATGGCCCGGTATTCCCGCCCGGGCTGGGCAGGCTTTTCGGCTTCGTCGCCGGTGTCGTTTGCAATGGGGCTGCCGGTCTGGCTGCCCGCTTGCTGGGATGCGGCAGGCGAACCGCCGCAGGCGGCCAGACTCACCGCCAGGCAGGCGGCGGTGAGCAGGGCGAATATTTTATTCCACATCATGGATCAACTCCTTTTTTGGGGGGCGGGCTGTTTGCGTGGACTGCCCCGCAGACGGGCGGCCCGTGCCCTGTTTCATTCCTATGCGGGGCGATTCGTGCTTATTATAGCACAGCGAGCCCCCGACGCGCAAAACGCCCCGCTGCAAAGCAGCGAGGCGCTTGTGGTGGGCCATCCAGGACTTGAACCCGGGACCAATCGGTTATGAGCCGACAGCTCTGACCAGCTGAGCTAATGGCCCTTACGGGCGGCGAACCGCTCGAACATTTTTATTATACCAGAACCGGCCGCGGTTGCAAAGCATTTTTTGCGGTTCAGATCTTGCCGTACACCTTGCACACCAGGCGCAGGCTCAGGTCGCCGAAATGTCCGGCGTTGCGGCGCACCACATCCACGGTGCTCAGAGGGCGGAAGTACTCGCCCTGCCGCTGCACCGCGGCGCGGGTGTATTCCAGATAGCTGCCCTCGTAGATGGTGAAGCGTTCCAGCCGGTGCAGCAGCGACTGCACCTGGATGACCCGCAGCCCCAGGCAGCGGCTGACAAACTCCACGCAGGTAAAAGCCCCGGGCAGGGCCAGATGGAACCCCACCACACTGGCCATGGCCCCGTATGTATTGTAGATGGTGCGGCCCGGCTGGGCCCGGCAGACCATGAGCATGTTGCGGGCGGCGTCGAACTGGCGCCGGGTCACCGGCACCCGGCAGACCCGCACCCGGATGTCGCCCTCGTCGCACAGGCGGCCCGCATCCTCGGCCACAAAGCCGCCCGCCAGCGCATTGTGCTTGTTGCGGCGGGCAAAGGAATAACAGACCGCCAGATCCGGCCGCAGGCTGATGGAAACATGGTTATAGCTGCTCCCGGTCACCGCCCGGATCATCCGGCCCATCCCGGTGTTGGTGTGGGAAAACATCACATACAAATCCGGCAAATTCCTTCGCCTCCTTTTTTGAATTTACGAAAAAGCCTGTCATTCCAGACCGGCGCACCGGCCTGCCAGATACCCCGCGCCCATCAGGCCCGCCTGGTTGCCCAGCTGCGCAGGAATCAGCCGGCAGCCCCGGAAACTGGGCTTTAAAAGCGGCTGCAGCTGCCGGGCCAGCTGGCTCTGGATGTAGTCCTGCTTCATCACGCCGCCGCCCAGCACCACAGCTTCCGGGTCAAAGGCGTGGATAAGCGACACAAGGCCATAGCTGATCTCGCGGATCCAGCCGTCCACTTCGGCCCGCACGCTGTCATCCTCCAGCCGTGCGAAGATGGCCCGGCCGTCGGTCAGTTCCGGAAAGCGGGCGCTTACCCGTTTTACCAGCGCAGTGGTACTGGCGTAGCGCTCATAGCTGCCCGTGCCCTGGCAGGCCGGGTCCACCGCCTCCGGATGGGTGATCAGGCCGCCAAATTCCCCGGCGCTGCCCAGGCTGCCCCGGTACAGCTGCCCGCCCGCAAAGGCCGCGCCGCCGATGCCGGTACCAAAGGTGAGCATCAGGAAATCCTGTTTTCCCTTTGCCGCACCGAAGGCGTATTCGCCCATGGCAGCGGCGTTAACATCGTTTTCCACCGCCACCGGCAGGCCCAGCTGCTGCTCCAGCAGAGTTTTCGGGTTCATACCGGTGTAACCGGGAATGTTGCAGGCAAACCGGATGCGACCGGTCTGCGGCTCCACCTCTCCGGCAGTGGAAATGCCCACACACTGCACACCGGGCATCCCATGCACCAGCTCCGCCACATTCCGGAGCATCTGCTCTGCGCCGGCAGCCGCATTGGTGGACGTTTCCTGCAAAGAGGAAAGCCGCCCGTCCTCCAGCACCGCCGTTTTAATATAAGTACCGCCAATGTCCACACACGCTGTTCTCATGGAAAAGCCTCCATTTTTCCCTTTGCTTTTGTGCGAAAGGGTCATTTGAGGGTTATTATACCAGACTCCGACGGAATTTGGAAGAGAAGCCGGTCTGATATAAAAAATGTGCCGCAAGCAAACACAGCTTGCGGCGAGCTGAAACATCGCAACACAACAGATACTTTTACACTGGCTTCTTCGCTGTATTGATGGAAGCAATCAGCAATCGTTTGACCTCTGTGCATTGCTTTAAAATAGCAGAATCTTCATAATAACCGTTCTCAATCAACAGTTCCAGCCAGCATTCACTTTCCGAACATTCTTTCAGGGCAATCTGCAATTTTGCAATAAAATCAGCCTTACCGTGGGCATACATGGCTTCCCGGATATTCGCCCCCCCACGCTGGTACCAGATCGAATCAGCTGATTGGCGAGAACGCCCTCCCGTTTTTCACGCTTGATTTCATTACATACCCGGATAATTTCCAAAGCGAAGGCTTTGGATTTATCCTGCAACGGACTGCGCACAATCATCACCCCAACCATTAAAATCCGTGCCGCGCATGCGGCACACCTTACTTATTCACTATTCCCTTCCAAAAATCGACTCTGTCGGTTTAGTGAAGAGTGAATAAGGAAAAATCGACAAGCTCCTTGGCGGAACTTGCTTCCGGGGCCCCCGCGAAAGTTTGCAAAGCAAAGTTTCGTGGGGAGAAGGAGGAATGACGCAGCGGTATGAGAAAAGCCCGGTCTTTCGACCGGGCTTTTTGAATGGAGCGCAGTCCATCGGGCAGGCCACGCCCTGCTGGGGCCCCCATGAAAATTTGCTCCGCAAATTTTCATGGGGAAGTGAGGAGCGACGTAGGGATGAAAAAAGCCCCGGTCCTTCGACCGGGGCTTTTGCACGGACCGAAGTCCGCGACGAACTGGAGCTGGTGGACGGATTCGAACCCCCGACCTGCTGATTACAAATCAGCTGCACTACCAGCTGTGCTACACCAGCATATTCAGCAAGAAATATTATACCAAAAAAAGCGCCCGGGCGCAAGACGGTTTTTGCCGCCGGTCCCCTTTTCCTAGTTTCGGGGCCCGGCGGCAATGTTCATCTGTTTAAACGCGGCGGCTCAGTTTGCCGCAGCCAGCGCCTTCTGCAGCGCGCAGAAATCCTCCAGCGTCAGCTGTTCGGGGCGGGCGGTGGGGCTCAGGCCCGCCACCTGGAGCGCGGCGGCCACCTTCGCCTTGGGCAGGCCCATGCCGTTGCTGATGGAATTGGCCGCGGTCTTGCGCCGCTGGCCGAAGGCCGCCCGCACCAGCTTGAAAAAGCCCGCTTCGTCCTCCACCTGCACCGCAGGCTGCTCGCGCACCTGCAGCTGGATCACCGCGCTGGTCACCTTCGGCGGCGGATAGAAGCTGCCGGGCTGCACCGTGAACAGCAGCCGGGGCTTCGCGTAGTAATCCACCGCGTAGCTGATGGCGCCCGCCTCGCGGGTGCCCGGGGTGGCGGTGATGCGGTCCGCCGCCTCCTTCTGCACCATGACCGTGATGTGCTGGATGGGCAGCTTTTCCTCCAACAGCCGCATCAGGATGGGACTGGTGATGTAATAGGGCAGGTTGGCGCACACGGCCACCGGCATTCCGGCAAACTTCTCCCGGATCAGCCCGGCCAGGTCCACCTTCAGTACGTCCTGCAAAAGGATCTCCACATTATCGAACTCGGCCAGCGTTTCCGCCAGCAGGGGCGGCAGGCGCTGGTCCACCTCGATGGCCACAACCTTGTTCGCCCGCAGGGCCAGCTCCTTGGTGAGCACGCCCACACCGGGGCCCACCTCGATCACGCCCCAGCTCTTGTCGATGCCCGCTGCCTCCACGATCTTGGGGCAGATGCCGGGGTTCACGATGAAGTTCTGCCCGAACCCCTTGGACAGCGCAAAATCATACCGGGCACACAGGTCCCGGATGGTGGAAATATCCGTTAAATTGGGCATAGGGTCCCGCCTTTCTGTTTGTATCATGCCCGCCCGGACCTTTGCCCGGGCAGACAGCAGCGCCCCGCGGCCCATCTGCACGGGCCACCGGAGCGCTGCGGGATCATATTTAGGATTTATTCGCCGTCGGTGCTTTCGCTGGCGGGGGCCGCGGAATCCGCGCCCTCGCTGGTAGCCTCGCCGCCTTCGCTGGTGCTCTGGCTGGCGGATGCATCACCGCTGGCCGCGCTGCTGGAAGAATCGCCGTTGGCCGAAGTTCCGCCGTTCATGGTCTGTGCCACGCCCAGCGCCTTCTGCACCTGGGTATCCTCCTCCACGCTCACCAGCGTGGTGTCGCTGCCGTCGGCCTTGGCGGCCACCTCCACGTCCACGGTCAGACCGGTACCGTCGAAGCTGGTCTTGTCCGAGGTGAGCATCTTGGCAGTGGTGATGACCACGGCGCTGCCGTCGCTCATGCGGTGGGGCTCCGCCTGGATGGTGCCCTTGCCCGCGGTGGTGGTGCCCACCAGCTGAGCGCCCATCAGCTGACGCAGGCTGGCGGCAAACAGCTCCGCAGTGCTGGCGGTGCCGTTGTTCACCAGCACTACCATGGGCAGGTCCACATAGCTCTCGTCGCTGGAGCCCAGCAGGGTCTGCTGGCCGTTCTTGTCCTCGGCAAACACGATGTCCGCCTCGGGCACCAGCTGGTCGATGCAGTTCACTGCCACGTCCATCTGGCCGCCCGCGTTGTCGCGCAGGTCGAAGACCAGGGCCTTGGCCCCCTGGTTCTGCAGCTCCTCCACCGCCTTGCTGAAGGTGCTCTGGGTGGTGCCGTCGAACCGGTAAATGCGAATGTAGCCGTAGCTCTCGTCCAGCATCTGGTATTCCACGCTGGGGATGGTGTAGCGGCTGCGGTTGATGGTGTGGTCGGCGGTGGTGCCGTCCGGCGCCATGTAGGTCACGGTGACCTCGGTGCCCGCCTCGCCCTGCAGCTGGGCGGTCACATTGGCAGCGGTCAGGCCCTTCACCTCACTGCCGTTGATGGCAGTGATAAAGCCGCCCACTTCCAGGCCCAGCTCGGAGGCGGGGCTGGAATCGTAGACCTTGGTGATGCGGGCATAGCCCGAGGAATCCTTCACCACCTCCACGCCGATGCCCATGATGTTGCCGTTTTGCACCTCCACCAGCTCGGCGTACTGCTTCGCGGTGTAGTAGTTGGCGTTCTTGTCGCCGATGCCCAGCACATAGCCGTAGGCCATCATGTCGTTCAAGGTGGCGTCCTGGATATCGCCGTAATAGTTGGCACGCACGTACTTGTCCAGCTCGGCGATCTTGCTGTACATGCTCTCCTTTTCCTTAACGGAAGGGATGGTGGCGTCGAACATCTGGCGCGCCAGAATCATGGTGATGGAAAAGGTCACCGTCATGGCGATGATGGCGATGGTCAGCGCCATGCTGATGCTGATTTTCTTATTCATGGTCTTGCTTCTTCCTCCGTGGCGTTCCCGCCGGTCAGATCAGGTAGGCGATCTGGATCGCCAGGGAGCTGAAGATGGTGAGCGCCATGAGCACGGCAAGCACCAGGCTCACGGTACGAACGAGTTTTTTGTTGTCCTTCATGGGGCTCCTTTCATTGTTGGGGGCGGACATCAGAACGCCACGTAGTTGCGGGGATTCTGCTTCACGCCGTTGATGCGCACCTCAAAGTGCAGGTGGTTGCCGTAGGAATTTCCGGTATTTCCCACATAGCCGATCACGTCGCCCTGCTTCACCGACTGGCCCACGCCCACGGCGATGCTGCTCATGTGGGCGTACAGGGTGGTCACGCCGTCGCCGTTGTCCACCATGACCACGTTGCCGTAGCTCCAGTGGCCGGTGGTGGAGGAGATGACGCCGTCATGGGCGGCCTTGATGGGGGTGCCACCGGGGGCGGCGATGTCCATGCCGCTGTGACCGGTCTGGATCACGCCGTTGATGTTCTGGGTGGCGCCGAACTCGGTGGTCACCCGGCCGGCGATATCCAGGGGCCAGCGGAAGCCCTCGGCGGACACACCACTGCCGGTGGACGCCTGGCTGGCGACCCAGGCTTCGTACTGTTTCTCAGCCTCGTCCGCCTTTTTCTGCTTTTCGGCCACCACAGTCTCCTGGGCCTGTGCCGCGGCCTCCTTGTCGCTGATGGCCTTGTTCTGGGCCTGGATGTTGGCGGCCAACTGGTTTTCCTTGGTATCCAACGCGGCTTTCGCTTCCTCCAGATCCGCCTTGGCTGCCTCCAGCTCGGCCTCCTCTTCCTCCAGCCGGGCCTTCTCGTCGTTCATCTCCTGCAGGATCTCGGTGTCCTTTTCGCTGATGCGCTGCAGGTTGTCGGAATAAGTGAGCAGGTCGTACAGGCTCTGGGCGCTGGCCAGCACCGCCACGGCGCCGGTATCCTGCATCACCTGCATGGCCTGCATGCGCTCCTTGAAGTCCTCCCAGCGCGCGTCGATCACGGCTTGCTGGTCCGCGATGGCCTGCTGCTGGATGGCGATCTCGCTGTTCTTCTGGTTGATCTGGTCAATGGTATCGTTGATCTGGCTGATGATGATGGTCTGCTGATTTTCCAGACTCTTTTTCTGCTGCTCAGCCTTGTTCTTATCGTTTTTGATCTGCTGAAGGACCTGTTCTTCCTTTTTCAGTTCCTGCTCGGCCTTCTCCCAGTCGGATTTATAGTCGGCGTTCACCGCCGCGCCGCCGCATGCGGCAGCCATGCAAAGGGCCAGCGCGCCGCACAGCGCCCGCCGCCAGGGTGCCCGAAGTTGCTTGCTCATGAGAATCGCTCCTTTTGCTGGCGCCCGCGGCCGGCCGGCCGCGGATCGCGGTTTATACGTGCAGGTATTTGCGGATGGAGGTGGCGGTGCCCACGCTGCCGATCAGGCTGCCGAAGGCCAAGAAAGCGATCAGCACCTTCCACCAGACCTGACCCATGCCCAGCAGCACGTCGTTCAGGATGGCGCCCCAGAAGGCGGGGAAATCCACGCTGTAGATGATCAGCAGCTGATAGCCGCCCAGTACGATGGCCGAGGAGATCACACCGGCGATCAGGCCCACGGCGATGCCCTCCACAAAGAAGGGCAGGCGGATGAAGCCGTTGGTGGCGCCCACGTACTTCATGATGTTGATCTCCTTGCGGCGGGCGAACACGGTGAGGCGGATGGTGTTGCTGATGACCACGATGCTCACGAAGCCCAGCACCACCACAAGGCCCACGCTGATGACGGTGACCGCCTTGTGAATGTTCACCACCAGGTCGGACAGGCCGGTGGGCACGTTCACGTCCACTACGCCGGAGATGCTCTCCAGCTGGGGCACGATCTCATCCATCTGGCCCACGTCCTGCAAAACCACCTTGTAGTTGGCCAGGAAGGGGTTTTCCTCGCCCTCGAACACGTCGAACAGATCGGCCTTGTCGCCCATGGAATCCCGCATCAGGTCCAGGGCCTCGTCCTTGGAGACGTAGGTCACTTCCTTCAGGCCGCTGATGGAGCGCAGGGCGCTGTCCACCGAGGCAAGACCGGTCTCGTCCAGGTTTTCGTCCAGGTAGACGACCACCTCGTTCTGGCTGCGCAGATACAGCATCAGGCTGTTCATGTTGGCGGTGAACAGGCCCGCAACGCCGGTGATAATGAGGCAGACGGTGAGCACACCCACGCTGGCAAAGCTCATCAGCCGGTTGTTGATCATGTTGTGAAGGCCCTGGCGGGCAAGGTATTTAAAGCTGGACCACTTCACAGGATCACCTCCCCTGCATCTTCTCCGGACTCCTGCCGGTTCTGGGAGTCGCCGATCACGTTGCCGTGGTCAATGGTGATGACCCGCTTGCTGAAATGGCGGGCCAGCTCATGCTCGTGGGTAACCACCACCACGGTGATGCCCACGCTGTTGATGGCGCTGAGCAGTTCCATCATCTCCACGCTCAGCTCCGGGTCGATGTTGCCGGTGGGCTCGTCGGCGATGATCAGCTGGGGGCTGTGCACCAGAGCGCGGGCCAGCGCCACGCGCTGCTGCTCGCCGCCGGAAAGCTCATCCGGGTATTTGTCCATTTTCTCGGAAAGGCCCACCAGGCTGAACACATAGGGCACCCGGCTGGCGATCTTCTTTTCGGGGATGTTGGTCACCCGCATGGCGAAGGCCACATTCTCGTAGGCGGTCATGCTGGGAATGAGACGGAAGTCCTGGAACACCACGCCCATGTTGCGGCGCAGGTAGGGCACGTCCTTCTCCTTCATGCGGGTCAGGTCCTTGCCGTTCACGAACACCCGGCCGCTGGTGGCTTTTTCCTCCCGCAGGATCAGCTTGAGGAAGGTGGATTTGCCCGCGCCGGAATGGCCCAGAACGAACACGAACTCGCCTTTTTGGATGTGAAGGCTCACATTTTTCAGTGCGGTGTTGCCCCCGGGGTACACCTTGGAAACGCGGTCAAATACAATCATTTTTTCTCCCCATACGCCGCCCGCAGCCGGGCGGCACGGCCGCCGGTGCGGCCTGTTTTTCCTTTTTTAGCTTGCTGTTTCGCTGTTACAAAACGAGGGCCGGCGCAAACAACCAGCACCGCGATGCAAAAACAGCACCGCGGCGCGGCATAGCGGCCGGCCCATGGGCAGACATCGCCGCCCGGCACAGGCCCTGGGGCCTGCGCGTGATCAATATTTTGCCGGGTTGGCGCTCAGATATTTCTTTACCATCAGCGCCACCTTGAACACGATGGCGTCGTCGAACTCCCGCAGATCCAGGCCGGTGAGCTTTTTGATCTTCTCCAGGCGGTACACCAGGGTGTTGCGGTGCACAAACAGGCCGCGGCTGGTCTCGGAAACGTTCAGGTTATTCTCGAAGAAGCGCTGGATGGTGAACAGGGTCTCGTTGTCCAGGCTCTCGATGCTGCCCTGCTTGAACACCTCGCGCAGGAACATCTCGCACAGGGTGGTGGGCAGCTGATAGATCAGACGGGCAATGCCCAGGTTGTCGTAGCTGATGATGGCCTGCTCGGTGTCGAACACCTTGCCCACCTCCATGGCCACCTGGGCTTCCTTGAAGCTGGCGGCCAGGTCCTTCACGTTGGCGATGGGAGTGCCGATGCCCACAGTGGCCTTGATGTAGTGCTCGCCGGACAGGGTATCCACGATGCTGGAGGCCAGCTTTTCCAGATCCTTCTGGTCGATGCCCCGCTTGATCTCCTTCACCAGCACGGTGTCGGTCTCGCTGATGTTGAACACGAAGTCCTTCTGCTTGTCCGGGAACAGGCTGCTCACCACGTCGTAGGCGGAGATATCGGTGCCGCTGGTCACGCGGATCAGGAACACCACCCGGGATACATCGGTGGCAAAGTGCAGCTCGCGGGCCTTGGCGTAGATGTCGCCGGGCAGGATGTTATCCAGCACCACGTTCTTGATGAAGTTGGCCTTGTCGAACTTCTCGTCGTGGTACTGCTTGATGCTCTGCAGGCTGATGGCGAGCAGGCTGGCAAACTGGGCGGCGGTCTCGTCGGTGCCTTCCACATACACAGCGTAGTCGTTGTGCTTGTTGGAGCTGAACTGATGGTAGCTGCAGCCGTCCTTGACGAAGCAGTCCCCGGCCAGGCGCTCGGCCACAAAGCCGTCCCGCACCTCGCCGATCATATTCAGATCGGAACAGGAAATCACGGTGCCGGTCTCATCCACCACACCGACCACCCGATTGATGGCGTCCTTCATCTGGTAGACAACACCCTGAAACACTCTGTTTGCCATAATACGCTCCCCTTTTATTTGACGGTAATGTTTTCCACAATAAGCTTTGTGATATTTGAACAATTGCACAGGCTCTCTGTGTATATTTTACACAAGGGAATATACTTTTGCAACATATTTCAACGATTTTTTCTGCCATTTATTGTGTAATTTTGAATACCGGCCAAAATTTCGGGTCCAGGCACCCTTTTAGCCTACGACAAAATTGTGTAAGTTCTTTGAAAGAACTGCAAAAAAACGGCCTTGCAAAGCCATTTTCAGGCATTTTGCCCGCCCGGGGCAAGCTCGGGTGCCAGCTGCGCCAGCTCCTGGGCAGAAAGCTCCCGCCACTGGCCCGGGGCCAGGCCCGGGTCCAGCGAAAGGCCCCCGATGGCCTGCCGGTGCAGCTCGTTGACCCCTGCATCCAGCACGCCGAACATCCGTTTGATCTGGTGGTAGACCCCCTGGCGCAACACCACGGTGGCGGCATAGGGGTTTTCCGGATCCGGAATGAGGCCCGCGGGCTTCATCACTTCGCCGTCAGCCAGAGTCACACCCTCCTCGAAGGCGGCCACCATGGCCGGGGTGACCGGGGTATCCAGCTCCACCCGGTAGGTCTTGGGCACGTGGCGGCGGGGCGAGAGGATGGCGTGGGCAAAGGCTCCGTCGTCGGTGAGCAGCACAAAGCCGGTGCTGGTCTTGTCCAGCCGGCCCGCCGGGAACAGCTCCCGCCGGGGGAAGGCTCCTTCCAGAAGATCCACCACAGTGCGGTCCCGCTTGTCGGTGCTGGCGCTCACCACACCCTTGGGCTTATTCAGCATAATGTACACAAACTGCTGGCAGGTGAGGGATTTGCCCTCGGCGGTCACCGTCTCCGCGCCGGAAAGGGCGGTGTCGGCCTTTTTGCAGACCTGGCCGTCCACCGTGACCCGGCCCTTGGTGATCAGGGTGCGGGCCGCGCTGCGGGGCAGCTGCAGGCTCTGGGCAACGAACTTGTCCAGCCGCATCTCAGTTCTCCTCCAGCAGACGGCCCTTGTTGGCCTTGCCCCGCAGCTGCTGGATGTCCAGCGCGAACATGACCACCGCGGGCATGCCCTTCATGGTGCGCTCGTAGGCGGGGGTATCCACATGGTCGGCGGAGTATTTTTCGCAGATGGCCCGCATGGCCGCCATCCGCTCGCTCTCCTCGGTGAGGATGCGCACCGGACCCTGGGCGATGGCGCTGGCGTAGATCACCTCGAACCGCTCGGGCACGTTGTGGGCGTAGAGCACCGCCGTGAAGCTGGCCCGGGCGTCCCGGGTGATGTTCTCCAGCTTCTGACCCCGCTTGGCCGAATGGAAATACAGGGTGTCGCCCTCCAGGGCAAAGGCCATGGGCGCGGCGTAGGGCCAGCCGTCCTCGTTGATGGTGGCCAGCATGCCGAAGCTTGCCTTGCGCAGTACCTCCTTTGCATCCTCCTCACTCAATTTTCGATCGACCCGGCACAGATCCCGCATCGTTTTTCCCGCCTTTCCTTCTCATTTCGGCCCGGCCGGGCCGTATTTTCTGTATGGTATTATAGCATATTCCGCCGAAAAGAGGCCACAGCGGTTTGTTTTCCATATTATTTCAATTTATTTCCACAAAACATTTGTTTTTCTGTGTATATTGTTCTATAATAGGTTCATGGTTTGCCGGCAGAGCGCCGGCATGCGCGTTTGCGCCAGAAAAGGAGGTCTCGCCCCATGCGGACAGCGGTCAAAAAGAATGCCCGCCGCCAGGAACTGCTGGAACAGATCTACCCTATGATCGATCAGGTGGGCTACGAAAACCTGACCGTGCGGGGCATCTGCACCAGCCTCGGAATATCCACTGGCACCTTTTATCACTATTTCCCGGAAAAAGCCGATCTGCTTTTGGCCTTTTTCGCGGGCATCGACGATTTTTACCAGCAGGAAGTGCTCCCCCGCTTCGGGCCGGATGAGGCGGCCAATCTGGACCGGTTCATCCACAGCTACGGCGTTTACTGCCAGCGGGTGGGCGCGGGGGTCTGCCGCTGTCTGACCAGCGCACCGGCCCACGACGCCAAGCGCAACTATCTTTCCGAGAGCCGGCCCATCAGCCGTATCCTGGAAGAGCTGATGATCCGGGGCGCGGCCAGCGGCCGGTTCACCTGCCCCTTCCCGCCGGAACAGTGCGCCCGCATGGTGATGATCTCGGTGCGGGGCCACGGGTCCGACTGGGCCAAGCGGGGCGGCGAGTACGATCTGATCCGCTCGCTGGACGATTACGCCCTTCTGCTGCGCATCGCCCTGGGCTGCCGTCCCTGAGGCTGTGTTCCCTTCCCTACACAACAAATGACCCGCTGCTTTTGGGCAGCGGGTCATTTTCATTTTGTTATGCAGCCGAAGCCGCTGAGCCTGTAAAATCAGACGTTCAGCTCGGCGTGCTGACCGGCGGCTTCGGGGTGAGCGGCCAGAACGGGACGGATGACCTCGGCGAGGAACTCTTCCACCTGCTGGGCGCTGCGGCCGGTGAAGTGCTCGGGCACCAGAACGCCGTCGATGTCGGCGTGGGTCAGGCCGAAGCTGGCGTCGTTCACCACACGGTCAATCAGGTCGTTGGGCTTGCCCTCCTCCTTCACCTGCGCGGCGGCGGCGATGGAGTGCTGGCGCAGCTTCTCGTGCAGCTCCTGACGGTCGCCGCCCTTCTTCACAGCGCTCATCATGATGTTCTCAGCGGCCATGAAGGGCAGCTCGGCCATCACGCGGCTGCGGATGACCTTGGGATAGACCACCAGGCCATCGCAGACGTTGAGCAGGATGTTCAGGATGGAATCGGCAGCCAGGAAGGCCTCGGCCACGGCGATACGCTTGTTGGCGGAGTCGTCCAGGGTACGCTCGAACCACTGGGTACCGGCGGTGAAGGCCGGGTTCAGGATGTCCACCATCAGGTAGCGGGCCAGGGCGCAGACGCGCTCGCAGCGCATGGGGTTGCGCTTGTAGGGCATGGCGGAGGAACCGATCTGGTTCTTCTCGAAGGGCTCTTCCATCTCCTTGAAGTTGGCCAGGATGCGGATGTCGGTGCACATCTTCATGGCGCTCTGGGCAAGGCCGGACAGTGCGCTCAGCACCTGGAAGTCCACCTTGCGGCTGTAGGTCTGGCCGGACACGGGAACCACCTTGTCGAAGCCCAGCTCGGCGGCGATGGAGGCCTCCACCGCCTTGATGCGGACGGAGTCGCCCTCGAACAGCTCCACAAAGCTGGCCTGGGTGCCGGTGGTGCCCTTGCTGCCCAGCAGGGCCAGAGCGTTCATGCGGCTGGTGATCTCTTCATAGTCCATATACAGCTCGTTCAGCCACAGGCTGGCGCGCTTGCCCACGGTGGTAAGCTGGGCGGGCTGCAGATGGGTGTAAGCCAGAGCGGGCATGTCCTTGTACTCATCGGCAAACTTGGCCAGCAGGGCCAGAACGCCCACCAGCTTTTTCTGCACCAGCTCCAGGCCTTCTTTCATCACCAGCACGTCGGTGTTGTCGCCCACGTAGCAGCTGGTGGCGCCCAGGTGGATGATGCCCTTGGCGTTCGGGCACTGCAGGCCGTAAGCGTACACATGGCTCATCACGTCGTGACGGCATTCCTTCTCGCGGCGGATGGCGTCCTCATAGTTGATGTCGTCCTTGTGGGCCTCCAGCTCGGCGATCTGCTCGTCGGTGATGTTCAGGCCGTTGGCCTTCTCCGCCTTGGCCAGGGCGATCCACAGCCGGCGCCAGGTGCGGAACTTGTTGTCCTCCGAGAAGATGTACTGCATCTCGGGGGAGGCGTAACGGGTCTCGAAGGGAGAGATGTATTTATCGTGGGACATAGTGGTTCCCCTTTCTCTGGTTTCTCATAAAGGGCGGGCGGGGCGCATAAGGCCTCGCCCGCCCGACTTGTTTTTTGGGCTTACAGCTTGAAGTAATCCACGCCGCCCTCGAACAGGGGCTGGTACTTGTTGCCGGGCACGTTCTTGTACAGCTCGTCGCCGCTGCGCTCGGTGTGGCCCATCTTGCCCAGCACGCGGCCGTCCGGGCTGGTGATGCCCTCGAT